>Ga0224508_10003287_pt1 | contig 13394 bp, 11 predicted proteins | sample SF_Jan12_sed_USG_4_FD_170157 | JGI IMG/M metagenome (GOLD analysis project Ga0224508, IMG submission 170157) | Sediment microbial communities from San Francisco Bay, California, United States - SF_Jan12_sed_USGS_21 | ecosystem: Environmental > Aquatic > Marine > Sediment | place: USA...
AACAGCTCGCGCGGGACACAGGCTGCGTTCATCGCAACGAACGGCCGCTTCGCCCGATTGCTCTGAGCATGAATTTGCCGGGCAACGACCTCCTTGCCGGTGCCGGTCTCTCCAAAGACAAGGACCGTTTCGTCCGTGGGTGCGACCGTCCGAACGAACTCCTTCACCTCGTTCATGGCCGGACTTCCACCGATCAAGGGCGTCGCGTCGTGAAGGGCGTCGCCTGGCTCTGATCTGCCTTTTTCGACGAGCGCCTGCCGAAGCAAAGGCCGGAGCATGTTGGCATCGACCGGTTTCTCCAAGAACGAAAACGCTCCGAGCTGCATCGCCTCGACGGCGGCCTTGACCGTGCCGTGGCCCGTAAGGACGATGACGCGCGTCGAAATGGAGCCGCAGCGTCGGAGCACTTCCAGCCCACCTATCCCCTTCATCTTGAGGTCCAGGAGCGCGACGTCGGGTGGCGAGCCGTTGCTCAAGACTTCGACCGCTTCTTCGCCGCTACTGGCCTCTGACACCGCATAGCCGGAACGCCGTAACGCCTTCGCCATCGCGAAGCGAAACGCCGTGTCGTCGTCGATGATGAGCACGCTGCCATCCATGACTAGGGCGCACGGTGATGCACCCCGGGCTCTTTTGCAAGCGTCTCGTCACCAGCCGACAACCGCACTCGCGCGCTGGCACCGCCCTGGTCTCGGTTCTCGATCGTGAGGTCTCCCCCCATCGTCTGAATGAGCATGTACGAGGCGTACAGTCCGAGGCCCGTTCCCTCTCCGGGTGGCTTCGTCGTGGCAAACGGCTCGAACAGGCGACCTTCAATCTCGGGATCGATTCCTGTTCCTTCGTCCTCGACGATGATCTCGATGACCGAGCCACGTCGCTCCGCCGAGAGCCGCACACTGTGACCGCCTGCCGCCCGATTCGCATCCAGCGCGTTCTGCAGAAGATTCACGAGCACTTGGAGCAGTCGATCGGGATCGGCCACAACTGCCAAATTGTCGACCGAATCGCTGACCTCGAGCTCCGGCCCAGTCTCACGCGCGCCGGCAAAGACTAGAGCCTGCGCGCGTTGGACGATCGGAAGCAAGTGGGTCGACGAGCTCAACCTGAGCCGTGGCAGCGTGCCTCCCGTCAGCAGGGAATGAGTGATGCGGCCAAGCCGACCCGTTTCGTCGCGAATGAGTGCGGCCGATTCGGCAAGGTCCGATTGGAGCGCTTCATCTCCCCCAAGCGAGCGAATCGCTTCTCGCATGTCTGCCGCAAGCGTTCGGATTGTCGCAAGTGGCGTATTGAGCTCGTGCGCGACGCCCTGCGCAACGCGACCCAGGCTTGCCAGACGCTCGGCATGAAGGAGCCGACGCTCGGCGTGGAGAATCTGGGTGCGGTCGACGTAGAGATTCATGATCCGAGGTGGGCCCTGACCAGGCGATGCCAAAGGGAAGGAGAGCATCTCGTAGGAGCTGTCGCCTACGGTGAACCGGCACCGACCTTCCGCACCTTCGTCGCGCGCTCTCCAGACGGGACAAAGACCCGCTGGCTGCGTTTCGCAAGCCCGAACCGCCACAGGGCATTCCCAGGCTCCTACCTTGCCGGGCGCGGGAGCGAGTTCATCAGCCAATCGATTGCGCCACTCGATCTTGCCGTCCGGAGAGACGACCTCGAGGCCGGCTTCGAGCTCGTCGAGTGTGTTGGAGATGACCTGGTACTCCAGCTCTGCTTGGTCGCGCGAACGGGCAAGGGCGCGCTCACGATCACGAAGCTCGCGCACGGCGTGGAGAACGAGGTAAGCCGCGGCGCCAACAGTCGTGGTGAAAGCCGCGACGTTACCGATGGTGTCCCACGGGGGCGACGGATCCCAGGCTCCGATCTTCAAGGCCGGCACCGATTCGCTCACGGCCAGGAAGCCAGCGCTGGCAAACGCGGCGGCGGTGGCAACCAGCGTTGCACCCGGCCCGCCTAGAATCCCGATGAGCGCGAGGTGGAAGACGTAGAAGCCGATGAAGGGGGTCGATATGCCACCGGCGGCCCACAGCACGACGGTCAGCATGGCCAGATCGACGAGCGCTTGAGAAACCGCGGCTCGCTGCCCAGAGCCAGGCCCAGGCTCGCGCCTCAACAAGATGAGGTTGTAGATGGTCCCGGAGCCCACGACGACCAACAAGACCGGCCAAGCGACTCCAGGATAAAACCCAGCCGCCGCAAACACCGTCGCCACGAGGACGCCCGCCATGGCGACCCAACGCAGATTGATCAGCCAGCGAATCCGGTCGGCGCTGAAGTCGTCTGGCTCGTGGGTGTCGGCGAACACACTCGAACGACTCGGTTCTGTGGCCATCATCGTTTCCTGGGTTTTGGGGTCGATCGCGTCCCTTGGCCAGGGTACAACGACTCGACCCGCCGATGGCAAGCGAATCAAACGAGAGAAGGATGATCATTGCCATCCTACTGACGTCGACCCTTTTGACGATGCTGGGTATCGCCGGAGTTCTCACCGGCACCTACGACCTATCGATGGCGCCGCTCCCCGAGGATGTTCGTGAGCTCTCCACGGTGAATGAAGAGCTCAGCGACGCGGAGGTTCAGCTTTTCGAAGCTCGTGTCAGCAATCCGTACCGAAGGCCGATGGCCGCAGCCAACGTGGTGGTGTCCGCCTTGGTGCTCATTGGAAGCTTCCTCTTGAGCTGGCGACGCAGGCTCGCGCAATGGTGGATCAAGCAGGCCGTGGCGGCAAAGCTGATTTGGATCGGCGCATACACCGCCACGCTAGTCTCCCATGTCAATTCGACCTTCGTGCCACAACCCGCCGAGCCGCAGGGGGACACCCTGTCGCAGCTGATCGGTAGCGTGGTCGTCCTCAGCACGCTCAACGCAGCGCTTCACGTTGCAGCTGCCTACAGAGCGACGCGACCAGACATTGCCGAGTTCATCCGCGCATCCGCCCCTAAAAGTTGAGTCGTCGCATCATCGCCCGTGGGAGCGCTCGGATCACCGCCATGATCAGTCGCCACGGCGCTGGCGCATAAACGACCGGCGCGCCACGGTCGATCGCGCCAAGCACACGGCGAGCCACCGCATCGGGCTCGCCGGCAAACGGTGGTGGTTCGAGACCGGCGGTCATGCTCGTTTTGACGAAGCCCGGCTTGACCGTGACCACCCGAAGACCGTCGACGCGGTGCTTGTGATCCAGGCCCTCGAGGTAGTGAGTCAAGCCGGCCTTTGCTGCGCCGTAGATGATGACGGGCTTGCGACCTCGTTCCCCGGCGACCGAGCTGAAGACGCACAAGGTGCCGCCACCTTCTTCAAGCAGGGCTCTCTTTGCGGCTTCACAAAATAAGACGGTATTGGAGAAGTCGATTCGCAGGAGCCGCTCCGCGAGGTCGGAATCGGCTTCGAGCTCTTCCTGACTCGCGAAGATAGCGGCGGTGACCACGATGGCATCCAGGCCGCCGAGAGTTTCACGAGCCGCGTCGATTGCCGGGCCAAACATTTCGGGTTTCTCGAGGTCACAGGCCACCGACCCCACCGAGTCACCGGCGCCGCGCACCCCGAGGTCCGCGACGCTGCGCTCGAGATCGACGCTGTTACGGCCGAGAATACAGATCTCGTCGCCCCGCTCCGCGGCCATACGGGCAAGCGCTCGCCCCATCCCCTTGGTCGCACCCAGAATGGCAACTTTCATCTCAGTCCCCTAGCAAGCGCACGGATTGTGCGCTTCGAAATCTGCGATTGGGGTCCCAACGGTCTCGGATCGCCGTGAACTCGTCCAAGCGAGGCCTTTCCATCGCTTCGAAATGTTCGCGCCGGGTGAACGAATCTTTGGCGAGATAAATCCGTCCGCCTTCTTGAAGCACCTGCTCGTTCAAGGCGTCGACGAGGGCTTGGGTTTCATCGCGAATTGCGATGTCGAGGGCCAAGGTAATCCCCGGACGCGGAAAGGAGAGAACGCCGCGGCCCTCACGCCCGAAATCTTTGATCACGCAGAGGAAAGAAGCGCCGCCGCGGGCGGTCAGCACCTCGAGGACGCGTCGTGCCGAGCCTCGGCCGGCTTCCCGCGGCAAGACGCACTGATACTGAGTAAACCCCCGCCGGCCATACATTCGGTTCCAAGAACCGATCGCGTCGAGCGGATAGTAGAATGACTCATGGTTGACGACGCCGCTCGAACGCTGTCGCCATTGCTTCCGATAGTAGAGCTCGTTGAAGAGCCGAATCGTCAACCTGTTCAGGACCCAGGCGGGCCAGTCGAATCGAAGGCTCGGCCGAAAGCCTTGCTTGGGGGGCCGGGACGGAGCCTCTAGGGCATCGGCCCAGCGACCGGTCATGAGAACCCCACGCCCCATCGTCTTTCCGCGCGCGAGGCAGTCGATCCAGCCCATCGTGTAGGGCCAGTCGGGGGCCACCTCTTCGAGCGCATCCTGAAACTCGTCGATGTCGTGGATGCGCCGGCTCTCCTGCCAAATCCACTGCGAAGGGATGCGGTGCAGGCCAAACTCGACCTCGAGAATGTGGCCCGTCAACCCCATTCCACCAATGGTCGCGCGGAAGAGGTCGGGATGCTGCTCCGGCGAGCACTCGAGCACACGGCCGTCGGCGACGCGCATTTTGAGCGACGTCACGTGGTCGCCGAAATTGCCGTCCCGGTGTTGGTTCTTTCCGTGGACGTCGGCGGCCACCATGCCTCCAAGCGTGACGAACTTGGTGCCCGGAGACACCGGTGTGAAATAGCCGCGATGCATGAAAAGCCGATTTAGCTCGCTGAGGGCAAGGCCCGACTCGGCGCGGAGCAGCGCCGTCTCCGCATCGAACCGCAGGAGCCGATCGGCAAACCTGGTGTTCAAGACATCGGGCTGATCGTCGGGCGGCAAGGACGCGTCGCCGTACGAACGCCCGAGCCCGCGCGATAGATGAACCTCGCGGCTGATGCGCTCGAGGTCCTCGCCTAGACGCTCCCGCCCTTGAGCCGAGTGCCGGCCCCAGCCCTGGAGCGTCGAAAGCGGTGTTTCAGGCATGGCGTCGGTAGTGTAGCGCGCTGCCAGCGAGAGCCCTAGCGCCCGCGCTTGGGCAGGAGCGCCTTGCGAAGCTCATCTGCCCGGTCGGTACGTTCCCAGGTGAAGGTCTTTTCGGTCCGGCCGAAGTGCCCGTAGGCGGCCGTCGCCGCGTAGATCGGACGCAGAAGATTCAGGGTCTCGACGATGGCCGCGGGGCGGAAGTCGAATAGTTTGGACACGACTCTGCTGATCTTCTCGTCAGGAACGGCACCGGTGCCAAAGGTAGTCACGTAAACGCCCATGGGCCTTGCAACGCCGATGGCATACGCCACTTGGACCTCACAGCGTGATGCGACCTTCGACGCGACGATGTTCTTGGCGACGTAGCGCGCGAAGTAGGCTGCGCTCCGATCGACCTTGGAAGGGTCCTTACCGCTGAAGGCGCCGCCGCCATGCCGGCCCATGCCACCATAGGTGTCAACGATGATCTTCCGCCCCGTCAGGCCAGCGTCACCGTAAGGCCCACCCACGACGAAACGTCCCGTCGGGTTGATGTGAATCTTTGTCTTCTTATCGAGCATCTTCGCCGGAAGGGTCGGCTTGATCACCTCTTCGATAATCGCCTCCCGGAGGGCGCTCTGCTTGACGCTCGCGGCGTGCTGCGTCGAAACGACGACTGCGTCGAAGCGACGCGGCTTGTCATCCTCGTACTCGACGGTGACCTGGGTCTTTCCGTCAGGACGTAGCCCTTCGATGATGTTCTTTTTCCGAACTTGGCTGAGCTTGCGCGCGAGCTTGTGCGACAAATCGATCGGCATCGGCATCAGCTGCCGCGTCTCGTCGACCGCATAGCCGAACATCAGGCCCTGGTCGCCCGCCCCCTGCTCTTTGCTGGCGCTCGAATCGACGCCGCGGGCAATGTCGGGCGACTGCTGCTCGACCGCAGCCAAGACACCGCAGGTCTCGGCATCGAAGCCCATCGAGGAGTCGGTATAGCCGATTTCCGTGATCGCTTTTCGGACGATCTTTGCGAGGTCGATGGTCGCCTTGGACGTGACCTCGCCGCCGCATACGACGAAACCGGTTTTCACCATGGTTTCGACCGCGACGCGCGACTTCGGGTCTTGGGCGAGGTAGGCGTCCAGCAATGAATCGCTGACCTTGTCGCAGATTTTGTCGGGGTGACCTTCGGTCACCGACTCGGAAGTGAACAGGTATTGGCTCATCTTGGCGATGCCTCTTATCGTTGACGGTGCCGGTAGTCAATCGGTCGGCGGCAGGGCTCAGAAACCGCCGGGGGGCTCGAGCTGATAGGTTGCGAGAACCTGGAGCTCGTAGGGATCACATGCGCCGTCAAACTGGTTGGCCGCCACGATGACCCGTACGGTGCCGACCGACTCCAGGCCGCCACTCGAGCCGGAGTCGCACCTGCGCTCGATGACGATCGGCTCACCCTGCGAGATGCAGTACTTGGTGCCGTCGAGTTCTTCTTCCCAACCGGAGCACTCGTCCAAGCCGCTTCTCCCGTCGGGGCACAGATAGGTCAGGAAGAGAAGGCGGTCACCAGGCCCGCCTAGGGCTTGTGCAATGACCGGTGTCGGCGCATCGAGCACGAGGAGCTCGTAGTAGTCGACGTCTTGTGAGTCGTGAAGGGTCGCCTGAACCTCGACGCCCCAAGCGTCCTGTATGCAGTTGGAGCCTACGCCGGGTCCGCAGAGCAGAGTCGCGTCCTTGACCTGGTCATTTGTCTCGAACTGGTCTGCGCAAACACAGCGACCGCTTTGGCAGCGGAAGCCATCTTCGAAGCCGTTGTCTTGGCAGGTGCCGCAGAGGGTCGGCGCTCCGCAGATGGTCGCGTTCCCACATTCGACGCCCTGCGCCTCGCAGGTGCAGTCGCCGAGACACTCGAATACGAGCTCGTTGGAAAGGACGCAGTCCTCGCCGTCTCTGCACGATGGGCACTGGGTAACGCCTCCGCAGCCGTCTGGAAATCCGCCCGGAGGCGAGCATTCATTCGCGGCGCAAGGGTAGGTGGGCTCGCAGCACTCGCCCTCCACGCAGACCTCTTCGGGGCTGCAACGATTTCCGCAGCCCTCGCCGCAGTCTGCGCCAGTCGGACAAACACACCGGTTTTCAACACACACCTGACTCCCCAGGCAAGTGCCACAAAAGACGGCCTGCTCCCCACCGTCGCAGCGGGTCGGAATCACGCCGCACTCCGCGCCTCCCGCGAAGTTCGCGCAGCTGTTCTCTTCGCATCCACAGATGAAGTTCTGGCCGTTGGCGCCGCAGGCTTCACCCTCGGGGCAACCGCCGCAGTCGATCGACCCTTCACAGCCGTCGGGCAGAGCGCCGCACTCGATGGGAATTCCCAGGGAGGCAAAGTCGGCGATGATCTCTTCGCAGCTCCTGGGTGCACACTCTGGCTCTTTCGAGTCGTAGCAACGGCTGTCGCTGCTCCAGCAGAAGTAGCCGGAGGGGCAGTCTGCTGGCTGCCCGCATCCAAAGAGGCCGTTTGGGATGGATAGGTTGCAGCCGCCGAGAAGGACGATACTGAAGACGAGAGCAAAGCGAAGCCGCATCAAAACGTTCCTTTCACTGAAATGCCCGTGGGGCCGATGCTCACTTCGGGGATCGCCTCCTCGTGGCCTCCCGTGAGCTGCCAGATCAGGCCACCGATGATACCGGCGCCGCCGACGGCCATGAGTGCCACCCCGGCCTTGCTGCGCTTCGGTCCCCGGTCCGCCATGTCTTGGACTAGCGAGTAACTCGAGCCTGCCGGTGCGCTTTCAACTTTCTTCTGATCACGCTTCCCAAGCCCGACGAACACCGCCCCGGTTACGAGCGCAGCGCTCCCAACACCAATCGTGATCCAGGGGCCCGGGCCGGGTCCCACGTGCTGAGTGAGGGGCCGTTCCGCCTTGACTCGCGCTGCGGCCTCGACTGCTGCATTGCGCGCTTCGATCTCGGCTTGGATCTCGGCCCGTCGACGCGCTTCAATGGCGTCCCGCAACACGGCGATTCGACTCTCGACGTGCTCTCGATCCGAGGACGCCGGTCGTGCTTCGAGGTAGCCTTCGTAGGCTTGTAGAGCGTCTGCGTCGCGCCGCATCCGGTCCGAAACGGTAGCGATGTTGTAGAGAAGGTCAGGGCTGCTCGTCAGCTCATATGCACGGCGAAAGCTCGCGAGCGCAGTCTCGAACTCACCATCGGCATAGGCTCTCGTACCGAGGGCAAACGCCTCTTTGGCCTCAGCGATTCGCTCGTCGCGCGATTGCGTGCTCTGCGCGTGGACGCCCTTGGTGGAAACCAAAAATGCAAACGAAATAGAAAGAATAAGAAGGAAACGCATCTCTCCCCCGAAAGTAAGGCGGCGCACGAAGCGCTCCCCTACAAGCTAGCAGGCGGAAAATGCGAATGCTCACTCGTCTGCAATATACGGGGCGCTGTCCTTGGAGACGCGGGTGTCGCCCTGCCACTCGGCGCCGGCGTGGGGGTAGTCCAAATTGTAATGCAGACCACGGCTCTCTTTGCGCGCGCTAGCGCAACGGATGATCAGCTCCGCGACGTCGGCAATGTTTCTGAGCTCCAACATGTCGCGATTGACGAGATGCGCCCAGTAGTACTCGCGAATCTCTTCTTGCAGCATCGAGATCCGGCGTGAGGCGCGTCGCAGGCGCCGATCCGTCCGCACGATCCCGACATAGTTCCACATGAATCGGCGGATCTCGTCCCAGTTCTGAGACACGACTACCGCCTCGTCGCTCGGGACAGCCTCGCCCACATCCCAGTCGGCGACGTCGGAGAGCTCCAGCTCGTCCGTCGCCTCCAACGCCTCCCGAGCGGCGATCGCCGTACGGTGGCCGTACACCAGGCCTTCAAGAAGGGAGTTGGATGCGAGGCGATTGGCCCCATGGAGACCGGTGAAGGTCACCTCGCCAACCGCCCAGAGGCCGGGAAGCGTCGAGCTGCCCCTGTCGTCGACGACGACGCCTCCGCACATGTAGTGCGCCGCGGGAACGACCGGGATGGGATCTTTGGTCATGTCGATGCCGTACTCGAGGCATCGCCGGTGGATGTTCGGAAACCGCTCGAGGATGAACGATTCGGGCTCATGGCTCATGTCGAGGTAGACACAATCGTCACCACGGCGCTTCATCTCGTAGTCGATCGCGCGCGCGACGACGTCACGCGGCGCGAGGTCCTTCATCTCGTGGTGACTCTCCATGAACGCCTCGCCGCTTTGCAGGCGCAGTACACCGCCCTCCCCGCGCAAGGCCTCACTGATGAGAAAGCTCTTGGCTTCGGGATGGAACAGGCAAGTAGGGTGGAACTGAAAGAACTCCATGTTCGCCAGCTCCGCGCCGGCACGATAGGCCATCGCCACTCCGTCGCCCGTCGCCACGTCCGGATTCGAGGTGTAGAGATAGACTTTCCCAGCGCCGCCTGTGGCCAATACGGTCGCTCGTGAAAGATAGGTCTTCACCTCGCCGCTCGTTTCGTCGAGCACGTAAGCACCCACGACGCGGCGTGGGCCTCCGAACTTCGATGCCTCGACGAGGTCGATTGCCATGTGGTCTTCCGCGATGTCGATGTTGGGCGATGCCACCGCCGCCTGCACGAGCACCCGTTGGACTTCTTCGCCGGTGATGTCCCCTGCATGAACGACGCGTCGAGCGCTGTGACCGCCTTCACGCGTGAGATCGAGCGAAACGCCTTCTTCGGTTCGACTGAACTTCGCGCCGAGGTCCATCAGCTCGCGAATTCGGTCGGGGCCGTCGCGCACCACCATTTCGACGATGTCGCGGTGCGAAAGCCCGCCACCCGTCCCCATCGTGTCATTGACGTGAGCCTCGAAGGAATCCGTAGGATCGAGCACTGCGGCGATCCCGCCCTGTGCCCAGTTCGTTGCCGAGTCCGTGCGGCTTCGCTTAGTGACGATGGTCACACGGCTGTGGCGAGCCGCCTCGAGTGCGAAGCTCAAGCCAGCCACCCCACTTCCGAGCACAAGATAGTCGCACTCCGCACGCATGAACCGCGGAGTCTAACAGGCTAGGCGGCAGTCGCGAACGTGGTTTTCCTGTGGACTAGAGGGAGATCTCCCGGGTGGGACGCGGCACGGCAGGCACAATGGAGTACTGGAAATAGCTGACCTGATAGCCATTCACCGTGTGAACGACCCGGTCGCCAAGCTGATAGCCTTCAATGGCGAGATCGGGTCGCGTTTTGGGCAAAAAGGTGACCACGTCGAACGCGCGAGGTCGAAACAGATCCACGATGGACTCGACCAGGCCGCCAAGCTGACCCCGGAAATCGTAGTTGGTTTCGAAGCTCACGTAACTCCCCGTCTCCTCTGGGGTGACGTGACACGTGTAGAACTCCTCGCCCTTCACCCCATTGAGGGAATACCCCGCCGGCTTGAAGACATGTTCAGATGTGGTGAAGCCCGGAAGAATCCCATCGATACCCGAGCACTGTGCGACCGAGCCGTCTTTGGGCAGCCGGGCCGGCGCAAACTGTCGGGCCACGTCTTCGTCGATGACATGCATGAGCACTTCGAGCGTCGGGTCGTTCCTCTGCGGCTCGTACGGGCGGGTGGTATGAAACAACTGGATGCAGCGGCCGTGCTCGTCACCGAAGCAAAGGACTCGTCCGGGAAGCATGTCCCCGAGCCGCCGGGCGTCTTCGACGAAGGTAGTCGGTTGATGCTCGGGGAAATGCTCGCTCTTTCGCTCGTAGACGAGGAACGCAATGGACTCTTGCGGTATCGACCGCAGAACTTCGGGGACCGCGTCGACGAGAGTCGTCTGACCGCATGTGATCAAGACGAACCAATCGTCGAAAACGAACAGGCTCGACTCGGACAGCAGATAGGCGTCGCAATGCTCACTTCGGAGCACCGAGAGGACCTTGGCCCCAGCGGCGGCGACCACACGCTCCCATACGCGGTCGCCCAGGCCGCGCAGTGAGGGAAAGTCCGGAGTCACGACGAGCTCCAGCTTCTTTTCGGGGCCTTCAAAAAAACTCTCGGTCGCCATTGGAGGTCCCATCATGCGCAGAAGCGCGCCGAGCGCAACCACGAGAGGCGCATTTTGGCGTGACTTGGGACACGGGGATACACTTCCCAGCGATGGTTTTACGGCTCTTGGCGGCAGTCGGTGTGGCAAGCCTGCTCCTGGTGGCGACTTCGCCCGCCAGCGCTGACATTTACCGTTGCAAGCGCAAGGACGGAACGCATCACTACACGAACATCCGCGAGCCAGGTCGAAGGTGCCAGCTCGTCGTCCGAGGCAGCAAGAGGTCAAACGCGAACACAAGCGCGAAAAAGAAACGCGCGAGCGCGTCCACGGCGAGCGGTGCGCGGAGCAAGGACCCTGCTCGATACAGCCGCTACAGCAGCCTAATCGACGAGGCAGCGCAGCTCTATCAGTTGCCCCATTCGTTCATTCGAGCAGTCATGCGAGTCGAGAGTGACTTCAATCCCGAGGTGGTCAGCAGAGCCGGCGCAATGGGGCTCATGCAGCTGATGCCGAAAACGGCGCGCTCGATGGGCGTGTCGGATCCCTTCAACGCGCGCCAGAACATACTTGGCGGCGCGCGCTACCTTCGGATCCTGGCCAACCGATTCAAAGGCGACCTCGTGTTGACCGTTGCGGCGTACAACGCCGGAGAGGGCGCGGTCGAGAAACACAACGGCATACCGCCGTACAAAGAGACGCAACGCTATGTTCGCCGCGTCCTCAAGCACTACTACGCGTACCGCGGTGGAAGCGCGCCATAGCCGATGGCTCTCACGCTCATCGTCGCAGTCCTGGTCGGCGCGGCGGCTCCGCTCATCCGGGCTTGGATCTGGGGCGTTCCGTTTGGCCTCTTGTCGATCGCCACTGTACTCAGGTCGTTTTTTGGCTCGGCTCTGACGGTGTTGGTGATCGGCGTTGTGGCTCTGTTTGCGCTCCGCGTGACGCCCATCGATCAGCCGCAGATCAACTGGCTTGCCGCCTCGATCGGCGGCGGCGTCGCGCTGGTCTTGTTACTCGCCTCTGCACGACGGCTTCGTGACGTCCGCGGGCTTTCGATCCTCTGCCAGCGCTTGCAGGAAGAAGACGCGAGGGCACAAGCGGCGACCGCGCTCGACCGGCTCCTCGATCGGCAGCGTCGCAGAGACGAGCCGCGCCATGCCGCGCTGGTGCTCATGGCGACGGGGCCGCTCACTCAGGCAGGCATGTGGGCAAAGGCGCGGAAGCAGCTGCAAGGCTTGGACGAGGCTGCGCTGTCGGAGTCGCAGGCGGTTCTCCGCGACCAAGCTCTGGCGGCTTGCGAGCTTCAGTTCGACGACCCAGAGGCGGCACAGCGCGCGATCGATCGGATTCGGCGGCCCACCGAAGGCTCGATCGAGGTCTGGTTGGTCGCCATGGAGGCTCTGCTGATGGCCGTCAGGGGGGAGTCGGAAAAGGCGCTCGCGCACCTCGGCGGACAGAACACCGACGACAATCCTTCGCTTCGCGCCTCGCATCGCTTGGTGCACGCTCATATTCTCGCGAAACGCGGTCGTACGGAGGAAGCGATCGGAGAGCTCCGTTTGCTGCAGCAGGAGGCGGGGCGCGCTGGTCTCGAGCGCGTCGTGTTGCCCCGCGGTCCAGCGAGCCAGCTGGCGGAGCAACTGCTGAGCGAAGCCGATCAGTCGGATTGAAAGATCACCTGCTGGGTCGCGTCGTCGTCGTAGAACTGTGCGAAGCGGTCGAACGTCACGGCTCCGAAGGTGTTCACGACGATGGCGAAGAACGCGCAGCAGAGAAACGCGACGCCGAACCGCCGACCGCTCAGGGCGACCAACACGAAGAGAAGCGGTAGATAGTCCAGGGAGAATCGGTACCCGAACTGAATCCAGCCGGTGTTCTGGTAGAGCAGCGTGCAGATCGCCGTCGGCAGGACGCCCGCCCAGAGCGCGAGGGTCGTCGCATCGAGCTTCTTCGGCCATAGGCTCCAGAGCAGGTTCGGGCTGCTGAACCAAAGGGCGAGGCCGTGCCGACTGATTCGAACGAAGGGGCTCGATTGCATCAGCCAAGGCACCGAGAGCAAAAAGACCGTCAGGTTTCTCGGAAGGTAGTGTGTGCTGAAAAGGCCCCAGGTTTCGATTCTCGACCGCCAACGAACCTGCAAGAATCGATGTCCAAACTCGAAAGGGTCCCCGAAGCGGGCGGTGTTGTGCCACATCGTGGCCGCTACGATCAGTGCGAGTGGAAGCGCGAACCTGGCGAAGGCCTGTAAGACAGGGGTCTGGGAGCTCGACGTTTGCCGGCTTCCTTCCTTCTCCGTGCTGACGGCTTGAACCAAGAAGAACGGAGCGAGCAGGAGCGTTGCCGGGCGGCAGAGGAACGCGAGCCCCAGCGCAATACCTGCGGCCACGGG
>Ga0224508_10003288_pt1 | contig 13394 bp, 12 predicted proteins | sample SF_Jan12_sed_USG_4_FD_170157 | JGI IMG/M metagenome (GOLD analysis project Ga0224508, IMG submission 170157) | Sediment microbial communities from San Francisco Bay, California, United States - SF_Jan12_sed_USGS_21 | ecosystem: Environmental > Aquatic > Marine > Sediment | place: USA...
CGAGACGACGACCAGACGACCACGCTCAAGGACGGACACGGCGCTACTCCAGGTTCTGTGCTTGTTCGCGCATCTGTTCGATCAGGACCTTCAGGTCAACGGCGTCGCGGGTCAGGTCCGCGTCCTGGGCTTTGGATGACAAGGTGTTGGCCTCCCGGTTGAGTTCCTGAATCAGAAAATCCAACCGCCGACCGATGGGTTCCTCCCGGCCCAGCACATCGCGCACTTCCTGGACGTGGCCCTCGAGTCGATCGATCTCTTCGGCGATATCCAAACGCTGAGTAAGGAGCGCGATCTCCTGCTCCAATCTCTCGGGGTTCGTGTCAATCTCCAGTCGATCGAGTCTCTCGAGGAGCTTCGCACGATAGCGCTGCTCGGCCTGCCCGGTACGGGGTCGAATACCCGAGATGATGGCCGAGATGCCATCACACCGCTGCACCAGCGCCTCCACCAACCGCCGCCCCTCCCGCTGCCGGGCCGCGCCCAGGGCGACGAGCGCCTCATCGAGCCCCTGCATCACGGAAGCTTTCAAGGATGCGGGCTCATACGTCGCCTCTTCGAGCGCGCCTGGCCACCGCAGGATCTCAGCCGCCGACAGCGGCAGGGCGTCCGGAAATCGCCCCCGCACCTCAGTCTGAAGGGTCCGAAGCCGCTCGAGCACGTCGTCCTTGAGCGTAACCTCCTGGGCTTGACCCTCGGCGAGCATGACCTTCAACGTGCAATCCACCTTGCCACGCCCGAGCGCGGCGTTGATGCGACCGCGGCAATCAGGCTCCAGTGACCTCAGTTCCTCCGGCAGGCGGACGCCGATTTCCAGAAATCGATGATTGACGCTGCGCAGCTCCCAGGTGAGTCGGAATGGCCTCACCAGCGCTTCGGCACTAGCAAAACCCGTCATACTGCTCGGCATATCGAAACCGCCTTTCCCGTCTGTGGGTCACGCTCTGGCTCAGGAGGATCACTATTGCCCCAAACCGAGGCACACGAAGTCCGTAGAGTCTAAGATATGAGGAAGACCGGCACGAGCCTCGGTGATGAAAGTCGACTCAGCAGAGCTAAGTTTGTTAGGTAATCGCCAGGAGAACCAGGATCGGGTATCCGTCATTGCGGATACCGAGAGTTCGCTGCTCGTAGCGGTCGATGGCATGGGGGGTCATACCGAAGGCGAGCGCGCGGCCGAAGTCACCGTCGAGACGCTGCGAAAAGCTTTCTTCGACGTCCCCAGGCCCATATTCGATCCGCAGGGCTTCCTGACGCATGCGCTGGCCAAAGCGCACGAAGCCGTGGTGGCCCTGGCGCCCGACGTTGCCCTCGATCACAAGCCGCGGGCGACTTGTGCCGTCTGCCTGGTTCAGGACGGGAACGCCTACTGGGCCCACATCGGCGACAGCCGGATCTACCATATCAGGAGGAACGCCATTCACGAGCGCACGCGTGACCACAGTCATGTTGAGCTTCTGTTGCGCGAGGGCGTCATCTCAGAGAAAGAAATCAAGGATCATCCGATGCGAAATTTCGTGGAGTGTTGCCTGGGTGGAGACGTGCCGCTACCTGACATGAGTATTTCCGGCCGCAAGCGTCTTCTTCCGAACGACGTGCTCATGGTGTGCAGTGACGGTTTCTGGTCGGGCCTCAGGGATGACGATCTCACGGCCGCGATTGTCAAGAGCGACCGGACACTGGAAGAATCTCTGCGTTCGCTCGCAGAGACCGCCTTGGCCAGTGGGGCACCCCACGCAGACAACACGAGCGCAGCAGCGCTGCGTTGGCTGGGCTGAGGAGTTGTTCATGCGCCCCAGCGGACGCACCGTGGAACAAATGCGCAGCGTCAAATTTTCCGCCGACTTCGTGAGCTACGCAGAAGGCTCGGTGTTGACGGAGTTTGGAAATACGCGCGTGTTGGCAACGGCCAGTGTCGAACAAAGGGTCCCGCATTTCCTCAAGGGTCGCCGTGAGGGCTGGGTCACGGCTGAATACGGCATGCTACCCCGTGCCACCCATACTCGAAATCTGCGCGAGGCCGCCAGGGGAAAACAGAGCGGCCGCACGCTGGAGATCCAGCGGCTGATTGGCCGCAGCCTAAGGGCGGTAGTGGATCGCGCGGCGCTTGGAGAGCGTACGATCACCGTCGACTGCGACGTCCTCCAGGCGGATGGCGGAACGCGCACCGCTTCTATCACCGGTGGATACGTCGCCCTTGCGCTGGCGATCGAAAAATTGATGCGCAACGGGGAACTCGAGCGCAATCCAATCCATGGTCAGGTGGCGGCCATCTCTGTCGGAATTTACAAGGGCATGCCGGTTCTAGACCTCGATTACGCCGAGGACGCGGAAGCGGAAACCGACATGAACGTCGTAATGAACGAAGCGGGCGGTTTCGTCGAGGTTCAGGGAACGGCCGAGGGACATGCCTTCCAGCGCGGAGAACTGGAGCAGCTATTGGACCTTGCGACGACGGGGATCCGGGAGCTGCTGGGGAAACAAGCCGGAGTCCTGGGGCGTTGACCCAGGCTCCGCGGCGCTGGGTGCTGGCCAGCGGCAATCCCGGCAAGCTCGAGGAGATCCAGACGCTGCTCGCACCCACGGGCCTGGAGGTGGTACCCCAGGGCGATCTCGGCGTCGGGTCCGTGGAGGAGACGGGCGACACCTTCGTGGAGAATGCCCTCCTGAAGGCACGCCACGCGGCTGCGGCTACCGGCCTCCCGGCGATCGCCGATGATTCCGGTCTCGTCGTGGACGCGCTCGCGGGGGACCCGGGCGTTCGGTCTGCCCGTTTCGCCGGCCCGGACAGCGACGATCGCGCTAACATGGAAAAGCTGCTGGCTCTTCTTACGGATGTCCCGGATCCGGCGCGAGGTGCACAGTTCTGTTGCGTGTTGGTGGCCCTGGTGAGCCCCAAAGACCCCAACCCGCTGATCGGCACGGGCGCCTGGCCGGGTGTCATCGCCCGCGAGCCGCGGGGGGAATCCGGCTTCGGCTACGACCCGGTCTTCTTCGATCCGGGGCTGGACGCGACGGCCGCCGAGCTGCCGCCCGAGGTCAAGAACCGGGTCAGCCACCGGGGTCGGGCGCTTGGCGAGATGCAGCGCGCGCTCGCGGCCCGGTTCGGGGAATCCTGAGCGCGGGCGGGCCACACTGGCCGTTTATGCACAGCGCCGGCAACGGGCTCCAAACCGGGCCCGTTGAGGCGTGATCCTCTCACGGCGAGTCACACAGTCACCACAACATGTTGTTTGTAAGAGCAATCTCCGCGATGACCCTTCTTCGGCACGGCCTTGGCGCCGCCGGGCGCAGTGGGAACCGGTCCCGGATGCGTGAGGTCTTCCACAGACTTATTCACAGGCGCTGTGGATAAGGTTTCTTTCTCGTTTCGGATCGGGGTCTTAAGGTGGGAACCTCACGGCCCGCCCCGGATTCGGTGGCTTCGCCAGATCTTGTCTTCCTCCCGTCGGAGCAGTATGCTCACGCGCCGTCCTCTGAAGACCGCGCCATGAAACCCGAAATTCACCCGGAATACAGCGAGATCCAGGTAGCCTGTAGCTGCGGTAACGAGTTCACCACCCGGTCTACGCTCGGCAAGGATCTGCAGGTGGAGGTCTGTTCCGCCTGTCATCCCTTCTACACCGGGAAACAGAAGATCGTTGACAGCGGCGGACGTGTTGACAAGTTCCGGCGTCGTTACGGGCTCTCGTCAGGCTCCAAAGCAGAGAGTTAGACCCAAAGCGCCGCACCAGCTGGGCTGGCGACCGGGGCAGGCCCGCCCTGCTATAATGCCGGTCTTTTTCGCGATCAAGGGCCACAGCCGGTCTGAAGCGCGAACGCCGTCGCCTTGCGCCTGTCCCTGGCCGAGGACGGTCATAAACAACAAGGAGTCAGGTGCGACGTATGAGCGAGAAGCCGTATACCCTGATCGACCGCGAATCCGAAGCGGAGCTCGACCTCACGCGCCGCGACGCGGTGCTTGGACCCAGTGTTTTGGAGATCTCGGACCTGTACGCCAGGCAGGGTGTGTTCACCTACGATCCGGGCTTCGGCGCCACCGCCTGCTGTTCGAGCACGATCACCTACATCGATGGCGAGCAGGGTGTTCTGATGTACAGGGGCTACCCGATCGAGCAGTTGGCGAAGCATTCCACCTTCATCGAAGTCGCCTTTCTGCTGCTGTACGGAGAGCTCCCCACGGAAAGCGAGCTCGAGAACTTCGATAGGTCGATCCGAACCCATACGATGCTCAACGAATCGTTCCTACGGTTCTTCAACGGCTTTCACCACGACGCACATCCGATGGCGATGGTCTCCGGCGTGGTCGCCTGCATGTCGGCCTTCTACCATGACACGACCGATATTCAGGATTCTGCCCATCGAGACGTGTTCGCCCACCGCATCATCGCCAAGATCCCCACGATCGCTGCCGCCGCTTACAAGCACTCACTTGGCCAACCGTTCATCTACCCCCAGAACGACCTGAGTTACTGCAGCAATCTGTTGAACATGTTTTACTCGGTACCACCGGGATCCTATGAGGTGGATCCCGTCGCAGCGGAAGCCCTCGATCTCTTGTTCATCCTGCACGCCGACCACGAGCAGAACTGCAGTACCTCGACCGTCCGTCTGGCTGGCAGTTCGGGCACGAATCCGTACTCGGCCATTTCCGCCGGCATCTCCGCGCTCTGGGGTCCCGCCCACGGCGGTGCCAACGAGGCGGTGATCAATATGTTGGAGGAGATTGGGGAAACGAAGAACATTAAGAAGTTCGTGGCCAGAGCCAAAGACAAGGACGATCCCTTCAGGTTGATGGGGTTCGGGCATCGGGTCTATAAGAATTATGATCCGCGCGCGACGATCATTCGCGAGATGTGTCACCGTGTCCTGGAGAGGCTCGGTCGGGAACAGGAGACGCCCCTGCTCGAGCTGGCGATCGAGCTCGAGCAGATCGCGCTGAAAGACTCGTACTTCGTCGAGAAGAACCTGTATCCCAACGTCGACTTCTACTCGGGTATCATCTACCAGGCGCTCGGCATCCCGAAGGAGATGTTCACGGTGATGTTTGCCATCGCCCGGACCGTTGGCTGGGTCGCCCAGTGGCGGGAGATGGTCCGAGATCCCGAGACGCGTATTGGCAGGCCGCGGCAACTCTACATTGGTCCGGCCAAGAGAGACTATCAACCCATCGCGGATCGCTAAGCGCCCTGACGGGCTTCAGGGCGCTGCGTTCAACAGCGCAACGACCCGTTCCCTGCGTGCCCTCGGCATGGGACGCCGATCGACCGGGCTCATGGGTGCCTGCCTCAAGCCTTTCTCCGGAAAAACCAGGGCGTCGATCTGCTCACTGCGAAACCTGAATCGATAGCCCGGGACGATGGAGATACCGCGACTGTTGTAGCGGTAGCGACGCTGACAGTCCCGATAAGGGATACCACGCTCCTCGAGCGCCAACACAACCTCCTCCGGGGCGTCCGTAAACAGATGCAGCTCGATCGCAGAGTTCGCGGTAACCGCGCCGGTCAGGACCGACCCCGTCAGCCGCGGCTCGAACGCCGACAGAAAGGCCATCACGTCCACGGCGAGGCGTCTGAGGTCCGCGAGAAGTGTTCGATGGGTATCGGGTTCGAAGATCCGCTGCCACTCCTTAACCCGCGCCTCTATCTCTGAGTTGCTGGGCAGCGCCCCCGCCGTGCGCACGCCCAGATTCTGAGCAGCCTTGCGCTTGGCCAGACCATAGTCCCGGATGCCATGCTCGTTCACCAGTCGGGCCGCTTCTTGAGCTAAGCGTTCCCGCAGTTCGATGCTGACGAGCGCGCGCCTGGCCATAGTGGTACTTCTCCTTATTGAGCTTGCCCGATGCCCGGCCTCTAGAAGATTGCTCCCGGACCCGTCGCCTCCTCTCTGTCGGCGGGGTCCGGAGAACCGCCCATTGCCCGCCTCGGCGCGCGTTCCGGTCGCGGTTGTTCCGACTCCGGCACATGGTCCATCCTGAATTTCTCGAATATGCTGCTGTCGCGTGTGCTTGCGACGAGTCCGGTTTCCGGGTTGATCCGCACGTCCACGATTCCAGGCGGGCGCTCCATCGAATGGGAGGGCATCCCATCCAGAGCTTCTCGCATGAAGTTGATCCACATGGGCAAGGCCGTGCGCGCGCCCTCCTCTCCGTTTCCTAAAGACCGCTCCTGGTCGAAGCCAACCCATGCTGCAGTCACCACATCGCCGTTGAACCCGGCGAACCATGCATCACGCCTTTCATTGGTGGTACCTGTCTTGCCTCTGAGGTCAGTGCGCCCAAGCTCGCGATACGCTCGCACGCCGGTCCCCCGCCGCACGACATCCTGCATCATGTCGTTCATGAGATAGGCGTTTTGTGCGTTGATGGCCCGAGGTGCGTCATGCCCACCGGCGTACAGATCCCCAACCCCCTGGATCAGCAGCGGCTCCGTCTCCTCCTCCGGTTCATCGCAAGCCCGACAGGCGAGCTTCGGAGAGGCCGTGTATAGCACGTCGCCATCCACGTCTTCGATTCTCTGGATGAGGTACGGATCGACCCGATAGCCACCGTTGGCGAACACCGCATAACCACGGACCAAATCGAGCGGCGCTACGCCGCCGGCCCCCAAGGCCAGGGACGGGTTCATGGGCGATGCCGTCTCATCGAAACCGAACCCCCGCACATGCTCTACGGTATGGCGAATGCCCGATCTCTGGATGACTCTGATGGAGACCAGATTGAGGGATTTGATCAGGGCCTCCCTGAGACGGGTCGGACCGTTGAACCGGCCCGAATAATTCTCCGGGCGCCAGACACTTTCGAGCTCCTGGCTACGCTCGACGATCGGCGCATCATTGAAGATACTGGCCGCGGTAAACCCCTTTTCCAGCGCGGCCGAGTAGACGAACGGCTTGAAGGCGGACCCCGGCTGGCGTTGAGTCTGGGTCGCGCGGTTGTAGTTACTCAGGAAGAAGTCAAAACCGCCGGAGAGGGCCGACACCCCCCCATCGATCGGATCCAGAGAGACCAGGGCGCCCTGGACCTCGGGCACCTGCCCGAGGCGCAACTCGCCGGATTCAAGCACCCGGAAGCGCACGACATCACCCGGCTGGAGCACGTCCGCTACCGTCCTCGGGGAGTCGCCCTTGCGATTCTCATTGATGTAAGGGGCCGCCCACGCGACCGCCTCGAGATCCACCGGCACCAGTCCACGATCGGCGAAGTACACCTGCGCCCGAAAAATCGGCGCCGGCTCCTCGGTCTCCGGCGTGGCCTCGTCGTCCGAAAGCTCACCCGGGCGCTCGGCCGGCTCGACTTCGAGCGCCAGCAGAGCCAATTGCTCCTCGGTGGACAGGACCTCCTCGACGCTGACCACCAACCCGGTTCGGAAACCGGACACGGGCGCGTAGCCTTCCAGCAGGGCTCGCCATTCGGCGTGAAGGGACTCCGCCGAGCCACCGACGATGGAGGCGTCTTGACCCTCTGTGAGACCCTCCGTCGCACCGCCACTGAGACCCTCCGGGAGACCCACCATGAGCGCCTCCGAACCCTGATCGGGCAGCGCCTCAAGGGCGACGCGTGCCAGGGGCCCCCGATAGCCGTGGCGCTCGTCATACTCGATCAGCGCCTGGCGCAGCGCCGCGTCTGCGGCCTTCTGAAGTCGGGCGTCAATGGTCGTCGTCACTTTCAGCCCGGCGACGTAGGCCGCCGGCCCGAAGCGTCGGATCAGCTCGGCGCGGACCATCTCTGCGACGTAAGGTGCGTCGAGCTCCTGCTCGGGCCCGAACCGTCTGCCCTCGACCGGCACCGCCAGCGCCGTCTGGTATTCGTCGCTGGAAATGAAGTTCAGCTCACGCATACGACGCAATACGTACGAGCGACGTTGCGTTGCCGCCGCGGGACTGGCGATGGGATTCAGGATCGACGGGCCCTGGGGAATCCCGGCGATGATCGCGGCATCCGAAATGCTGATGTCGCTCAGATCCTTTCCAAAGTAGGTCTGCGCGGCGGCGGCAACACCGTGCGCGTGTTGCCCGAAGAATGTCGTGTTCAAAAAGATATCCAGGATTTCCTGCTTGCTGAACTCCTGCTCAATACGTAGAGCAAGGATCCACTCCTTGAACTTTCGCACCAGGGTTCTGTCGCGGGTAAGAAAGTACTGGCGTGCGATCTGTTGGGTGATGGTGCTGCCGCCCTGAGCGCTGTCCCCCGCGTTGAGAATGAAATAGAGCATCGCCCGGAGGGTGCCCTGATAATCGATGCCGGGGTGCTCGAAGAACCGGTCGTCCTCGGCGGCGAGAACCGCCTGCATCATCACCGGTGGTATGTCTTCGTAACGGACCGGCGAACGCTTCTCGCCGAACTGCGCGATCAGGCGACCGTCGCGGCTGTAGACGGACAGGGGGACCTGATGACGGACGTCCCGCAGCTCCTCCGCCTGGGGCAGACTGGGCGCCACATAGTAATAGCCACCCGAAACCAGGGCGCCTATACAAAAGGAGCCGGCGACCATCCAGGCCCCGAGAGCTATGAATATTCTGACATAAGTACGCATCGTTAAAGCTGTATTGTACTTCCTTGCCATGGTTCAAACCTTTGTGCATAGTCCGCCGAACTTAGCAAACCCACTGAAAGGCAAGGACGCAAAGCCACCGATCTAAGGGCCGAACCTCGGGAGGTTCTGCCTAGGATAGCGGGGCTGCCCGGGCAGTTGAAGGATCCTCCCGGCGCCCGGCAGATCACTTGGTCCGACTCGCGATCACGGTCACGTCCTCTCCCCAACGGTAATTCGTACCCATTGTGGAGCTTTCTTTGAGGCAAGTTTGTGACGGTGGGCATACCCTCGGTTCGCAGTATCGTGAAGCCCATCACAACGACATGGATGGCAGGTGTCATATAGTCAAATTGGTCGTGTAGGCGTCGTCATAGGATTCTAACCCAACCTGCGGAGTTGGAAAGGAAAATTCGTGTTCTCAAGCCGTGCAAAGAAGTCCCTTCTGGGCCTTGACATAACGACCTCCTCGGTCAAGCTGATCGAACTCACGGAGAGCGGTCGCGGCTACCGGGTGGAGTCCTATTCCGCCGAGCCGACGCCACCGAATGCGATCAACGAAAAGGCTATCGTCGATGCCGAGGCGGTCGGTGAGGCCGTCCGCAGAGCGGTAAAGCGCTCAGGGACGAAAACCAAGGACGTGGCCATCGCAATCAGTGGCGATGCGGCGATCACGAAAGTGATCCAGATGCCGAGTAACCTGAGCGACAACGACCTGGAAGGTCAGGTCGAGCTGCAAGCCGATCAATACATCCCCTTCCCAATGGAAGAGGTGAGCTTTGACTTTGAGGTCGTCGGGCCAAGCGACCGCGATCCGGACATGCTGGACGTCCTGCTCGTTGCGACGCGCTCCGAGAACGTGGAGCAGCGCGAAGTGGCGGTGCAGGCCGCGGGCCTCGGTGCCAGGGTCGTAGACGTAGAAGCGTTCGCGGTCGAGAACGCTTGCCAACTCCTGACGCACCAGATGCCGGACGCCGGCGCGGACAAGTTCGTCGCCATCGTGGATTTCGGTGCGAGCACCACCACTTTCAGCGTCCTCAAGGATCTGAAAGTGATCTATACGCGTGACTTCGCGTTCGGCGGCCAGCAGCTGACCGAAGAGATCATGCGCACCTACGGACTGTCCATGGAGGACGCCGGTCGGGCGAAGAAAGAAGGCGGCCTGCCAAGCAATTATCAGCCTGAGGTGCTCGACGCATTCATTGATGACATGTCCCAGCAGGTCAGCCGGTCCCTTCAGTTCTTCCTCGCCTCCGGCAGCGGCCGGGAGCAACCCGATCAGATTCTCGTTTGTGGCGGCTGCGCCAACATCCCGGGTGTGGCTGACGTCGTCGGCAGCCGAGTCGGCATCCCAACGGAGATCGGCGACCCCCTTGGACAGATGAAACTGTCATCCAAGGCCAAGGCGCAAGGGGTCCGTGGTGACGCCACGGCGCTCTTGACGGCATGTGGTCTCGCACTGAGGAGCTTCGACTGATATGCCAAGAATCAATCTTCTACCCTGGCGCGAGGAACTTCGCCAGAAGCGCAAGAAGGACTTTCTGCTTGCCGTGTTCGGCGCGGTCATGACGGGCTGCCTGATCGCGTACGGCACCAAGCTGACTGTCCAGGGCATGATCTCCAGTCAGAATAGTCGCAACAACATGCTGCGCACCGAGATCGCGGAACTCGACAACCAGATCGAGGAAATCCTCGGGCTCGAGGCTCAGAAGGAAAGACTACTCGCCAGGATGGAGATTATCGACCAGCTCCAGCGCTCCCGCCCTGAAATCGTTCATGTCTTCGATGAGCTCGTGACGGCGCTCCCGGAAGGGGTGCATCTCGAGGAGATCAAGCAAACCGATAACCGTATCGAGTTCAAGGGAGCGGCCCAGTCAAGCACACGGGTCTCTGCCCTGATGCGAAACATAGACGCCTCGGATTGGTTGCGTGATCCGGGACTCGATGTGGTGGAAACGACAGAAGAGGGGCCCGCCAGAAACGCAAGCTTTACGATCTTCGCGCAGCAGATCTCTGTCAATGACGATGAAGGCGTGGATCTGGAGACGGAGTTACCGCAATGAATTTAATCGAAGAACTCCAATCGTTAGATACGAATGATCCTGGCCGCTGGCCGCTGTTGTTCAGGGTGGTGGCCGTCGCCCTGACCTTTGTCGGCGTCGTTGCCTTTGGCGTGTACATGTTCGTGATCAAGACCGAGGTTCCGCTGCTGAATCGGGCCGAGCTCGAGGAGCAGGAACTGCGGGCAACCTTCGAGCAGAAGCAGCGCAAGGCAGCGAACTTCGATGCCTACCGAGCGCAACTGGCCGAAATCGAACGCTCATTCGGCGCAATGCTGCGCCAGCTGCCCGGCCGAACTGAAGTTCCAAACCTGCTGGTCGACATCTCGCAAACGGGCCTGGGTGCCGGGTTGGAGGAGAAGCTCTTCCAGCCCATGGGTGAGATTCAGAAGGAATTCTACGCGGAGCTGCCCATCAAGATCCGACTGACGGGCAGCTATCACGAGCTTGGAGACTTCGTCAGCGGCATCGCCGCGTTACCCAGAATCGTGACGTTGCATGACATCAGCATCAAGCCCGTCGAGCCCGACGCGCTCGACGAGCTAAGTTTGGATGTGACTGCGAAAACCTATCGCTATCTCGACGAAGACACGACGGAGGGGTGATGGCCAATCAGCGTAAATCTCTGCGGCAACTTCTACTCGCCGTCTCTCTGACGGCCGGTGTTAGCGCGTGCAGCAGCGATATGAATGATCTCAGAGCCTATGTCGACGAAGTCAAGGCGCGACCAGGTGGGCGCATCGAGCCTCTCCCTCAGATTCGTCCGGCCCCGAGCTTCGCCTACGAAGCGGCCGGCCGGCGCTCGCCCTTCATGCCGGATACGCCCCAGGCGCGTGTCAGTAACAACCCGGACGCGATACAGGGCCCTGACCCGAACCGCGCTCGTGAGTTCCTCGAGCAGTTCCCGCTGGACACTCTGCGCATGGTTGGAACCATGAACTCGCAGGCGGGTACTTTCGGCCTGGTTCAGACATCCGACGGTCTGATCCATCGCGTGACCGTGGGTAACCACCTGGGACAGAACTACGGTCGCATCATGAGCATATCGGAATCAGAAATTCAGCTGGTGGAAATCATTGCCGACGGGATCGGCGGCTATCTGGAACGGCCAGCCGCCGTTGCCCTGACTGATTGACGCCCTGGTGACGTAAGTGGGAGTAATTCATATGTGCACGTCAGCCCCCATTCAATATGGGAATGTCATCGCAGGATTGCGCCAGGGTTTGGTGAGCCTGGCCTCGATCGCTGCGCTATTTTTGTTGGCGACATCCGCTCAGTCCCAGGAGGCTGGGGCCCGCCAACTGGAGGCGATCGATGTCCAGAGCCTTCCGGGGCAGCTGCTGGAGTTGCGTCTCAGGCTGAATGAGACGCCACCGGAACCGTTGAGCTTCACGATAGACGACCCTGCGCGAATCGCGCTCGATCTTCCCGGCACCGCACTGGGGCTCGAGCCCCGGCGCCAGGACGTGAACCTCGGCCCCCTCTCCACCATCTTGACCGCCGAGGCCAACGGGCGGACCCGCGTGGTCCTCAACATGACCCTCATGGTGCCCTACCAGACTCGCGTCGTGGGTGACAGCATTTACGTGACCCTCGGTCAGCAGGCGGGCGCCAGCGCTCCGCCAGCCTTTGCCGCCCAGCCAGTGAGCGCCGGGCCAGCCGCCCCGTCTCAGCCCAGCGCTGCAGCACCGAGAGGCATCAACAACATCGATTTCCGCCGCGGACCGGACGGAGCCGGCCAGGTACTGGTCGAACTCTCGGATCCGAGAACGACAGTCGACGTGCGCCAGGAAGGTGGGCGCATCATCGTCGATTTCCAGGACACTGCCTTGCCCGGCGAGCTCATGCGTCGGCTCGACGTGGCCGACTTTGCCACGCCCGTCGCGACGGTCGATGCCCTGCGTGCGAACAATGCCGCGCGGCTCGTGATTGCCGCAGGCTCCGAGTACGATCAGGTCGCCTATCAATCGGATAATCTCTTCACCCTGGAGCTGAAGCCCCCCGTAGAGGCCGAAGAGCCAATCGGCATCTATAACGAGAATCGCGAGTACGACGGCGAGCGTCTTACGCTCAACTTTCAGGACATTGAAACGCGCGCGGTCTTACAACTCCTGGCCGACACCAGCGGACTGAACATCGTTGTCAGCGACACGGTTCAGGGCAACGTGACGCTGCGACTGCAGAACGTACCCTGGGATCAGGCGCTCGACATTCTTCTGACGACCAAGGGCCTCGACATGCGCCGCAACGGCAGCGTCATCATCGTGGCACCCGCGGAGGAAATCGCCGCACGCGAGCAGTCCGAGCTCGAAGCGCTAATGGAGCTCCAGACACTCGAGCCACTGCGTTCGGAGTTTATCCAGGTCAATTATGCCAAGGCCGCAGATCTCGCGGATCTCATTGCGGGCAGCGGCCAGAACCCCCTCGTCTCCGACCGTGGCAGCGTCGGCATCGACGAACGCACGAATACGCTGCTGGTTCAGGATGTCCCAGGTCGGCTCGAAGACATCCGCCGGCTCGTTGCCACGCTGGACATTCCGGTTCGTCAGGTTCTGATCGAGTCGCGTATCGTAATCGTCAATGATGACTACAGCCGCGATCTCGGCGTGCGGCTCGGCGCCACGATAGTGAAGGATAACTCCAGCGACGGCCTGATCTCGGTCACGGGAACCTCGACGGGATCCGATGTGATCGTCGGATCCGGGCTGGACAATCTGGTGAATACCGGCACACCGTTCCCGGTTGCCGTTCCGCCGATCGACCAACGCTTCAACGTGAACCTGCCTGCGGCGAATCCGGCCGG
>Ga0224508_10003289_pt1 | contig 13394 bp, 18 predicted proteins | sample SF_Jan12_sed_USG_4_FD_170157 | JGI IMG/M metagenome (GOLD analysis project Ga0224508, IMG submission 170157) | Sediment microbial communities from San Francisco Bay, California, United States - SF_Jan12_sed_USGS_21 | ecosystem: Environmental > Aquatic > Marine > Sediment | place: USA...
GGTATTGGTTCTGGTGGGGATTCTAATTCATGAATTTGTTTTTCTAATTGTTCTAATCTGGCTAATTGTTCAGGAGTAGCTTCTTCCTCGGATGGTTCTGGTATTGGTTCTGGTGGGGATTCTAATTCATGAATTTGTTTTTCTAATTGTTCTAATCTGGCTAATTGTTCAGGAGTAGCTTCTTCCTCGGATGGTTCTGGTATTGGTTCTGGTGGGGATTCTAATTTCTTAACAAATTTAGATTTGAGAATTAAGGCTTCTGGCAAATCTCCAAGATAATCTAGTTTTACTTTATTTCCATCAATTCGAAGATAGGGATTACCATCTATTGAGAAAGTTTGAATTGAGTATCCCTTTTTCCAAGAATGTCTCCCCCTGTAAATTGAAACGTAGAACAATCCGTTTTTGATATCAGAAGTCATTGTCATCCGGTCTACAGGCATTCCTTTAGTAATTCCTTTGTCAGTATCTTGATGACGTATAGCAACAGATACCAGATGGTCAGGATCATAACTGACCTCAGAAATTAAGTAGTCAGCCCATTTATCCATTATAAAAAATAATGACTATTCCCTAGTAAATAAGCAATATCAATTAAGATAATTGTATGTGTTTAATTTCTTCCATAAATGAAAGATCTGACAAAACATTATCTGAATCAAAGGATTTTGAAATCAATGCAAGAAAACGAAAAATAATAAATTCTTCGAGAATATTCATTTTATTCTTCTAAAATGAGATAATAATTTTATTAGAGAAATCAATAATCGTAATGTTTACTAAGGATATTATCAAAGATGTTGAATTAACACGTATGAGTGTATATGATAGGCATTGCAAAAAATTAGACTAAAAAATAAGATTATAATTGGTAGCAAAATACAATGTTCAAATGGAAATATCTGTAGAACCGTGGAAAAAATTGATTATTCATGAAGTAATTGAATACAAATTTGATGATTGGGTAAAACAAATAGCGTTTAGCACAAGGTCATCAGGGGGTGCAATTCCTACAATGCAATGGACAAATGGAATCGTTTTCTCGCCAGCAAATTTTCCAACTACAAATGTTACAGTTGAAGAACAATTGAAAGGAATTCTACATTGGTCATCAGTATCGTTTGCAATTAAAGATAAATTTGAAAAACAAATCGTTAAGGAAAATGCAACTATCAATCTAGTTGATGTCAGTGTAAATGAAATTTTCAAAGAATTAGCAATGAGTTTGAAAATGCAATCAAAATATTCAACAATTGAATCTAGCAAAAACTAATGAATATTGAAAAAAGTATCGAGAATTGTGAAATTTATCTAAAACAGATTAAACAATATGATCCTGATCCTTACTATGTAAATTATTTTTTTAATAAATACCTGAATTCAATAAATGATATATTTAATGGAATTTTTGAAGAAGGAAATAGGGATTTTGGATTGTTTATTGCAGAAACAATTTCAAAAAAAAAATTTGATGAAAAAGCAAAAATGAAGAATGATCAAAATGCTATGAAATTTTCAGAATGGTATTTGATTAAATATAATCAAGAACATAACAGCCGATATCCAAATTTTATAAAAAAAATTAGTCAATATAAAAATAAATTTGGAAAAATCCCCACAATTAAACTCATGATTAGAGCATCAGATAGATACAAAGATGATATTTATCAGCAGATTAAAGTTAATTCGAGTAAGGAAAAACTACATTCAAAAGAAGAATTAGAAGTTGAAATCAAAAGGCAACTACCTATATTTTTGGAAATCATAAATCATAAAAGAAAAGAAAATAATGAGCCCAAAGTAAGAGAGAATCATATAATTGCATCTACGTTTCTTGATATTGAAGAACACAAGAATATTGAAATCGCATATGCATCTGAAATTTACATTCCAGTTATCAAACGATTAGTTGAAGAATCAAGAAAGAAAATAAAAGAATTAACAATGTGGAAATAATTTTTGCTTAATATAAAAATCATTCTAAAATAGATTGAAAATAAGAATCTACAATGTGTTATGCAGATAATAATATCAGTCATAATACCATATGATTTTATTTATAGATAATATTGAGAATTCATACAAGATATCTTTTATTCAAATTAAAGATTCGATGGTTTATCTCTTGGAATTTTTTTTATCAAAATAATCCCTAACAAAATGAAAAATGATTAGTTTACCAAAAACAATCATAGAGATTAATTAAGATAAATTTATCAAGATAAAATTACCCAGTTACTCCTATAGGAGTTATAATTTCTAATGCAGTACAAGAGCAAAAAAGAGAAATTTTTCTCTCAATTCAACAAATTATTGGGATCTGGGCCACATTGAATTCCAAGTTTCAGCAAATTTTTTCATCATCTCACCGTAAACTTGCATTTGTTCCAATCCGGATGAACTTAGAGTTTTTTGCCAATTTTCAGCAAACTGTTTGAAGGTAGCAACATTTGTATCATTAAGAGATTTTTGCCAATTTTCACCAAACTCTTTGAAAGATTTCATTCCTGCTTCATTCATAGCTTTTTGCCAATTTTCACCAAATAACTTCATGGTTTCTGCACTTGATTCAACAGTTGCTTTATCCCAAACGTCATTGAATTTAGATTGCATGTCATTACTAGCATTTTGAATTTGCTCAAAAACTGATTTCCAGTTTTCGAGAGATTTTGTATATTCCTGCCATAATGAATCCCACTCGTTGGTTTTTCCTTGTTCGGACATTAACTAAAGATAATTGTCATTATTCTTAAAGGGATCCATGAAGATCAAATTTCTTATTTTTGGCGATTTTTTAATCGTTTTTCCATTCTAATTTTACCTTCTTCAAATTTGGTTCTATCCTCATCTGTTTTAAGAGATAATTTAGGAACACGTATTGGTTTTCCTTTTACATCAAGAGCTACAAAAGTAACAAAAGCAGTTCCCGTAATAGTTCTAATTCCAGTTACAATATCTTCAGCTTCAGCTTTGACTTCAATTTCCATCGATGAGTTATGCACATAATTTATTCTGGCATTTAGTTTAAGGACATTACCCACAAAAACAGGTTTCAGGAAATTAACGCTATCCATAGATACAGTGACGGCATTAGATTGAGAATGTCGTTGAGCTACAATTCCTGCAACCATATCAATATGTTTTAAAATTTCACCACCAAACACATTTCCCGCTGGGTTTGCATCTGAAGGAAACATTCTAACTATAACTTCAGCATGGGATTCAGAAGGACTTTTTTTATGCATCTTAGAATTTTCTGATGACATTTTTAAACTACCAATAATTTCTTAATTCATCTAATTTAATTTAATCAGTTGATTTTAATTATTTAAAATATTTCTCTAGTTTGATCTTATCAATTTTAGGAATTTTTGCTAATTCAAATCCTTCTGGACGTTTTGAAAGGGATCTGGTAGCATCAATACCCATTTTTGCAGTTTGTAATTTCTGTTGATCACTAGAAGGATCAAGACTTGAACCACGAACATTTGTAAGAATAATTAGATCATTATCAGCTTGAAACCTTGTAGCCATAGCATATTCTACGGATTCTGCATCATTAGGATCAATATCTTCATCGACTACAGTTACTTGTTTGAGAGAACGGTGAGATTCAAATGTTTTTTTAATTATTTTTTTAGGATCAGATTCACGTTTCTTTTTAATTTGGACAACTGCATGTAACCAGTTACATCCGCCATTAGTCATTGAGACTTGTTGTGTTTGAGGATAAGTTTTCTTCAATTTCCCATTTAACTTAGATTCTATTGGCATTCCCATTAGTAATCTATGTTCTGAATAACCAGACAGAACATCATGAAAAATAGGATTATTTCTAAAATAGAGATTTTCAAGTTCAAAAATTGGTTGAGATCTTTTATGATCATAAGTTTGAAGCATTTCAACCATCCACTCAGGATGAGTTTTATCACGAAGAATTTTTCCCTCCATTACAAATTCAGTACCTGATGGTACATTCAATCCTGTTGAGGGAAGTTTTGCTAAGGTTAATTTTCCATCCAAAAGAGAATTCGCTATTTCAATTTCGTCTTTTCCCCATTCAGCTTGATATGCACCTGCAATAGATATTGCAGGATGAACGCCTACTGTAATTGCAATCTTTAGATCTTCTCCATGTTCTTTTGCATCTGTAAAACATCTGTGGAGATGGCGCCCTTCAACCATTCTAATTGAAAAATGAGTTTTATCAATTGGCATTAATCTATGAAAGGAAGAATTTTGTTTTCTAGTTTCTGGATTCTTAGCATAAGCGATAGAAGATGTGATAAAGGGGCCAGATTCCTTTTCAAAATGAGTCACAATAGGCATGGAATAGATATTTTTTGACTTATTTTCCATGAATTTTCCTGAAGAGATAATTTTTGGTGGTTTTGCTTTTTTGATTGCTGAAATAACTTTATTATGAATATTATTTTCTGTGCCTCCAACTGCCAAAGCAAATCTTTTTCGAGTTCCTACTAAATTAGCAACTAAACGGAAATTACTTTCTTTGATGTTTTCAAATAAAACGGCATGAAATCCATCAACTTTAGCGGTGATTCCTGCAATTTCAAATTTTGTAGAAACCTTTGGTTTTACAATTTTGAGATCATTACTCTTTTTTATTTGAGAAATATAATTTCTTAAATCAGTCATTATCTATCATCTCCATTATTTCAGACATTAAGGCTTTTGCAGAATTAGGTTCTAATTCTTTTTGAATAAAGGAAGAAACTAGAGTAATTCCCCTCATCTTGGTACTAATTCTTTCGGCAACAAGTTTTAGAAAAAGTGATTCAGTTCTAGAGGGGATAACAGTTGTTGTAATCGGAGTAGGTCCAGTTGCTAAAGAAACAACCATAGAACCTATTTTATTTGCACCTTCTGTGACAGAAATAAAATATCCATTTTCAAACTTTTGAATCTGTAAAGAAAAACTACGACTCTCCAAATGTATTATTTTCTGGAAAAAACCATTTGGAGAGTCCAATAAGCTAGGAACAAATCTTATGCTTTTATTGCTATTGATTCATTCTCTTGGGAGGATTCAACTACAGTGTTTGGATTTTTCTTACAGTTCTTTTCATGTTTGTCGGTATAAACAAATAGTTTTTCACAATATTTGCATGGATTCTTTTCTTTAGTTTTTATTATTACTTTGGATTTTGTTGTTTTAGCTTTAGATTTTGTTTTTGCTTTTACTGCTACTTCAGTAATTTCAACCTCATCGGATTGAGTATCTGCAATTGCTTTAGCTTCAATAGAATCAGCTTCAACCCTAGCTCGTAATTTTGCTTTATATTTCAAATTACGTGGTTTTGTTCTTAATCTATATCCACAACATGGACACCAAAGTCCTTCCCATTTGATGAATATTTCACAAATTTGGCATCGACGTTGTCCAGAAGCATATCTTCCAGTCCCAACAGGCTTTTGAGCCTTATATCTAATACAAATTCCTTTACAAGTCATCTTGGTATTTAGTTAAAGAAATCATAACTATATAAGCATGGATCGATAAAATCTTTAAAAAAAATCAGAAAAAGATGAAATTATTTTACATAAAATAACGATCAACGTTATTAGTTTCAAGGAAAACAACGAAATGTTCAATAAATATGTATAGTTTCTTCAAATATCTTTTTTTTGAAATAATGATATTTGGTAATATAGTTGTTTAACTAAAAATTTCAATTTTTTTGAAAAATAATGAAATTCTGTTATATTTTCATACTTTCACAATTGTGTCAGCAGGGTAAAAATAAAAAATTCAGTTTTTAAATTATTTTTAAAATTTTTAAATTGTTTTAAAAAAATTGGAATTTTTTTAACCTGTAATTGATAGAGGTAGGATGGAATATCTATATCCATTTCGTTGTGAGATATATTTTGCAGAAAGCATATCACGTTTTCCTCTTTGATTAAAATTTTTAATTTTTAGACTAGTTTTTTGTTCATCAACAAATTCTAATTCAAAAGATGAGCAAAATTTTAGATTGAGCGTCGATACAATTTGTTTTGCAACTTTCATATTTCCATTTCCAATTTTTACAATTTTTCTTTTTGCTCTAAGGCTTCCTAAAATTTCGATAATATGAAAAACTAATTCTTCAACTGAAGAATGAAATGAGCTCTCAATTTCTTTACCATAGTAAAATATTGACAATCCAATTCTCTGTCCAGGATCAACTCCTAAGATTAGAACTTCTTCTTCAAAATCTAAATTGAGTTTTTGCATCATCATACCTCGGATTACAGTAGGATGATGTTCAAAAATATCTTCATCAAGCAGGAGTTTTTCACATTTTTGTGGAGATTCTTTCCGGGTAGTAAGAATAAGATGTCCAGAATAATTTAGAATTTCTTCAGGAAGTATAGAATCAAAAGATAGTTTAAGAGCCTTAAGATAAGTTGAAAATCTATAATATGGTTTACCATAGGCAGTTGCAATACCAATACGGGCGTTTAGTAAAGGATCGATATTTCAGAAACTGAAATATGTGATTTAGAGTTATGCCTTCAAAACTGTTGACACTACGTGTCTTACTGCTTCATCAAAATTAGCATCGACATAGGATTGGATTTCAGACAATTTAGCCTCTCCTTGTTGAGCGATTTTTGCTGATTCTGCAGTTGCCTTTTCTTTAGATGCATTAATAATAACTTCTGCTTCTTTTGTAGCAATTTCACGTGTTTTTTCTAACAGGGCGTCAATTTCTGTATGAGCCTTGACAGAAAGTTGTCTTTTCATATCACTAACTTTGCTGTTTAAGGAATCCATGTCATCTTCTAATGCATTCAAAGACTTGATTATTCCAGTAACTTTAGATTCAGCCATGTCACTCATTACACTCAAAATTCTATAATCCCATTACTTAAATCATTCATTTTTAGCAGTTTTTTAGGCACAAATATAATAAAATTTAGGATATTATCCAGTAGTTAACAGTAAGATCGCTCTTGCAAGATCGCCTTTAGCTTCCTCTAATGCGCTTCTCGCCTTTTCTTCATCAACTCCGGCTTGTTGACTAACAAGCTGTATATCCTCTTCTGAGAAGATTGGAACCTCTAATTCTCTTTCCTCATAACTATCTGCAGTTACTGTAAAAATAGAATTATCTTTTGCCTTCATTTCAGTAACAGAGGGTTTAGCAATAATAATTTCTTTTTTATCGGTTTTAATTATAACCTCTTGAACGTTAGGTAGCTCGTTCATATCAAGACCCATCTTATCCATCATTCTTCGCATTTCGCGATTACCTCCTCGCATCATGATTTTTTTTCCTCCTTACGACTTTTTAAACTATCTCTGACCTTAATTGCTGCCCCCCTATTAAAATCTGGAATCATCTCAGAGGATAGAACAGCTTTGCCAACTGCAATCACTTTATTTTTGAACAAAACTGGTGTATCAGCTGAAATACGTACTTTTTTTCCACACCAAACAACATGTTTGCAAAATACAGATCTTCCTTCCATGACAAATGGAGCAGCGTCTTTAGTTATCTCAATACAGTTATCTCGGAATGATTTACTTGTCATCAGAATCTGAGCAAAATAGGGACTAATTGCCAAGCCACCATCAATTCTCAAAGTACAGAGTAATTTTCCTTTATGTGAAACAGTTCTAATTCTTCCAGTTTTTCGTGAAAAAGTTATTTCAACATCTTTGGGCAAATATTTGGACACTCCATTTCCAAATAATGCATCAAGTGAGTGCTGGAGTTTTAGAATATGGTCCATGTACAGAGTACGGTCTTTTCTAAATATTAGTTCAGTGTTTGAATATATTAAAAGTCTTAAACTATATAGACTAGTTTTTTCTCTTTAGATTATGGGAGAAAGAGAGGAAACAAGAAAAATTCAATTTACAGGAAAATCATCATACATAATTTCATTACCAAAACAATGGGTAATGGATCTAGACCTAAAACAAGGAGATCAAATTAGAATAGTCAGAAAAGGATCATCAACATTAGAACTCTATCCACCAAAATTCGAATCGCGTATCCAAAAAAAAGAAGATGCAGTAATAGAAATTGATACAGAAGAAGAAGCATCTTCGATTGTTAGAAAATTAATTTCTCTGTATTTTTTGGGATTTAAAACAATAAATGTTAAACCAAAAAAGGACAGATTAAATCCAAGTCAAAGAAATACTGTAAAAGAAGCAGTTAAGCGAATGTTGATGGGATCTGAAATTATTTCTGATTCAAGTGGGGGTATCACAGTACAGGTTCTTGTCAATTTACTAGAATTATCAGTTGATGGAGCGTTCAAAAGAATGATTCACTTGGCTAAATCAATGTCTAGCGATGCAATTTTAGCAGTAAAGGAGAATAATTTAGAACTAGCTCAGGAGGTAATCAATACTGATGATGAAGTAGACAGATTTGGATTTTATATTATCCGTCAGTTAAAAATAGCAATACAAAATGAACATATGCTAAAAGAGATGGGATTTAGAAATGCTCGAAATTGTCTTGGATATAGACTAGTTGTAAAAAATATAGAAAGAACAGGTGATCATGCAGTATTAATTGCAAAAGATCTTCTTGAATTTAAAAAATCAGTCAAAAAAGAGATTTTAGGAAAACTCCAAGATATGAATGAATTTTGTTTATCGGTCTTAGATGATTCATGTCTAGCATTATTCAAAGAAGACTATACACAAGCGGAAAAAACTATTAAAAAAATAAATGAAATTGCTAAATATGAGAAAAAAATTAGAGATGCTTTAAAATCACTAAAAGATGATGAGGAGATTTACAGAGTAAGAAGAATGACTGAAAATATTAGAAGAGTTTCTGAATATGCTAGTGACATTGCAGAAATAGTATTGAATATGAATATAGAAAAGACTCTTAAAAAAACTGCTTAATTTATCGAAACAGGTAGAATCTTTAACTTGAATTACACTAGAGATTTTGATTCAAAATGAATTCGGTAATATTAATCACATATGATAAAGAAGATGCCATTAATGAAGCCAAAGGATTGTGTGATGCTGCTGGATATCAGGTAGTACATACAATCACACAAAATTTTCTAAAAAAACCAAAATATGGAATAAGTGGTGGAGTTTTAGAAAGATTAGAAGAGATATCAGAAAAACTTAGACCAGATGTGATTGTATTTGATGAAATTTTAAAGCCAAGCCAGAACTATAACCTTGCATCGGTTTTACATAGAGAAATTTTAGATAGAGAAGCGCTAATTCTTGAAATTTTTGAAAGTAGAGCATCAAGTGCAGAATCCAAATTGCAAGTAAAATTAGCACAATTACGGTATGAGATGGCCAGGGCAAAAGAAAAAGTTCGTCTTTCAAGCATGGGAGAACAACCAGGGTTTATGGGAATAGGAAAATTTGAGGTCGATGTTTATTATAACGACATCAAACATAGAATGCAGACAATAAGATCTAAACTTGACAAGGCAGGAAAACAAAGAGAGCTTCATAGACAAGGAAGAAAGAGAATTGGATTCAAGACGATCTCATTAGCAGGATATACATCTGCAGGAAAAACTACATTGTTTAACAAAATGACAGGGGAAGCAAGAGCTCAAAGTAAGGAACTGTTTACAACTCTATCGACAACTACACGAAGAGTAACAATTAATCAAGAACCATTCTTGATCTCAGACACAGTTGGTTTTATCAGTAAACTGCCGGCATATATGATAGATGCATTCAAATCAACATTAGAGGAATTAAGACATGCAGATATGATCATTGTTGTAATTGACATTAGTGATTCATTATTTGAGTTAAAAAAGAAATTTGCTAGTTGTATGAGGACGTTAAGTGAATTAGGAGTAGAAAAAGATCGGATGGTTTATGCATTAAACAAAGCAGATTTGATAAAACCGGAGGAGATTGAAAAAAAAATAAATATACTTAATTTAATCGAAAATAAAAAACAGATTCCGGTTTCTGCAAAAACAGGTAAAAATGTAAATCAGATTAAAGGATTAATCAAAAATATTATCGAAAATCAAAATTTATCAAAATTCAAGAAAAATTCTTTTAGAGGAGTAGAAAAAAAATTTGGTAATTGAGATAGTTAGAATAGGACAACGTCTTGTAAGAGACGATAGAGTCACAACACATGTAGCGCTAGTTTCAAGGTCATTTGGAGCAAAGAAAATATTCATGACTGAAGTTAATCCTGAAATTAAAGACACTCTAGATAAAATCAATAAAACATGGGGAGGGAATTTTGTGGTTGAATTTATTGATAAATGGAAACCCATCGTAAAAAAGAAAAAAGAAGAAAACTTTAGAGTTGTTCACCTTACAATGTATGGAGAAAGCATTAATGATGTACAGGAGAAGATTAGAAAAGAAGAAAATTTACTAGTTGTTGTAGGGGCGGAAAAAGTCCCAAGAGAAATTTATGAATTAGCAGACTTTAATGTTGGAATTGGAAGTCAGCCTCACTCAGAGATTAGTGCATTGGCGATACTTTTAGATCGTATCCAAAAGGGAAAACAATTTGAAAAAGCATTTACAGATGCAAAAAGAAAGATCATACCTACAAAAAAGGGCAAAAATGTGCAAGTAAAAGAAACAAGGGATTAATAGTAGAAAATTAGGAGGAACTAGAGTTGGTAGACAAATACGAAGATCCTTTTGTAAGAATTGCTTCAATGATTGGAGGAGATGAATATCTTAAAGTGGCGAGATCTCTGTTAAAAGCTGAAGATGCAACGGATGAAGAAATTGCAAGTTCTACAGGTCTTAGAATTAATATGGTGAGAAAAGTATTGTATGACCTATTTGGAAAGTCTCTCATTACTGGAATTAGAGTAAAAGATGAGAGGAAAGGGTGGTTTGTTTATAGATGGAGAACCAGAAGAGAGGAAGTTGAACATTTTATTGAAAATCAAAAGAAGAAAATCACAGAAAGACTTCAGCAAAGATTAGATTATGAAAATGCTTCAGACTTTTATCATTGTGGCAATGAAGATTGTCCAAGAGTGACCTTCGAGGATGCACTTGAAGGTATGTTCAAATGCCCATCATGTGGAAATGTTTTAAATCTAAAAAAGAATGACAAATCTAAAAAAGCTTATTCAAAAAAAATAGATGAAATCAAAAAAGATATGCAACAAATATTTTAATTAGATCTGAAAACATGATAGAAATTAAATATTTAATCACATTACAATTATCTAAGTGAGATTTAGATTAATCAAATAGAGAATCAGAATAATTATTTCAAAGTATTCTCAAATGAGAATTTTAGGCATGAAATCATTTTATAAACGATACGTTAAATGAGTGATTGTATGCAATAATGGTTTCTAATTTAACTTATTTTGAAAAAGAAGTTACTAGATTAAATAGGAGAAATTCTAGAGAAGATCCTTGAATCAAATCACTACAATAAATCCTGCAACTGAAGAAGAAATTACAACATATTCGGCAATGGATAAAAACCAAGTATTTGAATTAGTGCGAAAAGCAAAAAGAGCATTTCCTGAATGGAGAAAAGATTATGAAAAACGTAGGAGTTACATTTACAATTTAGTAGAATACCTTAGGAAAAATAAAACAGAACTTGCAAAAATTGCAACAGCTGAAATGGGTAAAACACTCAAAGAATCAATTGGAGAAGTTGAAAAATGTGCTTGGGTACTAGAATTTTATGCTGATCATGGAGATAGTTTTATTTCTGATGAAGTATTAAATACTGATGCAAGAAAGAGTTTTCTAACTTTTGAACCATTAGGAGTAATTGGATCTATCATGCCTTGGAATTTTCCATATTGGCAGGCATTAAGATTTGCAGCTCCATGTTTAATGGCAGGAAATGTAATTGTAATGAAACCTTCTAGAGTAACTATGCAATCAGGAATCGAAATTGAAAAAGCATTTACAGAATCAGGAGTACCAGATGGAATTTTTCAGACAGTAGTAGGAAGTGTAGATTCTGCAAACCATCTAGTTGATTCTGATGTTAATGCTGTAACCTTTACTGGAAGTACAGATGCAGGAGCTAAAGTTGGTGAAAGAGCTGCCAAGAATTTGAAAAAATGTGTGTTAGAATTGGGTGGAAGTGATCCTTTCATAGTATTAGATGATGCAATTATTGAAAAAGCAGCTGAAGGAGCAGTAAAGGGTAGATTCATCAATTGTGGTCAAAGTTGTGTAGCCTCAAAAAGATTTTTTGTTGGAAAAAATATTGCAGATGATTTTATTGAATTATTTATCAAAAAAGCATCACAGCTTAAAATTGGAGATCCAACATCAATAGAAACTGATATTGGTCCTCTATCAAGTAAAGATGGATTAGAAACAATCTCAGGAATCGTAGATGATGCAATACAGAAAGGTGCAGAAATTCTTTTAGGTGGCTCTGAGATGGAAGGTAAAGGATTCTTTTACAAACCAACAATTCTTACAAATGTTAAACCAAATATGAGAATTGCAAAAGAAGAAACATTTGGACCAGTAGCACCAATAACAATTGTGGAGAATGAAAGTGAGGCAATAAAGTTGGCTAATGATGTTGAATTTGGTTTAGGGGCAAGTATTTGGACAAAAGATCTTCAAAAAGCAGACAAAATGTCTAGACGAATTGAATCAGGAATTGTTAGTGTCAATAATGTAGTTCTTTCAGATCCAAGGATTCCATTTGGAGGAATAAAGCATAGTGGATTTGGAAGAGAATTATCAAGATACGGGATGTTAGAATTTGTAAACATTAAATCAGTCAGATTTTATGAGAATCTTGTCCATCACCATTATGTAGAATAAATTTTTCACAAAATCAAATCAGGATCCTTCAGATATTGTTTTGAGATATAATTAAGTGAGGATACTTAATGACATTAGTTTGTTGAGAATTTAACATGATATCTTCAAAATGCTATGAGGTTTACTCAGAATTCATGATTCTTGAGGGATAGAGTCCTCATCAAATTCATCATCTTCTGAATCATCATCACATTCTTCTAACTCAATATGGGTAGGATTACCATTTTCGCCAAAGTAAATCTCAGTACAGATATTCGTAGCTAATGTGGAAGCTAAGGTTTCGATTAATTCCTTTGGAAAGTTGCCTAATCTACCAGAGTCTGAAGAATATCGATATTCAGCGATTTTATCTTCATGGTGGAAATCTACTTCAATATCACCACTGACAAATTTTCTTACCCTCATCACTTGACCAAATATGCTATAAGACAAATCTAATTTTTTTGTTGAGCCACATCATTTGTGAGATTTTCAGCCAATTGTTCATAATGTTTCCTGGGTTTCCCCAAATCTTTGAGTTTTAATTCTTCAATTTCATTAAGTTCTTTATCGACCTTTTCTGAAACATACTGCAATCGTGCTTCAGCCATCATGAATAATTTATTATTTTCTTTCCAGAGATGTTCTGTAA
>Ga0224508_10003290_pt1 | contig 13392 bp, 12 predicted proteins | sample SF_Jan12_sed_USG_4_FD_170157 | JGI IMG/M metagenome (GOLD analysis project Ga0224508, IMG submission 170157) | Sediment microbial communities from San Francisco Bay, California, United States - SF_Jan12_sed_USGS_21 | ecosystem: Environmental > Aquatic > Marine > Sediment | place: USA...
GACAATCAGCGTTGCCAGCGGTTGTTTTAGTACCAGGCGGTTATAGCCCGCAATAAACTTGGACAGCATGAACGGGTATCCTTATTTTACAGACGCGTAGGCGTTGTTGCTAAATCGACGGTAACCCCATTGATACTGCTCCAGGGACTGGCGGGCTAATTGTTCGATCTGATCGTTCATGTACTGGGTGCTGCTGGCTTCATCGGCTGCCAGGCGCTCGTGCTCTAGTGGCTGAATACTCAGTGCAAACTCGCCAGGAGGCGAGCTGCGCTTCATGCTGGCTAGAAATACATCGCAATCGACCTTGCGGCTCAGGTTTCGTACCAGGGTCGTGGTCGGTGCACTGACACCAAAAAATTCAGCTTCGATTTGAGCCTTGTTTCTGGCGGGCTGCTGGTCGGGAAGAATCATCAGGCTAGCGCCATCTTTTAATCCGATCAGCAGCTTGCGCAAGCCGTGCTTCTTGGTTGGAACCGGGGTTCCGCCGCTGCGCGCACGCGCATCCTTGACGAAACTATCCACCGCTTTGTTTTTACGACGTCTATACATCATCATAGGGCTGCAAGATTTACCCAGCCAAATGGCAAGGGTCTCCCAACTGCCGAGATGGGGTGCGAGGATAATCCTGCCCTTGGTAGAACGATCAAACTCTTCGCAGATTTCGATCGACGTGACTCGTGCCAGGATTTTTTCCACCGGCCAGCACCAGACCGCGGCGAGTTCGGTCATCGCGTAACAGGTATGTCGAATCGATTCCTGGTAAAGATGTTGTTGCCCGGCTTTATCAAGATCGGCAAAACAAAGCGCAATATTTGCCCTTACCTGGCGTGAAACCTGGTTCGAGGTATTACGCAAAAAAAACGCGATCCAGTCGGCAACTCGATACTGGAAGCGCAGCGAGAAACGCGACAGGAACTCGAAACAATGCTGGAGGACTGGCTTGCTCAAGTTATCGGGACTGCTCGATTTTGGCCCAGCTATCGCGCAGTGTCATGGTGCGATTGAAGACCGGATTATCGTTGCTGGAATCATAGTCGCTGATGAAATAACCCAACCGCTCGAACTGGTAGGCGATCGGGTTGTTGGCCAGTTCAATCGACGGTTCGAACTTTGCGTTATCCATCAAGATATTGGAGTCAGGATTGAGTGCCTGGTGAAAATCCGCGGCCGCACCCGGGTTAGCCGAGGTAAACAGGCGGTCGTAAAGATTGACCCGCGCATCCACCGCGTGACGGGCGCTGACCCAGTGAATCGTGCCCTTGACCTTGCGTCCATCGGGGCTTTTGCCGCCACGGCTTTCCGGATCGTAACTGCAGACCAGCGACTCGATTTCCCCGGCTTCGTTTTTGATGACTTCCTTGCAGGTGATGTAATAGGCAAAACGCAGACGCACTTCGCGCCCGGGACTTAGACGAAAGAACTTGCTTGGTGCGTCTTCCATGAAATCGTCGCGTTCGATGTAAATTTCGCGCGAGAAGGGTACTTCGCGGGTGCCGTAGTCGGGGTTTTGTGGATGGTTGGCGCCGTCGAAAAATTCTTCCTGGTCCGCTGGATAATTTTCAATAACGACCTTGAGCGGATTGATGACCGCCATGCGCCTGACCGCGCGGACATTCAAATCCTCGCGCAATGCGTTTTCAAGCACGCCCATTTCGATAGTGCTGTCTTTCTTGGTAATCCCGATTGCATCGCAAAAGGAAACGATTGACTCGGGTGTAAACCCGCGCCGGCGCATGCCTGAAATAGTCAGCATGCGTGGGTCGTCCCAACCGCTGACATGTCCCTCGTTGACCAGCATGTTGAGCTTGCGCTTGCTGGTGAGAGTGTACTCGAGTTGCAGGCGCGCAAACTCGATCTGAACCGGTCGCGACGGGGTTTCCAGATTATCCAGGATCCAGTCGTAAAGCGGGCGATGATCTTCGAACTCGAGTGTGCAAAGCGAGTGGGTGACACCTTCGATTGCATCGGACAGTCCATGGGTGAAATCATATAGTGGGTAAATGCACCATTTGTCGCCGGTGTTGTGATGGGTCGCGTGGCGGATGCGATACAGCACCGGGTCTCGCATATTGATATTCGGTGATTGCATATCGATCTTGGCGCGCAACGCATGTTCGCCATCCTCGTACTCGTCGTTGCGCATTGCTTCGAACAGCTGCAGGTTTTCTTGCGAACTGCGATCGCGATAGGGGCTATCGACGCCCGGCTCGGTCAACGTGCCGCGGTTGGCGCGAATTTCATCGGCATTTTGACTGTCGACATAAGCCAGGCCCTGTTTAATCAAATCGATAGCATAAGCGTAGAGTTGATCGAAGTAATCGGAGGCAAACGGGTTACTGTACCAGCTGAACCCAAGCCATTCGACATCGCGTCGAATCGAATTCACGTATTCGACGCTTTCTTTTTCCGGGTTGGTGTCGTCAAAGCGCAGGTTGCAGCGACCATTGTAATCACGCGCGATGCCGAAATTCAGACAAATCGACTTGGCGTGACCGATATGTAGGTAACCGTTTGGCTCCGGCGGAAAGCGTGTGACCACCGTCGATACCTTGTTCGAAGCCAGGTCGGCGTCGATAATATTGCGGATAAAATTAGAGCTGTCGCTGGTTTCAGCGCTGGAATCGGACATTAAATGGATCTGTATCGGAATTGAGTCGCGGGATTTTAACCGATCCGGGGCTAAAGCTGAATCGATTTACGGTAACCGCCGGGGAACGGGATTCGGCCGGGGGACTGGGCGTCCTATCGATCCGCCGACAGTCCGGAAAACCCTGCCTTGAATCCCTAACAGATGCGCTACAATATCGGCTGTTTTTCTTCAGGAGCAAGCCATGCCACGTTTTAATCGACTGTTAATCACGGGTGCCGCGGGGAATCTCGGCAGGGAGCTGCGCCGGGGCCTGGCGCCGTTGGCGACAACGCTGCGACTTACCGACCGCGATGACATGGGCGCATTGGCGGACAATGAAGAGGCAATGGCTTGTGAACTCGGAGATTTCGAAGCAATCATGCAGGTGGTGGAAGGTTGTGATGCGATTGTTCACTTTGGAGCGGCGCCGGTAGAGAGACCCTGGGCCGAAATCCTCGAGAGCTCGATTAAGGGCGGCTACAACGTTTACGAGGCTGCCCGACGGCACGGGATCAAGCGCATTGTATATGCGAGTTCGATTCATGCCGTCGGCTATGAGCGCCGTGAGGTCGGGGCTGATACCGATACCCCCCATAATCCCGATACGCTCTACGGAGTCTCGAAGTGTTTTGTTGAAGACCTTGCGAAACTTTACTTTAACAAGTTTGGCATTGAATCGGCCTGCCTGCGGATTAACTCCTGCTTTCCAAAGCCGGCTGATAGAAGGCACCTGGCGACCTGGCTGAGTTTTGACGACCTGATTCAACTGGTGGAACGTTGCCTCGTATCAGAGCGTATAGGCCACACCGTGGTTTATGGTATTTCCGATAACCGGGAAGTCTTCTTTTCCAATCACAAGGTGGCTCACCTGGGTTATCGGCCCAGGGACAGCGCCGAGGATTATCGTGATGAGGTCGAGGCAAAAGTGGGGGTGGGCGACCCGTTTGATCCCGCGATCGAATTCGTCGGCGGTTTTCTATGCTCTTACGGGCACCCCGACGAAGAGGAGCGCATCGAAATCTGAAACGGTTTCAGGCAACAGTGGCATGGTTATTCCAACCCTGGTGTCATTCCCACTTGCTGTGGTGGGTCGATACTTCAGGGATAGGTCGCGGAGGAATTTCGATTGATGGTGTGCCGATATAAATGAAACCGATGATGCGCTCGTTGTCCTCTAGACCGAGTTCGGTGCAGACATAAGCATCGTAGGCGTTCGCACCGGTAAGCCAGATAGAGCCGAAGCCGAGTGCATTGGAGGCCAAAAGCACGTTGTGCGCGGCGGCGCCCGCGGAAAGCATTTGTTCGATCTCCGGAATCTTGGGGCTTGCTATCAATTGTGCGACGACCACCACGATCAGCGGTGAGCGTAATGGTTTGTCTTTCTGTTTTTTCAGGTAGGCGGGCTCGACATCGGGATCGCGCATAAGCGTCGCGCGGCCGAAAATCCCGGACAGCTTTTGACGCGCATCGCCACGAATGCTGATGAACCGATAGGGGTGCAGGCGTCCGTGATCGGGGGCGCTCAACGCGGTCTTGAGGATGAGCCGCAGCTGCTTGTCGTCAGGGGCGGGCTCACACAGCGCGGCGGCCGGCGTAGAGTAGCGGTTCAAGTGTTTAAGCGTATCGGTCATCTGTCCAGCTATTTAGATTTTGCGTCAAAGCCGCCAATGATACACTTCGACCGCGCTTGATAAACAGTTTTTCTAAATGATCAGATACCAGATTACCAGCCGTAGTCCCAGTAGCCATTACTTCGATGTATCGATACGTATTGACGAGCCCGATCCCCAGGGGCAGCTGCTGCGCCTGCCCAACTGGATTCCGGGGAGTTACATGATTCGCGATTTTGCGCGCAACCTGCTCGACCTGCGCGCCGCTGATGAAAACGGCGATCTTGAAATCGAGCAGATCGATAAATCCAACTGGCGGGTCGCCGCCGCCGAGGGTGAATTGACGATCGAGTACAAGGTTTACGCCAAAGACCTGTCAGTTCGTGCGGCGCACCTGGATCACAGCCACGGCTACTATAACGGCAGCAGCGTGTTTCTCGAGGTACTCGGCCAGGGTGACAATCCCTGCGAGGTATTGATCGAAAAACCGCTCGCGGATTATTGCGAGGAATGGCAACTGGCGACCTCGCTCAAACGCAAGCAGGCGAATGCCTACGAATTTGGATTGTACGAAGCACTCGATTACGACGACCTGATCGATCATCCGGTCGAGATGGGCACTTTCACCTGTATCGCCTTTGAAGCCTGTGGAGTGCCACACGATATCGTGTTGACCGGTCGTTTCGAATGTGACGAGGCTCGCCTGGCAGCCGATTTGAAAACAATCTGCGAGCACCATATCCGCTTTTTTGGCGAACCTGCGCCGATGGATTATTACCAGTTCCAGGTGATGGTCGTCGGTGAGGGCTATGGTGGCCTCGAGCACCGCGCCAGTACCAGCCTGATTGCGAGCCGCGCCAGCCTGCCAAAACTGGGACAATCGAAGGTGGACGATGACTACCGTGATTTTCTCGGGCTTTGCAGCCACGAGTATTTCCATACCTGGAACGTCAAGCGAATCAAGCCCAGTGTCTACCAGCCATACGATCTGCAGCGCGAGGTGTATACCGATTTACTGTGGGCCTTCGAGGGTATCACGTCTTACTACGACGACCTTGCGTTGCTGCGTAGCGGCCTGATCGACGCGGAAAGTTACCTGGAATTGCTGGCGCAAACCGTGACCCGGGTACAACGGGGTTCGGGTCGTCTGCGCCAGTCCGCTGCAGAGTCGAGCTTCAACGCCTGGACCAAGTTTTACAAGCAGGACGAAAACGCGGCCAACGCAATTGTCAGCTACTACGCCAAGGGTAGCCTGATCGCAGCTTGCATCGATCTGAAAATTCGCCAACTGACCGCTTCGCAACAAAGCCTCGACGATGTCATGCGCCACCTGTGGCAGGGGTATCGTGAACAGGGGAGGAGCGTCGAGCCCGATAGTATCCAGCAACTGGTCAGCGAAATTGCCGGCCAGGACCTTGAACCTTTTCTCGGCGAGTTGATTGACGGTACCGGCGAGTTGCCCCTGGACGAACTGTTAGGCCTGGTCGGTATCGAGATGCTGCAACGTGCTGCGAAAAATGCACAGGACAAGGGCGGTAAGGAGGTCGAGGGCGACCTGCCCACGGTCGACCTGGGTGCGCTACTGAAAGATGGCGATTCAGGGCTCACGATTCAGCGTGTTACCGAGGCCGGATCAGCGCAAAATGCCGGCCTGTCAGCCGCTGATCAGATCATCGCAGTTGACGGGTTGAAGCTCAACCTGGGGCAACTCGAGAAAAAATTATTACGGGCAAGTCCGGCGGAAGTCTGGCAGGTTCATGCTTTTCGTCGCGATGAACTGCATCAGTTCGAGGTCAAGTTGCAGGCCGCTACGGAAAGTACCTGTGTTTTAAAAATCACCGATCAGCAGCGGGAGGCGCGCAAGGCCTGGTTCCAGCGTGATGCGTAGCGAACCCATCAACGAGAACGCCGCCAGGCAGGCAGTTGAACGTCACGGCTTCGATTGGCATTACTGTCATAACACCACATCTACCAATGCCGACGCACTGGACTACCACGACCTCCACCAGCGCGAAGTGGTTGCGTTCAGCGAGGCGCAGAGCGCGGGGCGCGGTCGGCACGGCCGGCAATGGCTATCACCCTTTGCGCGCAATATTTATTGCACCATCGGTATTGCCAAGCAAATACCGGCTAATCGGCAGGGTTTGCTGAGCATCGTTACCGGCCTCGCATTATGCAGGGCCTTGCGGCAAAGCGCCGATGCGGCAATATCCCTGAAGTGGCCTAATGATGTACTCAGCGATGGGCGCAAACTCGGCGGTATCCTGATCGAATCGAGACCACTCGGCGATGATCGCTTTTTTTTCGCGGTCGGGTTTGGACTGAACATCCATATGGGCGCCGACGAGCTGACCGGGATTTCCCAGCCGGCCACCAGCCTTGAACAGATCGCCGTGAACCAGGTAGATAGAACGCAGGTGCTGACGACCTCGATAGATTCTGTCATTGATTCGATCCGGGCGTTTGAGTCCGACGCGGTACAGGGCCTGGTTAGCGAGTTTGAGCGGTTCGATGCTTTTCATGGTCGCCCGGTTGAAGTGGTTACCGCTGACAATCGCATTGCGGGTATAAACAGGGGTATCACTGCTGATGGACAGCTCCAGCTGGAAACCGAACACGGCATCGAGGTTCATTCGGCTGCCGAAATATCGCTCCGGGTTGCCAGCGAATGATTCTGCTCGATTGCGGTAACAGCCAGCTCAAGGCGCAGTGGCAAACAGCCGGACAGCTGCAGGCCAGCTATTCCTGTGCTTACAACCAGGACTGGACGCAACGCCTGGGCCTTTGGCTGCAACAACTGCCGGCGAAGCATTGTTATTTCGCCTCGGTGCTCGACGAGACCCGCGGGGCCCGTTTGGAGCAATGCCTGAAACAGAAATTCGACACCGCAGTTACTCGCTTCGTATCGATGCCACAGGCCCTGGGTGTTACCAACGGCTACCGAGAGCCCGAGCGGCTGGGTGTTGATCGCTGGATGGCGTTGATCGCAGCGTCCGAACTGGTAGGTGGAGACGTTGTTATTATCGATGCCGGCAGCGCGATGACGCTCGACCTGTTGCGCGCGGACGGAAAACACCTGGGCGGGGCAATCCTGCCCGGTATCAACACTTCGCTGGACGTTTTCAAGCGCATATTTGAGCATATCGATTTTGACGATCCAGCGATTGCTGAAACCACCGAACCCGGTTGTTCAACTGAGGAGGCGATTCATATAAACTACACCCACAATTCAATCGATTTATTGCCCGGGCTTGTGAACCGCTGGACCAGCTATTTTGACAATGAAGCAACCATACTGCTTGCCGGAGGCGATGCGGTCGAGGTGCAAAGCGTACTGCAAATGCCGGCCCGCATCGTACCCGACCTGGTGTTTCTAGGGATGGCTAGACTGGCCGCTCAATGAAAGTATTTCTCGGGTTATTATTGATTGTTAATGTCGCCTTTGCCGCATTCCAGTGGCTGCTGCCTTACGAGCAATTGTTCGCAGAGAAGAAAAAAATTCCCGCCGCCGTCGAGCTGGAATTGTTGAGCGAGGCCAAGGTCGAAATCGTTAGCGAGGAAAAAGTTGTCGCCGAAGCGACGGCGAAGGAGGCGGAGGCGAAAGTCGAAAAACCAGCCCAGATTAGATACGAATCGCTGGTGGTCGAAGATTCAAGCGATAAGCGGGTCTGTTATACAATAGGCCCGTTCAAAGACCGGGAGCGGGCGGTCGAAATTAGCGGACGATATAGCGGCAAGCGCGCCGACACCGAGTTGAAATCCAGCCTCGAGAAAGATTACCAGGGGGTAATGGTCTATATCGCGGGCCACAAAACTCGTGAAGATGCAATCAGGACCGCCAATGGTCTTGCCAAGAAGGGGATCAGGGATCACATAATCGTCAATAATCCCGAAAATCCATACCTTCTTTCGCTCGGTGTTTTCGGCCTCAAGAAAAACGCTGACCGGCACGCAACCAGGGTTAAAAAACTGGGTTTCAAGGCCGAAACCGAAGCACGATATCGGGAACGCACAATCTTCTGGCTTTATGCCGAGCAGTCCAGCGAAACCGAATACCTGCTGCTACTCGACGATGCCGACTATGATACCGGGATCAACCAGATTCCGACCGAGTGCTTGCCAACCTAGGGCAAACACAATAAAATTCGCGCCCTTACCAGAGGGCAGTATAAGCCCTGTAAGCGGTCGTAATGGCCATCATATGAAATGAAATTGCCGGCGTAGCTCAGTTGGTAGAGCAACTGACTTGTAATCAGTAGGTCCGGGGTTCGACTCCTCGTGCCGGCACCATTTTTCTCTTTAAATTCAGTAGCTTAATTCAAATTCAATAATGCGAAATATTCGCATTTTATGAATTTATGAATATTTTATGAATAAAATTCGGTAAGTTGTTGATTTAATCTTTTGCTAAAACCACCAGATTATGGTTTCCGATGCAGTCTAAATTCAATCTAATAATAGAGTAGTGGAACCTAAAAAGCGGACGCTCGAGATTCGGTTGAGATGGCAGCCGTTTCCCGCAGCCCGGGGTGGCCAATTCAGCGTCAGCTTTGTAGAAAACAGCCTCTTAAATAAGGAAAATCGGCAGCAGCAACCAATCTAACTGAGGCACTAAATAACCCAATTACTCCAAGAGACCAGCATCGATAAGTTTGATGCCGGTCTTAAGTGCCTTGGATATCTTGAATGTTAGCAGTTCGGGTCTCCGGGATAACTTACGCACCAGTCGTCACCGCCTAACAAATCCTCGAGGTCGTCGCGTGCATCCTGATTTTGATTCAAGTGTAGGTCCCACCATAGCGCCGTCGCCGGGCCGTAAAGCTCACCAAAATCAACTAATGCAGCTTCTTGGCAGGTCATCGTAGAACCATCCTCTCTCACGCCCCATGCATCGTTGTTGTGGGTCCCACCGAGACGTACCGCAAGGATACTCTCTGGTTTAGTGTACTGCACTTCGTCCCAGACACTAATGAATGAACTAACCGGGGTCGTCGTATCCGCATCACCCCCAAGCAACAGCATAGGGCCGTCTTGGTTACCAGTGTCAACCCAGTTTGGACCGTACGGATTCATCGGGATGGTTGCCGTTACGTCGATTCCAGTTTTGCCACCATTGCCCGCTTTAATTACGGCACCACCGCCCTGACTATGGCCGGAAAGACCCACCCGGCTACCAGCGGGATAATCGCCATTTTCAACTACGTATTTAAGACACTGCAGCACGTCGGGTGCCCTTGCTGACCAGGCATTAGCTGCAACGACAATATATGGCCCGTCGGCAGCCCAGTTCTTTAATCCGGGGAGGTAACCATCGGTGACGCACTGACCGAGCACATTACCCTGTTCCCAGCCATTCGCCCAAGCTATAACAGGGTAATCTTGTCCCGGCTGAATGGAGTCCGACAAAATTACGGTACAGTCGAGTTCGTGATTACCTTTCGAGTTGCCAACGACCCGCTCGCAGCTGAATCCATCACCACAGTCGACTGGGGTGGCGGTAATTTTGGTGTTCTGACGCTCACCCGCAAAAACGGTGGTGGTTGCAGCCAGAATGAGAAATACAGATATATGCTTAAATTTCATTGCTCCTCCTAAATGGCATTCCGGCATAGCTCGAATCGCCGGTTATAAACCAGCGATTATCATAACGCAAAAAGGATTCTGGGCCATCAGCCATTTGAGTAATACACCGAACCTGGGCGGCAGCTATTGGCCGAAGATAGACTCCTAGCCAGCTTTATGAGTGTCTCCTTTAGAGAAATCACCTGGTTATTCAGGGAAAATACTTGAATTTCGGATTAAGCAGTATCCACCTACAAAAAATTCTCAAAAGCAGACCACCAAATTTCATCGATAAGTTGAACTCACCCCCCTTTCTATTTTGATATAGGTCAAATTGTTGCCCCGTTCGAAGGGTAAGATGACACATGGTGATGGATGCAATATCAATACTTATTAACGACATTAAAGAATAATTTATGACTGACCAGAATATCAATTTGCGAAATAATCGAAGAAAAACCACTCGACATATCGCGAACATCCGTGAAACCATCGAAGACATTAGGGAAATCGACAATTTTGAGAACCATGCTGATCACGCGCAATCGTTACTGACTCGACTCAAGTCAAAACAGCGAAAATCTATTATCCAGTCAGCCCTGACCGCCCATCTTCAGACTGAGGATCTGAAACCTTATCAGGCCGAGCTCATTAAGATGCAGGTCCATCTCGAAAAATCCGATCGAAAAGCGATCATCTTGTTCGATGGGCGTGATGCAGCCGGTAAAGGCGGCACTATTCGCCGTGTTACGCGTTATATGAACGAAAAACACTATCGTATAGTCGCTCTGGGCAGGCCCTCGAATATCCAGCGCACCGAGCTTCATATGAAACGTTATATTGAACAATTTCCTCATGCTGGAGAGATAGTGTTATTTGATCGCAGCTGGTACAACCGTGCAATGGTCGAGCAGGTCATGGGGTTTTGTAGTAAGCCTCAATATCGTCAGTTTATGAACCGCGTTAACGACTACGAGAAAAGCTTTATCAGCGATGGGAAAACACAATTATTAAAGCTCTATTTCTCGGTTTCAAAAAAAGAGCAGTCACGACGATTCGAGCGCAGGAAAAACGACCCCTTGCGTCAGTGGAAACTGTCCGAAGTGGATTTGCAGGCCCAGGATATGTGGGATCAATTTACCAAGGCCAAGTATAAGCTGTTAAATAAGACGCATACCCCGGAAAACCCCTGGTTCATTATTCGCTCCGACAATAAACATCTTGCACGCCTAGAGACCATCAAGCTGATTCTAAATCAGATCAAATACCGCGGACGAGCCCGCTTACTGGATTTTGAACTGAATCCGGATATTGTTATTCCCGGCGATCAGGAGCTGAAAAATATGGAAGCGCAGTTGGCCCAAAAAGGTGCTTTCAAAGAGTAACAAGCTGTAATCAGCTTACTTATGGGTTCCGAGCTCCGGTTTCTCGTCTCGTTGTTCGCCCCCAGCCTTCGGAGTCGCCTCCCCCTTAAGTGTCGCTTTCTGGCCGTAGGTCGCCACTGGTAAAAGGCTTTTCAGCGTCGGCTTTGGAGAAATCAGACCCCGTCAGGGAAATAAGTTTGACATGCCGGATGCTTAAAAAGTGTTAAATTTATGAGGCATGTCCAGCGAAAATATAAATAAACTTGAGATTGCGTAGCATTTGAAGTTTAACAATTCTTTACATTAAGCGGGATGTCTATATGCCTGCTAATTGTTAGAATCGTTAGCGTGCCTATGAAATGTTGGCACATGCCATCTTATCGTTTCTTATTACTATGCATTATCACAACAATCATAAAGGGCGAAGCACATGACAGAATTACTCGAAAAATTTGATATCAACCAGTATTTGCCCGGTGCGATTGAATGGGCGACTAACATCTTACTGGCTATTGTTATTCTGCTGCTGGGATTCTGGATCGCCAAAAGGGCGTATCGAGCGATTACTGGCTTAAGCCAGAAAAACAAGCACTTGGATGATACCTTGTTGCGTTTTCTGGGCAGTCTCGCGCGGTACGTTATTCTTGCATTCGTATTTATTGCTGTGCTCAATCGCTTTGGTGTACAAACAGCTTCCATTATAGCGTTACTGGGTGCGGCGGGCCTGGCTGTTGGTCTGGCGTTACAGGGAGCTATGACAAACCTTGCAGCTGGGGTCATGCTGTTAATTTTCAGGCCATACAAAGTGGGTGACTTTATTGATGCCACCGGACGTTTCGGATGTGTCACCGAAATTGATATGTTCACGACTATACTTCAGACCTTCGATAACCAGCAAATCATTGTACCTAACAGCAAGATCTGGGGTGAGCAGATCATCAATCATTCACATTATGAAGTACGTGGCGTGGATATGCATTTTGGTATCGCCTATGATGAGAATATTGATACTGCCCGTAAAGTGATTGAAGGTGTTATCAGTAGTCATCCACACATTCTGAAAGATCCTGAGCCCTTTATCGAAGTTGAAACGCTCAACGACAGCTCGGTCGATTTCCTTGTCAGACCGTTCTGCAAGGGTGAGCACTATTTTGATGTACTGTATTCCGTGCCAGAACAGGTCAAAAAGGCACTCGATGAGAATAATATAGAAATTCCGTTCCCGCATCGCAAAGTGATTGTGGTCAATCAGAATGATTAAGGTTGGGGACTATTTGTGGGTCAGGGTAAGGAATAAAAAACGGGATCAGAAAACAATATTTACTTATATTAGAAAGAATTGCTCTCCGATCCCAGTCGGGAACGGCGGGATTAGGGACTCCTGATAATCATTCATTATGACGATAGAGAAAACGTCCGCTATTGGCCGTTCTCTGAAGCCCAGGATTTGTTTTTCAGCGTCTGCTATTGAGAATATGCCAGCGCAACGAGCACTTTGTCCTACTGCATGTGCTTGTTAGGCGCCATTTCTAGATTTGCGTAAGAACGATCTCCATACACCATATGGCTCCCAAATTTTCTTCAAATCTTTAATTGCAACCTTTTTTTGCTCTCCGAGGATATCGCGACGGTATTTGTATATAAACGCTGAAACCCGCATATTCGCGGCACAATGAACCCAAACCTTTGTTCCTTTAAGGTCGTCCATGGTCTGCGCAAATCGTACGAAATCATCGTTCGTCGGATTCTTGAAGTCTACCGGAATATGAATGTAGTTGACGCCTAAGTTTGTGACGTACCCGTATTCATCATCAAGGCTGTTCTCGGTATTGTGCGGCGCGAGATTTACAATAGTGCTGTACCCGGCGTCACGGATTAGCTTCAATTCTGCTTCTGATGGTTGGCCGGATGTGCTTACTTCGTCTGAGATAGGGACGTAGTTGAATATGCGCTCGACGGACTGACTTCCAAGCTCAATCACGCCGATCTTTCTCAATAGCGTGACGAGATACCCCAAGCCGGTTTTAATCGTAGTTAGTACCATGGTGCCTTACAGCTGAATTATAAGGATTTTTACTCGATAACATATTATCGCTGAAATGGCGATCGTCGACGCTCGGGCGGGCGTATCCCACCATGTTCTCTAATGATACGTTCAATCGATGAATGGTATCGGTCAAACAGCCGGGCAATCGAGCTGAGGGACTCACCTTTCTGCCAACGATCC
>Ga0224508_10003291_pt1 | contig 13384 bp, 10 predicted proteins | sample SF_Jan12_sed_USG_4_FD_170157 | JGI IMG/M metagenome (GOLD analysis project Ga0224508, IMG submission 170157) | Sediment microbial communities from San Francisco Bay, California, United States - SF_Jan12_sed_USGS_21 | ecosystem: Environmental > Aquatic > Marine > Sediment | place: USA...
AGATTCGGACAGATTTGTTCGCCACTGAGCCCAAACCCGAGCCCGATATACGCGGGGTAGGGTTCCCAGCCGTGATTGATCGCAATACTCTTGTACAGTTCGTTCGGCTTATCGCCGGTCCAGTTCCTGGTTGCCAGCTTGAGCATCGCGTTCGAGATGATGCGTTGCCCGTCGAGGCTGCCGCCCAGCCGCAGCATTTCTGCGAAACGAAAAAGGTCCGGTACGGTCGAGACGCCGCCGACCCAGGGCATTTCCGCGTGTTCCTCTTTAAACGCACCTTGCGGGCCTAAATTGCTGCGGCCAAGATGTTCTTGCGGTGGATGGCCTCGAAAGTCGGGAAATATGTGCCGCAAAGCCAGATCTTTGCGCAGGCCAATCGCCGTGTCGTTCATTCCGAGCGGCGTCAGAACTTCATCCTGCAACAACTGACGATAGCTGCGGCCGTTGGCGTCGGACCGCCGAACGGCTTCGCCCATCAACGCGTGATGCACAAGCGGCGAATAATGAACGCGCTGACCCGGCGGCTCGAGCGAGCGAATATTCTCGCAGATGGCCTGGATGATTTCGTCGAGCCTGTCGATATACATGCCGGGTTTCGGGATCCAGACTGGCGGCAGACCGGAAGAGTGCGTCAACAAATGCAGAAAGTTGACTGTCGCACGGGTTCCGCCGGAAAACTCGGGGATGATTTCGCTGACGCGCGTTGTCAGTGCGAATTGACCCAGTTCGATCGCCCGAAACACCAGCATGTTCGTGAACGCTTTGGTCAAAGAGAACAACGAGAAGACAGAGTCCTGTTTGAGAGCTGTCGTTTGTACTTCGTCGCCGAAGCCGATCGCTTTGGATAGACCGAATTCGCCATGCCGTGCTACGGCGATCACTGCGCCGAAATAACTTTTGGAGGCGACATCCGCTTCGATCGTCGCCTCGAGATGGGCGAGGCGGTTTGTGTCGAGGGCTGGATTGACTTGAGTCACTGTTCGTTCTTTTTGTCTCTATCGTGTGCGTTTGGTTCCGAGTCTCGTTCGATTGTACGATGTTACTATACGCTCACCTCATGGGCTGGTTGTGTAGCGGTCGTTCCTGGCGCCACAGAATAATTCACAAGAAAAATTCGGGGGAGTCACATGAACCAAGAAAGTTCAATGGGCACAACGCGAAAATCGGGTTGGCTTACTTATGAGAATGGTATTTTGCTGTTGCATGGATATGGTTTCTATGGCCATCGATCTATGCTGTAACGCTTAATCGCTCAGAGCCCGATATGGGTGTTGGCGCCGGCCTGCCCAAAATCATATCCGAGGCTTTTTCGGCGACTGCAACGACGGCAGCGTTGGTATTAGCGCCGACCAGCCGCGGAAAAATCGATGCGTCGGCAACACGCAGCGCCTCGAGCCCATGCACTTTGAGATCGTGGCCAACGACATTATCGCCGGCCGGTCCCATCCGGCAGGTCGATGCCGGGTGATGAACCGTCGCCAGCGTCTTTTTGACGTATTCAAGCAGTGCATTGTCGTCGGATACGTTTGGGCCCGGGTCACGCTCGTGCGCCGAATAGCGCTCAAAGCTCCCTTGCGCAAAAACTCTGCGGGCGAGTTTCAGACCTTTAACCAGGAACTTCAGATCCTGCTCGTTGCTGCCGAGTGCCGGATCGATCAACGGCGGGGTCGTTGGGTCTGAGCTCGCAAGTCTTACCGCGCCTTCGCTCTTCGGATAAAGGCAAACGACTGCGATGGCGTAACCATGTCCGAGTGGAATGGGGAAGGGCTTCAAATTCCGGCGCGCGGGTTGAAAGACCAGCTGCATGTCGGGGCGATCTGCATTGGGTTCGGTGCGGATATAGGCATTGGTTTCGAACAGGTTGCTGGATAGAGGGCCGGATCGAACCAAAAAATACTGAAAGAACTGGACGATGTCCCGTGGCAGCGCCTTCCAGGACAGACCGTAGGAAGTCGAGTCGGCCATATCCATTGCGATCGGTGTCGACGGATGATCCTGCAGATGCTGGCCGACGGCCGGTAAGTCGTGCACCGGCGAAACGCCGGCCGATCGCAAGGCGTTTTCGTCTCCGATTCCCGAGTTGAGTAGCAGGTGTGGCGAATGAAATGTCCCCGCACATACCACGACTTCTTTTCTGGCGCCCAGGCGGATGAGTTTTCCGTCGCGCTCGATCACCACACCGACGGCGCGTTTGCCGTCGAACACGAGACGATGGGTCAGTGTTTTGGTCATCACTGACAGGTTGCTGCGGCTCATCGCGGGGCGCAAATAGGTGCTGGCCGTGGATACCCGCCGGCCATTCCAGATCGTGCCCTGCCTGAATCCAAAGCCATTCGGTTCCGGCACATTGAAATCATCAAGCTGTTGGTAGCCCAGTGACGACATGCTCGCGTTGAAGGCATTGCATAAGCGATTGCGGCTGCGCGGGAAACTGACGCCCATCGGTCCGCCAGTTGCGTGATACGGCGAGCCGGCATATTCGGGGTTATGCTCAGAGCGCAGGAAATAGGGCAGCAGATCGGCGTATGACCAACCGGGATTACCCATCGACGCCCAGTCGTCGAAGTCGCGAGCTGGGCCTCTGAAATAGGCCATACCGTTAATCGAGCCTGAGCCGCCAACGACCTTCCCACGGGGCAATGGCACCTGCCTGCCGTCGAGCGCGGCTTGCGGCGCGGTGCTTAAGCCCCAGCCGAACTTTGGGCTCATGATGGCAGCACCGACGGCTGCTGGAATCGTGATGTACGGATGTTTTTCCGAACCGCCGGCTTCGATCAAACAAACGCGATTCGATGACTCTTCCGACAATCGTGCCGCGACCACGCAGCCAGCTGTACCTGCGCCAACGACAAGGTAATCAAATTCCTGGTCGAACGGAGTGTTATTCATGCTTAAGCGGCGCGAGCATTGTTCAGATAGCGGATTAGCTGTTATGTTCTCGCGGCCAATCTGAGCATTATAACGAACAAGAACTAGTGGAACTGAGCATCAAACTCGAAGCGCGCGGCGCAGCTTATTCGTTGCAGGGAAGCTTCGACCAAACATTCAATCCGGTCGTCGAAGCCTTCATCGAGAACTTTAAAGTCGAGGATGAAGTCGGTGCTGCCTGCTCGATCGTCATGAACGGCCGCACAGTGGTCGATATTTTCGGCGGCTGGCGCGACGGCGCAATGACGACAACATGGGATGCGCCTTCAACGGTCTGCATGATGTCCGTCGCTAAAGGAATCACCGCGATTTGTTTCAATATGTTGATCGACCGAGGCTTGGTGGATCCCGATGAATTCGTCATCAAGTACTGGCCCGAGTACGGGCAAAACGGCAAGGAGCAGACGCGGGTGCGTCATTTTCTCGACCACACGGCTGCCGTGCCGGTATTGACGACCAATCAGCTCTGGCCGGGAGCGATGTTTGACCGTGAAGCCATCATCCATGCGCTCGAAGAGCAGGAACCGCTTTGGGAGATCGGTACCAAAGCCGCCTATCACGTCCATCACCAGGGGTTCCTGCTGGGCGAGGTTATGCGGCGCGTTACCGGCAAGACGGTCGGCCCGTTTCTGCGTGAAGAGGTCGCCGGGCCGTTACACGCTGAGTACTACATCGGTGGCATGACCGATCACGAGCAATCGTTAGTCGCCGAAGTGATGCCGAATATGGATGCGAAACTTTTTGCCGCCAAGGACGGAGCCGATCAAGCGTCGCTGAAGGCACTCGCATTCAAGCAGAACCCTGATGAACCCTGGGTTCAGACAATGAACAAACCCGAATGGCGCACGGTCGAGGTGGCAAGCGGCAGCGGTCACGGCAATGCGCGCGGCGTTGCGCGGATCTATGGTGCACTCGGCGCTGGCGGTAGCCTGGATAACGTTAAATTAATGCGAGTGGAAACGATCGAAGCGATGATTCAGGAGCAGCATAACCAGGTCGAAGCGCTGCAGGAGCGGCCTTATCATCAAGCACTTGGTGTGCTGCTGAATACGCCGGAGGCCGTGTATATGGGCCCCAATTTGCGCAGTTTTGGGCACCATGGAATCGGTGGCTCAATTGGATTTTGCGATCCGGATGCCGGCATCGGTTTTTCTTACGCATGCAACAAGATGCACGCGGTCGGGACGAATGGACCGCGCGCCGCCCGCCTTATCGACGCACTTTACGCTTGCGAGTTTTGATGCTGATCAGGCGCAGGCGGCAACGCCGCCGTCTACGTTAAAGACTTCTCCATTGACGAACCCGGCGTCATCACTGAGTAAATAGGCGATAGCGTTGGAGTTGTCCTGCTCGGTACCGTTGCGTCGCAATGGAATATTGGCGGCCCGCTTTTCGTACTCTTCCTTGCTGTTTAGGCCCATTGCGCCGGGTGTTGGCACCGAGGCAGGCGAGACCGCGTTCACTCGAATCCGCTTGGGCCCGAGCTCCGCGGCCATCACACGCGTGAACGAGACCACGGCGCCTTTCACAGTGCTGTAGACCGACGTCCCCGCGTAGCCGCGAACTGCAACAGGGGAGGCCATGTTGATTATGCAGGCTCCCCGCTTCGGATCGTAGTGTTCCAGTAGTGCATGAGCCGACCAGAACAATGCCTTAATGCCGACGTCAAGCATTGCGCCGAGTTGTTCTGGTTCTACGTCTTCGACCGGGCCGTATTTCAGCATCATCGCATTATTGATGATGGCGTCGATGCGCCCGCCGTGGGCCGAAAACTCCTTGGCGACACCTAAGAAAGTGTGGCGATCGGAAATGTCGCCCGCATAGGCGAAAGCCTTGCCGCCCGACTGCTCGATTGTTGCGACAACCCTGTCGGCATTCTTGTCGTCGATGTCGGCAACGCCGACGGTTGCGCCAAAGCTGGCCAACTCTTTCGCGAGATGTTCGCCGAGACCTCGGCCAGCGCCGGTGATCAAGAAGAAGCGGTCATCGAAGTTGTGTTTCATTGAGAAGTGCTCAGACGATTGACTGAATGTAGGCGCTGTCCATGTATTCCCGAATCGCGTAAATCAGGTCGTCCTTTACTTCGATGACCCAGCAGTAGAGGTTGTCGTAGGTATTGCCATTTTTCATTTTGCCGAGTGCGTGCGTTTCGGCACACACAACGTTGCCTTTGCAGAAGATATGTTTGACGTTCGACTTGGGGTCACCATCTTCGAACAGGCCACGTACTGGCGCGAGAAACTCATCGACTATGACATCGCGCGGTTGATGTACGCCGGCCCCGGGAACGTCTTTGACCATCGGCGTCCAGCTTGCGTCGGGATGAAGCGTTGCGCGAATGTTTTCCAGTTCCCCCGTGCTTAGTACGGCAAAAAAATTGCGAACCAGTTCTTCGTTGTGTTCAGCCTGTGACATGCGATCTCCTTGCTCGGGTCGTATTCAATGTATTAAACGATGCTAGAATTTGCGCCGCGTCAGCTCGCGCCATGATTTACTGATCTGGCAGGGCGCTTAGAAAGCCGGTGTAGCTCAGTTGGTAGAGCAACGCATTCGTAATGCGTGGGTCGGGAGTTCGAATCTCTTCACCGGCACCATTATTGTCGAACGAAGCCGGCCCGACGGCATTTACGGCCGCCGGGCCGGGCGCGTTTTGTTGCAGCCCTTCTAGTCCTGCGGCGCGATGTCGCGAATATGAATCCGCCACCCGTCGTTCGTCCGAACCAGCGTATCAACGCTGCGACCGACGGCAGCGAGTCTGGCTGGCGTATCACCGGCTGCAGATACATCGGTGATCCAGTAGGCGTGCAGTTTCGCATTATCCGTGTCGACGAATTCGAGCCAATAGTTAGCGGTCATATGATACATCTGAGGTCTCGGCGCGTCGGTGGCCGGTGCTTGTCCGAGGCCCGCGATCATTGCAGTTAAGGCTGCGGTGCCCTTGGTGGCGCCGGGTCCCGTTCCGAATTGACCATCTGCAGTAAACGTCGCTGCATAGCCTTCGGCGTCGCGGGTGTCGAGCGCGCGAGCGTAACGCCACATCAGGTGATGGATCTCTTCGGTATCTACGACGCGCTGTAGTACCTCTGCGTCATCGGCCGCGGCGATATTCGCCAATCCAAGTGTTAGAAACGCAGCGACAAGTATGCTAAAAGCCCTTGATTTCATGTTACTTTTCCTTTGTTTCAGCTCGTACCCCACGGGCTGTATTGGGTTCTAGCTTAGAGCAGGCGAACGCGGAACTGAAGTCGCCCTCGTCGAATAGGGACACGATCGTGAGCCTGCGATAACGGCCCATTGAAACGGCTAACGAATGCCGCCACTGACAGAGGCTGATGTTAGCGGCGAGTAGCAGCGCCGACTATGGGCTTTAGACTGACAGCGCTCCGGCACTGTCACCGAAGTTCGGCTGTTCGATATCGAGTTTGTGGAGTAACGCCAGCAAAAGGTCCGACATACTCGTATCCGGGTCGTGGCGCAAATGTCTGCCGCCCTCGAGGCTGCCGCCGGCGTGGCCCGCCAGCAGGAGCGGCAACGGACTATGGTTGTGCTCGTTGCCGTCGCTCATTCCGCTGCCGTACAGCACGACCGAGTTATCGAGCAGGCTGCCGTCACCGTCAGGCAGCGAGTCGAGTTTTTCGAGCAAATAAGTCAACAATCCGATGTGATAGCGATTCAACACCGCGAACCGCTGCTTGTTTTCTTCGATGTGCGAATGATGCGACAGGATATGGAATGCGTCGCTGACTCCGCTGGCCGGGTAGACCGTATTGCTGAGTTCGGATGCCAGCTGAAATGTCGTAACGCGCGTGATATCTGCCTGCCAGGCCAGGATCTGCAGATCCATCATCAACTTAATGTGCTCATCGATGTCTTCCGGTATGCCGGCAGGGCGCGTCGGTATGTCGAGATCGTCCGACGATCGCGAACCGGCTCGCTCGATACGCCGCTCGATCTCACGTACATCGGTTAAAAAGAGATCGAGGCGCTCGCGATCGGTCGCTGGCAATTGCCGTTCGAGCGTCGCGATCTGATCGCTGACTGCGTCAAGCAAGCTCAGCGCTTGAGCTCGGCGAGCGGCACGCTCTTCGTCGGTACTGCCGTCGCCAAAGAGTCTTTCGAAAACGACTTGCGGATTGCGCTCCATCGGCAGCGGCGACGTCGCGCTCTGCCACGATAGCGTATTGCGATACGCGCAGCTCAAGCCGTCACCGCAGCTCAGGCTGCCCTCGTTGATCATCAGCTCCAGGGATGGCAGCGGTGTGTCCTGGCCGATTGCCTGCGCAATCACCTGGTCGACCGTAGTCCCCAACCGAGCTTCGCTGCCCGCCTGTGCCATTGCACCGCTAAGGAATACCGCCGACGAGCGGTTGTGATGCGCTGTTGCGCCGCCGGGCCCGTAGGCCTGCGGGTGCGTCAGGTCGCTGATGACATTGATCTTTTGCTTCAGCGGTTCGAGCGGGGCAAGAATCTCGGACAATTCGAAATCGCGTCCATTCTGGGCCGGCGTCCAACGAGCCATGGTCACGCCGTGCGGAACGTAAATGAATCCGGCGCGAACCTTCGGTACCGCATTGCTTTGTGCCCATGCGCGACCGGCCGGGAACATCGATTCCAGTAAGGGTAGAGACAAAGCGGCGCCGGCACCGCGTATCAGGGCGCGGCGCGACAGGTATTTGCCAGATAGAAACCGCATTACTCAATGGCTCCTGTGGCGCGTGTACCGAAAGCTTCGCTTTCGACGACCCCGAGAATTAACGCCGAGAATCGAAAGTCTTCAGTTGCTGCCTGGCTAACAATAGCGCGAATCGCCGGCATATCGTAGTACTCAATGCCGCGTCCGAGTGCATAGGTCAATAATTTTTCGGTCGCCGTGGTGACAAAAGCTTCTGGCCTGGCGAGCAGCGCCTCTCGAAGCGCAGCCGGGCCGTTGAGGACGGTGCCATCGGTCAATACCCCTTGCGTGTCGATCGGCTGGCCACCGTCGGTGTCGCGCCAGGCACCAATCAGGTCGAAGTTCTCAAGCGAAAACCCGATCGGATCCATGATGGCATGGCACGAGGCGCATACCGGATTCGCGCGATGTGCTTCGAGCCGTTCGCGGACAGTCATCGCCACCGTGGCGCCATCATCGCCTTCAAGCGTCGTTTCGACATCGGGTGGTGGCGTGGGTGCCGGCGAACCGAGCAGCGTTTCGAGTATCCAGCTGCCACGCAGCACGGGCGACGTACGATTGGTAACTGACGTGACAGTTAAAATGCTGGCATGACCTAACAGGCCCTGGCGTTGACTACCGTCCGGCAAGTCAATGCGGCGGAAATGGCTGCCGCGTACACCGGCGTAGCCGTAGTGGTTTGCCAGCTCTTCATTGACGAACGAATATTCCGAATCGAGCAGCCTGAGAATGCTTAAGTCCTCGCGCATGATCGTATCGAAGAGTTGTTCGCTTTCGCTCGCCATCGCCTGACGAAGGTTTTCGGTGAAGGCTTCGGTATCGGGAGTCACTGATTCGAGTTCGCGCAAGAAAAGCCATTGCGAGGCGAAGTTGTCGACCAGCGCTACGGATTTGGAATCGGCGAGCATTCGCTCGACCTGGCGCTTCAATACTTCTGGATCTCGTAGCAGTCCCGATGCCGCAATGGACAGTAATTCGTCATCCGGAATGCTGCTCCAGATAAAAAACGACAAACGAGTCGCAAACTCATAGTCGTCTATTGAATGGGCCCCGCCATTCTCCGGCGTCGTCCGGTCGCGTTCGATGCGGTAGATGAACCGAGGATCAACAAGGATGCGTGCCAGCGCCCGCTGAATTCCGGATTCAAAGTCACCTTCGGCCCGGCCCGCGTCATAAAAGCTTACCAGCGGTGGCAGATCTTCAGCTTCCAATGGTCGCCTGAAAGCGCGCGATGCAATCGTCGAGATGACCTCGCGCGCGCAATCGTTTTCGTCTTCGCTGGAGGTTGGCTCGCAAATCAATACGCGTTGACGACTTGGCGTGTCACCAACGCCGGCTGCGTTGAATGGACCGTCGATTTCTACCAATTGAATTCCGCCGGTCGGTGGTGGCGCGGAATAAATATCGTCAACTCCCGCAGATCGCCGGGTATCGACGTTCGCGACGGTCAGCGTGTGCGGTCCCGCCGTGATTGGAATTCGGAGGTTTCCGATGCCTTCCGCCTCGATCGGTTCACCGTCTATGGTGAAGTCGATGCGGCCACTGCCGCGGCCAAAACCGCGACGGATTTGAATTTCATATTCCGCATCGAGCGGAAACAGGTGCTCGAAGCTCATTCCGCCCCGTGTCCCAATCGGAAATCCGTCAAAGTGCCGGCTTTGGTCCAGCCCCTGCGGCGCGGCGTAAGCGACCTGGGTGCGCGGGGCCGTCGAATCGCCAAGCGCCCAGCGGCTGATTTTCATTGCGGCCGACACATAGGACTCAACCAGCGATGGCGATACGCCGAGTGCGGACCCAATGTTATCGAAGCCCTCGCTCGAATCGTCGAGCGGAAGTAGCGTCGAGGCGTCGACGCGTAGATCGACAAGATCGCGGATCACATTGGCGTATTCGGTTCGGTTGAGACGCCTCAAAACGGTTGGCCCGGGCCGGGGATTGTCGGCCGCGAAGCGGTCTAGCCGCTGCTCAAGATTGGCTGTCAGCCCGTCGAGAGTCGTGCGTTCCGGCCGCGGCTCGCCGGCTGGCGGCATCATGCCCGTTTTAAGTTTGCGAACGACGTGCTCCCAGATTTCGGCATCCTCGCCGATATCGAGCATGTCCTTGTCATCGAGGCGCAATGATCCGGCGAAGTCGATGCCGTTGTGGCAATCGAGACAATACTCACCGACCACAGTGGCGACCTGGTTGGTGTCCACTGCGCCGCGTTCTGTGTACCAGACGGCTGCCGCGCCGATGGCAGCGCAGCCGACAATGACTGAAAGAACAAGAGCGCGACTCATCGTCCTGTCAGAGAGCCATCAGTCGCTCGATCAGTGCGATCGAACTCGGTTTCGGCTCTGCTGGGTGAGTCGCGAGAAACACGCCACGGGCCCAGTCGATCGGCGTTCGCCCTTCGACATCGGCAACGTCGAGGTTTGCGCCTTCGGAAACCAGATACTCGATGATCTCATCCGAGGCACGATTTGCCGCGCCCATGACAGCGGTGATTCCCATTGAGTTGACGGCGTTGACGTCCATACCGAGTTCGACACAGAGCATCACGGCTTCCAGCAACGCGTCGGGACTGACCGTGTAGCTTTGCGACACCACCCAGTTGACGCCAGCGGCAGCCATCAGTGCGGTCGTACCGTGAATCGTCGAGAGGTGTGGGTCGGCACCGTGTTCGAGCAGCAAACGCATGGTTGGCAGATCGCCGGCGAGAGCCGCCGTGATAAATGGGGTTTGCCCGGTGAAATCGACCCACTCAAGTGTTCCGGTCGTCGCCAGTAATTGATTGCGCACCGGCGGCGACTCTGTCGTACGTGGATTGGGGTCCGCACCTTTTTCTAATAGCAACTTGATGACTTCAAGTACGGGTTCGCGGTCGACAACGAAATCGAAGGTCTGGTTATGAATATAGAGATTCCGAACATTAACGGCCGACCACAACGGGCTGCGACCGTACCAATCGTGCGTGTCGAGCCTGGCGCCGTGCTCAATCAGTCGAGTGGCAGTTTCCATGCGCCGATTGGATATCGCCATCAACAGCGGTGTGATTTCATTGGCCTCGGTTCCGTTCAGGTCGGCACCCGCATCCAGCAAGCGGTCGGCAACGGACGTGTGCCCTTCACGTACTGCGTACAGCAGGGCCGTCATGCCGCCGTTTCGAAACGGGCGCATGCCTCGGTCTTCCGGCAGGCCGCCGCGGATGATGCCGACGCCAAAGCTGAAGCCCGGACGTGAGTTTGGCAATATCCAGCGCGGCTCCGGGCCGATTCGCGTTCGCGCATCGATATCGGCACCGGCAATAATTAATGTGTCGGCAATCTCATCGAAACCAGCGCGCGCGGCAAACATCAGAGCCGTCTGTTGAAACTCCTGGTCGCGCGTGTTGACGTCGGCGCCGAGCGCGAGCAGCGTTTCGACCGCCTCGAGTTCGCCGCTCCGAACGGTGGCCATCAGCATGGTTTCGCCAACGGCATCGACGGCGTTCGGATCGGCGCCCGACGCGATCAGCAATTGGATCAGTTGGATATGGCCGTTCGCGGCTGCGAGTTCCAGCGGACGCATTTCCAGTCGTGATGCCTGCTCGGGGTCTGCGCCGGCTTGCAGCAATTGGGTGACGCCGTCGACATCGCCGCGTTCGACCAGCCAATGAAGCTGGTCGAGGCCGGACTGGGACAGTGCCTCTGAACTCAGCAGAATCATAGCGACCGCGCACGCTCGCGCCCCGCCTCTTCGGTGCTGTCCGGGCCGGCCGTTGGATGACGCTGTTCGCATATACCCCCTACCTGATTCCGCCGAAAGGCTTGTTATGCTGCGGAACCAAACGCTAATCTGTCTGATGGAAGTCCCGATTTCAAGAATAACTGAGAGTTTAGCCGTGAAAAGCACCATAGGTCTGTCTAGACGACGATTTTCGGCGCTCGCATTGGGAAGCCTGCTTGCCCCGGCTGCCTATGCTCAGGCCGCGGGTATTCGATTGCTGAAGCTCAATAGTTTCGAGATTCGGGTTTCTGACCTGGGCTTATCGGTTGATTTTTATCAGCGATTATTCGGCATGCCGGTGCAGGCACGTGTGGATGGCCGAGTTTCCTTGCGCGTCGGTGAGGGTCCGCAGTCCATGATCATCCGAGAGGTCATCGACGGCGAGACGCCGGCAATTACTCAGATTGGTTACTCGGTTGAGAACTTCGAGGTTTCCCAGGCGTTGGATGCGCTCTTGGGCGTTGGCTTTGAGAGAATAGCGCCGCCGCCGATTTCTGACCTCGGTATCGATCATCGAATGAAGGCGTGGATTCGGGTTCGACGTGAAACTGAGGAGCTCTACTTCGCCGATGACCGTGGTCTGATTGTCCAACTCAGCCATCCGGCCTTTTGCGGTGGCTCCGGGTTGGCAGGTGATGGCTGCGCGCAAGTTGAATCGGCGCCCGACGGGCTGATCGAATTGGTCGACCTCAATCACTTTACGGTATTCCTTAATGATGGCGCAGAAGCGAACCGCTTTTATCAGGAGACCTTTGGATTGTCCGTTCAGGCCTATCAGGGGCCGCAGTCGCCCGTCACAGGAATTGGCGACGGGAAACAGTTTGTCATGTACGCCGGCGGACGAAGCGAGACGCCGTCGCCGGCAAACATTCACCACGGCTCGCTCAACATCCGCGGCTTCGATGTCGATCGTGTGCGCGCGACCTTGACCGAATTCGGTCTTACGGCGAGCGATCGGCAGACGGGACCGCTAGTCCATTACGTTAGCCTGCGCATGCCGGCCCGGGGTGGCGCAGACGGCGGCACGCCGGAACTCTATTTCACCGATCGCGATGGGATTCTTCTGCAACTACAGGATCTGAGTTACTGCGGTGGAGGCGGGTATCTCGGTAACGAGTGTCTATAGAAAAGACCGTTGCTTGTTAGGGCTCCAGATCCCCAACGCTGCGGCTCAATAGGTATCTTCCATAGCTGCATTTGCCTTGAGGGTCGATTAGTTTCTATCCAAATTGGTGGGTCCGGATTGACCGATCTATAGGGGTAGTTATGAATGTCAAAGTCAACGAACTCATGACCGAGTCGGTCGTGACAGCTGAGCCGCACCAAAGTATCGAACATGTTCGCAAGATGCTGGAAAAAAATGGCATCAGCGCCGTGCCAGTTGTCGATAGCGACGCCCACCCTGTAGGAATTGTCTCTTTGACCGACCTTGTTCAGGATCTAACGCCTGGCGCGCCGATAAGTACGGCTATGACCAAGAAAGTCTATTCGGTGCCGCAGTACGATAACGTCAATATTGCAGCGCGCGTCATGCGAAATCACAAGATCCATCGTGTGGTTGTGACCCACGAACAGAAAGTGGTTGGCATGTTGAGTGCCTTCGATCTGTTAAAACTGGTCGAGGGACATCGATTCGTCGCGAAGAATGCGCCGACAGAATCCAAACGAAAGGGCTCGCGTAGGGAGTAATCTAAGCCGATGCCACTCTCAACACCCATCATTCAGATCATTGACCGTGATCCCATTTCTGTCGATATCGATCAAAAGGTCAGCGATGCTTTGCGTATTCTGACTTCAGGACGCTTTAACCATTTGCCAATTATCCGCAGCGGCAAGCTGGTCGGACTGCTCAGCACGACCGATATGCTGGAGCTCAAAGCGTCGACGCTATTGAGCGACGGGCCCGAGTCGGTTGAATTTGCCGATAAGCATTACGAGCTGAGCAACATCATGAGTAAGGATGTAATCAGTGTCAGCGATCGGGCTACGGTCGGTGATGCTGCGACTCAACTCTCGGCAGGCGGCTTTCATTCGCTG
>Ga0224508_10003292_pt1 | contig 13383 bp, 12 predicted proteins | sample SF_Jan12_sed_USG_4_FD_170157 | JGI IMG/M metagenome (GOLD analysis project Ga0224508, IMG submission 170157) | Sediment microbial communities from San Francisco Bay, California, United States - SF_Jan12_sed_USGS_21 | ecosystem: Environmental > Aquatic > Marine > Sediment | place: USA...
GGCACTCTAACCAGGCTGAGCTACCCCGGCATGGTTTATGCCAAATGATTTGGGAAATTAAATGATTCTGTTCCTAAATTTGGGGATTTGAGGGATAATTCTATTATTATTGTGCTATTTTTTTCCAATCGAGTTTTTCGTTTTGAACCCAAAGGAATTTTTTCTGAAGAGCTGCTGTGTAGAGTTTTTCCCATTCAGCACCTACATCATCAGTCCATGCTTTGACTACTCGAGGATCGATGTAATTTCGAAGGGATGTTCCAAGGTTATAATCCCGCGTCTTTCCTGACAAGTCGATTTGTAATTTTAATTTCTCTTGTCTTTCCTTTTGCTTTTTCTTTTGTTTTTTTATTTGCTCATTTAGTGTTTTAATCCTCTTTTCTTTAGTTTTAGTTTGAGCATCCGTTTTAGTTTCCTTGGCTGTTGCTTTCTTTAGAGTCTCTTCTGTTTTCTCCCATGGTTTGTCTTTTTCAATTTTCTTTAGAGTGTCTCTTTTTTTCTCCAGAGCTTGTTCGAAGGTTTTGGGGATGGTTCTTTTGTGATTGCACATAATTGCTGCCTCTAGGTTGGCCATCTTTGCGTGATAGAGTTTTTCATTTGGAGTTTTTCCTTTAAGGTTGTCATGTTCTTTGAGATAGTTTTTAACAACATTTGTTGCAAGATATGTTCTGAAGACCTTTGCAGTCAAACCCTTGACTATGCTTGAATAATATGCATTTACGTGTCTTGAGGTAATTCCATCAAAAATATCGTCTTTGGGTTTTTTATTTTGAATTATTTTCTTTAGGTTCTCATGGAATTGTTTGTCGTGACCTTCTGCAGGTACACTTTCCTGCCATCGGACACTATCTTTTCCTAAAAAGTCAAACTCTATCGCATTTGGTGTAATGTTGATGTGCTCCTTTCTTAGAGTAGTTGCACCAACTGTGTCTGCCTCATCTGGATCCTTTTCGTCACCTACCCTCATAGCAGTTCTATAAATCAAATAACAGGCAGTGGAAATCTTACTAATTTTGGAATCTTTACTTTTCATATCCTTTACAATTCTGTCCTTTATCTTTTCAATCTCATTTGCGAGCTTGACTGCTTTTTCATATTTTTCCTTGTCTCGGTCTTGTTTTAGTCCTGCAGTATCTGCAAGCCAGACATATTTTCTTTTTTGAGTTAGAAAATCCGTCCATCCTGCCAGCCACATGGAATCTTTATCGTGAACAATTTTCCCCCAGTTTCCTTCTGGTACTTTGGCTTCTTTGCCAAGGTTTAGTGTAACATCTTTTGGAGTAACTGGAGGTTTCCATCGTCCTCGAAGCGGGTGCTCTCCTCTACCAATGAAAATTCCTGGAGGTTCTGCCATATAGTTTCCAACCTCTACTTCCTGTCCATCCATTATGGCCTTACCAAATTTTTCTTTGAGTTCTTCTCGTAATTCTTTTCTTTTAGCAGCAATGGCTTTCTTTTCTTCTTTGGTCATTATCTCCTTGAGGTCTTTTTCTTTATCGACTAGCTTGTATGCATTTGAAAAATCAATGTCTTCATATGATATTTTTTTAAATTTGGAGGGAAGAGTTTTTGCAAAATCTGATGTAAAGTTTTTCTGAAAAACCTTGTCTTGTGCATACGGTGTGTCTTTTTTCTTTGCCCATTGGTAGACCATCTCTTCTTGGCCCAAATCAAGTGGAGTGTTTTCACCATTAATCTTTAGTTTAATCCCCTGAGATTCAAAGAGGGGCGGAAACAAGATTCCATTGTGTTGTAGGGTTTTCCATTTCATTTATCATCACTCTTAAAATTGCGGACTTTGACAAAAATGAGATTCTATGTGTATATCAATTTAACGTAGGCGTACTATCAGGAAGGAAATAGCTCTTTTGACATGTATTTTTCAAATTCAAGGTCAGATTTTGACTTTTTTGCCTCCATAAACATTGCAGCATCAGTACCGACGATATATCTTGGCAAAATCTCATCATCATGAATTGCCTTGATTACTACCTCTGCTACTTGAACTGGTGGTGTTCCCATCTCTACCATCATTTTCAAGCCAGCAAGCATGTTGTCCGTTATTTGCTTGTACTTTGGGTCTTTTTTTGATTCTGGAATTTTCATTGAGTCAAAAAATTTAGTCTTGATAACTCCTGGTTCTATCAGAGTTGTTTTGATTCCAAACATTCCAAGCTCGTATCGCAAACACTCACCTAATCCTTCTAGTGCAAATTTCGAGCTGATATAAGCAGGAGAACCTGGAAGGCCCATTCTTCCGGCCACTGAACTGATATTTACAATAGTTCCTGAACCTTGTTTTCTCATTATTGGTGTGACTTCTTGAATAATTCTTACGATACTGAAAAAATTTGTCTCAAATTGTTTTCTAAAGTCATCGATTGATACATCTTCTGTACATCCAAACTGACCATATCCTGCGTTGTTTACCAATACATCTATTCTATTTCCTTCAGACATTACTTTTTTTATCGCAGATAAGATAGATTCTTCATTATCCACGTCAAGTTCTATTACATTAATTGGAAGATTTTCTTTTTCTGAGATTTTCTTCAACTCTTCGGCTTTACTCGTATCCCTCATACTTGCAAATGTTTGATATCCATCTCTTGCAAGTGCTAAGGTAGTTTCATATCCAATTCCTGATGAACTACCAGTAACAAGAGCTACTTTTTCCATGTGGTTGATAGATACATGTTATATTTATCCCATTTTGATTTTAGACTAGTGGTCTGTCTCCTTCAGATGGATCGACTAGTTTTGTTTTCTCCCCAGAATTGATTCTTGAAAGAATTTCCAAAGATGAATGCTTGTGTAAATATTCATTATTGTTTCCACATCTGTACGAAAAGGTACAACGGGGACAACCAGATTCATTTTGACATGGGCACTCTTTTATTATGAACATGCTTCTTTCAAGGGCTTTTTCAAATCTGTCATATAGTGCTCTGCTGGCACCATTGCCTCCGATAGCCCCATCATATATGAAAATCAAGCCTGAAGTGCCCAAGGAAATACCCCCAAGGTCTTGGGAAACACCGCCTGTTATCATGTTGCTTCCTTCGATTACAACATGCTCTGTGGCGTGATAGCCACTTGCCTCAGTGTAGTCTTCATCTTCGGCATTTTGAATCTCTTTGAGAGGCCTTGGGGCATGGAAAACAATTCCTTTTGTGATAAAATCATACTCTAAAGGTTCATCAAGTAAGACTTTTTCTCCCTGTGTGACTTCTTGACCCAACTCAATGTTGACATACCCATAGACTTGTTTTTTGATGTGCAGCTTGCAAAATGCAACCTCTACTCCAAAGGCCTTTCTTCTTTCATATGTTGTTTCTATTGTTGGCCACTCCTCAGTCAATGCTTTGGTATAGTACGGATAGTCCTTTGGAATTCTTTCAATTTTTACAAAATTCTTTTTTGGATATCCTAATTCTTTTACCCGATATCTAATTCCAGCTAGAAAATAGATTGCATCTTTGTGTAGTTCTTCAAGTGCTATTGGCAAAATCCTATCTCCAACCTTTCTTTCATTAAAGAAAATGTCAATTGATTTTCCAATTCCTCTAATGCTGAAATCATTTAGCTTTGAACCAATTTTATCAAAATTCGGAATGATTCTATTATTGTAGAGAACTAAGTTTCCTTGCTCCAAGTGATAGTCAATTATTCCTTGATGTTCTTTTAATTCATGTTTTGAAATTGGTTTGTCACATGCCATTGATAACACTTGAAATTCTTCAACAAATGGATTTTTGGGATCAATGTAAGTTCTCTCCACATCTTCAAAATAGTCATCGGGATGATTTTTGTAGTATTGAGAAATGGGATCATTGCCAAGTGCCAAATATGCGTAACCGCGTTGTCCCTTTCTTGCAGCTCGTCCTATTCTTTGAATTAATCTATTTACAGGGATGGTAGAGGAAATAACACCGTCAACATTTCCCACATCTATTCCTAGTTCTAGGGTAGGTGTACACGAAATTGCCTGAATAGAGTCGTCCTTGAACTGGGTTTCAACTGATTTACGATAGTTTGCCATCAAACCAGCCCTGTGAACTTTGATGTTTACTTTTTGTTTTTTTGCCTGTATCGCTAAGAGTTCAGAGTTGAGATGAGAGTTGCTAAACACCATCGTTTTGTGATTCTTTTCAGTTAGTCTTTTTGTCAGATCAACCATCAGAGCCCTTTGAGTTCTAAGTGAGGGAAATAGCATAACAAAATCTGTTTGTCCTTTTTTTCCTGAACCATGAATTATCTTCATCTTTACATCAAATAGTTTTTCACAAAATTCTTTTGCCTCCTCTAAAGTCGCTGATGCTGCAATAAACTGAATCTCTTTAGAGCAGATTCGTTTGAGCCGTTTTATGATGTAGTGTACGTTAGAGCCAAAAATTCCAGAATAAACATGAGCCTCATCTACGACTAAAATTCTAACAGTTGTTAAAAGCGAGGCAAATTTTGTTTGGTGCCATAAATGATAATGGATTACATCAAAATTTGTAACTAGAATGTGTGGGGGGCTATCTAAAATTTCTCTGCGTTCTGTTTGCTTTGTATCTCCATCAAAAACTTTGACTGAAATTCCTATTTTTTCGGCAAAGTTTTGAATTTTGGGATACTGATCTCTAGCTAATGCCTTTGTGGGATAAACAAAAACTGCAAAAACATTACCAGCTTCAGCAGTATTTTTTATTTTTTGAATAACAGGAATCAAAAATGCCTCTGTTTTTCCAGACGCAGTAGGAGCTTCAATTATTACATTTTCTCCAAATGTAATTTCTTCAATTGCTTTTTCTTGAAATTTGTAAAACTGGTTTATCTGAATTTCTTTAAGGTTTTTTGTAATCTCATCATCCAGACCCATTTCATCAACTTTACAACCCATTTTAGGCTCAGGATTTTTTAAAATCTTGTATTCTGAGATATAGTCTCTCTTGGAATAAAGAATATTCTCAGTTATCAGGTCAGGCTTGTTTGTACCTATCATTTTTTTTATTTCATTTTCATCTCTTACGATTCCTTCCTCTTTTAGACTCTCTGAGACCCCCTTCTCTGATACCAAACCGTCATCGAATCTTGATAAAAATTCTAAAAATACTTCATCATAATTTTTTGAAAATTCAAGTAAATCCTCAATTCCACAACTATTACAAGATACATGCATCTTTTTGTTGAAAGTTTTTTGAATTTCAATTTTGGATTTACACTTGGGACAAGAAAATTTCAATTAATCTCAAATCTGTTGATAATCATTCGAGATTTATTGTTTGAGGGTTTTGCAAAAACTGATTTCACGACATTATTAAGCTAGATGATAAATTTGAATTTCAAATTTGAAGAAAATCGAAATCAACAAAATTTACAATCAAAATTGTATAGAAGGTATGAAATCTATTCCTAAAAATAAAATTGATCTAGTAATAACTGATCCCCCATTTGCCATTAACTTTAAGGCAAAAAAGGCAAATTATAATCGAATTTCATCTAGGGTTATTTCTGGATATAATGAAATCAAGCCTGAAGACTACTATGATTTTACCTATTCTTGGATGAAAGAAGTCTATCGAGTTTTAAAAGAATCTGGAAGCATGTATGTTTTTTCGGGATGGAATAATCTTAAAGATATTCTTCGGGCGCTTGATGATTTGGGATTTATCACCATTAACCACATCATATGGAAATACCAATTTGGAGTTGTAACCAGAAAAAAATTTGTGACTTCTCACTATCATTGCCTTTATGTTTGTAAAAATAATGAAAAACGAAATTTCTTTCCTTTTTCTAGATTCAAAAAAGAAGATAAAACAAAGGAAGGAAGAAGTTTACATTACAAAGACAAGGAAGATGTTTGGGACATCAAAAGAGAATATTGGACCGGAGATGAAAAAACGCCAACAAAACTTCCTTCAGAATTAATTGAAAAACTATTGCAATATTCTAGTGAGAAAAAAGATATTGTTTTGGACCCATTTTTAGGTTCAGGCCAGGTTGCAGTGGTAAGCAAATCTAATGGTAGGAGATTTTTAGGTTTTGAGATTGTTCCAGATTATTACAAGTTTGCCAAAAAACGGCTAGACAAGAATCTCTATAGATTAAAAAAATCAAAATAACTTAATCGGGTTTTTGATTTTCAGAGTCATCAATTTTTTTTTGGCCCATTCTATCTGATATCAAATTTTTTAACTGTTCGTCTGTTTTTCCTTCTGGTTTAATCCCCATAGATTTTGCAATAATTTCATTTTTTTGACGCTCGTTTTCCACAGGTCCTGAAATATTCACACTCTCGTTTGAAACCTCCTTCATCTGATTTTGAAAATCTGTTTTTGCATTGTTGTATTCGCTTACCACTTTTCCAAGCTTTTTTGCAGCTCCTGGTAGATGGCTAGAACCCAAAAATAGAATTAGTGCAACAAAAATTATGATTATCCATTCACTTCCAACAATGTTCAGCGACTGTTCAATCATAGTATCAAATGGTGTTATTTGAAATTAAACGTAATGCTTTCAAAATTTATTGTCGAGCCTCTGAACGGAGATACTAAATTCTCTGTATTCTTTTGGGCTCTAGTTTTTTTCTTGAAACTATGGCAAGTATTGCTACTCCAATCCCAATTATGAAAAACACCAGATATGGTGCTTGAGCACCAAAGGATTGAGTGAGTGGTCCGCCTACTGTTGGACCTATGGCCCAACCTATTCCAAAAATTGTTTCATATGCTCCAATTATTTTGCCAGAGATTTCCTTTCTTGTTTTACTCAAAATTATCTCAAGAGTTAGTGGGAAGAATATGCTAAATCCAAATCCCATCAGCACAAGAGCGGCAGCAAAACCAATAATAGAATCTGAGACTACAGACAGAGCTAACCCTGCTGAAACTGCAAGTGTAGCTGCAATCAAGGTCTGACTCGTTCGCCTGGAGAATTTACCTGCCAAAGCAAGAGAGACAACTCGCGATACTCCAAATGCAAAATACAAAAGTAAAATGTCCGTATCTGACATTCCATTGTCATTTAGAAATGCCGGATAAATTGAAAGAATTATCCCAAATGATGAGGTACAAAAGATCAATAGAATAATCACTTCGGGGAATTTTTTCATCTCCTTAAATGATGTAATCGAAAATCTCTCATGATGATCCTTTCTACTCCTTCGAGAAACTAAAAGAGCAGACACCATTGCAGTTGCCAAAATAAATGCAGTTATCTGAAATAGAATTCTGTATGTAATGTCGAGCTCTTCAAGAAACACTGTTCCAAGAAGTGGGCCTATCATAAATCCCAAAACAAAAAACATTGTAAACCATGAAATATTTCTAACTCTATCTTTTTCGGAGCTCTCCTTTGAAATTATGGATTCACAAGGAGGCCAAAAGAATGCATGGGCTACACCTGTCATTATTCTAAAGCCCATTATTTCTGGAACTGTTTGTGCTATGGAAAGGAGATAGATTGAAGCCGAATTAATTGCTGCACCTATTGCAAGTAGGTATCCATTATTGAATTTGTCAAGAAGAATCCCTACAAAAACTGGAATGAACATGTAGGGAATAAAGTTAGCAAGACCGATAAGGCCCAGCTCAGAGTATGATGCTCCAATTACGTTCTTTGCAAAGATTGGAAGTATTGGCCCATGAAGACCATACGAAATTCCAATAATTAGGCCTGTTATGTTTACAAGAATTAAAACTCTGTTCATTTGTATGCTGCAACCATTATGGCCCCGCCCATAAGATCTTTCTCAAATTCTACTCGAGAGAATTTTTCCAAAAGGAGTCCCTCAAGCTTTTTGTTTTGTGGCCATCTTTTGTAGGTCCCATAAAGCGTTGCAAACTTTAGACCAAGTCTTCCTCCTGCAATTAAGGCTAAAATGGGAAGGATTGCTCTAAGATAAAACGAAACTCCAAATCTGATAAAGGCTTTGTCAGGTTTTCCCAAATCCACAATAACAAACCTTCCATCTTTTTTCAAAACTCTGTGAATTTCTGAAATTGCAATTCTTAGATTGATAGCATCTCTTAATGAATATCCACATAACACTGCATCAAATTCTTCTTCTCTAAACGGAATGTGCTCAAAGACTCCATTTGCCATGTCTGGAGTGTTCTCAAAATATGTTCCTGTATTTTTCAACATTGGAACTAACGGATCGTAAAGTGTAATTGAAATGTCATCATTACACTGCTTTGATGCAGTCTTTGACATGTTTCCAAAACCTGAACCTGCATCAAGAATTTTATTTCCTGGAATTACTCTACCCTTTATTCCGCGATTTCTATGCTCTACATCTTTGCCAAGTGAAATGTAAGAATTTACCTTGTCATATACTGGAATGATTTCACGAAGAACATCAATTACCTCTCCCCAATAACTTCCTAAACCCAAATGACTACCATCTCTGAAAAATACTTTGAATAAATTTCAACTCTAAATACCTGCAGCTTGTTATGCACTAAACTTTGAAGCATTTTGAGAATAATTTTTTAAATCTGACTCAGAAATTTTTTCAAACCCTTGATCCTTTTTAGTAACCTTGGCCATCTTTACATTTTCTACTCCTTCCTTCTGCTCAGCCTTTAGGTTTATTGCTGCAATTGCAAGGGATGCTGCATCTTCCAAACTCATTTCAGAATTGTAGTTTTTCTCCAAAAATGCATTTACATCTTCAGAACCTGCGCCAATGGCAATAGCTGCATACTGGACAAAAGTTCCGCTAGGATCTGTTACGTAAATTGATTCTCCTTTCTGATCTACTCCTGCGATTATCAAAGCAACTCCATTTGGACGAACTCCTGAATATTGAGTAAATTGGTGAGATTGGTCTGCTAAGTGTTTGGCAACTGTTCCGACCTCAACTGACTCATCATAGGTCATCTTGTTTCCCTGTGAGAATAATCTTGCATTATCCACTTGGACTCTGGCATCTGGGATGTATCCAGCAGCTGCTACCCCAATGTGAAAATCTACTTGAAATATTTTTTGGGTTACATTGCTTGTTTGAAGGGCTCTGGGTTTTTCCTCAACTGCCATAATTACTCCTTCTTTGGTTGTAATTCCAAGTGCTAAAGTTCCTCTTTTTACTGTCTCAATGGCATATTCTACTTGGTAAATTCTACCGTCTGGTGAGTACATTGTAGGAGTCATATCGTAACCACGTGAAGCCATCATGATATGTCAAGTCATCCTCCAGTCAATTTAAGGGTAATTGTCCCTTATTTTCAAAAAAGATATGGAAAAGATTTGGAAATAGGGTTTTAAGCACAAATCTGGTTTGTAATTCTAGGTAAACAAAATGAGCGCAGAACAACTCCTAGAATTCAAGAAAATAATCCAACAAAGATCAGAGAATGATCAAAGAAAACCCGATAGAGAAACCCGAAAGCTCTTGTTTTACCTTTTTACCAGCACGAGGGGAGGCTTTACCAGACTTCGAATAATTATGCTATTACTTGAAAAACCATTCAATACCCACCAGCTATCTCAAGAACTGAAATTGGATTACAAAGCCGTTCAGCACCACATGAAGGTACTTGAGAAAAACAACATGGTCTCAAAGATTGGCGAAAAGTACGGTGCAATTTACCACCTCTCCAACTTTTTAGAGATCAATATCAGGTCACTTGATGAGGCAATTGACAAGCTGGACAGAAAGATGAATCACAAAAAGGTCTACATTTAATTTTAGACTCAACTGCGATCAGCAAAATTCAACCAAAACTATATAATTACAGGCCTTCAAAAACGATCAACTTGGTTAAGGCAGATCCATTTGCTAATGCAACAAAGCAAGTCAACGATGCATGTGATGTTTTAGGAATTAAAGACAAAGAATTACGAAACTATCTTGCGATGCCAAACAAAATGATGCGAGTTAAAATTCCAGTTAAAATGGATAATGGTAAAATTAGAATTTTCACAGGTTTTAGAAGTCAACATAACAATGACAGAGGTCCATACAAAGGAGGTATCCGTTACTTTAATCCCGAAGGTGGTGTAGAGTACATGGAACGTGAAGTTATGGCACTATCTTCATGGATGACATGGAAGTGTGCAATTGTGGATATTCCAATGGGTGGGGGTAAAGGTGCAATTTATGTAAATCCAAAAACCGAAAAAATAAGCGATGGGGAACTAGAAAGACTCACCAGAGGCTTTGCATACAAAATTTCTGAAATAATTGGACCTGAAAAAGATGTTCCAGCTCCTGATGTTTACACAACAGGAAGAGAGATGACTCAAATTATGGATACATTTAGCAAACTTAACGGTAACAAATATTCTCCAGGTGTAATTACTGGAAAGCCAATTTCAATGGGAGGTTCACTTGCAAGAAATGTTGCAACTGGTTTAGGTGCAGCATATACTGTAAGAGAGGCTGCCAAAACATTGAAAATAAAACTAAAGGGAGCAAAAGTTGTTTTACAGGGATTTGGAAACGCATCAACATTTGCAGGAATATATCTTGAAAAAATGGGTGCAATAGTAATTGGGGTTAGCGATTCTAAAGGTGCAATTTTAATTCCAAAAGGTGCAAAGACTGAAAAAATTATGGCGCACAAAGAAAAAACGGGTTCTGTTGTTGGATATCCTGGAAGTAAAAAAATCTCAACTGAGCAATTACTTACTACTAAATGTGATGTCCTAGTGCCAGGTGCACTAGAGAATCAAATTACCGCAAACATTGCAAAGAAACTCCAGTGTAAAATTATTGCCGAAGCTGCAAATGGTCCAACCTTACCGGAAGCAGATCCTGTAATTTACAAAAATAAAATTTTGGTAATTCCTGATATTTTGGCCAACTCTGGCGGTGTTTGTATCTCATATTTAGAATGGGTACAAAATAACATGGGATACTATTGGACATTTGATGAGGTTGCATCCAAGATGGAGGCCAACATCACAAAAGGATTCCGAGATGCCTATGCCCTTACCAAAAAACACAAGATTGACATGAGAAGAGCAACCATGGTATTAGCGGTAGAAAGAGTTCTAGAGGCATTTAACCAAAAAGGAATCTGGCCTTAGACAATAAAAGATTCGTAGCATACCAACTGTTCAATAAATCTGATTTTTCCTTTTGTAATTGATGTTAGTTTTTTCTTGAATGACAAATCAATGTTTGTCCTCCTTTGCAAAAGCTGAATTGTTTTTCCGGTAAGGTATCTGCCTTTTCTGTCTCCATCAAAAAGTATGATAAGGCTTTCATGTCTTGCGACTGAATCTGTAAAATTTATCATCCCTCCAAACTTGTGAAACTCTACTACTTTTCCTGAAAAACCAATTTTCTTCAGGGCCGATGAATCACGTTTTCCCTCAACTACTACTACACTTTCCTTCATAGAGTTTAATTGAGAAACAAATTTTTTTATTTCAACTATTTCCTGTTCAGATACAAGCACATCAAATTATTTACCTTAACATATTAAGCACTTTTGCTAAAAATTAATTATGTCTGATGTTTTGCTGGTTCAAAATACAAAAATTGAAAGATCCGGATATCTGGGGGATCTTCTTAAGAAAGATGGATTTGGTCTTTATTCGGTTGACGCAAAACATGAAAAACTTCCAGAAAAAGAATATTCACTTGTGGTAATTTTAGGTGCACCTGAAAGTGCAAATGATGACCTGCCATATTTACACAACGAACAAAATTTCATTAAAAAAAGTGTAGAGAAAAATATTCCAGTACTAGGAATTTGCTTGGGTTCTCAGCTTATTGCAAAAACCTTTGGGGGTAAAGTATATTCTGGTCCCAAAAAAGAGATAGGGTTTTACAATGATTTGGTTCCACAGGGAAATTCGAGCCTATTTTCAGGATTTGCAAACCCATTTACTGTTTTTCACTGGCACGGAGATACGTTTGATTTGCCAGAAGGTGCCATTAGATTGGTACATTCAAAGCATTTTCAAAATCAAGCCTTTCAGTTCAAAAGTGCAGTTGGATTACAATTCCATTTGGAGGTAAACGAAGAAATGATAAATCTATGGCTTGACAAAACTGAAGAAAAACTACAAAATATTCCTTACATTGATCCTCATAAGATAAGAGAAGACATTGATGAAAATATTTCAATTGTCAAAACTAATATGAATAATTTTTACAATAATTTCAAATCAACATTTCATCTTTGACCAAAGTTTAATATACTTAGTTTTGATTCGATCGATCGGTTATGGCTGCAGTTAAGAAAATCTTTGACGAAATTATTAACACAAAACATAAAGTCATCACCGAAGAATCATCAAAATCTATTCTCAAAAGTTATGGTGTCAAAGTTCCACCTTTTGCACTTGTTACCTCAGCTGAAGATGCAGCTAAACAAGCAAAAAAGATTGGCTTTCCACTTGTAATGAAAGTAGTGTCCCCACAAATTTTGCACAAGACAGATGTTGGTGGAGTAAAAGTTGGATTAGATAATATCAACGATGTTAAAAAGACATTCACCGACATGTACGGCAGACTTTCTAAAAAGAAAGGAGTTGATGTAAAAGGAATTCTTTTAGAAAAAATGGTTCCAAAAGGTGTTGAACTAATTGTAGGTATTCAAAACGATTCACAATTTGGACCAGTTATCATGGTTGGCTTGGGTGGAATTATGACAGAAGTCATGAAAGATGTGGCATTTAGAATGCTTCCAATTACAACTTCTGATGCAAAATCCATGATTAACGAACTAAAGGGTTCAAAACTTCTCAAAGGTTTCAGAGGAAGTGACCCAATTGATCTCAATATGGTTGCAAAAATGTTAGTTGATATTGGAAAATTAGGCGTCGAAAATGCCGATTACATTAACAGTATAGACTTTAACCCCGTAATTGTTTATCCAAAATCTCATTTTGTAGTTGATGCAAAGATTATCCTAAACAAAGAATTAAAGAAAAATTCAATCTCAAAAGCAAAACCAAACAAAGAAAACATGGAGACATTCTTTACTCCAAAATCGGTTGCACTTGTTGGTGCTTCCTCTACTAAAGGAAAAATTGGAAACTCTATCTTAGACAGTCTGGTAAATTATGATTTCAAAGGAAAGGTTTACCCGATTAATCCAAAAGCTGACAAAATTTTTGGACAAAAATGCTATCCAACAGTTTCAGCTATTCCCGGCAAAGTTGACCTAGTTGTAGTTTCAGTCGATTTGTCTATGACTCCCCCTGTCTTAGAAGATTGTGCAAAGAAAGGAGTTCACAGTGTAGTAATTGTATCAGGCGGAGGAAAGGAGCTTGGTGGAGAACGTGCAGCATATGAGGCCGAAGTAGCAAGATTATCTAAAAAACATAAAATCAGAATTATTGGTCCAAATTGTATTGGAATGTTTAATGCTGCTAATCGTCTTGATTGTGCATTCCAAGGACAAGAAAGAATGCTACGTTCAAAATTAGGTC
>Ga0224508_10003293_pt1 | contig 13381 bp, 8 predicted proteins | sample SF_Jan12_sed_USG_4_FD_170157 | JGI IMG/M metagenome (GOLD analysis project Ga0224508, IMG submission 170157) | Sediment microbial communities from San Francisco Bay, California, United States - SF_Jan12_sed_USGS_21 | ecosystem: Environmental > Aquatic > Marine > Sediment | place: USA: California...
GTGACGAAGATGATCACGCAAAATGTCGAGATCGCACCCAGCGTTCCCGAATAGCCGGCGTATTCGGCACCCGCCACCGTGTCGCCGCTGAACACGTAATAGATGATGACGTAAAACTGGAACGACGCGATCAGCATGAAGCCGTTGAACACCAGGAACGTCGCGGCACACAGTTTAAGAAACGGTTTGAATTTCAGCGTTGTCGCGAATCCGTGGATAAAGTCGAGGATATTTCGCATCATGATGCTACCGTCGCTTTCCGGTTGCTCGTGTTTTTCGTGCGCTTCAGCATCGGCGATAGCCTTAAAGCGTTCGCGCAAGAAAATCGCGGGCATCACGCCGATAACGACCACCACCACGGCGATAACGATCGCGAGTCCAGCGGCGCCGTCCACCATGTCATCGAACCAACGCTCGCTCTGCATGATCAACAGGAACCACGGAGCAATAACGTAGGCGAGCTGCCCGATAAAGTTCTGCACGCCCATCAGGCGCGTGCGTTCGTGGTAGTCGGGCGTCAGCTCATAGCCGAGCGCCACCCAGGGCGTCGCGAATACCGTGTACGCCAGATAGAAGAGCAGCGAGCCCGACAGGAAGTACCAGAAGTAGAACGACTCACTTTTGTCGGCGGGCAACTGCCAGAGCAAAGCGAAGATAATGCCGACCGTGATAGCGCCGACAAAGATATACGGACGCCGACGACCCCAACGAGTATCGGTGTTGTCGGAGATATAGCCCATCAACGGATCGGTGATGGCGTCGGTCAGGCGCGGCAGGGCACCGAGCAGTCCGACGAGCGCGGGATTCATGCCGAGGCCCAGGTTCAGGACTATCACCATCCCGCCAATAGCGGCTGCGAGCAGGTTATTGACGAACGCGCCGAGCCCGTAAATTAGTTTTTGACGAAACGGAATTCGATCTTCGGGCGCTGTTGCATAGTGCTCCATGGCCGAGGCATCGTCCACTATATTGACAGCGCTGTCAAACATTGCTAGAAGAGACATTAATAACAGCGCTTTCACATTACCCAAAAGAAAAACGATGGGATCACCTTGCCGGCCAGGTGATCCCACCGAGCTATTTTTCTGGTTTACTTGACTAGTCATGCAAGGGGGGCGAGCCGCATTGAGTAAGTCGGTGCGTCGCTATATGAACGATTCGAGCCGCGTGGGCGCAATGACTTCCCATTTTGGAGTGTTAGTAGCGCTTCGCGGAATGCTGTTAGTAACATTTATGAGCACATCTATTGCAAATCCTCTGAATTCCACCGGATCGATCGATCAGCGTGTTGCGAAATTACTGGCCCAGATGACGCTGGCTGAGAAGATCGGCCAGATGAGTCAGGCCAATGCAAGCGACGGCTATGCCCCAGACTATCTTGGGGACGGCTTGCGAGCCGGTCGCATCGGGTCGGTGCTTAACGTAGTTGATGTCGTTGTGGTCAATGAACTGCAGCGCATTGCCGTCGAGGAAAGCCGTCTCGGCATTCCGCTCATGGTCGGTCGCGACGTGATTCATGGATTCAAGACGGTCATGCCGATACCGCTCGGACAGGCTGCGACCTGGAATCCCGACATCGTCAGAGATGCTGCGCGTATCGCCGCGCTCGAGGCCGCGACGACCGGCGTTAATTGGACATTTGCGCCGATGATCGATATTTCAAGAGATCCGAGGTGGGGGCGCATCGCGGAGAGCCCGGGGGAGGACCCGTATCTCGCGAGCCGCCTGGGCGCCGCAATGGTCGAAGGATTTCAAGGCGACGATATCGCTGAACGTGGCACGATTGCCGCCTGTGCCAAGCACTTTGCCGGTTACGGTGCGGCGGAGAGCGGTCGCGATTATGCAACCACCAACATTCCCGAGAATGAGCTGCGTAATGTCTACCTGCAGCCCTTCAAAGCGGTTGTCGACGCCGGCGTAATGACCCTGATGACCTCATTCAGCGATCTCAACGGCGTTCCAGCGACTGGCAACGAATTCCTGCTGCGCGAAGTCCTGCGCGAAGAGTGGCGTTTCGGGGGATTTGTCGTCAGTGACTACGACTCGGTGCGACAGCTGGCGATTCACGGTCTGACGGGGAACGACAAAGACTCGGCGTTCGAAGCTGTTATGGCCGGAGTGGACATGGAGATGGCAGGCGATGCGTACATCAAGCATCTCGCCGAGCTCGTCGAAGAAGGACGCATAAGTATCGACACTATCGATTCCGCTGTTGCCAGCATTCTGCGGGCCAAGATTCGCCTGGGCCTGTTCGAGAACCCGTACACCGATCCGGCTGAATTGCCACCGCTTGGCAGCGAAATCGCCCTGCAGACGGCGAAAAAGGCCGCGCTGCAGAGCGCCGTGCTACTAAAAAATGACCAAGAAGTGCTGCCGTTGTCGACAGACCAATTAAATTCGCTTGCCGTTGTCGGCCCGTTAGCCGACGCGCCTTATGAACAATTGGGTACGTGGGTCTTTGATGGCGATCGCGAGACCAGTATTACCGGCATTGAGGGTATTCGTGATCTCGTCGGCGATGAGGTCGACGTCAATTACGTTCGTGCCATGGATACGAGCCGCAGCCGGGCAAGCAAATCATTTGACGAAGCGGTCGAGGCAGCGCGCGGTTCGGATGCAGTAGTCCTTTTCCTCGGCGAAGAATCGATCCTGTCCGGTGAGGCGCACTCGCGCGCCGACATCAATCTGCCGGGCGAGCAGGCCGAACTCGTCCGACGGGTTCGTGAGGCAGGCAAACCCGTCGTTGCTGTAATCATGGCGGGTCGACCGCTGACACTAACGAACATTATCGACGAGGTGGATGCAATCCTGTTTGCCTGGCACCCGGGAACGATGGGCGGGCCGGCAATCGCAGACTTGTTGTTCGGAGTTGAATCGCCGTCAGGCAAGTTACCGGTGACGTTTCCGCGCATGGTTGGCCAGATACCGATCTACTACAATCAGAAGAACACGGGCAAGCCGCCGTCGCCCGACAAGATCGTGCACATCGATGATATCGATACACATGCACCGCAAACATCATTCGGCATGACGGCATTTCATCTGGATGCGGGCTACACGCCGCTGTTTCCTTTTGGTCACGGCCTGACCTACGCGGAATTCGGTTACGCAAATATTCGTACGAGTGCAGATGAAGTAACTGTCGGAGACGTACTGATCGTTAGCGCTGACCTGACCAATCATGGCGATATCGCCGCCGATGAAGTCGTGCAATTATATGTACGCGACCTTGTCGGCAACGTGACGCGCCCGGTCAGGGAGCTCAAAGGCTTCAGGCGAGTGCGTCTCGAGCCGGGTCAGACCATCAATGTCGATTTCGAACTGCACACGGACGATCTCTCGTTCTATGGCCGTAACATGCGGCTCACGACCGAGCCTGGCGAATTCCACGCCTGGATCGGTGGCAGTTCGGAAACGAAGCTGCGAACGGAATTCTGTATCATCGCTTGCAACTGATTCGCGGGACAACAACAATGAAGCAGAGCACGCGATTTACCGTGACGGTTGCACTCATCGTCGCGCTCGGTGGTTTCCTGATGGGCTTCGACGCGTCCGTCATTTCGGGTGTCGTCGGCTTTATCGAGGGTGAATTTGAGCTGACCAAAATAGAGCTTGGGTGGTCGGTTTCTTCGCTTGCGCTAACCGCAACCCTGGCCATGATGCTGGCCGGCCCAATTAGTGATCGCATCGGTCGGCGACCCGTGCTGAAGATTGCGGCGGTGCTGTTCGCCTTGTCGGCGATTGCCTCCGCGCTCGCACCGAACTTCATGTTGCTCGTAATCGCACGCATGCTTGGCGGACTGGGCGTGGGCGCCGCGCTGATCATCGCGCCGATGTACATCGCCGAAATGGCGCCGCCGGCGCTGCGCGGCCGCATGGTCTCGTTCAATCAGCTCAACATCGTCATCGGTATTTCTGCAGCGTTCTTCAGCAACTACCTGATCCTGACACTCGGGCAGTCGGACCTTGCCTGGGCAGAGTCACTGCGGTTTGGCGACTGGAACTGGCGCTGGATGCTCGGCGTCGAGACACTGCCCGCCGTATTGTATTTCTTTGCGTTGTTAATCGTGCCCGAAAGCCCGCGCTGGCTTGCATTGCGAGGCCGCGAAGATGAAGCGCTCGAAGTGCTCGAACGGGTCAGCAGTGCCGAGCAGGCGGCAACTGATCTGCAGGCCGTACACGATAGCGTCGAGGCGGAAGCCGAGCTTGGCGGCGTATCTGTCAAGGCCCTGTTTCATCCGTCAATGAAGCTGGTACTGACGATTGGTATTTCCGTTGGCATCCTGCAGCAGATTACAGGCATCAATTCGGTGTTTTTCTATTCGCCTATGATATTCGAGCAATCCGGGATCGGTACCAACGCGGCCTTCATGCAGGCTGTGCTCGTCGGACTCGTCAATCTCGTGTTTACGATCGCCGCGATGGCATTGATCGACAAGCTGGGTCGGCGTCCGTTGCTGGGAGGCGGCATGACAGGCATTGCGATCTGCATGCTGACGTTGTCATACGGGTTTGGCGCCGCGACGTATAATTTGGATCAGGATGCGATCGAAAAATTGCCTGTAGAAATCGACCGGGCACAGCTCGTAGCTGTGGCCGATACGACTTACGACAGCGATATCGACTTTCGTAAGGCGGTGTCGGCAGCCATTGGCGCCGACGCATTCAAGCAGCATGAATCGGCTTTGGTCAGCAGCGCAATCACGATGAATCCGACGCTGATCCTGTTTGCCATACTCGGCTTTGTCGCCAGTTTTGCGATCTCGATCGGGCCGATCATGTGGGTGCTGTTCTCGGAGTTGTTTCCTAACAATGTGCGTGGCATGGCGATTTCGTTTGTAGGGCTCATCAATTCGGCGATCGCGTTTCTCGTGACCTTCATTTTCCCCTGGGAGCTCGAAAACATCGGCAATTCGGGGACATTCATGATTTACGGCCTGTTCGCAGTTTTCGGTTTCTTCTTTGTGATGCGCTTATTACCGGAGACCAAAGGGTGCTCACTCGAGGAGCTTGAAAAAATACTTGTGAGAAGTTGACATGACATCTTTTCGACTAATTGTCATGATCTATTTCGTAATGGCTGGTTGTTCCTCCGAAACAGACGAAGCGCTGTCGCCGATCAAAGTGGAAATCGTGCAGACAGAATCCGGTTACCAACTTATGCGTGGCGGCGAACCCTATACGATCAAGGGTGCCGGTATGCCGATCGATGATATTAGGTCCTTCGCAGCACACGGCGGCAACTCGATCAGGAACTGGACTACCGACAGCGAATACCAGAATACGCAGGATTTACTGGATTCGGCCCATGCGAATGGTGTGACCGTTGCGTTGTGCCTGCCGATGAAGCCCGAGCGTTGGGGTTTCGATTACGACGATGCGGGCGCTGTGGCCGCGCAGCTGGATGAATTTCGGGACGAGGTCATTAAGTACCGTGATCATCCTGCCTTACTGGTCTGGATAATTGGTAATGAATTAAATCACAGCTACACGAATCCTGCGGTTTATGATGCGGTCAACGATGCGGCCAGGATGATCCATGCGCTGGATCCGTATCACCCGACCACAACCACCGTCTCTGAAGTTGACGAAGACCTGGCTACGGAAATCAGGATGAGGGCGCCCGAACTCGATATCGTGAGCTTTCAGGTTTACGGCAAGCTGTTCGGTCTACGCGAAGCAACTAAGGAAATCGGCTTCGAGGAACCATTCCTAGTCACAGAGTGGGGCGCTCTGGGGTACTGGGAAATGGAGAAGACATCTTGGGGCGTGCCGACCGAAATGACGAGTTCAGAAAAGGCGGACGTGTTCTTGCGTGGTCATAAGGAGGTACTGGCATCTCTCGAGGGCCAATTGATTGGCTCCTATGCTTTTCTCTGGGGGCAGAAGCAAGAGCGCACGCCGACTTGGTTCGGGATGTTCACCGAAACTGGTGAGGAAACTGAGTCCGTGGATGTCATGCACTACATCTGGAACGGCGCGTGGCCCGCTAATCGTTCGCCGCGCGTCAACTCGATATCACTTGACGGCAAGAGTGCCAAGCAAAATGTCACACTGACGGCCGGCGAGAGTTACGAAGCCACATTCGATGTATTCGATCACGACAATGATCCGCTGAGCTATCGATGGGAGGTGAAGCCTGAAAGCGACGCAAACCAGGTTGGCGGCGACTTCGAAAAATCAATATCGAGTCTGGAGGGGGTAGTGTCAGATCCCACGGCTGCAACGACCGCTCTCATCGCGCCGAGGCCAGGGCAGTATCGCTTGTTCGCCTATGCCTACGACGATCATGGTCACGCGGCGCACGCGAATATACCGTTCCTTGTCAGCGTCGGGAACGAGAAATGAACGGCTGCAAAGCGCTCGCTATCATCACCCTTGCGATATCCGGTTGTTCCCCCGCCTCCGATGAAGCGCCTGCGCAGATCGAAGCGGATATCGTAAAGCAGGTACCTGCCGATCTGCTGGCCGGAGAAGTCATGGCCATCGCCTATTCGGGTTTCCGGGAAGGGCAGCATCCGGACCGCGGCGATGGTGCTGTGAATCCGAGCGATGCGGAGATTCTCGAGGACCTCGAAATCCTGATCGCTCATGATTTCAAGCTGATTCGTCTCTACGATTCGGGTGAGAACTCATTAGCCACGCTTGAGCTTATTCGAGAACACAATCTTCTGATTAAGGTCTTGTTGGGCATATGGCTAGGGGCCGAGTCCAGCAATCACCTCGGGTGTCCCTGGCTGGATGAACCGATACCCGAAAAGGAACTGGCGGCCAATGTTTTGAGAAACGCGGCAGAGCTGCAGCGCGGCATCGAACTTGCGAATCAATTCGACGACATTGTGGTCGCTGTCAACGTCGGCAACGAAGCGCTTGTCGAATGGAATGACCACATGGTGCCGCTGGAGAACGTCATCGCTTACGTTCGCACCGTGAAGGCGGCTATCGACCAGCCGGTGACGGTCGCCGATAACTATGCGTGGTGGATACGCGACGGCGCAGCGCTGGCAGCCGAAGTCGATTTTCTCGGCGTACACACCTATCCCGTATGGGAAGAAAAGACGATCGACGAGGCGCTCGCGTACACGGTCGAGAATATCAAGGGTGTGCATGCGGCGCTGCCCGACAAAAACGTGGTTATTCTCGAAGCTGGCTGGGCGAGCGCAGCCGTTGAGTTCAGTGACCGCGCTAACGAGGCTGATCAATCGCGCTACTTTCGCGAGTTGCAGGGTTGGGCGGCCGCGACAAATACAACAGTCTTCTTCTTTGAGGCTTTTGACGAGCCATGGAAGGGTGATGCGAACGATCCGCTCGGAGCCGAAAAGCACTGGGGCCTGTTCAATGTCGATCGGACCCCAAAACAGGTGCTTAAGCGATTTCCGGCAGCCGGTGATCAGTGAGCGGCAATGATCAGCACACCTAAAATCTCTCTCCGCGGATTGCGAACGTTCTGCGTCGCCGCACGGTATGAAAGCTTCCGCACAGCAGGTGAAGAGCTTTTCATTACCGCGTCTGCCGTCAGCCACCAGATAAAGAGTCTTGAGGAGGAACTGGGTGAGCAGCTCTTTGATCGCAACAGCCGTGACCTGAGTCTTACCGAAACGGGTAGGTCACTCTACGAAGACGTCAGCCCGCTCATTGAACAACTGGATAGTGTTGCCGCCAGCTACAAGAAAGATGCCATAAGCAGTTCCATACGGATCTCGGTGCAACCGTTCTTCGCCAGCGAATACTTCATCCCACGCCTGCGTGAATTTACCACCGAACACCCGGAGATCGATATCCAGGTCGGCACGAGTGACGAGACCGCGGAGAAACATCCGTCGGATGCCGATTTGTCGATTCGGCTGTTTCGATCACCACCGGCAGACATGCCATCGAACCTGCTTTTTCCGCTGCGGATGGTGCCGGCAGGCTCGCCAGAGTTTAAGAAGGCGATGACGGTCAAAAACAAAAAGATCGTCAGCGAGTTCCCGGTCATCCTGCATGAAACTCAACCTAAAGCCTGGGCGCAGTGGGCGACTGCGTCGGGCATCGAACTCCCGAAGAACACCAAGATTATTCGGCTCGATTCGATGATTGCCGTGGTCCGAGCGGCCCAACGTGGCATTGGTGCGGCACTGGTACCGGTACCGGTCGGCAATCTGTGGTTCAAAGAGGGGAGTATTGTGCGGCTGTTCAAAAAGGAGTTTGTGGCCGACGTTAGTTATTACCTGGTCTGTACAGAGGACAGGGCTGAGGATGAGAGCGTGCTTCGCCTGCGGGACTGGATATTGCAGAACTTCGCTGCCTCCCCTTAAGTTTTTCTCAACTCAGAGCTGAATTTTTCCCGTTTGTGGTCTTTTCCCCGGCTGCCTATTGTTTGCCCCGTCGACCGCTACAGGTGGTTCGGCAGATTGCAATAGACATAGTTCGTTATGGAGAACAGACCATGTTGAAAGAAGCCAAACCTGCACGCGATGCGTTCACGTTTAGCCTGAGTGGCATGACGGCGATCACCTCGTTCACCGCTGCGCGAGCTATTGCACACGATCGACTGCGTCAAGTAAGAGTTGACGGTGACCAAAAACCGTCGCCTATGCCGACCCAGCCATCGTTTGGCCGCTTCTGGTTAGGCCGCTTGAGGCGATCGCGCGCTGCAGTTTAGCGCGCAGTCGCCTGCCGCGCCCGGCGGAAATAACTGGATAGATTTCCCGCCTTCCTAACACATGCCTGATGTTGCGAGTTGCCTGACAATTTTTCATCTCAGAGCTGGCTTATTTTCGTTTGTCCCTATACCCCCAGCTGCCTACTGTTTGCACGTTGACCGCAACACGCGGCTCGGCGAGCGGCAATAAATCGATTTCCTCTGGAGAATAGAGCATGTTTGAGAAAGCCAAACCTGCATGCGATGCGTTCACGTTTAGTCTGGGTGGGATGACGACGATCGCCTCGGTCGTTGCTGTGCCAGCCGTTGCAGACGATCGAATCAACAAGGTTCGAGACGACCGACTGAACCAGATTCGAGATGACCATCATCGGAAACCGCGCCTATGGCTACGTGGCAATATGCCGCGTCCCAAATGGGTCGCCTAGTCGGGTGCCGGTCCGGTCGAATCGCGAATTTGCAGCGTCGCAGGAACAACTTCTGTGCCAGTTGTGGGCGCATTCGTGGCCTTGCGCTCGATCAGTGCCAATGCGGCCCGCTCGGCCATGGCAGCAAGTGGCTGCCTTATGGTTGTCAGCGCTGGATAAACCTGCCGGGCAAGAGCAATGTCGTCGCAGCCGGCAACCGACACCTGCCCCGGTACGTCAACACCCAGACGATCAGCCACGCGAATAACGCCCGCAGCCATGTCGTCGTTGGCCGCAAAGATCGCGGTTGGTGGTTGCTTGCGCTCGAGCAGCTTAGCCGCACAGGCTTCGCCCGAGCCGAACGAGTTATCGCCAGCCACTACTAGCCGCTCTGAGAACTTCAGGCCGCTTTCCTGTAAGCCGTCCTGATAGCCCAGGAATCGGTTGGCGACCGCCTTGTGACTCGGATGTCCCGTGATGAAGGCAATTTTCTTGTGGCCCATTGACGCGAGGTAGCGCGTCATCTCTGCGCTGATTTCACGATCATTCGTCGCGACAGAAAATTTCGTCCCGTTCTGCTTGCCGGGGGACAGTCGAACAAAAGGGGTGCCGGTTGCATCGATAGCGCGGACTATCTTCGGCATGTTTGACAACGGCGCCGCGAGAACGATTCCGGCCGGTCGAGCCTGGTCGATCAGTGCCTTCAGCTCCGCACCAACATGCTTGTGGCGGTAGTTGCAGGGATGAATGAGCAGCTCATAGTTGGCAGATTTGCACGCGCGGAGAGTGCCATGCTGCATTCTATTGACATAGCCTGCACTCGGGATCTCGTAGGCGCTGGGATCGTCATAAATGAGACCAATAAGGTGGGCGCGATGGCTCGCGAGATTTCGCGCGTACTGGTTCGGATGGTAATTGAGTTCGGCGATGGCCTTTTCGACATTGTCCCTGGTTGACTCACGCACGTTCGGTTCACGGTTGACAACACGCGAAACGGTTTTTATCGATACGCGGGCAAGCGAGGCTACGTCATTTATTGTGGCTTTGGGCATCGGCGTTCAGTTTTTAGTGTTGCATCGTTCTTTATCGAAGGCTATGCACAATTACAACCTTTTATGACAACGCTGTCAATTGCTAGGGGGCCGCGTCGACTATTCTATCGCGGGCCTCGCTTTCAGGTAAAAGCTCGGCGTAGAGCTCCTGCATCACTAGTTTGGGTGTTCGCTCAACTTTGAATAGCCCCCAGTGCTTCTCCGGTTCCAGCGGATCGGGAGAGCCTTTCCAGGGCTCATCAAATGCCTCAAAGACAAAGGTGAAGATCTTCTCTTTCGTCGTCCAGTCGAGCAACTGTTCATAGTATCTCGCCTGCAATTTCTCCGAAGCGTTCCAGCGCTCGATGCCGCGACCGTTTGCAGCGGTCGTCCAGCCGGCCTCGGTAATGACGACGGGCTTGTCGGGATAGTGATTCACGACCGAGTGATAATTCTGCTTGGTATATTCGAGCGCGTCTTCCATAGGTCGATATTCCCATACGGGATAGGTGTGCACCGAAATAAAATCGAGCTCGGCCGCGAGCGGCTCCAGTTTATACGTCCACGGAACGTAGTTTTCGCAGTAGGTGACCGGTTGCTTAATCTTGCTCTTGATCCTGCGTGCATAAGCGACTAGGTTATTCACCGATACCATGTGATCCGTCCATTCGACACTGGCCTCATTTCCCACAGATACTGAGAACACCGTATCCGGGTAACGGGTCGCCAAAGCGATCGATCTGTCGACCTCGTTGCTGTTCGCCTGCCGATTCGCAGCGAGTGTTTCCTCGCCAAATTCTGCACCCCAGGGACAATGCGGGTTGCTCATCTCTGCGGCCATAACCACGCCCAGCATGACTTTGAATTCCAGCGCTTCCTGGCTGATCACGTCGAGAACTATTTCGGCATGACGTCTGCAATCGTACAGCCTGAGGTACTTCCAGTTTTTCGCCAGAATTTGCAGGTCTTCCCTTATCTCTCCATAACTAGGGAAGATGCCCTCCCCTGGACCCTGGCCTTCCCGATACCCGGAGTAGCAGATCGCATTGCCGTGTTCAATCCTCAAAGTGGACTCGCTTTTTGCTTGTGTATTGAGCGTCTCAGACATACTTCGGATTACCGTCTTTGTCCCAAAAACCCCAATAAGCGCCTACGTCACCTTCCGAATCCACTTTCCAGGTTTCGTCAAACGATGAAAAATAGAAGATTTCGATGCCATCCTCTTCGGCCCACTGGTAGGTATCAATGAAATTCTTTATGGCGTTTTCATAAGAAGGCACGGCGCCCTTCGTGGCTGTGCCAACATTCGGCCAGCCGGTTTCACTGATGATCACTTTCTTGCCGTTGGCGATATTGACGACACGTCGATACATATCTTTCATATAGAGCAGGGCGTGTTCGGCCGGACAACCCTCCCAAAAGGGGTAGCAGTTGGCGAGAAGGACGTCACAGGCGTCTGTCACACGCGGGTGATCGACAAATTCGAAATAGGCGTCGACGTAGCCGACGTCGGCATCCGGAGCGGCCTGCTTCGCACGATTAATGTAGTCAATCAGTTCATCCTCGGACAGGTCGCCGCGCAGGAGCACCTCGTTACCTACCGCCAGAATATTCGCATGACCGGCCCCGGCAGTTTCGATAGCGTTGGCCAGTTCCGTCTCGTTATGCTCTCGATCGTCATCCAGCCAGACCCCGACCATGGTCTTAAGGCCATTTTCCGCGGCGATTCGGGGGATCAGCTCATTCCCTTCCGTGCAGGAAAAGGAACGCACCCAGTGGACAAACGGTTGGATGAAACTCAACCGCTCACGAATCTGTGCTTCGCCGATCTGGGTACCCGGACCCTGGCCTTCTATATAGGGACTGAATGAGATTCCGTGAATCTTCGCGTCGAGGATTTTCTGCACGAGTGACCGAAGGTTGTCGACGGAAAGGCTGGATATATCGATTCCAGCCAAAGACATATTTCATTGGTAGTGATTTGACATCAAGGGTCCCTGAAAGATTTACTCGGAATAATTTATTCGGCAAACAACATGTTTGTCCCGAAGGTCACTGTAAGTTGACGGATACGACCGCTGCGCTGAAACAGCTCGGCGCTGTCCTCAGCGGGTAGTGCAAGTTGCGCCAGGTCCTGCTCCGTGCCGTCATCCCGCAGAATGGTCAGGGACGGCTCGGCATCATCACCCAGCCTGTAAATCACCGGAACCTGGCACCAGGTGAAGGCCAGCCCGGCGTCCGGCACGGTGATAGTCTGCCAGTTGCCGTCGACATCGACATAACCGGTTTCACGAGATTCAGCCATGAACTCGCGTGCCCGCAGAAGATCGGGTTGAAAATGGGCCATACCGTTACGTACTCGCACGCCGAGCTCGCCGAATCGGCACAGCACCGCTTCCTTGACCTGTCCCGTCATGCCGGGTTGCCTGGCACCGGCATGTTTGGGCGTATGAGAGTAGGGGTCGGTCGGAAACGCCCCGTACTCGACAGGGGTCTTGTTGAATCCGATCCCCTCGCGCACACGGTAATACAATTGTCCCAGTCGCTGGCAAGTTGCCGCATCGGCACCGCGATCCAGCGCCGCAAAGAAGTTTTCCTGTACTGCCAGCATCAGCTTTGACACCATGTGCCAATAGATCGAACCCAGACCCTCGAAGCCGAACATGGTGCCCGAGCGTCCGGTAAACGCCTTGTGGCGGAATACCTGCTCGTAAAGCGCCTGTGAGGACTCGCGCGCCGCTTCGACTTCATCGCCGTAAACTGCAGTCAACGCATCCAGCTGAGCATTGAGATCGCCGACGTTTCTGAATTCGGCATTGAAGCGATAGCAGCCATCAGCATCGCGAACGACGATATGTTTGTCCCCATCGGTCAGCATTCGCTGCAGCAGCGGAATCGCCTCGACCTGCTCCGCGGGGATACGGTTCTTGGCCAGGAATCCTGGCAACTGCCGATCGGGATAGAGCATGAAGCTGCTCTGATCCGGACGGTACACATCGCTCTTGAAAAGGGCTTCCACCACCGTCACTGCCTCGTCCGGGGCAATGGCGCCGGCGCTGAGTGCCGCAACCTGACCTTCGAGCATCGGGTAAAGGGTGTCGATCTCGACTGCTTGGGGTCGCAGATCCAGCAGGTTATAGGCATGGTAAAGGCCGTCTTCTCGCCGGTTGGTGCCGATGCTGTGATCGATCGCTGCCAGTGCGTCGTCCAGCATCGCCATGATCTGGTCCGCGGGCTGATTCACCGTGCCTGAGAACGTCTCCTGCTGATAGACGGCCTCGCGATAGCGGCTCGCCGCC
>Ga0224508_10003294_pt1 | contig 13379 bp, 9 predicted proteins | sample SF_Jan12_sed_USG_4_FD_170157 | JGI IMG/M metagenome (GOLD analysis project Ga0224508, IMG submission 170157) | Sediment microbial communities from San Francisco Bay, California, United States - SF_Jan12_sed_USGS_21 | ecosystem: Environmental > Aquatic > Marine > Sediment | place: USA: California...
GGCCGGCTTATAGACCCAGGCTGGTATCTGCCGTGGCGCGCCGCCAACGTCATCGAACGTCGGGTAAGCAATCAGTTCGGGAGAACTAAAACTCGTTGTCTCCAGGCCGCCGACCTCGCTGCTGGTCCAGCGCACCAGCTGGCCGTATTCGAGTGGTTCGCGACCCAGGTCGAGCACGAACGTATCGCTGGGCGTCGAGGCCGTGTTCAGCGTCATCGCGAGTTTACGATCGTCCGGACTGAAGCCCAGCCCGAAAGCCAGACCAATCGGAATATTGTTCACAGGCCGGTAATTTCGGGTCTGTGTGTCCATCAGGTATAGCCGTGACATGCCATTCTCGTTGACCGTGAACGCAATGCGTCGCCGATCGTGGCTGATGGTCGCGTCCGTGACGTCCCAGTCGATGTCCCCGGTCGCAATTTCAACAGCCGCATTGGACTCCAGAGACTGCCAGGCCAGATTCTCGAAATCGCTGCCCTGGCTCGTGATTAGCCAGAAACCGTCGTTGTCGTCGTCGAATGCCACAGGATAATTAGTTGTCGGTTTGTCCGCACTGCCGGCCAGCAGCGTTGCTTCTCCGGAATCAAGATCAATCATGTGTGTGCGGGAGTCGGCAATACTCACGTAATTCAGCACCAGCAGGTGATTGCCGCTCGCCGAGAACTCCGCCGGGCCCCACCAGGTGCCGTCCTGCGACTCGAGAATCATTTCAGCCTGCTCCGGATCTTCGGGGTCCATGAGCCAGACATCGTTCGACGCGCCGTTGCGTCGAGTGCTCGGGTAAGCGATACGCCGCCCATTGCGGTCCCAATTCGCTGCGCCGTTGCGCGATTCGCCGTCGGTAAGCATGACGGCGCTACCGGTTGCCGGATCCAGCGAAAAGATCTGCGTGAATTCGCTGCCGCCCGCATCGCGCGTGAAGATGAGTTTCGAGCCGTGCGGTTGGCTGGACACAGCGCCGAGTGGTTCCTTGTAGAAGGTCAGCTGGTGACGAGCGCCGCCCGCCATATCGACCCGGTGCAACTGCGGCACATCACCGAATCGGGTTGCAACGAATAGCCCGGAGCCATCCGCCTTCCAGGCCTTGAAGCTCGCCGAGCGCACATTCTGAAAACTGTTGAGGCTGTCCACGATGTCGTCGGGTATCGCCGGCACGTCTTCCAAAAGCAGATTGCCGTTGTTCCGCTCGGTTCGGAAGACCTCCTGCGTATTCGCAAGACTGGCGGCAAGAAGTATGCAAATGCTGGTAAGGATCGTCATTCTTGTCATGTGGCCTCCTGACAATCAAGCAACGAGCAACGCCATGAAATCATCGACCGCTGTCGCTGCCAGTTTCCCCCGATCGGCGCACAGATCGTTCAATGCGTCCCACTGCTTCGCGGCGAGCTTTGGCGACACGCTGTCGACGAACTTCCGCTTCAGTTCGGGAATGCCTTCCTCGCGCCGCTCGCGGTGGCCGATCGGGAAATCAACGGCGATGCGCTCCGTGCTGCTGCCGTCTTTGAAGAATACCTGCAGCGCATTGCCGACGTAGCGCTTCTCGGGATCGAAGTAGTCTTTGGTGAACTGTTCATTCTCGCGCACCTGCATTTTCTCTCTGAGCGCATCGATGCGTGGGTCCGCAGCAACGTCGTCTTCATAGTCCGCCGCCGTCAGCCGGCCGAAGATCAGCGGCACCGCCGTCATGTACTGGATGCAGTGATCGCGATCCGCCGGGTTGTCGAGCGGACCGGTCTTGTCGATGATGCGCACGCCGGCTTCCTGCGTCTCGATGACGACGTTGTCGATCTCATCAATTCGATCTTTGACCACGTCATACAGCAGCATCGCTGCCTCAACAGCTGTTTGCGCGTGAAGTTCGGCCGGGTAGGAGATCTTGAACAGCACATTCTCCATAACGTAGCTTCCATAGCCGCGCTGGAAACCGAATGGCTTGGCCTCGAACAAGACATCGTAGTAGCCCCAGGTCTTCGCGGACAGCGCTGACGGATAGCCCATCTCGCCGGTCATTGCTATCAGTGCAAGCCGCACAGCCCGGCTGGTCGCGTCCGCAGCCGCCCAGCTCTTGCGCGAGCCGGTATTCGGCGCATGCCGGTAGGTGCGCAAGGCGCCGCCATCGATCCATGCGTGCGACAAGGCGATTAGCACCTGCTCTTTGCTGCCTCCCAGCATGCGGGTTACGACGGCCGTGGAAGCAACACGCACCAGCAGGACGTGATCGAGGCCGACGCGGTTATGGCTGTTCTCCAGCGCCAGCACGCCCTGAATTTCGTGAGCCCTGATCATCGCTTCCAGGACCTCGTGCATCGTCAGCGGCGCCATGCCGGAAGCACGATTCTGGCGGCTCAGATAGTCTGCCACGGCGAGTATGGCGCCGAGATTGTCGGACGGATGTCCCCATTCAGCAGCAAACCAGGCATCGTTGAAATCGAGCCAGCGATTCATTGCGCCGATGTTGAAGGCGGCCATGACCGGCTCGAGTTCATACGAGGTGCCGGGCACGCGTGCGCCGCCCGCGAGCGCCGCCCCGGGAACAACCGGCCCGAGCAGCCGGGTACAGGCCGGATAGTCCAGCGCCTGGAAGCCGCAGGCGAGCGTATCCATCAGGCAGTAATGTGCGGCATCAAGGGCGGGTTCGCTGTCTATCTCTGTGTCACAGACGAAGTCCGCGATATCGACGAGTTCCCGGTCCCAGTCAGCGCGTTTTGCCGAGCGAATATCGAGGTCGGGCATTTATTCTTCGGCTATTGCAACGATCGTGCGGCCGGTTACGGTACCGTCGATGTAGTCCTGGAACGCGTCGGGCAATTCGTCGAAGCCAATCGTGCGGTGGCCGATCGTATCGAGGTGCCGCGGCTTCAGGTCGCCGCCGATGCGCGACCACACGGCGAGCCGCAGGTCGCGAGGCGTCTCGACCGAGTTGATGCCGAGCAGGCACACTGCCCGCAGGATAAACGGCAGCACGGTGGTGTTGAGCGCCGGACTGGCGGCGAGACCAATGCTCGCGATGTTGCCGGCATAATTCATCGTGCGTGTTAACCAGGTCAGATAGTCACCACCGAGGTTGTCGATCGCACCGGCCCACTCGGCTTTCTCCATCGGTCGTTTGCCGAGATTCAGCTGTTCGCGTAGCAGGATCCGGCGCGCGCCAATGCTCTTGAGATAGGCTTCTTCCGCGCCTTTGCCGGTCACGGCGACGACTTCGTAGCCTCGGCCGTCAAGCATGTCGATGGCGACGCTGCCGACGCCGCCGGTCGCGCCCGTTACAACGACCGGACCGTTCTCGGGCCGCTGGCCGTTTTGTTCCATACGATGGATTGCGAGCGCTGCCGTGTAACCTGCCGTGCCGATGCGCATCGCATCCGCCGCCGTGATGCCATCCGGCATCGGGACGATGCTGTCGCTGTCCACGCGGGCGTACTCCGAATAGCCGCCGTCGACCGTTTCGCTGAGCCCGCATCCATTGACGAGTACGGCCGTACCGGGTGGCAGGTCCGCATCCTCGGAGCTCACGACCGTACCGGCGAGATCGATGCCCCCGTTCAGCGGGTAGCGCCGCAATATTTGTCGGCCGGCGCCCGTCGCCGCAAGCGCGTCCTTGTAGTTGATGGTCGAGTGGCTGACTTTGACAACGACATTGCCTTGCGTCAGGTCATCGATCGTCAACTCCTGAAATCCAGCAACTATATTGCCTTCGTTGTCGTCAATTCGGTAAGCGCGAAATTTGTCCATCATTTTCTCCTCTCGAGCCACACCTCGAGGCCCTGCGTATTGAGATCGATGTCGATACCAAGCACGGAATACATTGCTTCACGATCGCCCTTGTAACCATGGTCAGTGAGGCGCTTTGCATAGTAGTTCACCAGGCTGCTGCGTAACGATTCGCTTCTGTTCTCGTCATGCGCGTGTTCGCATGCCATCCTGACGTAGGCATCTATGCCCTCGTGCATCTGCGTCGCGAGCCTCTGCAGATTGCCCACACGGCTGTAGTGTGTCAGATAAAGCCGCTCGGGCCCGCATGCCATGATGCGGTCGACTGCCTTGTGCGCCTCCTGCGGATCGAATTGCACGGGCGTTGTCGTTGGAAAGACTATTTCGCCTTTCGCCGTATCGAGCTCGCGATAGGACACGCCAAAACTGTCGCCTGTAAAAACGCCTTTCGACTGCGGGTCATTGAGTATGTAGTGATGACGTGCGTGGCCTTCCGTGTAGATTGTCTGCAGCGGCCGGCCACGTAGCTCGAGCCACTGCTCATCATTGGCAACGACGATTCGCTTTTCGTCTATCGGCACGATGATGCCGTAGGTCTTTCGCGTCTGTTGCTCACCGTAGACCGCCTCGGTACCAGCGACGAGCCTCGCCGGATCGATCATGTGCGGTGCGCCGTAGGGATGTATGACACACGTCGCGTTCGGCAGTTTCTGCATCAGCAGTCCTGCGCCGCCGGCATGATCGAGATGCACGTGCGTAAGAAAGACGTGCTCAACGTCGCCTGCATCGAGGTCCTGTTGTGCCAGAGCATCGAGCAACAACGGCACACTGCTGTTCACGCCCGTATCGACAAACGCGGCGCGCCCGTCCTCGACGATCAGGTGGCTTGCGTCCTGTAGCGGCCGTGCGTACTCAGTATCAATGGCGACGATGCCGCCTTCAAGAATCGTTGTCTGTGCGGACTGGCCCGGCATTGACTGTGCTCCCTCGGACCGCGGTGCGCCTACTCGACCTTTGTCGTTTGCAGGCCGTCGAGACGTGAATAGAATTTCGCGAGCAAAGCAACATCGTCGTCGCTCAGCGCCGCCGCCATTGGCGCCATAACCGCGTCGGTACGCTCGCCATTTCGATACTGATTCAGGGCGTGCACGAGATAATCTTCGTGTTGTCCGGCCAGTGTCGGCCAGGTCGGCGAAAGGCTAATGCCGTTTTGCCCGTGGCAGGCGATGCATGTCGTCGTCGCCTCGAGGCTGGGTGCGCTCGAGCCGCCTGCCGCAACTGTCTCGCCACCCCGGCTGGCAAGATACGCGGCAAGGTCTTCTATTTGCTGATCCGTCAGGCTCGATGCCTGTCCTGCCATGGTCGTATGCGCTCGCGCTCCTTCGCGGTAGCCCTTCAGCGCGGCAACGAGATAGGCCGCCTTTTGCCCGCCAAGTTTCGGCACACGGTACGACGGATACGCATTGCGATAGCCTTCGATGCCGTGGCAACCGAGACAGGTATAGCCGAGCTTTTCGCCGCGGACGACGTCCCCGGCGGCGAATGCGGGCAGAGACGCGCCGGCGATGAGCAGCAACGTGGCGATCAGGGCGGTTCTTGTCTTGATAATCACTATGTTTTCAACATTTTGCGGGCATGGCCCCAGGCGCGGGGATCGTTCGAGGCCGCTATGGTAGTGACAACGGACGCCGATTTCTAGCCCGATGCCGCCGGTTTCGCGTGCTAGCATCGGGCCTTCCTGCAAGGCGCCGTGAGGAATCGTCGTGAAGAAAAGCTTTGTCGCCATGTTAATTGTACTTGCCGTCGTCGTGCTGGTGTCGCCGGGAATCGTCGGTCGGCTTGCCGAAAAATCGATGGACGAAAATCTCGACTGGGCGGCAACCGAGAGCCAGGAGATTGTGGTCACCTCGCAGGGGTTTGACCGTGGCTGGTTCTCATCCGCCGGCCAGCATCGGGTCGAGCTTCGCCAGGGCGAACTGCGCGAGGCGTTGCTCTCGGTCACCGATTCGGGCGCTGGTGCCGAGCTTCCGGTACTGATCATCGATACGCAGCTCGATCACGGCCTTGTTCCCGTTACCTCGATGACGCGCGACCAGGGCACTTTGATGCCGGGCCTCGGAAGCGCCGTTTCAAAACTGAGCCTCGAGTTCGGCACTGATGACCGCGTCGAGCTGCCAGGCAAGGTCTACAGCGAGGTCAGCCTGACCGGTGAGCTCTCATCCAATTACCGGCTCGAGCCCGGCTCGTTTACGCATGCCGCTTCAACCGTGAACTGGGGCGATTCGGACATTCTGGTAACTACCGATCCCTCGAGCAGCAAAATCGATTTCCGCAGTGAAATCGAATTGCTCTCCGTCATGACTTACGACAGTGACTTTAGCGTTAGCAAGATCAAGATCCAGGGCCATCAGCAGCCGACGAAATTCGGCTTCAGCGTTGGTGAGGTCGATCTGAAAGTAGCGTCAGCGACACTGCCTTCGCCTCAGGGCATCGAAACTATCGGGCCGATCGCCGTCAACACCGAGGCGGAACTGCACGGCGATCGCGTCACCGGTCGCACGACCATGAATCTGCATAATTTGCCATTTGGCGATCTCGGGGCTGCCGGAATCGCCATCGACGCCACAGTTACTGATATGGACGGTGTCGCAATCGGCAACATCACCCGCGTACTCAAACAGCTCGAATCCTACGGCAGTGGTGACGAAGCGATGCTGTATATGGAGGACGACCTGAAACGGTTGCTGGCGAAAGGCTTCGAGCTTCAGGTTGAACATCTGGATGTCGCGCTGCCACAAGGCAAACTTGAAACACGAATTGATATTGCCGTCGCCGCGTCCGACATCGACGACTTCGATTGGTCGGCCGTGCTGCTCGCACTCGACGCGAGACTTGATTTGCGGGTGCCCGTTGAGCTCATGGATATCGCAACGGAGATGGACCCGCAGCTGAACGCCGCTGTCGGTATGGGTTACCTGCGAAAAAACGGCGACGTCTACGAGATGAAAGCAGCTTTCGAAGACGGTCTGCTGACCGTTAACGGCGCGCCAATGCCGATTCCGGGTATGCAGTAGAGATGTAAACCGGCGGCCTACTGCCCGCCTATCTCTTCCGCAAAATGACATGCCACTGTTGTGTTACCGACCAGTCGTTGCTGTGGCGCTTCGCTCTTGCAGATATCGCGCGCATGTTGGCAGCGCGGATGAAACGTACAGCCACTGGGCGGGTTCAGCGCAGAGGGCACCTCACCGGCTAACGTCGCCTTGCCTCCGGCGTGTTCGGGGTCGGGTACCGGCACCGCCTGCAGTAACGCTTTCGTGTACGGATGCGCCGCGCCCGCAAACAGCGCTGCATTTTCTGAAGACTCGACCAACGAGCCGAGATACATGACGAGCACGCGGTGGCTGATTGCCCGCACGACAGACAGGTCGTGTGTAATGAACACAATCGACAGGCCTTCTTCCGCCTGCACTTCCCGAAGCAGCGCCAGTATTTGCTCCCGCACGGTACCGTCAAGCGCCGCGACCGCCTCGTCGCAGACCAACACCGTGGGGCTGAGTATCAGGGCCCGTGCGATCGCGACGCGCTGCGCCTGCCCACCCGACAGTTCATGCGGATAGCGCTGCAGATACCCGGCGCCCAGGCCTACCTTTTCGAGTATCGAAGCTACGCGCTCTCGGCGCACTTCGGCCGTGAGGTCGGGCTCATGAACCAAAAGCGGCTCAGCAATAATACTCGCCACGCGCATTTGTGGATTCAGTGACCCGGCCGGGTCCTGAAACACGAGCTGCAAGCCGCGTCGAATCTTCTTGCTGCGGTTTTGCGCGCGGCCGTGCAATGCCGCGCCACAGAACACGATCCTCCCCGCGTGCAGCGGCACCAGGCCGAGAGCCGCCCTCACCAGGCTCGATTTACCCGACCCGGATTCGCCCACGATCGCAACTGTCTCGCCGGCCTGTACTGTGAGGTCCACCTCTTTGACGGCTCGCAAAGACCGTCTGCCTCGATCAGCATAAACCACGGATGCGCCGCTGATCTCGAGCACCGTCTCGCCAGGCGACCCCGCGGGGACGCCTGCCCGATCCAGTCGTGGCGCCGCGGCCAGCAATCGCGCCGTATGCTCATGTTGTGGCCGCGCGAAGATCTCTCGCGTCGCACCCTGTTCGACCAGTCCGCCTTCTGCGACGACAAGCGTACGCTCACAGTGTCCCGCGACGACACCGAGGTCGTGGGTAATCAGCAGCAGCGCCGTTTCCTTGCGAATGTCCGCAAGCAGCTCGAGGATCTGCGCCTGGACGGTGACATCGAGTGCTGTCGTCGGCTCGTCTGCGATGAGCAACATGGGTTCGGCGATCAGTGCTGACGCAATCATTGCTCGTTGCCGCATACCGCCGGACAACTGGTGCGGATACGCCGCGTACTGCCGGCCCGGATCCGGCAGGCCTACGCGCTCGAGCATCTCAAGCACACGCGCGCGCGCCTCGGCGGCCTTCCCCAGCTTGTGTTGCAACAGTATCCGGCTCAGCTGCTGGCCGATTTGCAGGAACGGATTGAGCGCCTGCATCGGATCCTGAAATACGATTGCCACGCCGTTTGCGCGAACGGCGTTCAGGGCCTTCTCGGTCACACCCAGGAGCTGTCTGCCGTTCAGGGTGATACTGCCTTCGGTTGTCGCATTCGCAGGCAACAGACCAAGTATCGCGAGCGCTGTCTGCGTTTTGCCAGATCCCGACTCGCCGACCAGGCCCACCGATTCACCGCGCGTGACAGCAAAACTCAAGTCCCTGACGGCGTAATTGTCGCCGTAACGCACTGTCAGGTCTTCGACGCTGAGCAGGCTCATCGCGCGCTCCTCGAGTCGAAGATGTCACGCATCGCATCGCCAAGAAAGTTAAAACACAGGAGCACGGTTGCGAGCAGCCCGGCAGGGATGAGCAACATCCATGACGCACCCTCCATCTGATTCACTCCCGCATCCACAAGTCCGCCAAGTGACGTCTGCGGTTCCTGAATGCCCAGCCCCAGAAAACTCAGAAATGACTCCACAAGAATCGCTTGCGGGATCGTCAAAGTTACGTAGACGATTACGACGCCGAGCAGGTTCGGCGCGATGTGCCGGAATATAATGCGTGCCGTCGAGACGCCGGTCAGTCGCGCCGCCTCGACAAATTCGCGTTCGCGCAGCGATAAGGTCTGCCCTCGAACGATACGCGCCATGTCGAGCCAGTTAATTGCGCCAATCGCGACGAATATCAACAGGAAGTTTCGCTCGAAAGCGACCATCAGCAGAATGACAAAGAAGATAAACGGCAGCGCATAAAGTGTATCGACAAATCGCATCATGACCGCATCAACCCGCCCACCGACGTAACCCGCGATCGCTCCGTACGCGACGCCGATCACCAGGCTTACTGCGCTCGCCACTATTGCGACAACGATTGTGATCTGCACGCCGCGCATCGCCCGCACAAACAAATCGCGGCCAAGATCATCCGTGCCGAAAATATGCGCACCGCTGAGCCCTGGCCGCTGCAACAGGTTGTCGAAGTTTGTCTGCAGATAATCGTGCGGGCTGATCAATGGACCTATGATCGCCAACATGACGATGCCGCCAAGAATACCGCCGCTGAGCATCGCTGCACGGCTTCGCCGCATGCGCGACCAGAAGTTTGCAAGCACTCTCACCGGTGTCGTATCCGCGGATCGATCGCGCCATAGAGTATGTCGACGACGAGGTTCAACAACACCAGCAGCGTTGCATAAAAAATGACGATGCCGAGCACCAGCGTGTAATCCCTGTTGAGCGCACCACGCACAAAGAATTGACCAAGACCGGGAATACCGAATATCTCCTCGACCACGACGGAGCCGGTAAGGATTGCCGCGATCGCCGGGCCCATATACGACAGGACGGGCAGCATCGCCGGCTTCAGGGCGTGATAGCGAACGATCGCGATCGTGCCCAGGCCTTGTGCCCGGGCCGTGCGTACAAAATCGCTCGCCAACACGTCGATCATGCTTGCCCGCGTCAGGCGCGCGACATACGCAATCTGTGGCAGTGCTAATGCGATAACCGGCAGCACGAATCTCGCTGCGCCCTCATTACCGCTCCACCCGGCTGGCAGCCACTGCAACTTGACCGCGAGTAACAAGACCAGCACCGGCGCAATAACGAATACCGGTATTGATATGCCCGTCATGGCGAGCGCCATCACGAACCGATCCAACCCCGTATTGCGCCGCAGCGCCGCAAACGAACCGGCGACGACGCCGACCACGATCGCGAGCAACATCGCCGTTGCCCCGAGCTTCAGAGACAGCGGAAACGCCGTGGCAATCAGCTCGCTTACGGTGTGGTCGCGATAGCGGTAGGACGGCCCGAGGTCTCCCTGCAACACACCTGTCAGGTAACGAATGAACTGTTGGTGCAACGGCTCATCGAGGTAATACGCGGCTGCGATGTTCGCTTCGATCTCGGCGGGCAGTGCACGCTCGGCGTCAAACGGCCCGCCCGGTGCGGCATGCACCATCAGAAAGGCGAGCACAACTACCAACAGTAGCGTCGGAATTGCACCCAACAGTCGCAACAGGGCGTATCGCAGCAAGGCTGTGTTCCGATTAATGTGTGGCGTCAGACGATGCCAGACTCAGGTGCTGACTGTAATGATAATCCAGCACATTGTCCTCCCAGCCCACGACATCGGGGCCGACGAGATGCTTACTGACATAAAAATAGATCGGTATGACCGGGTGGTCCGTGAGCAACACGCGCTCGGCCTCCTCGAGGTACAGCCGGCGCGCCTTCGGGTCGACCTGTGTGGCGGCCTTGCGCATCAGCTCGTCGTATTCCTTGCTCGCATACAGGGGGGTATTCGACGGGTTGCCCGTCTGCAGAATATTCAGGAACGTGTGCGCATCGTTGTAGTCGCCGATCCAGCTCGAGCGAAAGATCTGCGTGACTTCAGCCGCCCGCATGTTCGCAAGCAAAACCTGAAATTCTTCGTTGATTAGCGTGGTCTCGACAGCGAGCGCATCGCGCCACATCGATTGCACCGCCAGCGCGATACGCTGTTGCGTGTCTGAGGTGTTGTAACGCAACTCTATTTGCAGCGGATTGTCGGGCCCGTAGCCGGCTTCGACCATTAGCCGGCGAGCATGCGCATTGCGTTCGTCCTGGCTTTGCCCGGCATATGCGAAACGCCTTGGTTCATAATTAGCGACACCCGGCGGCACCCAGCTGTATGCCGGTGCTTCACCGCGGCCGGTAATGTTGGCAACGAGCACATCGCGATCAATCGCCATCGACAGCGCCTCACGCAATGGCCGATTATCTTTGAACGGTGGCTTGCTCAGATTGAAGCCGTAGTAATACACGCCGAGATAGGGCGCGATGTGCATTTCCTCGGGCCGCTCCTCCCGCAGCTGCTCGAAACTATCGGGCGGAATTGCGCCAGTAATTTGAATCTCGCCCGCACGATAGCGACTGAGCTCGGTCATTTCCTGCGTCAGCACGTGATGGTTCACGGTATCGATAGCGGTTGCCGCGTTATTCCAGTATTGCTCGTTGCGGCTGAGCTTGAGCACCGAGCCCGGCTCCCATGCGTCCAGCTTGTAAGCGCCATTGGACGGCAGGGTGCCGGCTCGTGTGTACGCGCCGCCGTGCTCTGCCAACAGGCCGGGGTGCACCGGAAACGTGCTCGGATATGTCACCAGACTCAGGAAATACGGCGTCGGCTGATTCAGGGTGATCACGAGCGTCTGGCTGTCTGTCGCCTCGACCCCGAGCGCTGCGGGCGGCATCTCGCCCGACGAAATCGCGCCCGCGTTGACGATGTCTCCCACCAGGTGTGCGTTGAAGGCCGCCGTTGCCGGATCGACCAGCCGGCGCAAGCTGAACGCGAATTGCTCCGCGGTCACGGCATCGCCGTTCGACCAGCGCGCCTCCGAACGAATCGTGAACGTATAGGTGAGTCCGTCATCCGACATCGTCCAGGATTCCGCCGCGGCCGGGATCAGGTCGCCCGACGGCGTGTAGCCCGCCAGGCCCTCACCAATATCGCGCAGGACTTCGCCGGCCTGCACGCTGCGGATCTTCTGCGGGTCGAGCGACTCCGGGTCGGACGGCAGCCCGCGGTTCAGAACGGACGGCGCCGGACCCTGCTGCCGCGGACCGCTGCAGGAGCACAACGCAACGGCGAGAACTGCGGCAGCGCTTATTGCGAACAGGCCGGCGCGAACATGCTTCATCACGCAGATTTCCTGAGTTGTTGCTTCTTGAGGTGAATCAGAATCAGTGACACGGCCGACGGCGTCATGCCCTCGAGGCGCGAGGCCTGCCCCAGGGTAAACGGCCTCGCCAGCTGCAGCCGCTGCCGCGCTTCGTTCGACAAACCAGCAACAGCATCGTAATCGATGTCTTCGGGCAACCGCAGCGATTCCTGTTTCGCGTGCTTCGCGATTTCCCGCTCCTGCCGATCGATGTAACCGGCATACTTCGCCTGTACCTCGAGCTGCAGCTCGACCTGTTCGCGCTGCTCTTCGTTCGCCAGCTCGCCGGCGTCGAAACAACCAACGGCTGACAGTCCGGAGACCGCCGCATAGTTCAGCTCGGGACGCCGCAACAGATCGGCGGCAGTGCACTCGCGCTGCAGTTCTTTACCGATCAGAACCTGGTCGTTTTCCGTGAGCGTGGCCGGCCGCAACAGGATGCTGTCGAGACGCTGCTGCTCCTGCGCGACCACTTGTTGTTTTTCATTAAACGCCGACCAGCGCGTATCGTCGATCAGGCCGAGTTCTCGGCCAATCGGTGTCAGTCGCTGGTCGGCGTTGTCCTCGCGCAACGTGAGGCGGTACTCGGCCCGGCTCGTAAACATCCGATAGGGCTCGCTAACGCCGCGTGTGATCAGGTCATCGACGAGCACGCCCAGATACGCCTCATGCCGCTGCGGAAACCACTGTTCCTGCTGCAGCGCCCGGCGGGCCGCATTAACACCGGCGAGCAGCCCTTGCGCGCCCGCCTCTTCGTAGCCAGTCGTGCCGTTGATCTGGCCGGCAAAGTACAAGCCGGCAACAGGTTTCGTTTCGAGTGTCGGCTCGAGGTCGCGGGGATCAAAGTAGTCATACTCGATCGCGTAGCCAGGCTGTGTTATGCGTGCACCTTCGAAACCCGGAATCGTGCGCACGAACTGCTCCTGCACCTCGGCCGGCAGGCTTGTCGAAATACCGTTAGGGTAAACGACGTCCGTGGTCAGTCCCTCAGGCTCGACAAATATCTGGTGCGACGCCTTGTCAGCAAATCGAACGATCTTGTCTTCCACTGACGGGCAATAACGCGGCCCCACACCATCAATGGCTCCCGTGTACATCGGCGACTCATGCAACGCCGCACGAATGATGTCGTGCGTTTGTTCCGACGTTTTGGTCATGAAGCAGGAAATTTGCCGCGGATGATCACGGCGCCGCCCTAGAAACGAGAACACGGGTGTAGGCTCATCGCCGGGCTGCTCCAGCATGGCGCGGTAGTCCAGCGTCTTGCCGTCCAGCCGCGGCGGCGTGCCGGTCTTCAGCCGCGCCACCCGAAACGGCATTTCGCGTAGCCGCCTGGCAAGTTTGATCGACGGTGGGTCGCCCACGCGGCCACCCGCTTTTTCCGTTTGTCCGATCAGGAT
>Ga0224508_10003295_pt1 | contig 13377 bp, 14 predicted proteins | sample SF_Jan12_sed_USG_4_FD_170157 | JGI IMG/M metagenome (GOLD analysis project Ga0224508, IMG submission 170157) | Sediment microbial communities from San Francisco Bay, California, United States - SF_Jan12_sed_USGS_21 | ecosystem: Environmental > Aquatic > Marine > Sediment | place: USA...
CTAATAGTCCGTACCTAAACAGTCTGCTAGCTGCGTATTTCGTGGTGGATGGTCGCTTGATTGATGTTTCCAGGGTCGGGCTCGAGGTGCAACGGTATTTTGCCTCACTTATCCTTCGGTGCGAAGACTTTGATGGACCTCAAACCGCCGCGGGCGAATCCAAACTCGATACCTTTTCGCAAATAGCTCAAGTTGTTACTGGTGCGTTTGTCGGGGTTTCCATAGATCGAAATTACCTGATAGGTCGCCATACCGAAGCGCGCTCCTTCTGCTGACTGCAGTTCCGAGTTGAAACCGGCGATGACCTCGATAGAATCGACAGTACTGCCGCCACGCAGTATGACACTGGTATCGTTTACAACCCGATACTCCCAAATGCTACTTAACAGCGTCGACTTGCGGCGGGTCGGGGAACCCCATGCTCGAGCAACTTGATCGAAGCCGTGACCGAGCTGAACCCGGCGAAACCCTAACCCCGGGCGGACGAAGGCATCTTGCTGCAATTGACGAATCAGCATTTGTGCCGTGGCCGGTGCCGCCGGGACAATATTCTGGGCGAGTGTAGCGCCGGTGGGACCAATCAGGCTCAAACCAATACCCAAAATACAGGACTTGTTCATCACACTCTATAAGGTCTACCTTGCTTGCAAGTATAGCAGGAGTGCGCGCGGGAGTTTTATTTCTGGAGAGAATCAGGTTAAGGTATGCGCACCCTCGAAAGCGGCGACATGTTCGAGGCGAGACTTTTCTCTTACAACGAAGCTGGGGTGCAGGGTGCACCTGAATTGAATTCGTCAAATGATCCGCGTTGTGCAAGCCGATATCACAACATTGGCCGTAGACGCGATTGTCAATGCGGCAAATGCTGCGTTGCTGGGCGGCGGTGGTGTAGACGGGGCCATCCATCGCGCCGCCGGACCCAGGCTATTGGAAGCCTGTCGGGTCATCGGCGGTTGTCCAACAGGCGAGGCGAGAATTACCCCCGGATTCGACCTTTCAGCGAACTTCATAATTCATACGGTTGGTCCGATATGGCAGGGAGGAGAGCGCCACGAGTCCGAGCTATTACAATCCTGCTATACGCAATGTTTCGGAGTCGCGCGGGCAAACCGGGTGCGAACGATTGCGTTTCCGGGCATCAGCACCGGCGTTTACGGATACCCGAAACGCGCCGCGGCCCATATTGCGGTCTCGGCCATGAGAGAGGTGGAAGATTCGTTCGAGGAAATAATTTGCTGCTGTTTTAGCGACGGTGACATGTCTATCTACATGAATATGCTCGAGTGTCCATATGGTGACTAAGCGTAGATATCATTCGTTGTTCGTAAGCGCACTTGTGGTGTACTTGCTGATTGTTCCAATTGAGCCCGGGGCGAACCGCGCGACTCCCGCCGAGGCACCAGTGCTGAACCGGCACGACGTGGCCCGACTCCTATCCGATCACGTTTCGCGCAACGAATTTCCGGAACGGATCATGGTCCCTCTCCCCCACGGCGAGGTGGAAACGCAGGTTACCTACACTCTGGAGCCGCACTTGCAGGATGTGATTGAGCGTGTGTATCAGCGGTATAAGCCCGATTACGCTGCATTTGTCGCGTTGGACGCCGAAACCGGGCGGATCTTGTCGCTGGCAAGCTACGAGAAAGACGCGGGGGGGTTGGGTAATCTTGCGTTGCGCGCCTCATATCCAGCTGCCTCGATATTCAAAATTGTCACCGCGGCAGCGGCACTCGAGGAAGGAGTCGCGGACCCATCGACCGTCGTACCGTACAACGGCAAGTCAACCAGCCTTTACAAACGGCAGGTTTTTAGACACCGCAACAATAAGTGGACACGACGCATCACTCTAAGTGACGCGTTTGCCAAATCCGTGAACACTGTATTCGCCCGGTTGGGTGTATTCGACATCGGTGCTCAAACGCTCCATGAATATGCTGGACGCTTCGGATTTAATCAATCGATTGAAAGCGATCTTCTTTTTAAGGAAAGCGTTGCCCCAATTGCTGCGGAGGATGAGTGGACGCTCGCTGAGGCGGCGTCCGGGTTTACCCGGTCCAACACCTTGAGTCCCCTACATGGCGCGATGATCGCGGCAGTGGTCGTCAACGACGGAAAAATGTTCAATCCCTATATCGTGGAACAACTCGCCGACGAGAATCAGGTCGTAGATTACCGCGCGATACCGGAAGTGATTGGGGCATCCATCCGCCCGGAAACCGCAGCGAAACTCCGAAAATTGATGGTATCCACAGTGCAAAAGGGATCGGCCCGACGGTCATTCAGAAAGTTTTTTAGGAATGATCTCCGCGATGTGGAGGTGGGCGGTAAGACGGGCTCGTTGACGGGTACTTCCCCCAAAGGCAGGAATGACTGGTTTATTGGCTACGCCGCACATAACGGGCGGAAAGTGGCGTTCGCGTCGCTGACCGTGAACAGAGAAAAATGGACGGTAAAATCGGCGTACGTTGCGCGCAAAATAATCGAGGCATACTATGAGCAGTAACGGTCTGGCTATGACACTGATTTTAGCTTTGCGATGAGCTCGGTTGTCGAACGCTGAAACCGTATTGGGATCGATCTTACTTCGCCGCCGTATGCGCGCACCTCTGATGCGCCGACGATAGAATCCATCGCCCAATCGCCACCTTTTACCAGAAAATCCGGCCGCACCTTTCTGATCACCTCAAGAGGTGTTTCTTCATCAAACGGTACAACGAAGTCAACGCAGGCGAGAGCGGCGAGGACGGCCATCCTGTCGTCCAGACTGTTTATCGGTCGCCCGGTACCTTTACCCAGTCGGCGCACGGAGTCATCGGTATTGACCGCGATAAGCAGGCTTTGGCCCAGCTCTGCGGCTTCTTCCAGATAATTGACGTGACCACGGTGTAGAATGTCGAAACAACCATTGGTAAATACCAACGGTCGCGACGCGACCGCGAGCGTTGTGCCGAGTTGTTCGACTTCGATAATCTTGCCAGCGGTACTCAATCAGTGTACTCGAACACCTTCACGATGCGCACGATGCCCCCAACCTGACGAGCCGTCTCGGTGGCGGCTTGCGCTTCGCTCCGGGTTACCAGGCCCATTAGATATACGTTACCGCGCTCAGTCACCACTTTTACCCGGTTCGCGTCGAAACCGGTTTCCGCATACAAATTGGTTTTGACCTTGGCGGTCAGCCAGGTGTCGTTGGTTCGGCTCAGCATCGCCGTTTTTCCAGCCGTCGTGACCTCGTTGACCACCTGTCTGACCCCTTCGATACTGCGAACGTGAGATATGACGTTGTCGCGAAGTTCTGCGGTAGGTGCCTCCCCAGTTAGCAGCACAATACCGTTCATGCTAGTCACGCTAAGGTGAGTGTCTCCTCTGAGCTCTTCGTTTGTCAGTATGTAGTACCTGGCCTTTGTTTCTATGGCTCCATCGTCTACGTATGAACCCGCGGTCCGGCGGTCATAGGTGATATCCACTGAAGTAACGCCGACTCCTACGGCGGCGGCCACGCACCCGGTAAAGGTTACGGCGGTCAAGACAATTAACAGTGAAAAAGTGGAGTTCATGTTCATAATTGTCCCAGTAGTTGACGATCGACAAGATCACAAAAGCAATGGATGATGATACTGTGTACTTCCTGAATTCGCGCGGTGGAGGGGCCGGTGATGAGAATGTTTACATCGTTGTCGCCAAGAGAATCTGTCAACCGCCCTCCATCACGTCCATTTAAGGCGATACACCGCATATGTCGTTCTTTTGCTGCTTCCACCGCACGAATAAGATTGGGAGAGTTTCCCGATGTCGTAATAACGAGCAATATATCCTCCGGTTGACCAAGCGCTAGAATCTGTTTGCTAAAAACGTCCCTGAAATCATAGTCGTTCGCGATTGATGTCAGCGTAGATGTATCCGTTGTCAGTGCCAATCCCGGTAGCCCCGGTCGTTCCAATTCGAACCGGTTCAGCATTTCCGAGGCGAAATGCTGGGCGTCAGCTGCCGAGCCGCCGTTACCGCAGGCAAGGATTTTGCGATCTTGCAGCAACGCCTCGGTCATGGCGGCTGCGGCGTCGCTGATCTCCGCTGAGATCGTATCCATGGCGTGGCTGATTGTTTCGATGCTCTCGTTGAAGATCTCGACTACGCGGTGTGTATTGTCCATGGACTTTGAACCTTTATTCGGCTTCAAAACGCATTCTTTATCCATTGCAAGTTTTCCCCGGCCTCATCTTCGATGCCGATCACATCAAAGCGGCAGGGCCGCCGCGCGGCCGAGTCGCTAGTTTGCCGGAAATGCTCGGCAGCGGCCCTGAGGCGTTTCTGCTTTCTAGCGTCTACCGTCACAATCGCGCCGCCGAACCGAGTCGACCGGCGATAGCGCACTTCGACGAAAACCAGATACTCGCCGTCTTCCATGATCAGATCCAGTTCTCCGAACCGGCAGCGGTAATTCGATAGCAGGTGGTGCATTCCCCGCTGTTGAAGATAACGCAAAGCTCTACGTTCCGCCCACCTGCCTTGATTCAAATGCTGGGCTCGCGTTCCCTGCTTCATCCGGATTGCTTCTCCTCTCTTCAAGTATTGCATCCTGCACTATCGGCAATCCCTTCTCGAACCGGGCCCAGGTCAATCGCCGGTTGATATACCCGCTCGGCGCAACGGTCAGGCGTGCCGTAGCCCCGCTGATCTCCGAGATGGGATTACTCTTTAAATATTCGAGTGACGGTATGATGGTATACGCATCCATGCCCAGCGCATACAGGCGATCCAAGGGGGTGTTTTTGTATGTCGAAACTTTTTCCGGCAGCAGGTTACGTTTCAGGCGCATCGCCCGGTCATCCAACAATAGCCACGGCATGTCTCCAAACACGATTCCGTTTAAATCCGCATCGTTTACCGGGTCGGGCTGCGCCGCGTATACGTGGGATGTCGCATATACGGGGACGTCGTGGGCGCGAAAGTAATTGATTTGTGGTTTCAGGAGACGTGCTTCGCTTACTCTCGAAGCTACAAAAATACAATCAATGTCTTGACGACGCCGCGCCTGGAACTTCAGCCCCACACCGAGCCGGTTCGCAAGCAGATTCTTGCGCGCTTCGCTGCGATCGACATTGAGCAAACGTTTCACAGCGCCTGACAGATCGCCGCCGCGAGCCGGGTACGACTGATTACCGATAATCAATCCGCCCAGTTGCTCCCATCGCGATCGGAAAGCGGTTTGAACACGTTGGCCCCAGTCAGAGTCGGAGTAAAGCACCGCGGCGATACGATGACCATCCAGGTATGCACGTTCCGCGACCTGGTTGGCTTCCTGTTCCGGTGATAAGTCGAATTGGTAGACGTCCGCGCCTAGCGATAGCGTATCGGCGACGGTGCCGAGCAGAAGAATCGGGGTGCGGATGGGTACGTTTGCCACGACCGCGTTCACCGCGTCTCTTCCCAGCGGGCCGACCACGAAATCGGCGCCCTCATTGATCGCCAGCCGGAAGTAAACCGGCGCCAGGGAAGGTTCCTCGCCGATGTCATAGACCACGACTTCGGGTTTGCCGGGTTTGGGATCGGCGTTTTGCATCGCAATGAACCCATCGTGCACGGCTTGCGCGGCATGCCCGAACTTCGACGCCAACGGTAACAACAACGCGATGCGGTGAATTTGCATGATCTGCCTCGGGCCAATCAGCGCCGGCGCAAGGGTGGCGAGAAACATATCCGACGCGGGGTGTTCGGGATGGCTGATACGCCAGTTGCGCAGCTCCGCATCATAGCGATAGGGGTCCGACCCAAACTCGTCACTGATCAATGCGAGATCGAGCCATCCGGCGGTTACCCGGTCTGTGGCGGTGGTGCGAGCTTGCCGGAGTTCCGCCACCGGGGCGGATTCCAGCACCCTCCATATTTGTTGCTGGTTCTGCAACACGCGGTCATCGCTATCTAACCAACGCCCGCGGTCGACCAATGCTTGCACCGCAGTCAGCCGGTTTCCTTTCGCGAGCGCGGCTTGGGCCAGCAGTCCTAGTCTCTGCGCCTGAAGCGTTCGATCCTGCAACCCACCCAATGCGGCGAGCTCTCGTGTCGCGTCGTCGGGCCGGCTCTGACGCAGTGCGATCTCCGCGCGCAGCAATTTCAACCGCCACCGCAAGTGCGTTGGAATGCCGGCGGCGTCGATACCTTTCAAAACCTGGAGCGCCTCGTTTGGCTGTCCCGCCTCCAGGAGCAGCGCGGCGGCGTCTAGGGTTAATTCTTCCCGCTCCGGCGGCGATGCGTTGCGCGCCTGTTCAAGGTATTCTGCAGCGGTGCGGGCGAGTTCCTGGGGAGTCCTAGCCGCCGGGGTTTGCGGGCCTACAGCATGGGTTGTGACGGTCGGCGGCGAGCGTGGTGCCTGCGTCTGGTTTGTGGGAGACGGTAGAAACGGCACGCTGCAACCGCTGATACCTATGAGGGAAATCAGCGTTAATAAAGATTTTTTCAAATGGGTCTAAACCCGCCTGGAAACTGGGCAACGGAGTATAACGAGTGCGCAACAACCTAGGCAAAGCCGGCACTCTATATGTGGTGGCGACACCCATTGGTAACCTGGAGGATTTCTCCGCACGCGGCGTGCGAATACTATCCTCGGTCAGTGTCATTGCGGCAGAGGATACGCGCCGCACGCGTAAGTTGCTCCATCGTTATACGTTGGACACGCCGCTAGTGGCGTATCACGATCACACCAAGTCCGCGCAGCGCGAGCGCTTATTGCGACGTCTGGAACTGGGCGAGGATATCGCGCTTGTGACTGATGCCGGGACCCCATTAATCAGCGACCCGGGTTACCGATTGGTGGATGCGGCGCATGTCGCTGGGGTCCGCGTGGTCCCGATACCCGGCGCTAATGCAGCACTGGCGGCGTTATCCGTGGCCGGGCTGCCGAGCGACCGTTTCGTGTTCGAGGGTTTTCTACCAGCCAAGGAATCGGCGCGCCGACGACGCTTGCGCGAGCTCAAAACGGAGGTCAGAACCCTGCTGTTCTATGAATCTGTGCATCGCATCCAGGATACGCTGGCCGATCTTGCAGAAGTCTTCGGTACCGAGCGCGAGGCTGTGCTCGCGCGCGAACTGACCAAGGAATTCGAGACCGTGCTGCGCGGCACCCTGGGCGCGCTTGTGGATCGATTGAGTCGCGATTCGGATCAGCGGCGCGGCGAGTTCGTCATTTTGGTCAAGGGCGACTCCGGCCCACCGCCCGCCGTGCCGCTCGAGCCGGAGAAAGTTGCGGGGCTGCTGGCGGAAGTACTGCCGATAAGTCGCGCCGCCGAAATTGCCGCACGCATTACTGGCACCAAGCGCAACGTCCTGTATCGGCAGTTGCTCGAGTCGCGGCCGGGCGATTCGGACGGCGACTGAGAACCGGGCGGCAAACTTGTGTCCGCCGCGTCGGCCGCGTATCTTGACTAGTGCGGGAGTCGGCTAGGCAGCCGCTGTCAGGACCGGGTGTTTCCCGGCGCCTGGTAGAGGAAAGTCCGGGCTCCATAGGGCAGGGTGCCAGGTAATTCCTGGGCGGCGTGAGCCGACGGAAAGTGCCACAGAAAACATACCGCCCAGCGTCTTCCCCAGGGGCAGGCCAGCTGGTCTGCGTGTCCCTGAGGGAAGGCGCCGGGTAAGGGTGAAAAGGTGCGGTAAGAGCGCACCGCGCCGGTGGTAACACCGGTGGCAGGGCAAACCCCACCCGGAGCAAGACCGAATAGGGACCTTACGGTGTGGCCCGCACCGGGTCCGGGTAGGTCGCTCGAGGCGCGTGGTGACACGCGTCCCAGATGAATGGCTGCACTAGACAGAACCCGGCTTATCGGCCGGCTCCCGTTGTCACCGTAGATTCAGGAATTCTTGCTAATTAACAATAGGTTATCGCTAGCAGGGGGTTCCCGGACAAGGGTCGTTGCGCGGCCATTGGGCAGCTCTGGGAGCCCGCACCGCAGAGCGCACCGCCGGGATTCGTTCTAGAACGCCCTAGAATACGCTAACCGTTTGTCGAATAAGGAAGAATTTTCTATTTCTCATCCCGAAATTCGCTTGACACTACGCAATTTCCCTAACTATAGTGTAATTCTGTGGGGGAAAGTGGGAAAAAATGGGAGACAAGCGAGGGCAATAAGGGATGTTTCGCGGCGTCAACACGCTCAATTTGGACGCAAAAGGCCGGCTGGCAGTCCCAACCAAATATCGGGAGGGATTGGTGCGTCAGGGCCAAGGCCGGATGGTGGTGACGATCAATAACGCGGAGCGGTGCTTGTGGTTGTACCCCCTGTCGGAATGGGAAGAGATCGAGCAGAAATTAGTGAACCTCCCCAGTTTGGACCCCGCCGCCCAGCGACTGAAACGCATCCTGATCGGCCATGCCAGCGACTGCGAGTTGGATGCGAGCGGGCGGGTGCTCCTGCCTGGACCGTTGCGCGAGTTCGCCAACCTCCACAAACGCATCGTAATGATCGGGCAGGGCAACAAGTTTGAAATCTGGAACGAAGAAATTTGGAGTGCGCGGCGGGAAGAATGGCTGTCACAGGATACCGAGGGCGGCCCGCTGCCAATAGAAATGGAGTCGCTGTCGCTTTAGAACCAACGGTGCATGTAGGGAATTGCAAATTCGTGAACATGCACCGGTATTGCTGAGGGAGGTTGTGGACGCGCTGAGTATAAAACCGGACGGGATCTATCTGGACGCTACCTACGGGCGAGGTGGGCACGCGCAATCTTTGCTCAACCGATTGGGTCCTGATGGCCGATTGATCGTCATCGACCGCGATCCATCCGCGGTGGCGGTGGCGCGGGAAGCCCATTGCCATGACGCGCGGGTGCAAGTCCGGCACGCACCGTTCGCGGCTATGGATACGGTGGCGCATGCGGCAGCGGTGAGTGGGAAACTCGACGGTATCCTGATGGATCTTGGTGTTTCATCACCGCAGTTAGATGACCCGGCGCGGGGATTTAGTTTTCTGCGTGATGGGCCCCTCGACATGCGCATGGATCCCAGTTGCGGTCCAAGCGCCGCACAGTGGCTGGCTGACGTGACTGACACCGATCTGATACGAACGTTGCGTGAGTTCGGTGAGGAGAAACACGCCAAACGGATTGCGCGAGTCATCATGAGGGCGCGGCGCGCAGCGCCGATTGAGACGACCCGACAATTGGCGGAGCTGATCGAAAACGAGATCGGGCGCCGCCGTGACAAACACCCCGCCACCTTGACCTTTCAAGCTATTCGCATGGCCGTGAACTGCGAGTTGGAGCAGTTACGCGACGCGCTTCCGAAGGCGGTGCGATTGTTGCGGGCCGGAGGCCGCCTGGTCGTTATCAGCTTTCATTCGCTCGAAGACCGGATCGTCAAGCGATTCATGCGGGATGAAAGCCGCGGCGATACGTATCCGCCGGAGGCGCCGGTTACCGCCGACTATTTGCAGCCTCACCTCAAGCTGGTGGGCAAACCGGTGCGCCCCGCTGAGAACGAGATGCAAGCGAATCCGCGTGCGCGTAGTGCGGTTATGCGCGTGGCTGAACGCACCGAGGTGGTGTATGCGTAGCGTCCAGGCGGTGTTAATACTGGCGGTGGTGGTGAGCGCCTTGGGTGTGGTCTACGTCCGGCATCAGCATCGTTTGGAATTCGTGGCGTTGCACGCGGCGCATAAAGAGCGCGACCGGCTCAACACCGAATGGCGGCAACTGCTCGCCGAGGAGAGCACTTGGTCGTTCCATCATCTGGTTGAAAAAAATGCGCGCGAGCGCTTGACGATGAAGGAGCCAAAAGTGAGCGAAGTCGTCATCGTGGACATGTCGGGCCGATGAAGCGCAAGACCACCAAACCGCAGTTCCAAGGAAGACACTGGTTTGTGCTCGGTCTATTGACCGTGTTTCTCGGTTTGCTTGGAGCGCGCGCACTCTATCTGCAGATTTTTGCTGCGGACTATCTCAAAGCGCAAGGCAACGCTCGATACCTGCGGGTTGTGAAAGCGGCGCCGAATCGCGGTATGATTCTGGATCGCAACGGCGAGGTGCTGGCGGTCAGCACCCCGGTGGATTCGGTTTGGGCGCACCCTGCAACCTTTCTTGCAGAGGGCCATTCCGTTTCCAAACTCGCGAAACTGCTCAATATGAGCAAAGCGAAAATCAGGAAGTTGTGCCGGGAAAACGAGCACCGAGAGTTCGTTTACCTCAAACGTCACCTCGCCCCAGAACTCGCGAACCAGGTTATGCAGTTGCAGATACCGGGTGTCGATGTGGTACGCGAATACCGCCGCTATTACCCCGCGGGCCCAGTGACGAGTCATGTGCTCGGACTTGCCAATATCGACGATCACGGCCAGGAAGGCATCGAGTTGGCATTCGAGAGGCATTTGTCGGGAGTCGAGGGAAAGACTCGTGTATTGCGCGACCGGGTCGGTCACATTGTTGAGCATGTGGAGCGCATCAGCTCGGCGGTGGACGGTAAGAATCTGCGGATCAGTATCGATGCGCGAATCCAGTACCTGGCGTTTCGCCACCTGAAAGCGGCAGTGCGCGAGCATCGGGCCGCCGGCGGTTCGGCGGTAATGGTGGATGTGAAGACCGGTGAAATTCTGGCCATGGTCAATGAACCGAGTTTCAACCCGAACAACCGCAGGGACCGTAATCGGGACAAATTCCGCAACCGCGCGGTCGTGGACCAATTTGAGCCCGGGTCCACGATAAAGCCATTCACCGTCGCCATGGCCCTGGAAAGCGGTAAGTTTGGACCTGACAGCCGTGTGGACACCGCGCCGGGAATCTACCGGATCGGCCGGCATCGCGTGCGCGATGCGCGCGATTACGGTCTGTTGACGGTTACCAAGGTGCTTGCTAAATCCAGCAATATCGGCGCCGCAAAAATTGCTATGAGCCTGGAGGCGGAATCGTTGGTGAGCACCTTGCGCCAGCTGGGATTCGGCAAACTCACACGCGCCGGATTGCCGGGTGAAGCGGTCGGGTCGTTGCCCAAGCGACAGCGCTGGCGACCGATTGAACACGCCACGCTCTCGTTCGGCTACGGTTTGTCTTCGACCGCGCTGCAACTTGCGCGGTCCTACACGACCTTCGCTACGGATGGACGTTTACTGCCGTTGTCCGTCGTACCCGTCCAGGAGCGGCCGGCGGGCGTCCGCGTGTTCGAGGCGCGCATCGTCAATCAGATTAGGCCGATGCTGGAACTCGCGGTGGGTGAACACGGCACCGGTAAGCGTGCCCAACTGGAGCAATACCGAGTCGCGGGAAAGACCGGCACGGTCCACAAGTTGGTCAATGGTGAATATGCCGATGATCGCTACATGTCCGCCTTTGCCGGGATGGCTCCGGTAGATCGGCCGCGAGTCGTGATGGTGGTGGTGGTCGACGATCCCCGGGGCGAGGAATACTATGGTGGTGCTGTGGCGGCTCCGGTGTTTGCCCGGGTCATGTCCGGCGCGCTCAGGATTTTGAACGTAGCGCCCGATCGCCCGGTACCACCGTTGATGCAGCAGGCGAAAGCACCAGGAGCCGACGCCTGATGACTGAGCGCGCCCTGTCTCTTCGCGCGCTGCTCGCTGGCCTAACCGACCCAACGTTTGCGGATGTGAGTGTCACAGGGGTTCGCCTGGATAGCCGCGAAGTGCGACCCGGCGATCTGTTCTGCGCCTATCCGGGGACGCTCTCCGATGGCCGGGATTACATCGGTGACGCCCTGGCAAAGGGCGCCGCGGCAGTTGTGTATGAACCGGCGGGGTGCCGCCCACTGCCAGATGCTGACGCCGCGGTCGTGCCTGTCGCTGGCTTGCGGTATGGCTTGGGGGGAATTGCGGCGCGGTTTTTCGAGCACCCTTCCAGAACGTTGCGGGTCATTGGGGTAACCGGAACCAACGGCAAAACTACTTGTACGCATTTGCTGACCCAGGCCCTGGAGACCCTGGGCGCCAAGTGTGGGTTGGTCGGCACCTTGGGGGTCGGTTTCCTAGACGCGCTGCGTCCGTTACCCACCACTACCCCCGACCCCGTGACATTGCAGGCCGAACTTCGCCGGATGGCGGATGCCGGTGCGACCCATGCCTGTATGGAAGTGTCGTCCCATGCCCTCGATCAAGGGCGCGTCGCGGGCGTTGATTTCGATGCGGCAGTGTTCACCAACCTTACCCATGAGCACCTTGACTATCACCAGGATATGGAACGTTATGGCAACGCCAAAGCGGATTTGTTCACGTTCGAAAATTTGACCTTTGCTATCCTCAATCAGGATGATCCGTTCAGTGCCCGGATCGAAGCGCGCACCAACGCGCGAGTATGGAAATACGGCCTTGAGGCCGGTGACATTTGTGCTCGCTCGGTGGACTTGGAAGATTCCGGAATTATTGCAGTTCTAAAGACCCCGCTGGGGCTGTTGACCGTGCATTCCGCGCTGATCGGGCGAATCAATGTACTGAACCTGGCAGCGGTGGCCACGGTATTGCTGGCATTTGGTCGTGAGCACACCCTGGTGGGGCCTGCCCTCGAACGGCTGCGACCCGTGCCCGGACGCATGGAACTATTCCGGTCGCGGCGTGATTTGCCATGCGTTGTCGTCGACTATGCGCATACACCGGATGCCTTGCAGCATGCGTTGAGTTCGATCCGCGAGCACAGCCGGGGCCGGTTGTGGTGTGTGTTCGGTTGTGGGGGCGACCGGGATCGTGGCAAACGGCCGATGATGGGGAGGGTGGCGGAATCGCTCGCCGATCGGGTGGTTCTCACAGATGATAACCCCCGCAACGAATCGCCGGCGGTGATCGTCGATGCGATCGTCGGCGGTATGCGCCGTCGCCCGACAGTGATCCACGACCGCAAACACGCTATCCAGTGGGCGATCGGTAACGCCGCCGCCAATGACTGGGTGCTGGTGGCCGGTAAAGGGCATGAGACGGAACAAATCCGCAAGAGTGGTCGGGTGCCCTTCAACGACCGTACCGTCGTCCATGAATCACTCGGGGTGGCCGCGTGATGAGTTTGAGTACGGTGGCAGCAGCGGTGCACGGCGCGCTCATCGGTGGTGACACCCAGATCGCCGGCGTCGCCACCGATACGCGCACGATTCGGGAGGGCGAGTTATTCGTCGCGCTGCGTGGTCCACGTTTTGATGGGCACGCCTTTATCGCGCAGGCGCGTGCCAAACACGCAGCGGCGGCTCTGGTCAGCGAGCCGGTGCCTGAGGCGCTGTCCCAGGTACAGGTCTCCGATACCCTGAGGGCGCTGGGCGATTTGGGGGCGTATTGGCGGACCCGTTTTTCCCTCCCGGTGACGGCGGTTACCGGAAGTAACGGGAAAACCACGGTAAAGGAAATGCTCGGGTCGATTCTGGGTGCGCCGGCGTTGATCAATGCCGGCAACCTGAACAATGAAATC
>Ga0224508_10003296_pt1 | contig 13376 bp, 13 predicted proteins | sample SF_Jan12_sed_USG_4_FD_170157 | JGI IMG/M metagenome (GOLD analysis project Ga0224508, IMG submission 170157) | Sediment microbial communities from San Francisco Bay, California, United States - SF_Jan12_sed_USGS_21 | ecosystem: Environmental > Aquatic > Marine > Sediment | place: USA...
CAGCTGGATCCGAGTTCATGAACGGCAATTCGAAAACTTCCAGTCGCGGAAAGCGCCCCGGTGTATAACCGGCCAGCGTCCACACGATATCCACGACACCGTCTCGAACCTGGTTGATTAGCTGCGGCGGCCGACCGCCCAACGCCATCGAGGAATGTACCTCGATCGAAAGGCGTCCGCCGGACTCTCGCTCGACCTTGCGCGCCCACGGCACAAGCATCTTGTGGTGCGCAGGCGCTATCGCTGGCAGGGAATGATGCAGTCTCAGCGCATATTCGGCACCCTCCGCGATACCTGCGGCCATCGCGACGATGAAAGCGAAAAGAAATACCGATTGACAACGCAGTTTGCGAACCATGTGCCCTCACTGTTTGCCGGACGCCGTAAGTTTCAGCATATCCTGCGAGATTATCAACTACGAGATGGATGTCGTGAAAACGCTCTGTACGCCGATCAATCCGATGATAAAGTAATACGTAAACCATGGATCACAGACTGTATTTTGTTCTTGGCGACATTGCTGCCAACACACTAACTGGCGCCCTGATTGGCTGGCTCGCCGGTCTCATTGTCGGCACCGGCTGGAATATGATGGTAGCGATGCTCGTATTAATGTTCCTCGGCATGCTGATTGCAGGCGTTCTTTCATTGCTGATCGGCGTCTGGTTCGGGGCAATGGAAGTCATGGTACCGGTCATGCTATCGGGTATGGTTGCCGGCATGGTCGTCGGCATGTGGGCTTCGATGGCACCGTTGTCTGCCTCATCCGCGGCGCTTATCGGGGCCGTTTGCGGCCTTGTGGCCATCGTCGGTGTCTGGATAGTCAACAACTCGGTGCGTGGTGTGACGACTTTCGAATCAACTGGTGAGTCAAATGGTTGATAACGTCACCCAGAGAAAATGGGACAAGGCGGCCCCGACATTCGACCTGATTGCCGGGGCTGGCGCAGAAAGACGCTGGGAGCCCTTCAAGCGTGCGCTGTTTTCGAACATGGACGGGCGTGTCCTTTTTCTCGCCCTGGGCACCGGTCTGGATATTGCTGCGTTTCCGACAGGCCAAAATATTACCGCCATCGACATTAGTCCCAAAATGCTCGAAGTTGCATCCTCAAGAGTTGCGAATTACCACGGAGACCTGACGGCAGAAGTTATGGACGTCCATGACATGACATTCGACGATGACTCTTTCGATCAGATCTTTACATCATGTACATTCTGCTCAGTTCCGAACCCCGTCGACGGTTTGCGATCCCTGAGGCGCGTTCTTCGCCCTGGCGGTGACATGTTTATGTTTGAACACACGGGCAGTCGATACTATCCGTTCAAACTGATGATGCATCTCATGACGACTGTCACCAAAAAAATCGGACCGGAAATGGACCGACCGACTGTAGCTAACGTGAAATCGGCCGGCTTCGAGGTGCTTGAGGTCAACAACCTGTTCCTCGACGTGGTCAAAACGATCCACGCAAGAAAAACAGCTTAAGTACCAATCGCTATACCGGAAAGAAAGCAAATCCGTCGCCAAGCTACGCACCTTATGTGTCAACAGAAAAGGCGTGGCGGTCATTTTAGTATGGGCGCTTGTTACCTGCTCTCCACGACGATTTCAGGGAATTTGTGCGAAAAATCCTTTCGCTTCGCTGCAAGTGCCGCGGTCATTCTCAACGCACACCGTTGATACGCGTGCGAAATTTCTCCGTCCGGTTGGTTAATCACTGTTGGCCGGCCGTTGTCTGCCTGCTCGCGAATTGTGATATCGAGTGGCAGCTGGCCAAGCAACGCTACATCCTTCTGCTTCGCAAGTTGCTGACCACCACCCTCGCCAAATATAGACTCCACATGACCGCATTGGCTGCAAATGTGCGTACTCATGTTCTCGATGATCCCAAGCACCGGTACCGAAACCTTGCGAAACATTTCAAGACCTTTGCGGGCGTCCAGCAACGCAATGTCCTGCGGCGTCGTCACAATAACGGCGCCGGCAACGGGAACACGTTCGCTGAGTGTCAGTTGAATATCCCCGGTACCCGGCGGCATATCGACAATCAAGTAGTCGAGGTTGCCCCAGTTTGTTTGTGTCATCACCTGATTTAGCGCTTGGGTGACCATCGGTCCGCGCCATACCATCGGCTCCTCCTCATCGACGAGGAATCCCATCGACATCGCCTCGACACCGTAAGCGACCAAGGGATACATGGTCTTTCCGTCCTGGCTTTCCGGCCGCTGGCCTGACAGGCCCAGCATGCGCGGTTGGCTTGGGCCGTAGATATCGGCATCCAGGATGCCGGTGCGCGCTCCTGCTCTGGCCAGCGCCAGGGCAAGATTGACAGCTGTGGTTGACTTGCCGACGCCGCCTTTTCCGGACGCTACCGCGATGATATTTGCAACACCCCGCAGGGGCTTCAGCTGCGATTGCACACCATGCGTCTTCACAGTGGCTTTCAATCGAAGTTCGATCGTATCCACATCGGGGTCGTCCTGAACTGCCTCATTGATAGACTCAACCAGCTCCTGGCCCACGTAGTCCGCGGGAAAACCAAGGTCCAGCTCTACGATCGCCGAACGACCAGAAATTGATACACGAACCTTCGCATAATCGTCCACCTGGCCACCCAGCACTGGCATTGTCAGCGCTCCGATACGAGATTCAAGTTCTGCCGATAGCCGGTCGTTCATGCGGTTACTCCAAGGCGAAAGCTCATGATCGGCTGGTACACACTCGCCTTGAGAAACAATGCCCGTGGTCTTGCCGTCATCTTCCCTCTCATTAAAGTCAATTCAGCGTCGAGCACAACTTAACACGTAAATGCGAATTGTTCGCATCATGGGATGTGGCGCGATTCCTGGCCACGCAAAACTCGGTCGGTCGATCGGCGGTCGTTAGCTCAGCGGTCGTGTCAGCCTGTCTCATCGCAATAGCGAAATTGGATGATCTGAGCAAGTATTGAGACCGCGATCTCGGCAGGCGATCGTCCACCTAACGGCAGGCCGATGGGACCAGCAATTCGCGCGAGCGCTATGTCGTCAAAACCGTACTCGGAAAGACGTTTGAGTCTATTTGCGTGGTTCTTCCTGCTACCAAGCGCTCCAATGTAGAATGCGTCAGATTCCAGGGCAATTCTTAGTGCCGGCTCGTCGATTTTGGGGTCATGGCTGAGTGTAACAACAGCCACGCGAGTATCAATGGATAGCCCTGCCATAACGTCTTGCGGCCACTCGCTAATGACTTCGACTCCGGGAAAACGTCCCGGAGTCGCAAAAGCAGCTCGCGGGTCGATCAGCTGAATGGTGTAGCCGGCGATTCGAGCCATGGGGATAAGCTGTTGAGCGATATGCACCGCACCTACGATTATCAGGCGTGGCGGCGGCGAGAGTGTCTGTACCAGGTAGCGGTCCGCCGCAATGTCGACGGTTACGGTGCCATCGCGATTCAGCGCATCTCTACCAAGCTGAAGAAGTTCGGCCGGCACATCGTCCGTATCGCCGTAAATGTCGTTTTTGTCAATGACGAACTGGCGTGCGCTTGTCAGGCAGCGAATCAGTACCATTGGTTGAGTGTTAACGTGCGCCGCGACCAGCGTTTCGAGCAATACGCGCTTCATACGACGGGATCCACCAGAATCTGGATCTGTCCACCGCAAGCGAGACCAACCTCCCAGGCCTCATCGTCGCTTACGCCAAAATCGAGCAATCGTTGCTCGCCACTCTTTATAACGTCCATTGCCGCTTCGATCACAGCTCCTTCGACACACCCGCCGGATACCGATCCTTCGAACGAACCGTCATCGGCGATCAAGAGGGTGCTACCGGCGGGCCGTGGCGACGAGCCCCAGGTCTGAATGACCGTAGCCAGCGCGACAGCTTTTCCAGCGTCATGCCACTTAAGCGCCGTTTGCAACACGTCCTGCGCGTCGTGCTCTGTCACAGTCAGACTGGCCATGCTTTAAATCTCCTGTCCTGCCGGTGGCGAATTCGTCATCGCACCACCGCTCTCGATTAACCGAAAGCGTACTCTGCGTACGCCCGATTGACGTTCACCCAGCGCTGGCCCATTCCTGTGACGGACAGTGCGACGATGAGCTCCACGATCTGCACAGGTGTTAGCTCGCGAGCCAGTTCCAGGACTAGCTCTCCTCGTACTTCGTGCGGGAAACGCTGCGATACGCGCGCCAGCCGCAATGCGGCAGTCTCGGACGATGACAGCACGGTGTCGGCCGCCAGATCTGCGCCGGCGGCATACGCATCCGTTTCTGCCAGCTTGCGTTCGAGTTGGTCCGCATCTTCGCTCACGAGTCGAGCTATACGCCGCTCGTCCTCGGCCATTACCGGATGGTTGGTACCGAGCGCAAGCACGTAGGCGGCCAGATGTTTGGTCTGCGGCGCCAGTGTGCCGGTGTTGAAAGCCGCCTGATATAGCGCGCCGACGGACTTTATCGCGTGCGCTTCGGGCAATGTACTTATCCAGGTAGGGAGGAGACGATGGTCGAAGGCACCGTACTTCTCGTGCATCGGTGCGAGCTCGTCGAAGACTTCGGTCAGCACGCGTCCGACCAATTCGCGGAACTGCTCCGGGGTCGGTAACCCGTCCGGTTGTGGGTCCTGGTCGCGGTAATCATGCCGGTTTGCGTTATCGGCTGTATCGTGCGTGCCCCAATCCCACTGCGCGGCCAACGCGGAATGGTCGATGGTCTCTTTGATGGACGCCTCGATCTCCACGCCCACGAGGTCGTTGAAACGGTTCAGGAAGCCCATGATACAGCCCATACTGCCTACGCTATGCACCAGTTCCTGCAGATTGTCGATGCCCACGGCATTGCTCGCCTGGTCCAGATCTTCGCGCCGGATGCTCTGCGTGGTCATGCGCGCCGAAAGGTTCACAATCGCTTTGACCCGATCTTCGAAAGGCAGGCTTTCCAAAGACTCGCCGCCTTGCAGGAAATCGAACAGCGCCTGGATATTCTCGGGCGCCTGCCCGGCATACTTCATTGACAGGTCCGCCCCGTGAGCCGAGCAGTAGGCGCAGTTCGCGGCATTCGCGGTAGCCAGGCAGCTCATACCAAAGTACTGGCCTGTCTGTTTGCCGACCAGTGACATCATCGAACTCAGCGCACCAATGAACAACGCCATCGGTTCCGGCGCGAGAGACATCTGGTCATACAGGTTGCACAAGAAGCCGAACATCGTTCGATACCAGATGCGCACCGCGTTGTATTCCGGCAGCGCAGTCGGGTCTGCAGGCTGGTGTGGCTCGAGCACATCCTTGATTGGAATGATGGCGGCCTCGAGCTGTTCCTGCGTGTAGGCGGTGGAAAGAAATGCGGGTGCTGCATCGGCAGCGAGCGCCATTCGCGCCTGGTCCTGAATCTTGTCACCATCGAGACTCTTCAGGTCGTCCACGCCACCGATGTGCTCGTCATTGAAGAAGATCTGCGGGACCGTGTGTCGATGACTAACGAGTGACATCAGCATGCTGTCCTTGACGTCGGCGCCTATATCAATCTCGGTAAACGGAATATCCAGATCCGTGAGCAGCCCTTTGGCCTCCACACAGTGCGGACAGTGGCTTTTGGAAAATACGACAATCCTGCCCATCGAAATCGCTCCTTTGTGCATCGATAGCCGATGACTCTCAGCGGCCTGTTCGAGTAAGAACCGCGTCCGAGTTGAATAACTGACGGTAAAAATCGTCGCGTAAGAGAATCTGCACCATCAGCATTCAACGATAAAGCGCCGGCGCGACAATTAATTCTTGCATTTTCCATGATAATCTATGACCGATGCCTCTGTCAGACCTGAGAGTTGACGATCTGCAGCTGTTCCTCGCCGTAGTCAGATCCGCGACCAGCGAGACTCACCGGAGGGGCATATTCGCGTATACGCGCCGGCAGAATTATTTTGTTTCTTTGTGCAGGCATTGACGGAGCAGTTCACCCGCCGCTACCCGCGACTACGAGTCGAATTCCTGTCAGGCGCCGTGAAACCGCATTTGCTGGAGGAAAACATTGATATTGTGGTGCACGTAGACGATCCTGTGGATTCATCCTACGTAGCACGCAGAATCACCACTGCGACAACCAGCTGTTTCGCCAGCCCAAATTACCTGGCGCGCCATGGCGAACCGGCGACTCCGAACGAATTGCGTTCACACGACTGCATCGTGGAAATAAACCACGAAACTGGGGTCAGACCGAGGTTTTCCCAGTTCGTCCTGACACCTGGCCCCTTCAGATGATCCCGAAACCGTCCTGATCGCACTTGGCCATCAATTCGCAAAAATCGTCGTGAGCCAGCGGCTCGGCCACGTAGAAACCCTGAACGACATCACAGCCCAGTTTCGCCAGCAACTCAAATTCTTCCGCCCGCTCCACACCTTCGGCCACCACGGTCATGTCAAATCGGTGCGCCAGGGCGATGATGGTCTCGACCAGCTTCCGATTTCTATCGCAGGTATGCATATTGGCAACGAAAGACTGATCTATTTTTAGCTCGGTCGCCGGAATGTCTTTGAAATAGGACAGCGACGAAAAACCGGTTCCGAAGTCATCTATGGCGACTCCGATGCCAGCCGACCGTAGCCTGTTGAGACAATCGAAATTCGATTTGGAATCGACCACGAGCGCCGATTCCGTAATCTCTACAATGAGAGCAACGCCATCAGCGCCCCAGATTGACAGGCTATTTGAAATCAAATCGTAGAGCTCGGGCTTCCGCAGCAACTGTGCGTCAAGGTTCACAGCCACGCTGCAGTTCTGGCCGATGTCCGGCCAATCAGACGCGTTATTTAACGCTGTCATCAAGACGAAGCTGGTGAGCTCATCGATCATGCCGATGTCGCAGGCAAGCGGTACGAAAACCGATGGCGGGACAGGTCCGTGATCTTCGTGGTCCCAGCGCACCAGTGCCTCCGCGCCAATCGGTCGGCCGCTGGCAACCGAGAACTTCGGCTGATAGACCAGGTTCAGCGACCCGCTTTTGATGGCCGCCACCAGGTCGTCCTGTATTCTCCACTTCAGCGACATCGTCGATAACGCCTCGGGGCTATAGACGAGATATGGGTCGCCAGAATTCGTGGCAGCCTCCGCGGCCATGCGCGCACTGTGTATCAGGTCAACGGCGTTGGCAGCATGTTCAGGATACGCCGCAATGCCGATACTGATACCACCCTTGAAAGATGCTTCCAACTCACTGACCGCTGTATTGTATAGACGGATGATTTTCTCAGCGGCCAGCTGCTGCATAACGACAGAGTCGATGCCGTCAAACGCGATACCGAATGTGCAATCACCGATCCGATAGACTTTGTCGCCTTCCCTGCATACACGCACAAGCAGTTGCGCAATGCTGCGAAGAAATGATGCGCTGGCCGAACTTCCCGAACGAGTGAACAGCTTACTGATGCCGCTCATGTCGATGATAAAGACAGACAGCGACCCATTCGTGTCATCTATCTTGAGCTGGATTTCCTGCTCGAAGACATCGGCGTCCGTCAGATTTATCTGCTGATGTTGCATCGGCCCGCTACAGGAAGAATTCTCTCGGATCGATGTCATAAGCGCCCGGCTCTATGCCGCGTTCGATCCAGACAGTTGGCGCTGGCTCGCCCTGCTTACTCAAGTCGATGGTTTCGAATTCCTTCAGCGGGCGCTTCTGCGAATCGAGGATGATCGCCAGTTCCGGCCGCAGACGAGTTGACTGATGCTCCCTTAAGACAATACCGACCTCGCCGGTATTAAGTTCCACCAGCGTGCCGACCGGGAAGATGCCGAGCGCCTGGATGAACTGCTCCACCATTTCGGCCTGAAAGTGCTTATCCGACAAGGCCTTGAATTCACGCATGGCGTCATAAGATGACATGGCTCTCGCATAGGGCCTGTCGCTGGTCATTGCGGCATAAGAATCGACAATGCCGCCGATGCGCCCGAAAACCGGTATTTGATTGCCCTTCAATCCTCGTGGATAGCCCGACCCGTCATACCGTTCGTGGTGTGTTGCAACCATATCCAGAACTCGCCTGTCGACGTCGCTCGCCTCACGAAGAAGGTCCAGTCCAATGTCGACGTGAGTCTTGATGTAGGCCATTTCCACGTCAGTGAGCTCGCCTTTTTTCTGCAACAACTGGTTCGGCATTCTCATCTTGCCGACGTCCATAAGCAGTCCACCGAGCCCCACTACCTTCAGGGATTCCTTGTCCAGACCGAGATGCCGCCCGAATACCAGGGCCCAGACCGACGACGCGATTGAATGGACGCTGGTGTACTCGTCTTTCTTCTGCATACGAACCAGCAGAGCCATGGCCGTGCTATTGCGAAGGACGCTGTCGACCATCGCACCTGTGACAACCTCCAACTCCGGCATGGATATCGTAGACCCGTTGCGGATGCCTTCGAGGACGTCCATGTACTTTTCCAGCGCCCCGGAATGAATTGATTTGGCCACGACGAGTTCATCGGCAATGCTGGCCGTGTCCTGGTAGAACTCGCCGGGCTTCAACTCTCGCGACACCTCAATCGGTTTCTTGCCAAACAGGCCGCAGAAACGTCGCCACAGCGACAGCCAACGACCCTGCGTTGCCGACCGATTAATTTGCTGCAGGGTTCTCGAACCGGGAGGCTCCAGAAACTCCACGACCCTCGCGTCGGACTCTTCGAGATCGATTTCGACGAAATCGCAGTAACGGCGAAGGTCCTCGACCTCGTTTACGTTTCGAATGAAAAAACCCTGAAACAGAAATGGTGTTTCAAGCCATGGACGATCGAGACGAGAAATGTACATACCTACGCGGAGGCCATCGACGTCAATTTTTCGTAATGGTTTGGTCATTTGTTAAAAAAGCCGAGACCGCTTTTGAGCGGTCAAACCTGACTGAAACATGGGAACCTTAACAAACCGCTCAACATCAAAGCGGGATGTGGATCACACGGCATACAGAATCGGAACTCGTGAGCTGAACGCATTCTCGTCGATACCATGCAGATTAGTTGGGCGGCGTCGACGCCCTGCGGGGCAATGTACGCGCGGCCTCGGCCATGGAGGCGGACGCAGCCCAAGGGCTGCAATGTTCAAGCCTGCCGGAATTTGGATACCGACACGTTGAGCTTATTGGTATGATCTCGGAGAATTCACTTGATGAGCGATACAATAATGATGAAAACACGAGCGGCCCTCTCTTTGGCAACGGCGGCGCTGGTCACGTGCGCTTTCACCGGCCTTGCCCACGCAGCCTCCGACACTGTCTCCGCGATTATCCCGTGGCAGGGACAGGGCCAGATATTTCCGGTCGGCGCCAAGAAGCTACGCTTTCTCGGTTCCCTCGAAGGAATCATGTACGTGGAGACGGCCAAGGGCGAATTGAACGAAGCGTTTGTGCGCTGCCCGATCGTCCAGGATGTCGACGCCAGTGACGGCAGCACGTCGGCTTCAGGTAGCTGCCTGATAGTGGCGTCACCCGAGGATTCCGCGTTCGCCGAAATTACCTGTAAAGGCGTGAGAGGTCTCTGCAGCGGTGAGATCAAGCTGACGAGCGGCACGGGCCGATTCGCCGGTATCAGCGGATCCGGCAAAATGACAGTGCGCTCGCCCGTGCATGCGCTTGCAGCCGATCTTTCCGAAGGCACTGTGGTGCAGGTTGCGGCCGGCATACTGCAAATCCCCAAACTGACTTACAAGCTGCCGTAGAATTCGATTATCTCTGAAGATGGTTGGGAAATTACATGCTTAGGTTCTTTGCGAAGTTTGCGACCGGGTTGACACTCGCTCTCGTAGCACTTACGTCGATCGCTTCCGATCGATCCATGCGTTGTGGCGGGCACCTGATTTATGGGGGTGGTGGCAAAGACAGCGCCGGGATGTACGAGGTCTTGAAGAAGTGCGGCGAACCCGAGGCCAAGATGGGGGACACCTGGATCTATGAGCAAGGGACCATGCGCAGAATCCTGACGTTCAACTACGAAGGCAGGCTCCTGCGCATCGAGAGCCGTCGGAACTGACGAGCGCGCCCAACAACAATCGATGAATATCGTTCTGAAAATTCTCGAACGCACGAGCCTGCTTGTCGGCGCCACGCTCGTTGCGCTGGCCTGCTTCGCCTGGATTGACGGCGTCGCACACAGCCGATCGGCGGTCGCCGATTTCGAGCAAATCAGGGATCTGTCGATTCCAACCGCGGATCAGCGGCATTGGTCGGAGCAGCGCAAAGCGGATTACGAGCGCGCACTGTCCGAAGAGGCGGGAGCTACCCTGGCGATATTGCGCATCGACTCGGCCGGGATCGAGGTGCCCGTCTTCGATTCGACCAGCAAGACGGCGCTGAACCGGGGATCCGGCCACGTTGCCGGCACCGCTTTACCCGGGACCCGGGGTAACATGGCGATCGCCGGGCACCGGGATGGCTTTTTTCGGGGCCTCAAGGACATCGGTGTCGGTACCGAGATAGAACTCGCGACACTGTATGGTCAGCATCGGTTTCGGGTTTCGGAGATATTGATCGTGGACCCGCTCGACGTCAGTGTCCTGGGCCCCACCGACGAAACAATGATTACGCTGATTACCTGCTACCCGTTCTATTTCGTGGGTCCGGCTCCCGAACGGTTCATCGTGCGGGCTACCCTCATATAACTCAATGACAACAACAGGAGTTCGATAATGAAAATGCTCAAACTCGCCCTGGTTCTGGCCGCAAGCTCTTTGGCTGCCGCAGCCAGCGCCCAGGAGATGACCGCCCTTAGCTGCGATGATTTCAAGCCGACGCCGGAAGCACTCGAAAGATTCGCAAACCTGAAAGGCGCGTGCGAGGGCATTGTCGATCGTGACGGCGAACTCTATGCAAAATTCACCGCCATCGTGCGTCGAGCGGCTGGCAACAATGTAACGCTCTATCTTCCTGCCACTGAACATACCTTCAGAGTACAGGCGGATTCGTCACAACGGGTACTGATAGGCGGAAAGAAAACGCGTGTGCGCGACCTGGTCCGCGGCCAGGAAATCCGCATCTATCTCTCGGTGAGCCAGTTCGCGAAGCCGGACATCGAGGAAGTCGCTTTCATTACAGAAGAAGACATGATCGTTGACATCGAGATAGAGAGAGTCCCTGCCCTGCCGACGACCGCGAGCATCTGGCCGACGCTTGCAGGTGCCGGACTCCTGTTGCTCGGCGTCGGCTATGCGCTACGGCGGCGGCGCTTTCGCGCCGAGTTGCCGCTCGTCGTCATCCTGTCTGCTGCGTTTGTTGCGGGCTCTCCGACCGCCAAGGCTGAAACGGAAAAGATGCAGAAGCCTGCCCGCGTGGTCACCGCGACCGTACAAAGTGCGGCGATCGTCGAGGCGGTCAACAAGGAAACGCGCGAGCTGAAACTGATCGACGCCAGCGGCAAACGCTACACGATCGTAGCCGACGAGATGGTCCGTAATTTTGACCAGATCGAGCCACGGGACCGCATCGTCATGGAATATCTCGAATCGGTTGTGATCTTTGTCGCCCCTGCCGGCGCGCCGGAATTGGGCGATGCGGCCGCGGTCGAACTGGCGCCCCTGGGTAGCAAGCCCGGCATTGCGGGCGTCGAGACGATCCTCGTGAAGGCGACCGTCGAGTCCTTGAACCTGACCGACCGGCTGGCGACGGTGCGTTACGAAGATGGCAGCATACGCACCGCGAAGGTCGCGGATGACGTGCCCCTGGACCTGGTCAACGTCGGCGACGAAGTCAGGTTCCGCATCACAAAGGCGGTCGCTGTCTCGGTACGCAAAGCAGACGATAGCTGATACGCGAGTCGTGATGACCGGCAAGGGACGATTGGCCCGTTACCTGCTGAGGGCGGTCTGGGCAGTCGCGATTATTACGGCGACCATTGTCGTGATCCGTGCCTTGGATGCGCGTTCGCTGCCCGATCTCCACGCCTGGCACGAGGTGCGACTGGACAAGGAGTTCGATGCGAACCGGGATACCGACGTCGACACGCTCACCGCGTATCTCGATCTGGAGACAGCGGTATTCGATGAGCTGGAGGAGAAAGTATTCCGCAATACGACCAGCGGTCGTGCGTTAGGTGTCAGCCGATTCAACTCGGACAGCGTATTCAGCTCACGGAATCACGACATTGACTGGAACCGGACGATACAGCTCGTGCCACTGCAGCCGCGCGGCACTGTCTTGATGTTGCATGGGCTGACCGATTCGCCCTACAGCATGCGCAGCACGGCCGAGCTTTTCTTTGCCCAGGGATATCACGTGCTGGTAACCCGCCTGCCGGGTCACGGTACAGCGCCAGGCGGACTTTTGCAGGCGCACTGGGAAGACTGGCAGGCAGTGACAAGAATGGGAGCGACGCATCTGCGGTCGGGCGTGGATGCCGATCTGCCGTTCGTCATCGTCGGCTATTCAAACGGCGGCGCACTGGCCGTCAACTATGCGTTGGACACGCTGGACGATGACAGCCTGCCCAAGCCGGACAGGCTGATCCTGATGTCACCGGCAATTGGCCTTACGCCCTTCGCGTTCTTCGCAAGCTGGAACAGGACCTTGTCGTGGCTTCCTTTCTTTCAGAAATTCGCGTGGGAATCGATTCTTCCGGAATACGATCCTTACAAATTCAACTCCTTCCCGAAGGCGGCGGGCAACGAGACCTATGAGCTCGCGAAGCGGGTGCAGAAGCGATTGGCACGTTTGCAGTCAAGCGATGACCTGGCAAGAATACCGCCGCTGCTCGTGTTCGCACCGCTCGTGGATTCGACGGTCAGAACGGAAGCAACGGCCGATCATTTGCTCGCCGGCCTGAATCGCGCTCAGGATGAGCTGGTGTTGTACGATATCAACCGATTTGAGGACATGGCGCAGTTTTTTCGTTCTGACCATAGAAGCCTGCTGCAACGCCTGGAAAATGATGCCGGCCGAAAGTACAGACTGACTGTCCTGAAGAACCGCTCCACGAAGACAGAAGATGTCGTCGTGACCTCCAGTCAGGACGGCCGCTCCACCAGCGAGACAATCAATACCGAATGGCCACTCGGAATCTATTCGATGTCTCATGTGGCTGTGCCGTTTCCTGCCGACGATGTGTGGTATGGCGACGGCCTGTCATCTGTCAGCGATCACGTGAGCCTCGGCCGGCTGAATCCGTATGGCGAGAAAAACCTGTTGACCGTTTCGCCGGCGCAGATCATGCGACTGCGCTACAACCCTTTTTACGACTACCAGGCGCGACGAATCGCCGAGCTGCTGAACGACTAGCCAGACATCCTGTGCGCCTCGTGTGCCCGGCGGATTGACTAGCCGCCGATGTCGATGGCGAGATATCAGTCGCTACTTGCCGTGAAACTCGTCGAGTCTTTCTCGCAGCAATTTCGCCCAGCCACGCATCATCCTGCGCGCATCGGACTTG
>Ga0224508_10003297_pt1 | contig 13376 bp, 6 predicted proteins | sample SF_Jan12_sed_USG_4_FD_170157 | JGI IMG/M metagenome (GOLD analysis project Ga0224508, IMG submission 170157) | Sediment microbial communities from San Francisco Bay, California, United States - SF_Jan12_sed_USGS_21 | ecosystem: Environmental > Aquatic > Marine > Sediment | place: USA: California...
AGGGCGATCACCACCGATCCCGTGATGCCCAGCACGGCCATTGCGACGATCGCCGAGGTTCGATTCGAAACCGCGCCTTCGCTCTGTTCCTCAGACGGATTCTCGGAGCTCATGTCTGCGAGATTCTATTACTCTTCGGGATTGGATGATACTCGGCGGATTCCTTTAGAATGGCGCCCATGGAATTGTCCCGGTTCAAGCGCATCCTGCTCTCGGCCGCCGCGGTGCTCCGTCCGAATCCGATTCTAGTTGACGTAACCCAGAGACCTTAGCTTTTGCAGGCGCTCCTCGTTCAACTCGTCAACGTCAGGCTCGGGAGCCTCGCGCACGCCTTCGGCGTGCTTCAACACGACATCCACCAACTCGTCGGTGACTTCAGGCTGCTTGCGCGCGAGATTGATCCGCTCACCGGGATCGCCGGCGAGGTCGAATAGCGCCATGTTCCCGGGACCGGCGTAGATCAACTTCCACTCGTTCGTTCTTGCCGAGACGACACGCGCACCCTCGAATTCGCGCACCGACAGGGCCGGGCTTCTTGTCCGCATCCGCTTGCCGGAAAGTGCCCGGCGGAAACTCGATCCACTCATGTTCTTCGGGATGGGGACGCGTAACATGTCGAGGATCGTCGGTGTCACGTCGACATGCGAGACGAGCCGATCCGACGCCCCGGTCTTGACCCCGGGCCCGCGGACCAGCAAGGGCACACGAACCAGTTCCTCGTACAGGGTGTGTCCGTGGAAGAGGCCGCCATGGTCGACGAACTCCTCGCCGTGATCTCCCACGATGACCACGATCGTGTCGCTCGGCAGGTTCTCCAGGAACCGTCCGATCTCCTGGTCCATGAAGGCGATTGACGCGTCGTACATCGATCGCATGAGAGCGACGTCGGCATGGGTCAGGTCCCGGGAGAGCGCGCCCTCGCGCCGCATCATCGTCTCGTCGATCGTCTCGGGGTCGGCGCCGAAACGGAGCCGCCAATCCTCCGGAGGCCAGTACGGGTCGTGCGGATCGGTGTAGTGGACGTACAGGTAGAACGGTTCGGTATTCGTCTCGATCCAGGAAAGGGCGACGTCGGTGATGAGATCGGCGGTTGCGACGGGTGTCTTTTTTGTAGCGTCGTCGCCGGTGTACTCCTTTTTCCAGAACGTGTCGTAACCCTGATCGTGCCCGAAGATCGGCGCAACGTAACCGTTGGAGACCACGGCGCCGGTGCGCCAGCCGTGGCCCTGAAGCAACTCGGCAAGGGTCGTCGTGTCGCGGGGCAGCGGTTGCTCGAACTCTCGAACGCCGAGCTCGTCGGGGTAGAGTCCGGTCGTCAGGCTGGCGACCGAGGGGCCGGTCCACGGTGAGGCTGCAATCGCACGGGAGAACAACATGCCGCCGCTCGAGAACGCATCGATGTTCGGGGTCGTTTCGACCCCGTAACCGTAGCAGCCCAGAGCATCCGCGCGGATCGTGTCGATCACGATCAGCACGACGGAGGGTTTCGGCAAGTCCGGCGCCGAACAGGTTGCGCAGACCGAGATCAAGGCCAGAGCAAGAGCGGATTGCAGGAGGCGGAATCCGGGTTGGGAGAACGACTGCGGCACAACGATCAAATCGTAGCACTCCCCGTCAAATCAATGTCGCGAGCCTACCCGCTTTCGGTTTTGGCGTTGCGGCCCCCCAGAAAACCGGTTCAATGTTGCACCCAGATGCGGAAAGCGGAGCCGCAGAAGCGTATGGACGGCCGTTCGACAAGCCCCCGCGCGGGTTAAGTTGGGCCCGGCAGCAACCAAGTGCCTTAGGGAACGCAACCCGTCGTTCGGACCCAAACGGGACTGTGGTACGAACGATGGGTTGCGATTTTTTTAACAAAAACGTCTCTCGGCGTTGCCCAAACCCTTAACCCAAAGTAAATAAGGATGGCCGCCGGGGCGCGATTGCCTCCAGGTTGGCCTGCGCCCGTGGGCGCTCTCGAGGTTTTCATGTCCATCCGTTCACTTATCCGTCTGATTGGGGTTTCGGTTTGTTGCAGTTTGGCAACAGGCGCCGTTTCCGCACAGAGCGAGGTCGGCCGTACGAAGGTCGGCGAGATCGAGTTGCACACGCTGGCCACGGGGCACCCGTATGCCGGTGGCATCGATCACGTCTTCGAGATCCGGCATCCCGGCGCGACCTACGTGAAGGTGCACTTCGAAAAATTCGAGTTGGCCGCCGGGGATCGCCTCATCGTGAGCAATCCAGAGGGGACCGAGAGGTACGTCTTCACCGATCGCGGCTACAAGAACCTGGGCGCCGATTTCTGGGTCACCTCGATCATCGGCGACACCGCGATCCTGCGTCTGGAATCGGTCAACTCCGGGGGCGCGTACGGTTTCGACATGGACTACTACGCCTACGGCATCGCGGATCTGTTTCCCCCCGACGACTCGAACGACCCCGAGTCCGTCTGCGGCGTCAACAACTGGATGGATCAGGAGTGCTTCGTGACGTCGCACCCGACCGAATACGATCGCGCCAAGCGTGCCGTCGTGGTCCTGTTCAACGGCACCGAGAACTGTACCGGTCTCAAGATCGGTTGCCCCAACCAGATCATGAGCAACGAGCACTGTGTGACGAGCCAGGCCGACGTCAACCTGACCGAGGTGCGGTTCGACTACAAGCTGGCCAATTGCGCGAGCGGCACCTCGAGCTTCAGCGAAGGCTACCTGGGCGACGTGTTCCAGCAGGACAACTTCACGCTGGACTACTCGGTGTTCACCGTCGAGGGAGCTTCGGTCAATTACGAGCACGCCGAATTCGACGCGCGGCTCCCACCCGTCGGCGAGCGCATCTACATCACGGGCCACCCGGCGGGAAATCCGAAAAAACTCACGATCGAGGACGACACCAGCCCGACCGGTCTGTGCCGGGTGGATTTCTCGCCGACCAACGGCCGCGGAACCGACACCGACATCGGGTACTTCTGCGACACCACGGGGGGGTCCTCGGGTTCGCCCGTCTGGTCGGGTGAAACCCACAAGGTGATCGGCCTGCACCACTTCGGCGGTTGCGCCAACAGCGGTGTGAGGATCGATCTGATCCTCCCCGAGATCGAATCGTTACTGATGAGTTGTTGCGAAACGCCGCCGGGGACACCGGTCGTCACGGCGGTGATCAACGGGGACAACCAGATCGACCTGAGCTGGGACGATTCGGACCTGGCGACCGTCATCGAATACGAACTGAAACGCTCGCGTACCCCCGGCGGTCCCTACGACAGCATCGCGACCGTCGCGGACAGCTCGCCGGGCAACGCCGGCGGGGCGGGTTACCTGTTCAACGACACCGACGTTTCCGGTGGTATCACCTACTACTACATCGTTGAATCGACCGACGGGGTGCAGTGCACCTCGATGCCGTCCGCGGAGGCGTCGGCCACCGCGACGGGGAGCTGTACTCTTTCTCCGGTTTTCTCCGGGGTTCAGCAGGTGACGATACCGGCGTCCAGTATCTGCACGCTGGACGTTTCGTGGAACGCCGCGACTCCAGAGTGCGGCGGACCGGTGACTTACAACCTGTACCGTTCCACGGTGCCGGGGTTCGTGCCGTCCGGCAGCAATCTGTTGGCGGGCGGGTTGGGCACGACGGCGTTCCAGGACATCGACCAACTCGTCGGCGGGATCAGTTACGTCTACAAGGTGCGGGCGACCGACACCGCCAACGGTGTCGAGGACGACAACGACGCTCAGGCCGGCTCCCAGCCGGCCTCCGGGTGCACGACGGCCAGCGCCTGCCCCGAGAATCCGTTCGTCGACGTCTCGCCCGAGGGTCCGATGAACGTGTGTCAGATCGGCGGTCCGACTCTGAGTGCGAACCTGACCGGAGGCACCGGACCGTTCCACTACCAGTGGCTGCGTGACGGCGCGCCCGTTGCGGGTGCGATTGGCCCGGACTACACCCCCACGGATCTGGGAACTCACGCGTACAACGTCCGGGTGCGTGCCGACCTGTGTCCCGACGAAGTCTTCGACGGAGTCAGCACGCAGTTGACCGGCTGGAACAAACCGTTCTTCAACGGGATCGAGTCGGCCGTCAACCCGCAGGACTCCACGTGCAGGGTCGATCTGGGCTGGAGCCCGCCGACCGTCAACGTGTGCCCCGGCCCGATTCAATACGTGGTCTATCGCGATACGGTGACCCCGGTGGCCCGGGTGCCCTCCAACGTCATTGCAGGCGGGTTGAGTGGGACGAGCTATACCGATCTCGAGGCGCTGGCCAACGAACAGACTTACCACTACAACGTTCAGGCTCTGGACGCGTCGACCGGCAACTTCGACGGCAACACGGCGCAGAGGTCGGCGACCCCGGATGGCCCGTTCAACGGCATTCAACCGGTGCTCGAGGACGATTTCGAGAACGACGCGACCTTCACCAACTGGGCGGTGACGATCGGACCAGGCCCGCACAATTGTGGCGAGTGGGCTCTTTCCACCGATGCCTCCCGCCGACCGGTCGGGGGTGCGGGCAGTTATGTCCTGGCCAACAACGAATGTTCCCCGGTGCTGCCCCGGACGTCGACGATCCTCGAGTCCCCGCCGGTCGACATGGTCATTGCGGGAATTCAGTCCGCTACCGTCGAGGTCGACATCCGCTTCGATCATACGACGGTCAACGGCAACGAGACGGCATCGATCGATGTCTGGGATGGGAGTCAGTGGGTCAACATCTGGTCCAACTCCAGCTTCGACGTCAATCTGTTCCTCAGCATCGACGTCTCGACGTACGCGCTGGGCAACCCCGCGTTCAAGGCGCGTATCAGCTACCAGAACGCCAACGCCGATCGTTTCCTGTCGATCGACAACTTCGCCATCGTTTCCGACGTGATGTCGGTCTGCTCGACCGAGGCGGCGGGTCCGTCGCCGGTTCGTGCCGGCAGCATGACCGTCGATCGTGTTGCGGGTGCGGGTACGTCGCTCGACGTGACCTGGGATGCGGGGAGTTGCCCGACCGCGGACTACAACCTGCTGTATGGCGACCTCGACGACGTGGCGAACTACTCGCTGCTGGGGAGCGCCTGTTCGCTCGGTTCCACGGGTAGCTACGCATGGACCGGTATCCCGGCCGGCAACCTGTACTTCCTCCTCGTCGGGACCGACGGTGCCGCCACCGAGAGCAGCTGGGGCCGCTCCAGCGGTTTCGCCGAGCGCAACGGGAGCGCAGCGTCGAATCAGTGCGGGATGTCGGTCAAGGACGCCACCGGGGTGTGCCCGTAGATCCGCCCGTTCTTCTGTAGAGTAGGGGCCGTGGCGACACGATCCCGTACCGCGTTGCTCGTGCTGTTCCTGCTCTCGGGGACTGCAGGGCTGATCCACGAGATCGCGTGGACGCGAGTCCTGAGGCACATCCTCGGTGGTTCCTCGCTGGCGCTGACGACCGTTCTCGTCGCCTTCCTGGGCGGACTCGCGGTAGGGGCCTGGGTCGTGGCGCGGCGGATCCACCGCGTGCGTTCTCCGGTGATCGCGTTCGGATGGATCGAGTTGCTCATCGCCGCATGGACCGTCCTGTTGCCCACCTGGGTCGATGCGACCTGGCCGTTGTGGCGTGCGCTCTACGGTTCCGCTCCGGGTCCGGGTTTCGCGCTGGCGCGTTTCCTGGGTTCGTTGATCCTTCTCGCACCCGCGGCGATTGCCATGGGTGCCTCGCTCCCACTCCTGGCCGCAATCGAAACGCACGATGCGCCGCGCAGGGGCCGCTGGATCGCGGCGCTGTATGGCGTCAACGCTCTGGGTGCCGCGATCGGCGCGCTGGTGGCGGGGTTCGTGTTGCTTCCCTCGCTCGGGCTGACGACGACGATTCGCATCGCGGCGCTCCTCAACTTCGTTGCCGGTGTCGCTGCGTTCCTGCTCGCGCGCTCGTTCGCACCCACGACGCTCGCGGCTGCTTCACCCGTCCGTAGCGACCCCCAGCGCCTGTTGTTGGGACTCTACGCCCTGGCTGCCGCCGCGTTGTTCGTTCACGAGGTCGCCTGGGCGCGCGTCGCGACGTTGTTGCTCGGTTCGACGGCCTACGCCTTCAGCTTGTTGCTCGCGACGATCGTCGCGGGACTCGCCGTGGGTGGTTTTTGCGCCACGCCGTTGGTGCAGGACCGGACGACCGCGCGGAGGGCCCTGGGGCTGGCCCAGGGAGCGGTGGCGTTCGTGGGTCTCGCGATCGTGGGTTTCGTTCCGGCGTTACCCCACGCGATCACGCGATGGTTCGCGGCGGGCCCGGGCTCCGACGGGGCGGGGCTCGCGGTCGTCGCCGCGGTCGTCGCGTCTCTGTTCTTCCTTCCCGCCGTCTTGATGGGTCTGGCCTATCCGTTGGTCTGCAGAATGGTGCGGGGAAACGAGGCGCCCGGTCGCCCGGCGGCGCGTGTGCAAGCGGTGGGGAACCTCGGCGCGGTGGCCGGTGTGTTGATCGCGGGACCGCTGCTGTTACCATCGCTGGGTTTGCGCAACACCTTGATCGTCGCGGCGGCGTTCAACGCCGCGGTCGCGATCTCGATCGGTTTGTTCGAGCCGCGTTCCAGGACCGGTATGCGAGTCGCGGCCATCTTCGCCGTCGCGTGGATCGTCGCGTTCGCCGCGTTGCCCGACTGGAATCCCGCGCGGATGTCGTTGGGTCCGTTCGTCCAGGCTCGCCGTCAACCGCTGGAAGTCGCCACATCGGCGGAAGCCTTGCGCCGCGTCGAGGACTCGCACACCGTGCTGTTTCATCGCGACGGCCGCGAATCGTCGGTGACGATCAAGGAGACGCTCGATGGCGAGCGAACGTTGTGGATCAACGGAAAACCGGACGCATCGTCGATCTCCGATCTGGCGACGCAACGCCTGCTGGCGCATGTCCCATTGCTGCAGCACCCGAACCCGAAGCGTGCGTTGATCATCGGTCTAGCGAGCGGTGTGACGCTGCGCTCGGCCGCGCGCTACCCGCTCGAGCGGATCGACACCGTCGACGTGTCGGCCCAGGCGCGCGAGGTGGCCGGCTGGTTCGAACACGTCAACGCGGGAGTGCTCGAGGATCCACGGGTTCGCCTGATCGTCGCGGATGGGCGGCTCCATCTGGCGCTCACCGAAGATCGTTACGACGTGATCGTTTCCGAGCCGTCGAACCCGTGGATTGCGGGGATCGGCGATCTGTACACAGCAGAGTTTTTTGGTCACGTGCGCCGCCGCCTCGAGACGGGCGGTAGTTTCTGTCTGTGGCTCCCTGCGTACCACCTCGACATGGGCGCGTTCCGTAGCGTGGTTCGCACCTTCGTGGAGAGTTTTCCCGAGGCCGCGTTGTGGCACACTCAGGGCTCGGACTACCTGCTCGTCGGATCCGCCGCGGGTGCCCAGGCCGATGGCGGTGCGATGACCCGCGGGCTCCTGTCCACGGGAGTCGTCGACGAACTGGCCGAGCTGGGGATCTCCACGCTACCCGATCTGTTCGCCAATCGCGTCGTCCACGGGGATTCGCTGGCACGGTTCGCTCGCGGGGCCGAACGCCACACCGACGACAACGCCTTGCTGGAATTCCGCGCGCCGCTGCGTTTGCTGAGTAACGACGACGAGGCGTCCGTGCTGCTCGGGATCGAGTCCTTCCGGGACCCGGATCCGGGCGGGCTCGCCGTGACGGACGCCGTCGGCGTAGACATCCGACGCTTCAACACGGCGCGGGGTGCGGCGATCCGAGCAAGTCTGTTGCTCTCCGCCGGCGAAACCCGGCGCGGGCTGTCGCTGCTACGCGAGGCCGCGTCGAAGAATCTGTTCGATCCGTACCTGGAGCGAACGCTGGCGGCCAATCAGGCCCATGCCGACCAACTCGCCGCAAGCGGCGATCGTGCAGCTGCGCTTGCACGCTACGATCTATTGCTCGACATCGCGCCGGAACGAGCGGCTACGCAGCAGGGGATCGCCCGATTGCGGGCCGGGGCCGCTCAGTAGAGCGTGGCGCGTTCGCCGTTTGCCTCGATCAGACGATCGATTTCCTTGAGGATCAAATCCCTGCGGGGGAGGATCGCTGCGATCTCTTGTTCGGACAGGTAGTCACCGACCAGTTCGTTCAATGTTTCGAGATCGAGCGCTTTGACCTTTTCGACGACCTTGCGCGGAAGGCGCTTCATGAGTTTCGGCCCCTCGGGATGCTTCTCGGTGAAGATCAGATTCTTCTGGTGCTTCTTCGAGTAGCGGAAGGAACGCGAATGATCGATCAGGATCATGCGCCAGTCCTCGGTCAACAGGATGTTGCGCAGATGGCGGTCTTCGTTGGCGATCAGGTTGTCGAACATCCGCTGCAGGAAGACCCGTTTGTTGAAGTTGTCGACCTTGTTTCCGGGCGGTGTGAGCTCCTGCGTGGTCATTTTATCGAAGTCGATCCATACGTCGATCCACAAACAGGCCGACCCGCGGCTGCCCTTGAATCGTTTCTCGACGGTCGGCGGAACCATATCGGTCCCCAGGTACTTGTCGATCTCGTAGGCCGCGATCTCGTACTTCCAGCCTTCGACGAACCCGTTCACACGTCCTTGCGGGTTCTTCCACAGCGCCATGCGCGTCTTGCCGTCGTGGCTGAGCGTCAATTTGTACGGTTCGGTCACGCCCTCGGAGACCGCCATCTTTTTGCTTTCGACGATCTCGGCTTCGAGCATGAACGCGTCCAAAGCGTCGCGAGCGTCCAACTCCTCATACGGAAGTTGCGCGACAGCCGGCGCGGCAACAAGTAGACCCAGAATCATGGCAGTCGGTCCGAAGCGCATACGACCCTCCCCTCGACGATGGGCCCCATTTTAACTCGATTATCTCCACGATTGGTCCATAATGACCGCCCATGGCGGCACACGGTATCCAGGCCCGATTCCTGCAGCTTTTTAACCTGCAACCCGGACAAGGCGCGAGGACCATCCTTTCCGCGCTGTACCTGTGCCTGGTCATTACCACGTACATCGTCTTGAAGGCGTCCAGCAAGACCCTCTTCCTCGAGCGCTTCGGCGCCGTCGCCGTACCGTACGCGACGATCTCGATCGCGGTCCTCGTCGGCATTTTCGTGGCGATCTATATCCGCATCGCGCGCCGCGTACAGCCGGCGCAACTGGCGATCGGGACACTCGGCGCCTTCATGGCGAGTTGGATCGTCTTCTGGTGGCTGGAACGCTCGGGTGTCGCCGCCGCCGTTGCGGTGTTCTACGTCTGGGTCGGCATGTACGGGGCGATCGCGGCGACGCAAGTCTGGACGCTGGCCAACGATCTGTTCACGACACGCGAGGCCAAGCGGGTGTTTGGTGTGATCGGAGCGGGCGGCATCTTCGGCGGTATCTCCGGAGGATTGCTGACCGGGTTCCTGGCCAAGCGCATCGGTGCGGTCAACCTGCCCCTCGCCGCGGCGCTATTACTCGGGCTGGCGGCGTTGATCGTTTTCTTCCTGGCGCGCTACCGCCTTCCCACCGAGACGCGTGGCGAGAGCGAACCGCCACCGCGCCAACTCGCGGACAGTTTGAAGATCGTCGCGAACTCGCCGCACCTGCGGCTCGTCGCCGCGCTCGTCCTGGTCACCGCATTGGCAACCAAGATGGTCGACTGGCAGTTCAGTGCGATGGCCGAGCTGACCTTCGACGACAAGGACAGCATGGCCGCGTTCTTCGGAAACTTCGATGCGATCACCGGGATCATCGGTTTTCTGTTCCAGACGCTCCTGACCAGCCGGCTGCTGGTGATGCTCGGGCTGGGCGGTACGATCCTGGCCCTGCCGGTGGCTCTGACTCTCGGCACCGCCGCGCTGATCCCGACGATGTCGATGTGGGCCGCGATCGTGGCCAAGGGCGGCGACCAGACTCTCAAACACTCGATCGATCGCTCCAGCCGTGAGCTCGTCTACCTTCCGGTTTCGCGATCGATCAAGGTTCAGGCCAAGTCCGCGATCGACATGGTCGTCGACCGTTGCGGAGACGGACTCGCGGGACTCGTCCAGTTGGCCGTCATCACCGCGTTGCTGGCCTGGGGCCTCAACCAGTCCTCGATGGTGCGCATGATGGGCATCGTCAATCTGGTGTTCCTCGCGGTGTGGCTGCTGATTGCCGTGCGGCTACGCCGTTCCTACGTCGACGAACTCTCGCGTTCGATCGCCGAGGGAAGGGTCGAAGTCGGCAGCTGGCACGAAGCCATGGCCGGAGCCGACACGCTGACCGCGGTTGAGCGCGCGCTCGATTCCGAGGACCCGGACAACGCGATGGCGGCGCTGGATCTCGTCGCGTCCAACCCGCAGTGGGATCTGACCGAATCGCTATGCCGCCTCGCGCGCAAGGGGTCGCCGGGGGTGCGCGCGAGGGCGCTGGCCATCCTGCTCGACCCGGCCAACCCGGATCTTCCCGAGGGTGTCGCGGGGGCGTTCGAGCGCGAGGACCAGACGCTCCTCGCGGAGTGCGTCGATCTGCAACTCGCGGTGGACCCCGAAGAACGCAAGAAGCGTGCGCAGGCGATTCTCGATCGCGCCGGTGGACCGGCCCGTGGGGCCTGGATCGCCCTGATGGTACGGCGTCTCGGACCGGACTTCCGGCCCGTCGCGCGCGGCCTGCTCGAGCAACTGCTTCACGAGTCTTCGCCTGAAGACGCGCGCGAAGTCGCGGCAACGGCGATCGGGATGGTGCCCATCGACAGTGGGATGGCCGATCTTCTCGAGGGGCTGTTGCAGGACGACGATCCGAGGGTGGCTTCCGCGGCCGCACGGTCGGCGGGTTCGGTCGGCGGTGAGGAACATCTGGCAAACGTGGTGCCGCTGCTGGGGCGCACATCGACCCGTCGGGCCGCGCGGATGGCGCTCCAGGCGCGCGGAAACGAGGCGATTCCGGTCCTGCTGAGTGCGGTCACGCGCGACGGTCTCGATCCCGCGGCCAAGAGTAAGATCCCACACGTGCTTTCGGGAATCGATTCGCCCGAGGCGATGGCCGGGCTGGCCCGTCTGATGGCCGGCGAAGACCCGGGGATGGTCGCGGCCAGCAGCCAGGCCCTCTACCGCGTTCGATTGAAGAAGCCCGACGGCTCCATGATCCCGGCTGCGGAAGCCAAGGATCTGATCCTTGCGCAAGCCGCCCGCTGCTCCAAGTTGATCGAACAGATTCAAACGTTGGAGCAGGATGAACCGGAGCAGCGCACCGCGGCGTGGTCGCTGATGCTCGATTCGTTGCGCTCGGCGTACACGCGTCATCACCTGGCGGTGTTCCAGACGCTTTGTTTGTGTTACTCGCCGCGACACATCGTGAATTGTCGCCGCAGCCTGGTGGACAAGAATCTGGAGTTAAGGGCCAACGCGGCCGAGTTGCTCGATAACCTGGTGCCGCGTAAGCTCTGGCGAGAGTTGCTTCCGGTGCTTTATCGCGAGGAATTCGGGAACAAGGAGGATCAGCCTCCTGGCGGTCCGCAGGCCTCCGATGCGGTCCTGAAGCGGCTTGGCGTGGGCGAGGACAAATGGCTGGCGGAAGTCGCGGTGCAGTTGCGTCACGAACGTGGCGTCGGGCCGGCACCGGCCAGAGGAGATGAAATGGGTGCGTTGACGGTTGTCGAAAAGGTCGTGGCGTTGCAGAGCGTCGAAGTGTTCAAGGAAACGCCGCCCGAGCAACTCGCGCTGATCGGCTCGATCGCCGAGGAAGTGCAACTTCCGACGGGGACCGAGTTGGCCTGCCAGGACGATCCACCCGGGGACATGTACGTCGTTCTCGAGGGCCAGGTGTCAATCGTTCGCGACGGCAAACAACTCGGCGTTCTGGGACCGGGCGAGGCGCTCGGCACCTGGGCGTTGTTCGAGGACCAGCCCCAGCAGGTCACCGCGACCGTCGCCGCGGAAACGCGCGCGCTCAAGATCGATCGCTGGGGGTTCGACGAAGCGATCGATGAGAATCCCGATATTGCCCGCAGCTTGATACGGCAACTCGTCCGCCGACTGCGCAGACTCGCCGGCTAGCATCCGGCGTAGGGTAAGGAGGAAACGATGTCCGAAGGCCGAGTCGTCCTTGTCGACGACGAAGAAATGGTGACACAGAATCTGGAGATGTTGCTGGAGATGGAGACCGCTTACGAGGCGGTGACGTTCAACCAGCCTGCATCCGCCCTCGAGTATCTGAAACAAAACCAGGTCGACGTCGTGCTGTCCGACTTCATCATGCCGGAAATGAACGGTCTCGACTTGCTGGCGCAGGTCAAGGAGGTCCAGCCGGCCTGCTCGCGCCTGCTGCTCACGGGTTACTCCGATAAGGAAAGCGCGGTACGCGCGATCAACGAAGTCGGGTTGTTCCAGTATCTCGAAAAGCCGTGGGACAACGACTTCGTGATGATGACGTTGCGTAACGCCGTCGAGCGCAGCCGGCTCTTGAGGCAACTGCAGGACAGGACCCAATCGCTGGACACGTTTCGCGAGGAAGTGTGGAAGATGCTGATCTGATCGCTCCCGTCGCAGGAGGCCCGGTGGAACTGAACCGATTTCTCGACCAGATCCCGCAGGCGCTCAGCCGTCTGTCCGTGGATCTGACCGTAAAATCGCAGAGCCGGCGTGCGCGGGAAGAATTTGGCGACGGCAGCGGCCAGCGTTGTTATGAGGCGCACTTCGGGCGCGACAGCCCCTGTCCGGGGTGCAACGTGGCGCGCGTGCTCGCGGTCGGCACCACGGAGCGTTGGTTCCTCAGCCAGAAAAAAGACGGGCAGGCGGTTTACTTCGAAGTCATCATGGCGCCCGTCTGCGACGACGACGGTAAGGTTATCGAATTGATCGAAATCGTGCGCGATGCCACCGTCAGCTTCGCGGTCGAGAAGCATCTGATTTCGACCTCGGAAGACCTGGAGTCGGAAGTCGAGACCCGCACACGCGACCTCGCGCTGCTGTCACGCCAGACCGAACAACTGCAGCAAAACCTGAAGGCTCTGCGCGAGGACCAGTCCGCGTTGATCCAGACGGAGAAGATGGCGTCGGTCGGCCGGCTCGCCGCGGGCCTGACCCACGAAGTGCACACGCCTCTCGGTTCGTTGCTTTCCAACGCCGATATGCTACGCCGCTGCGTCGAGCGGCTGGAGGAAGCGGCCAAGAAGTATCCCGACGAGCCGGCGTTGCTCAAGCAGGTTCACACGGCGGGCAAACTGCTGGATCTTCAACGGCTTGCCGCGGATCGGATGAAAAAGATCCTCGGCAGCCTGAGAATCTTCGCGCACCTCGATAAGGCCGAGGTGGAGGAGTACGATTTACACGTGGGGATCGACGCCGCGCTGTCGCTGCTGACCCACGTTTTGCGTGGCCGGGTCGAGGTCGAACTCGATTACGGCGATCTTCCGCCGGTCATTTGCCGGCCCGATGCGATGAATCAGGTGTTTATGAATCTTCTTGAAAATACGTCGACGGCCATCGAGGGTGAG
>Ga0224508_10003298_pt1 | contig 13370 bp, 14 predicted proteins | sample SF_Jan12_sed_USG_4_FD_170157 | JGI IMG/M metagenome (GOLD analysis project Ga0224508, IMG submission 170157) | Sediment microbial communities from San Francisco Bay, California, United States - SF_Jan12_sed_USGS_21 | ecosystem: Environmental > Aquatic > Marine > Sediment | place: USA...
TATCCGGTGGTCCCGGTGGAAGCATCATGGTCATCGTCACAACCCCCTTTATTGGTTTGTGCTTTGAGCATAGTTCGGTCACAGTCTAAATGCGAGGCGCATGCCCGATTGCATATATAAGGCAATCTTTTAAGTTTCTGAACTAATATAGATTTTCCGAAGTTCTAGCCGCCGGTTGCTCAGCTATAATCACGGGCTAAGCGTCAGTACGAAGAGGGAGAGGCCGTCACGTTTAAGATACTGAAAGCGATTTCCGCCGAAATCCAGCGCCGGGAGGTCCTGCGGGTTGTCGCTGTCTACGCCGTCGGTGCCTGGCTGATGTTGCAGATCGCCGAAGTAACCGCCGAACCGCTGGGTTTTCCTGCCTGGACGCTTCGTGCACTGATTATCGGCTCGATCGTTGGTTTTCCCGTGGTGTTTTTTCTCGCCTGGGTGATCCGGATCGAACCGGAGGGTCTGCTGTTCGACTTGCCTTTATGGCGCGGCGATTCCGAAAGGGTCAAGCAAAAAACTGACTATGTGGTGGTTCTTTCGGTCACTGCGTTGTTACTCATCGGCGCGTACACGATTGGTGTAAAAGTGTTTCGCGATATGCCGGTCGATACGCAAACTCTGGCCTCTCAGTCATTCACCCTCGTAGAGGCACCACCCAACTCCATTGCTGTAATGGCCTTCGAGAATTTTGGTGGAGCGGAGGATGCCAATCACTTCGGCAGCGGACTGGCCGAAGAAATACTCATCATGCTGGCGGGTCTGCGCGAACTCAGTGTCGCAGCGCGCAGTTCCTCGTTTCAGTTTCGCGGCCAACAGATCGACATACGCGATGTTGCCCGCAACCTTTCTGTTCGCTATGTACTCGAAGGCAGCGTGCGTCAGTCCGGAGATCGGATACGTGTTAGCGCGCAATTGATCGACGGTGCAGATGGCTATAATGCCTTCAGCAAAACCTACGATCGAAAACTGGAAGATATTTTTGCGATTCAGGAGGAAATTGCCGCTGGCGTGGTCAACGAGCTGAAGATTGCATTGTCAGTCGACTCAGAGGAGCATCTGCAGGAGAAACCAACCGAAGATATCGGCGCTTATGTTTTTTATCTACAGGGTGTCGAGCGCCTGCGTAGCCCGGGGGACATGGACGTTTTCAACGCCGCCAGCCAGCTTTTTCGCAGTGCCCTGGACATAGATCCAAATTTCTCTCGCGCTTATGCCGGTCTCTGCGAAGCGCATTTGAGCCTCTATGAATTTAATTACGCCACTAGCGACTTCGACAAAGCTGAAGCCGCTTGCGACAAGGCGGCGGAACTGGACCCTGGCCTCAGCAGCGAAATCCAAATCGCTTTGGGCACCCTTTACCGCCATCGCGGCTGGTATGAAAAGGCCGAAGAGAAACTGAGCCAGGCAATCGCGATGTCGCCAACGGCGGTGAATGCGTACATCGAACTGGGTGAGATCCGCATGATCCAAGACCGCCGTGACGAGGCTGAAGCGACTTTTCTGCGCGCGGTTGACTTGAAAAAGAACTACTGGCGAGCTCTTGAGGCCACGGGCCACTTCTACTACAACACCGAAAACTATGCCGATGCAGTCAAGTACTTTGAAATGGCCAGTAATCTCTCACCGGACAGCGCGGCTGGCTATAGCAGCCTGGGTGCTGCCTACTGGATGCTTGGTGAGAGCGAACAGGCTCGCGTCGCGTACGACCGATCGCTGGAACTGAAGCCAACCCGACGCGGCTACACTAATATGGGTTTGCGCTATTATTATGCCGGCCAGTTTTCCAATGCAGTGGACATGCAAGAAAAGGCTTTGGAAATCGCACCGGATGATCACCGGCTGTGGGGACGCCTGGCAGAATCGCATCGGTTTGTACCGGGCAACGAGACGCTGTCTGCCGAAGCCTACGCTCGCGCTGCCGAGCTGGCCGAGGCCAATCTGGAAATTAACGAACTCGACTGGGCGACCATTGGGCTGCTGGGTCTGTATTACGCTCATCTGGGCGACAGTACCCGGGCACTGGATCTGGTAGACAAGTCGGTAGCGATTTCACAGAGAAACGCCGAGGCACTTTATTACCAGGCACTGGCACGGTTAAAGACAGGCGACCAGGACGGTGCAATTGACGCGCTGGTCGACGCCGTCGCAACCGATGAGCAATATCGTCAGTTCATCGTCTCAGATCCTGATTTTCAACCGATCAAAGACACCGAACGCTTCGCGAAACTACTGACCCCCTGATGGCACCAGAACAGGGCGATTGCGGTCAGTCAGATAGCACTGGTGGCCGATACTGCGCCGAGAGAACCGGCGATGAGTAGCTGAGCGGGAAAATAGGTGCCCAGGGTCAGCGCCTGGCCCGAATGCCAGTTACCGCGGAAACGCCGCAAGCCGATCAATGTATCGGACGTGAGAAACAAAAGCGCCCCAACGCCGGCCAGTGCGAGTCCAGCCAGGCGCCAGTTTTCCACCGCCAACCAGGTCATGGTCACAATGGAAATGACATACACAAACACCGCGGCACGTATAACCTTTTTCTTTGGTTTGATGAAATAGAACACGCCGATACCAAAACCCAGCCACAACGGCAGCACGTAGAAATTCGGATCTGAGGGAAGGCTGGCAAAAGCCGTGATGTAACACCAGTGTGCAACGAGGAATGCGCCCAGCCCGGCGAGAAAACGATCGCGCGGCAACATCAGCATGATGTCGCCTACGAGTGAAAAACAAAGACCTGCAATAATCCACGTCCGATAAGCCGGTGGCGCATGCTGCGCCAGCAACACTGCCAGCGTGATAATCAGGATCGTCGCCGCCGGTTTGAAGAAATAAACCAGCCGGCGTCGCCCGGCGTAGTCGTAACGGATACACAACACTGCACAGACCAGTGCCGCGGCGGCCAACAGGGAAATGATCAACACGAAGCCGGATTAACTCCGGGCTAAAGACCGAGCACGTCTGCACCCTGCTCGAACACGATATCCACCGGTATCCCGGCAGTATTTAGCCGGTCGAGATCAGTTTGCAGGGCCTCGGGAATTACTCCAATGGAATCCATAAGCTGTTGCGTGGCTGCGTAGTCGCCGTCACCTTGCAATGTGAGTATCCGCCTCGACAGTGCGTCAACAGCCTGGCGCATTTGCTCGAAGTTCACCTGGTAATGACCTGCATCGGTGCGATCGAAAGCACCGGCCTGATCGAAGAAATTGAAACGCACCATATTGGCGCGGCCATGCGCGCTGGATGCGCCGAAACGCACCGAGCGGAAGATGCCGGCGAGGAAGGTCGCGTAATGATCCATCAGTTTTTCTTCCGGCAATTCGCCGTTGTCGGTGAGCCAGGTGATCATCCACAAACCGAGGATATCCGCCTTGCCCTCCTCGGTCGCCGATGCCAGTTCCTGCAGGGCATTGCGTACCGTTCCCCGTCCATTGATGGTGTTTTTTACGCCCAGACCATGGGCAACTTCATGGAACATTGTGTTGGCAAAAAACGCATCGAAAGTAATGTGCTGACGCTGGGCAGGATCAATGAGGGTGTCGTTAATTGGCATGAGTATCTTGTCGAATTTTGCCCGCATGGCGTTCTTCAATTGTAAGCGGCGCGTGCCTTTTGCCAGTTGGACCTCCTCATCATTGGGCAGGTTGATCGCGATTGTCTTGCTGCCGGCGTTACTGTGCCCCGCGTAGAAGATTACATCATAAGCATTGAGATCCGAATCGCTACCGGGGCTCTCCGTTTTGTACTCGTCGGGTACCGGTAGTGCGCGCTGCAGGTCAGGCAGAAACGACGCAAAACGTTGCAGACGTTCGCTCCAAGACATGTCCTTTAGCAACACGTATGCCTCATAGGCTGCGCGATAGTTAAAAAGCTGGTCCTCGTAGTTTTCGATGGCACCGATAACGACATCGATCTTATTATTTTTCATGTCCAGCCACGCCATGTCGCTGGGCGTGTAGTTATCTGTGACCAGCGCATCGGCACGCAGCCGCAGGTAATCACGAAACTCCTCGTCTTCGGCGAAATCAGATGCCTCGAGCAGCAGTGCCGCAGCGGCTTCGAGCCGATCCTCGTAGGCCTCATGAAAAGGGACGGTATAAAGTTCGCCGCTATCGTCCCGGCGTACCAGCGAATAAAGCCCCTGCTTGTCATCCATGGTGGCTTGCTCGAATTCCTCACGGGTCATGTCCGCAGGATAGAAATTCGCACCGAGTGGTTTTTCATCGACGCCCTGGAGAAACGGTTTGTCGCCGGCCAGCCGATCCCACGGGCCGTAATTAATACGAGCAAAATCACGCGCGTCTTCTTCCACCGCGGCCAGAAACGGCCCGGGCTCTCCATAGGCCTGGAGCCAGAACAACTCATCCATGATTTTGGCGGCACCTATCAACAGCCTGATCATGATGCGCTGGTTATCGCTCAGTTCACTGAGATCGGCCGACAACCTGACCGGAGCATAGATATCGAACCGCTTTGCGGCGCCGGCGCTTGCAACATAACTGGCCCTGCTACCGGCACCTGCGGCTGCCGGTGCAGCATCGTCCTGTGCCGTCGCCGGGGTTGATGGCGTCTCTGGTGCACATGCGGCCAGAACGCTAATGAAGAAGAATGCGACGTACACGCGCGTGGAAAATAAGTTCTGCACTTTGTTGACTCCTGCGCAGGCAATACTACGCATTGACGTACCTGACGCTGACATCCCCAATCCAGTTGCGGCGCCGGCGCTCCAGCCGATTCTCGACATGCTCTCCGTTGAAATCGACGTCCACGGTGTTCAGGCTTAACTGTTCCACGTCGTCCAATGTATTGATGTTGATAACGGCAAAACGCTGATTATCTAATTTGCAGGTGGCGAAAAGCATGACACCGCAGCGATTACAACGGAAAAATTCCGCCGTTTGGGTCCCGAATTCGTAACTCGCAGCCATCGAGGCATGCTGTACCGTCACTTCGAGCCGGGCGCCCGGCCCGGAAGTGTAGCGGGCGCCGAGACGAATGCAAAAACTGCAGGTACAGCGGCGCACCGGCCATTGGGCCGGCGCGCTATCGGTGCTGAATACATAGCGGACGCCGCCACAGTGGCAACCGCCGGAATATGAGGGGGTCTGCGCGGCCACAAGCCTCGCGTTTCAGCGCCGCAATTCGACGGTATAACTGGTTGCCGGCAGGCCACAACCGTCATCGAATTCACACGCGGCCCCGATACCGGCGATCGCGATTTCCTCCGCGGAATCCAGACGATCGTAAAGTGCCTGCATCGCACCGATAGCCAGAGTTCTGCCGGAACCGAGAGCGAAAAAGCGCTCGTATTCGCTGACCGTCCGGTAACTATCGATTTCGAAGATGCCCTGTGGATTGGCCACGAGCATTGCAAGCTGGCTCGATTCAACCGGCTGATCTTTTTCCTCGCTGGTATCGATGTGATAGTCGGTCTTGATGATCGAATGCAACCGGCGCATCGTCTCGAAGATTTTGCCGCGATCGGTAAAATCCAGTTGCTCGGCATGGTTTCGGATAAGGCTCTCCATGATGTCCTGTGCCGCCGCCCAGCCGGCCAGTCCGAGATAGTTATCACGAAAAGAAATGATTTTTTCATGATTGACCACATGTTGTGCCCGCAGCAACAGCGAATCATCGCTCTGCAGAGTGTCCGCGGCAATCGCCGCCTGTCCGCGCTTTTTCACAACAACGATTATTGACATGTTATTCGGTCGTCGCTGCAGTTTTTTTCATCGCTATCAGGGCGTCCAGATCAACCTGGCCCATTCCTTCAACCAGCTTTTCAAACGGCATGTTTTGCGCGTCGAGATGCACGGTAAATCTATCATCGACGAACACCATTATTTCGCTGATGCTCTGGTCACCGCTGCGCTGCATGCGCTGGAAGGACTTGTGACCTTTGTACGTCGTGGTTTTTTCGAAACCGTTTTCGTCTTCCTTGTCGACTTCCGTTTCGAACAATTCAATGCCCATCTTGGCGAGACCGCTAACAGCGCCCAAGTCGGTAATCATCAGGCTCATACGTGTGTCATCTTCACCGTATTCGGCACGTGCTTTTGAAACCTTAATGCCAATACCGGCGCGTTCGGCATCGAAACTTGTGCGCTTGAGACCGACCAGCTCCTCGGGCAACAACGACTTTAGATCAGCCGCAGATACCGATTGATCACCATTTGACAGCGCGTCGCCCACTCGCTTGAGGGCATCCTCGATATTCTGCGGCGGGTCGTCCGCAACCAAACCGTCGACCTTGTCGCGAGCATCCTGCGCCATTTTCGCAGCAGCATCGTCCAGATCGTCTTTTTTGGAACAGGCAACCAGTGCGGCAGCCAACATGAAAACGAGCAAAATATTTTTTGTCATCTCAACCCCAGCCGGGCTTATGCCCCCTTAAGAAAAACGGCCAGTCCTTATGGCTGGCACGTCTGATGTTAGTGCGACGCGCCTGTCGCGTCACGTTCAGTCAGCGCCGAATCTGCCTGTTCTTGTCGCAACGCAATGAGCTGTCGCACAGAAACCAATCGTATGCCGCGGGTCGCAAGCCGCGGTAGTTCACGTTCGAGCACGGCAATTGTTACCGGATACGGATGCGCGATGCCGAGGGCGTTACCGCGGCGTGACGCCAACGCATACAGATCTTCCAGACGCCGGAGGATCTCGTCCTCACTTGCCTGCTCTGAATCGATGAACAGATCCCGACGTGTTGCGGCAACACCCTGTTCACGCGCCATGCTAAGTGCAACGCTCGATTCAGTAGTAACGCTATCGATAAAAAACAGGTTGTTATCCTGGAGATCGTTCATCAACCACGTCATGTGGCCTGGATGCCGGGTGATCAGGCTGCCCATGTGATTGTTCACGCCGCTGACATGCGGAACCGACTCCATACCGGCACGCAGGACCGCAGTAACACCCAGCCGGGTGGTATCGAGCTCGATACCCATTTCGCCGACGGGTCTTTCTGAGTCCAGCGGCTGCATCGGCAAGTGCAGCAGGATTTCCTTTCCACTCGCATATGCCGCCGCAGCCATCGAAGCACCATGTGGAGTATTCGGAATGATGGCACACGCGACCGGACCCGGCAGCGCAACCGCGCGATTACCCTCCTCATAACGATAACCCAGATCATCAATGATGATTGCGATTGCCGCTGGCGCCGCATCGGCGCCACTGATTGCGATCAGGCCGGTCAACAGGAGCCACCGGAAGGAATGATGTTTGCGGTCGATCACCGTACTGCGCTTTGTCGAATCGCGCCGGTCTTCAGATGACTCAGTGCCTGGCGCAACTGGTAGTCTTCGCGCAGTAACGATGCGGCTTCTTCCAGCCACAGGCTGGTATCGGCGGAATCGTCGCCCGACACATCCAGCTCAATGTCAGGTTTTATACCCAGCTGATGAATGGATCGGCCCGACGGTGTGAAGTAGCGAGATGTCGTGAGTTTGATTGCGCGGCCGTCGGACAGCGGCATGACCGTTTGCACGGAGCCCTTGCCAAAACTGGTCGAGCCGAGGATTACAGCACGATCGTGATCCTGCAGCGCGCCTGCGACGATTTCCGAAGCGGAAGCTGTACCGGCGTTTATCAGAACGGCGATGCTGGCACCGCGTGAAATATCTCCCGGGTTGGCGTCCATGGAAAAATCAGCTTCAATGGCACGGCCGCTGGCAGATACGATTGAACCAATTTCCAGGAACGCGTCGGAAACGTCGACGGCTGCTTCCAGTACGCCACCAGGGTTGTTACGTAAATCGATGACGATGCCGTTGAGTGTGTCCTCGTTCTGGTCCATCAGCTCCAGCACCGCCGAGGTCAGGTCGCGGGACGTCGACTCGCTAAACTGACTGACCCTCACGTAGCCATAACCGGGTTCCAGTAATGTGGCGCGGACACTGGTCATTTGTATGCGCGCGCGCTTCAGATCGAAATGCAGAAGATCCTCGACTCCGTCTCGCGCTATGGTTAGTCGGACCGGGGTACCCGGCTCCCCACGCATCCGCGAAATGGTGTCTTCGAGGTCCTGTTCGATCGGATGGCCGTCAACCATCATAAGAATGTCGCCGGGTTTTATGCCGGCCCGATGGGCTGGTGTATGGTCAATGGGCGATACCACTACGACCTGATTGTCCTCAATATTCACTTCCAGCCCAACGCCGGTGTAATTGCCGGAGGTGCTGATGCGAATATCGCGGTATTCCTCGGAATCCAGGAAAGCCGAGTGCGGATCCAGATCAGCGACCATGCCGCGAATTGCCGACTGGATCAAATCGGCATCGTCGACACTGTCAACATATTCGCGTTTGACTCGTTCGAGAACTTCAGCAAACAGGCGCGCCTCGGCGATCGGCAACGCCTCGATCTCGCGGGCCTCGAGCTCGGCCAGCACAATGCTGCCAACGCTCAGCGATACACCGAGGACAACCCCGATGAGGACCGCCAGCAGGCCGCGTGAAAAAACAGACATTAATACTCCTTACACAACCGGGTCACCGGCTGGGCGGGAATTCAAGATATCACAAACGCCTATTTACAGTGTAGTCGGCTGATTTTTAAAGAGAAGAAGGGGCCAACAACTCCGGGCGGCCGGGACGATTCATGGATCCTGCCTGGCCACCGCTAAAAGGACTTCATTTCGCCACGCTTACTTTATGCGCGAACCAGTGGTGCGGATTGACCGGCGTTCGCTTATGACGTATTTCAAAATAGAGCGCCGGTTGTGGCTGGCCGCCACTGTCGCCAACTGTTCCGACAACCTCCCCGGCATCGACCCAGTCGCCGGCCGATTTATCCAGTCGTTCGTTGTGTCCGTACAGACTCAGGTAGCCATCGCCGTGCTCTATCACCACCAGTAGTCCCAATCCGGGCAACCAGTCCGCGTATGCGACGCGCCCATGCGCGATAGCGCGTACGTGTTCGCCACGCTCGGCACCTATCAGCACACCATTCCATTTCATGGAGCGGCCGGATCTCGGCCGGCCAAAATTACCCAGTAATCTGCCTTTTGCCGGCCAGGCAAGTTTGCCTTTGAGTTCCACAAAGGGTCGCTGCGACTCGACCGGAAACTCGGCGAGGACTCGCTCGAGTTCCTGGAGCAATCTAACAAGAGCCTCTTCCTGGCGCTGCAGGCCGGTAAGTGCAGAACCTCCCTGACGAATACGCTGCTCCAGAGAACTGACTATTGCGCTACGTTTTTCCCGTCCACCTTCCAGACTGGTCAACTCTTCAGCACGACGGCGCTCGAGTTCAGCCAACCGATCGTTTTCGGCCGCAACTTCAATTTCGATACGTGTCAGTTCAGCAAGATTTTTTTCCACGCTTTGGATATGCGCAACCCGGCTTTCAGTCAAATAACGGTAATAAACACTCTGCCGGCCAATGACTGCCGGATCGCGGTTACTCAGGAGCAATTTCAACCGCTCCTCGTTGCCGTTGATATAAGCGGCCCGCAACTGGCCTGCGAGCCCGGCACGTTCGTGATCCAGTTCTGCGATTTTTTGCCTTTTTTGTTCCTGCAGAGCCTGGTGCCGCGCTTCGGTGCTTTCGCGCTCTGTTCGCAGGTCGTTGAGATTTCTTCGTACCGAGCCCAGCAAGCGTTCGATATCGCGCAACCTTGCGGTGACGCTGTCACGCCGCTCCACGTCGGAGTCGATGACATTACGAAGTTTCTGAATTCTGTGCCGAACCTGATCGAGTTCGCGCTCTTTGTCCGCCCTGTCGCCGGCCGCCATGCCGACACCTGCATACAGAACTGCAGCAATCACGGGCAACACCAGTGTTTTTAGCGTCATCGATGCGCATCGGACTAGAAAAAGGACCCTGAGTCAAACCCTGATTACGGCCGCAAGGAACCAGTAATACGGTGCTATAATGCGCCGCTTCGCCCGCGCGTCCGTGTTGCAATGAATCAACTACTGGAATTCGCTACCAATCACCTGCTACTAGTTGCGGCCGCGGCGGTCACCGGCGCGTTATTGCTGTACAACGAGATACGTATGGCCGGTTCCAGCCGCTATGCGGTCAGTCCGGATCAGGCGGTACGGCTCATGAACAAGGGCGCGCTGGTACTGGATCTGCGCAAGCCAGAAGAATACGCAACCGGCCACCTGTCAGGTGCGAAGAACCTGCAGCTGGTGGATTTTGACAAGCAGATTGATTCACTCAAACGTTTCCGGAACAAGCCGGTTATTGCCTACGATGAACGCGGTGCCAATATGCCACGTGCAATTGCGCACCTGCGGCGGGCAGAATTCGAGCACGTATTCAGCCTCCGTGGTGGTCTGCTCGCGTGGCGGGAGGAGCACCTGCCGCTGGAGAAAGCCGGAAAAAAATCATGAGCTCTTCAGTGCAGGCTGAACCGGCGGTTGCAGAGGTGATAGTTTATGGCACAGCACGATGTCCCTATTGTGTTCGCGCCCGATCGCTACTGGAGAGCAAGGGGATCGACTATCAGGACATTCGACTGGAAGAGCACCCGGAACGCCGTCAGGAAATGGAGCGACTCAGCAAGCGGCGTACCGTGCCACAAATTTTTATCGACGGCGTGCATATTGGCGGCTGCGACGAGTTATATGAACTCGAGTACGCCGGTGAGCTCGACAGCGCGCTGCACATTACCTGATTTAGAAGGAAAATCATATGAGTGACGAAACAGCTGCCGCAAGCGCACCAGAAAAGCAGATTGTCATCCAGAAACTGTATGTTAAAGACCTGTCTTTCGAAGCGCCCAATACGCCAGCGGTTTACAGTCAAGAGTGGCGCCCGGAAATCAACCTCAACCTGCAGACCAAGAATTCACAGGTTGGCGACGACACGCGTGAAGTGGTGCTTTCGGTCACAGCTGAAGCAAAGCTGGGCGACAAAGTCGCGTTCATAGTAGAGGTGCATCAGGCCGGCGTATTCCTGATCAAAGGGTTTACTCCGGACGAACAAGCGCAAATAATCGGTGCATATTGCCCCAACCTGTTGTTCCCATTTGCGCGTGAAGCAATTACTGACCTGGTCGGCAAAGGCGGGTTTCCCGGATTGCTGTTGCAGCCGGTGAACTTTGATGCCCTTTACATCCAGCAGATGGAAGAGATGGCCAAGGCAAAAGCAGAAAGCGCGACTACCAGCGACAAGCATTGACGGACCACAGGAAACCGATCGCTGTAATTGGCGCCGGCTCGTGGGGCACCGCACTGGCAATTCAGTTTGCACGCACTGCCCGACCGACTCTCTTGTGGGGTCACGAAACTGATCATATTGAGAAGCTCAAGCGTGAGCGCGTCAACGGGGCATTCCTTCCAGGCGCAAAATTTCCCGATGCCCTTCAGGTAGAACCAAGCCTGTCGCGGGCACTCGGTGCAGCGACGGACGTGCTCATTGCGGTACCCAGCCACGCGTTTCGCGAAGTTCTCAAACGAGTGAAGCCGCTGCTGCTCCCCGGCGCAAGGTTGTGCTGGGCGACGAAGGGATTTGAGATGGATACCGGCAAATTGCCACATGAGGTCGCGACCGACGTACTGGGTGACGAGATACCAAAAGCGATGTTATCCGGGCCCACGTTCGCCTCGGAAGTGGGTCGTGGCCTGCCAACGGCGATGACTGTCGCATCGGAGGATGAGGCCTTCGCCCATGACATTGCCGCGACGATTTCAACCGAGCAATTCCGGGCCTATACAACCACTGACGTAATCGGTGTCGAGGTCGGCGCCGCGGTCAAGAACGTCATGGCTATCGGCGCTGGTATCTGCGACGGCCTGGGCTTTGGCGCCAACACTCGCGTGGCGTTGATTACGCGCGGCTTATACGAAATGACTCGGCTGGGTCTGGCGCTGGGTGCCCGGGCCGATACCTTCATGGGTCTGGCCGGCATGGGCGACCTGGTGTTGACATGTACCGACGACCAATCCCGCAACCGCCGTATGGGGCTCGCGCTGGCTGCAGGCAAGGGTATCGAAGCTGCGCAACGTGAGATCGGTCAGGTCGTTGAAGGCGTGCACGCGGCACGGGCGGTGTGGGAAGTTGCGCAGCGGCTCGAGGTCGATATGCCGATTACCGAAGAGATTTATCGTGTGCTCTACGAAAATCGTGATCCAAAAAATGCGGTTGCGATTTTGATGGGGCGTGAACTCCGCCGCGAATATTGACTAGCCGGCGCCTTTGAACCCCAGCTGTCGCCAGGCTTCGTAGACCATAACTGCAACTGCGTTTGACAGGTTCAAGCTGCGGCTATCCGGACGCATTGGGATTCGTAGCACCTGGCGTTGCGGCAAACTGTCGAGCAGCGCCTGTGGCAAACCGCGCGTCTCCGGGCCAAACACCAGGGCATCACCGTCGCAATAGTCAACGGCATCGTGACGCGTCTTCCCACGAGTGGAAACCGCATAAAGTGTTGCAGACGACAAGGTCTGCATACATGCTTCCAGAGATTCATGTTCACGGATATCGGCGTAGTCGTGATAATCCAGACCAGCACGCCGCATCCGCCGTTCGCTGAGTTCAAAACCCAGTGGGTGGACCAGATGCAGGCAAGCACCGGTGTTGGCGCACAGGCGGATTACATTGCCCGTGTTTGGTGGAATCTCCGGCTGGTAAAGAACTACGTGTAACATAGATGAATGCTGTCGCGCATGGGTATGAGTATGGGTAGCAGAATTTGAACGACATCGACGCCACTTTGCCACCATCGTCGCTCAAGGCCGACCTCTGCGGTCTTGAATTAGCGTCGCCCATCGTCTTGTTGTCGGGTTGTGTCGGCTTTGGCGAAGAGTATACGCGTGTGGACGGCTTCTCCAACCGGCAGGTCGGCGCAGTCGTCTTAAAAGGCACTACGCTGGAGCCCCGGCTGGGCAATCCCCCACATCGTGTGTGGGAAACACCAATGGGCATGCTTAATGCCATTGGACTGCAGAACCCGGGGGTCGACGTGGTAATCAACGAAATCCTGCCAACGCTGGATTTCGGCGAGACCCGTTTTATTGCAAACGTCTGTGGTTCGACCATAGATGACTATGTCGAAGTCACCCGCCGCTTCGACGACTCACCGATAGACGCGATCGAAATCAATATTTCCTGCCCCAACATCAAGGAAGGCGGCGTCGCCTTTGGCAATCACCCGCAAATGTCTGCACGTGTAGTTGCCGCCTGCCGCGCGGTGACCGACAAACCGCTGATTACCAAACTGTCCCCAAACCAGACCGACATCACAGAAAACGCACGTCTTTGCATAGAGGCGGGTACCGATGCGTTGGCTGTTATCAATACGATTATGGGAATGGCCATCGACGTGGAATCGCGGCAGCCGGTAATCGGCAACGTTCAGGGCGGTTTGTCCGGGCCGGCAATCAAGCCGATTGCACTGCTCAAGGTACACCAGGTTTTCGACGTCGCGCGCC
>Ga0224508_10003299_pt1 | contig 13368 bp, 9 predicted proteins | sample SF_Jan12_sed_USG_4_FD_170157 | JGI IMG/M metagenome (GOLD analysis project Ga0224508, IMG submission 170157) | Sediment microbial communities from San Francisco Bay, California, United States - SF_Jan12_sed_USGS_21 | ecosystem: Environmental > Aquatic > Marine > Sediment | place: USA: California...
CTGGCCTCGTGTCACCGCATCATTGGGACAGAAGTCGCCATTGCCACAGCCCCCGGTGATGTTCTCACTCGCCAGTTGTTCTATCCAGTTCGCCGCAAAGTCGGTTGAACTGACATCAGCAAAGGCTGTACCCGTCGCAGGTGGTGCGTTGTACGCTGAACCATGGATCACTTTGAGTAAGAATACCGCCATCTGGGATCGGGTAATGGGATCATCTGGACAGTACAACGGGGGATTAGCACTACAACCACCGGTGATCTGAAGCTCTTTAAAGGTCTCTATCCAGGCATCGGCAAAGGTACCCATAGGTACATCATCGAATACCGTCCCTGTGGCAGGCTCTGGGGTAAAGTCTTGTCCATTGACACCGCGATTTAAAAAGATCGCCATCTGGGCACGGGTAACGGGATCGGAAGGACAGTACAGTGAGGGGGTGACACTACACCCTGAGGTATAACCGGATAAGGCAAAGTTGGTGATGACGGTATAGAACGGATGCGATAACGGGACATCGTCAAAGACGGGTGGCGTGTCGGTCTTGACGTAGGCGCGCCATAGCTCCTCACCCGTTACACCGTCATCGGCGGCAAAGTACAGTACACCATTAAGGTTGGTGAGCGAGGAATGAATCGACCCTATAATGCCGGGATTAATGTCCTTAACTAACACGGTACCGCCTCCCGTGCCATCGGATTTCCACAACTCCCGCCCATGCGTACCATCATCGGCCCTGAAGTACAGTGTACCGTTGACGTTGATGAGATCGTTGGGACTCGAACCATCCCCCCCGGGATAAATGTCCTTAACTAATTCAGTTCCTACAGTTGTGCCGTCGGATTTCCACAATTCGAAATCAGTGAAGGTGCCCGAAACGTCAGCACTGAAGTACACCGTGCTGTTGATGTTGGTGAAGGAGAAAGGACGCGAACTCCCGGCGGGCGCGATATTCTTGACCATGACCGTGCCAGCGGGCGTGCCATCGGATTTCCACAGTTCGAATCCATTGGTGCCGTCATCAGCACGAAAGTACAAGGTCCCGTTGATGTTGGTGAGGAGCTGAGCAGACGAACCCCCGGCGGGATTGGGGTTGATATCCTTGACCAGGACGGCGCCGGCGGGAGTCCCGGCGGATTTCCATAGTTCCCGTCCATTGGTGCCATCATCGGCACTGAAGTACAGTGTACCGTTGACGTTGGTGAGTTCACTAGGAGACGAATCCCCCACCGGGTGGATGTCTTTGACCATGACCGTGCCGGCGGGCGTGCCATCAGATTTCCACAGTTCCCGTCCATTGGCGCCGTCACGGGCAGCGAAGTACAGTGTGCCGTTGAGGTTGGTGAGGAATCCAGGAGACGAATCCCCGCCGGGATTAATATCCTTGACCATGACTGTACCGGCTGCTGTGCCATCGGATGTCCATAACTCATTCCCGTTTATCCCGTCATTAGCATTGAAATACAAGGTGCCGTTGATACTGGTTCTTAATTCTGGAAATGAGTCATCCATACCCAGATTGATGTCCTTGACCATGACCGTGCCAGTCGCCGTGCCATCGGATTTCCACAGCTCCTCGCCGTGAACCCCGTCACTAGCTGCAAAAAACAGCGTGCCATTGACATTAGTAAGATCGATCGGCGAAGAACTGCCTGCCGGATTGATGTCCTTGACCACAATAGTCCCTGCAACGGTACCGTCGGATTTCCATAACTCTCTATTACCGGCAATATCGTCTGCAATGAAATAGAGTGTGCCGTTGATGTTAGCGAGTCGTCCTGGTTCAGAACTATTTATTCCCGGAAAAATGTCCATGACCCGTTCGACAATGTCGGTCTCGATGGCGTGAGCGGGCACCAGGTTGATGGATAGCAACAGTGCCAGCATCACATATCGGTATTTCATAAGCGCTCTCCTTGTTTATCGCAAAATTTCAAAACGGACTCACTCTATTCTCATTGGTAACTTGATCGTACTTAGTTCAGTACGGTTTCTTATTTGTGCTTGATTGGAATACACCATTTCACTGTGCCATGCGGTGGCGCATCTGTGAACTGCATCGCGGTTTTTGTGTGATCTGACGCACAAGTCATCGATACTACGAACTTGCTCACTCAAACAACATCGGCGTATGGAACACACGGGTGAGGAAGGCCGCCATCTGTCCTCGTGTCACCGCATCATTGGGACAGAAGTCCCCATTACCACAGCCACCGGTGATGTTCTCTTTGGCCAGTTGCTCTATCCAGTTCGCCGCAAAGTCAGTGGAGGAGACATCAGCAAAGGCTGTACCCGTCGCAGGCGGTGCGTTATACGCTGAACCATGGATCACTTTGAGTAAGAATACCGTCATCTGGGATCGGGTAATGGGATCATCTGGACAGTACAACGGGGGATTAGCACTACAACCACCGGTGATCTGAAGTTCTTTAAAGGTCTCTATCCAGGCATCGGCAAAAGTACCGATGGGCACATCGTCGAATACCGTCCCTGTGGCAGGCTCAGGGGTAAAGTCTTGTCCATTGACACCGCGATTTAAAAAGATCGCCATCTGGGATCGGGTAACGGGATCGGAAGGACAGTATAGTGAGGGGGTGACACTACACCCTGAGGTATAACCGGATAAGGCAAAGTTGGTGATGACGTTATAGAACGGATGCGATAACGGGACATCGTCAAAGACAGGAGGAGTATCGGTACGTACATAGGCGCGATAGAGTTCAACTCCTGTTACACCATCGGTAGCTGCAAAATACAGTACGCCGTTGAGGTTAACTAATGAGAAAGGTTCTCCTTCCCCTGAGCCGGGCCAGATGTCCTCAACCATGATAGTTCCGGCCGCGGTTCCGTTGGATTTCCACAGCTCAGTTCCATTGACGCCGTCATCGGCCCGCAAGTACAGCGTGCCGTTGACATTGGTGAGTTCACGAGGAGATGCATGCCCGGTGGCATTGATGTGCTTGACCATGACGGTACCGGCAGCCGTGCCATCGGATTTCCACAGTTCACGACCATTTGTTCCGTCATCGGCTTGGAAGTACAGCGTGCCGTTGACATTGGTGAGGGTTTGAGGAGATGAATTCGCGGCGGGATTGATGTCCTTGACCAATACCGTGCCGCCCGCTGTACCGTCGGATTTCCAGAGTTCTCGACCTTTGCTGCCGTCATCGGCGCTAAAGTACAACGTGCCGTTGACGTTGGTGAGCCAGGAAGGACTCGAACTACCGGCGGGATTGATGTCCGTGACCATGACCGTGCCGGCTGGCGTGCCATCGGATTTCCACAGTTCAAAATCAGTGAAGGTACCCGATGCATCGGCTTGGAAGTACACCGTGCCGTTGACGTTGGTAAGGAGTTGAGGGTTCGAACCCCCGACGGAGGCGATGTCTTTGACCAGGAGGGTACCTCCAGGCGTGCCATCGGATTTCCACAGTTCGGTTCCGTTACTGCCGCCATCGGCCCTGAAGTACAACGTGCCGTTGACGTTGGTGAGGGACGAAGGAAACGAACCCCCGGCGGGGTTGATGTCTTTGACCATAAAAGTACCCGTGGCCGTGCCATCGGATTTCCACAGTTCGGTTCCGTTACTGCCGTCATCGGCCCTGAAGTACAGGGTGCCGTTGACGTTGGTGAGGAATGTAGGAGGCGAGCCCCCGGCAGGGACGATGTTCATGACCATGACCGTGCCTACCGCCGTACCATCGGATTTCCACAGTTCGTAATCTGTTCCAATACCCGACGCATCAGCACTGAAGTATAAAGTACCGTTTACATTGGTGAGACCAGCAATATTCGAACTCCCGACTGGAGCGATGTCCTTGACCATGACGGTACCCCCGACCGTACCATCGGATTTCCACAGCTCGACTCCGTTGGTGCCGTCATCGGCTTGGAAGAACAGCGTACCGTTGATGTTGGTGAGGGCTAGAGGTAACGAATTCCCGGTGGGTTTGATGTCCTTGACCCGTTCGACAATGTCGGTCTCGATGGCATGAGCGGGCACCAGGTGCATACCCACTAACAATAGTGCAATCCGTGTTATCGCGCGTAGGCTGCTCTCAGGTATTCTGTCCAGCATGGTATATATCCCCTTAATGTTTAATGGCTCAAATCGACTGAATTAATTGATCTGACCGTTCATGTGAATAGTCAGCGCGATTATTATTTCTTGTTATATGTACCCTTTTATCGCAACTTAATCTTAGTGCAATATCAGTCTTTATAGCACCTGTTATAGTTGTAACCCCTGTTACAGCACCTGACGATGTAGACTCTACCCCTTTCGCTACCGTTCCAATTTATCAGTATCATTTACCTATTTCCTCATCCATATGGATGAGGAAATAGGTAAAAACAGATAAAGTATACTGCCATTGTTGGGTTTTAACCGTATTGGCTGTTTTGATAACGTACGGGCGTGATGTCCTATATGAGAAGGCTTCTGACTCGCCATAACAAATTATTGATATGGATACTCGAGTGTCATCGCTACACCAACATGATGGCTATCGCAATGAGTTGATCAGGAGTTTGGTTCATGAGTGTAACTGATGCTTAGCGTACAATCAGTATGACAGGGTTTGTTGTCATTGTGCGACAGCATGCGACAAAGTAACCTCGTCTACTTCGAAGTACTGGTTAGCAGTGATAAGCCCGTTGCTTCTAACAGATAACAAAAACCCCCACTGTAAGAGAGTTTTCGAAACAATAGTTGTTAGATTTTCCTTTGCGCAAACTCAAATTTTCATACCAATTTCTGATGGACGGAGTTAAGACCGATTACGTGGCAAGAAACCCATTGGGTCAACAGGCTTGCCGTTGTGCCGGATTTCGAAGTGTAATTTGGTTTTATCCGTACCTGTATTCCCCATCTCTGCGATAACTTGGCCACGATTCACCGCGTCACCCTCGCGCACCAGGATTCTGCGTTGATGTGCATACGCGCTCAGGTATTGCTCACTGTGTTTCAAAATAATGAGTTGCCCATAACCGCGTAAGCCGTTTCCTGCATAGACCACGGCGCCATCCGCAGCCGCATGTATTGGTGAGCCGTCCCGTCCGGCAATGTCGATGCCTTTGTTATTAGTGGGAGAAAAGCGCTGAATGACTTTGCCTTTGGCTGGCCAGTTCCACGCTGCAACTTTCGTGGGCAGTTTTACCGGCGTCTTCGCGGTTGTGGTCGTGTTTGCCCGTGTGGTTTTCGTGTTTTGCTGGGTTTGCGTATTTTGTTTTGACGCGGTTGTTGTAACGACTTCCAAAGACTGCGTATTCGTATTGCTATTTTGTTCAGGTACAGCGCTGGGTGTGGCATCGCGTTGTTTGGGGGTTGGCGGCGGAATCAGCCGAATGCGCTGACCGGGTTTAATCACATACGGTGGATTGATATTGTTCCATTCAGCGACCCGATGGTAGTCAATATTGGATTCCCAGGCGATGTTATACAACGTATCGCCTGGACGCACGACCCGTTCATTCGTGCTACGGCCAGTGGTTGGCAACTCTTGAACTGGAATAATCGGCGGTCCGAAGCAGGCGCTTAAAAACGCCGCCACACTAATGACGGATAACGCTTTAAATAAACCAAGCAAGTAGTTCATTTTAATATTATAAATGCTAAGCCTGCCAAGAACAAAACAGCCCAACCCAGCACATCAATCCATTGCCTTAGGAAGCTCTCGAAACGTTCACCGCCGAAATACAGCAAGCCTGCCACCAGGAAAAAACGCGCACCGCGTCCTATTGCCGAAGCCAAAACGAAAGGCAGCAGAGCCATGGACATCACACCTGAAGTGATGGTGAACAGCTTGTACGGGATTGGCGTGAATCCAGCGATAAATACAATCCAGATACCGTACTCAAGGAATAACGCTTTGACATGTTCAAATTTCTCCTGCGCGTGGTAAAGCTCGACCACCGGTTGCCCAATCTGGTCGAACAAAAACCTGCCGATAAGGTATCCCGCGACACCACCAATCACCGAAGTTAATGTGGTCAGTGCCGCCAGCCACCACGCGCGCTGCCGTTGCGCTAGTACCATCGGCGCCAGCATGACATCCGGCGGTATGGGGAAAAACGACGATTCGGCAAAACTCAGCGCGCCCAGATAACGCTCGGCGTGGCGATGACGTGACCACACCAGCACCTTGTCGTATAAATTCTGAAACAGCCGCATCAGACCCGCCCTGACATTAACGGCACGAAGCGTACCCAATCGTGTTCCTGCTGGGTGAACACATCATCTTCACGTGTAATCACAACCAGGCGTTGCCGGGATTGTTCCCCCACCGGCGAGATCAGTCGTCCGCCATCGGCCAGCTGTTCAAGCAAGGCATCAGGTATATCGGTTGGCGCGGCAGTGACCAGAATGCCGTCGTAAGGTGCGAATTCCTGCCAGCCTATAGTGCCGTCATCGCTAAGGTATTTGACATTTTTGACCCGCAAGTCGTAAAGCCGGTTCATGGCCTGGCGTTGCAATACTTCGATACGTTCAACGCTATACACCTGCTCTACTAGTCGACCAAGCACGGCTGTTTGATAGCCGGAACCCGTACCGATCTCCAAAACGCTGCGTGGCGTGGGACCGGAATTGAGCAACATTTCTGTCATTAAACCCACTACAAAAGGTTGCGAGATGGTTTGATTGTGACCGATAGGCAAAGCGGTATCTTCGTAAGCGCGACTGGCCAGCGCTTCATCGACAAAGATATGACGCGGGATTTGTTCCATCACGCTCAACACGCGCTCGTCTTTGATGCCTTCATCACGCAAACGTTTGATCAGACGCTGACGCGTGCGTCGTGACGTCATGCCGATACCTTCGTGCACAGTTTTCATGCTATGCCTTCCAGCCAATCGCTGATTTCGTCCATTTGATGATGCCGAGTCAGGTCAACCTGCAGCGGCGTAACCGAAACGTAGGCATTGCGTACCGCATAAAAATCCGTGCCAGGCCCAGCATCTTGTTCCGGCCCAGCCGGTCCAACCCAGTACACTTCTTCGCCACGCGGATTTTTTCCTTTGATCACCGGTTCCGATTTATGCCGGTAACCCAGTCTCGTAGCTGAAAATCCCTTCACTTTTATCTGCGGTACATCGGGAACATTGATATTCAATATGTGATCAGCCGCCAGCGGTTTTCGCTGTAACTGTTGAAATATTTCCGTGACCACCCAAGCCGCCGTCTCGAAGTGTTTGCATTTGGAGCCAGCCAGTGAAACGGCAACCGCCGGAAAACCCAGGAAACGCCCTTCCGTTGCAGCGGCGACAGTGCCCGAATATAAAACATCGTCGCCAAGGTTGGCGCCACTGTTTATCCCGGCGATAACCATATCCGGTTCGTCTTGCATTAAACCAGTAATAGCCACGTGCACACAGTCGGTCGGTGTACCGTCCACATAATGAAAACCGTTTTCCGCTGTCTGGATACGCAGGGGCGCGCGCAGAGTTAACGAATTAGACGCGCCACTACGGTCACGATCAGGTGCCACAACTTCGATATCGGCCAAGGGTGCGAGTGTCCTGGCCAGCATTTCCAGCCCCGGAGCAAGATAACCATCGTCGTTGCTAAGCAGAATTTTCATGGCATTGAGTATGCGCGAGTAATGAGGACTATCCTCACGAATCAGGTCGGTAAAATAAACGGATAAATCTTGCTGGATTGGTTAGGATGGTTAGTCAAAATCCCCACGATTAACGATGCAAGTATAACCTGCTTTGTACGTGCCCGTCGTGCGGATGTAAGGTCAGAGTGCTTACACCTTCATATGAGATAATTCCGATTTCTGGATTAATGCAATTTTGTTTTTGAGCGTTGGAATCTACTGAATTAACCAATGACGAGCGCTACCGCGAAACTCGCCGGGTGACGGTGATTGGCGCAATACTTGACCTTGCGCTCGGTGTCGCGAAAATCGTCGTTGGACTTATCGGTCATTCCCAGGGATTGGTGGCAGACGGCGTGCATTCTTTATCTGATCTGGCAACGGATGCCATCGTTATCTGGGCGGCCAAACACGGCACTAAAGAGGCCGACCCGGAACACCCCTACGGTCACGAGCGCATTCAAACAGTCGCCACAGTGTTATTGGGTTTGGTATTGATCGCGATTGCCGTCGGCATTGCCTACGACGCGGCCACGCGGTTGTTCAACCCCGAATCGTTGTCGGCACCGAAGGCATTTACATTAGTGATTGCGGCTATTTCTATTGTTTCCAAAGAAGGCATTTATCACTACACCGTGCGCGTGGCGCGGCGTATTCGCTCAAAGTTGCTAAAGGCCAACGCATGGCATAGTCGCTCGGACGCCTTGTCCTCCATCGTTGTGTTACTCGGTATTCTCGGTGCAATGGCAGGGCTTACCTACCTTGACGCGGTCGCTGCGGTGATCGTAGCGGTGATGATTGCCCATGTCGCATGGCGTTTGGGTTGGGACAGTTTACATGAGCTAATCGATACCGGACTTGAAAAAGCACACCTGGATAATATGCGTAAAACCATGATGGCAGTTGAAGGCGTTCGAGACGTTCATCAATTGCGCACCCGGCGCATGGGGCCACAAGTATTAGCGGATGTACATGTCACCGTTGATCCGGATATCAGCGTGTCAGAGGGGCATCGTATTAGCGATGAAGTTCAACGCGCTTTGTTGCAGGAATTGGAAGAGACCACCGATGTCACTGTTCACATTGATCCTGAGGATGACACGGAATCAGCACCTTCATCCCATTTGCCATTACGCGGTGATATTATTCCGCGTCTACGTGAACAATGCGCGCAAGTCTCAAGCGTACAGCCCCAACGCATCGTTTTGCACTATTTGCGTGGCAAGATAAATCTGGAATTGTGGTTAGATTTGGAAGAATTTGCGGAAATTTCCCAGGCCAGGCAGTGCGCCAGGCAACTCGAACAAACGCTGACAAATGAAGATCAAATCGGAAAAGTAGCGGTTACATTCAGTTAACCGCAGCCATCAGGGGTCAAAGCGACGCGCCCGGGCACACACCCGAAGTTCGTTGATCCATATCGAACCCCCCACCCGAACGCGTCAACCCCCTGACCTAGCATGCACCTTCCATGCACAGGTAATCGTTGCAATAACGGAAATTTTGCGTTACTTCTCGAGGGGGTGGTCTGAGTTATCCGCAAAACCCCGCAATCCAGCGGGGTGTGTTTGGGGTAAGGGGGGAGAGATGACTCAATCCTGAGTCGAGTTCGCACAATAACACAATTTTTACAGCAGAATTGTCAAATAATGTAAAAAACTGTACGAATTCATTTATTTAACCGATTCATCAATAATTAGACTAACTAAGAGTAACAAATAATTTACTGAAAGTATTGCTTTTATTTATTTGTTTATTAAGAATATTAAAAGACTTAATCTATGCAACGATTTAACTTATGTGCGAGTTTAGGAAATTAATTAGCGGTTGGTTAAATTTTTCAGGTGCTTCGACCAGGCCCATATGACGCAGCCCGTGTACTATTTCTACTTGGGCGCTTGGCATTAGTTTTGCCATTCGCCGGGCCATATCCGGCGAATTACCACTGTCATCCGCGCCGGTCATAACAAGCACCGGGCAGGAAATTGCATTAACCGTATCGGCCAATTCAATGTCCCCTTGCGCCATCATGCGGTAGATGCTCGGATAAATCTCCGGGTCATTGGTCATTATCCATTCTCTGACCAAATTCATCACATCAGGATGATCGCTTGCATAACCGGGTGTGAACCATCGTTCCAATGCCGCTTCTAACGTTGCAGACGGGCCGGATTCACGGGCCTGCTCGACACGTTTTAGCACGGCGGCACGTTCTTGTTCGGTGCGCCCATGGGCTGAACTAATTATCCCTAATGCGCTGAGTTTATCCGGATAATCCAATGCAAAGTGCCGGCCAATCATACCGCCGAGGGAAAAGCCCGCCACGGCAGCCTGATCGCTACCGCAACAATCAAGTAGCTGAGCAAGTTGATCGGCGTACTGTGATAATCGTGGCGTGTTTTCAGGATTCTTGCTTTCCCCATGACCCAGAATATCGTAAGTAATGACGCGATATCGAGTTTCTAATTCAGGCACCAACCATTGCCACATATGCCGGTTTAAGCCTAAACCGTGAATCAGAACGATATCATGCCCCTGCCCTGTTATCTCAAAAGCCGTTCCGTCGTGAAATTTCCTGCTCATGCGTTGTTTGTCGGCTTATAGGCGACTACTTCCACCTCGACTTTTACATCCACCAGCAAGTCATTGACTACAGCGGAACGCGCCGGCGGATGCTCTGGAAAATACGCCGCATAGACGGTATTAAAACCCGAAAAATCCGCGCGGTCGGTTAACCACACCATGGCCTTAACTACATCGGATAGATCGCAGTCGGCTAAATCTAATGTTTCTTTGATGACATCCAATACAACCCGGGTTTGCTCCTCGATAGTTCCAGTTGTCATAGGTACGCCATCGACCATAGGAATCTGACCGGTAAGGAATACAAAATCACCGGCACGAATCGCGCGAGATAGTGACAATTGTCTTCCGTTTATGACGAGCGGCTCGCCGATTACCTGTTTGTTCATATTGGTGTTGGGGCAGTTTGAGTTGTACGTATTGGAACATATCGGCGAGTCAATATGAAAATCTGGATAAAACACTATGCAAACCAAACACAGCCGGGCGAAAATGCGTATCAGGTTAATTTCAAAAGGTTTATAAAAATGACGGAACTCGCGAGCTATCAAATGCTGATCAATGGCGATTGGGTCGACTCACAAGACGGTGCATCATTCGATAGCATAAACCCGACTACCGGCGAGAGCTGGGCGCAAATCCCCGAAGCCAGCGCAGCTGATGTCCATACAGCGGTAATGGCCGCACACGAGGCATTTACCGAAGGCGAATGGGCCAAAGCCACGCCGACGGAACGCGGTCGTTACTTACGTAAACTTGCAGAACTGCTGGCCGATGAATCGGAAAATCTAGGTAAAACGGAAACCATCGACACCGGCAAGCTGATGAAAGAAACGCGTTGGCAGGCCAAATACATTTCCGAGTTCTTTTATTACTACGCTGGCCTTGCCGACAAGATTCACGGCGATACAATGCCCATTGATAAACCCGATCTGTGCGTATTTACCTTACGCGAACCGCTCGGCGTGGTAGCCGCTATCGTACCGTGGAATTCCCAATTATTTCTGGTGGCTGTGAAAATCGGCCCGGCCCTGGCCGCTGGCAACACCGTCGTGCTTAAGGCATCCGAACATGCGTCCGCCGCCATGCTGGAATTCGGCAAACTGATCGAAAAAGCCGGATTTCCGCCCGGCGTAGTCAACATTGTTACCGGTCATGGTGACCCCTGTGGTAAATCGCTGACCTCTCATCCGCTAGTAACTCGCATCAGTTTTACCGGTGGCCCTGATTCAGCACGCCATGTAATACGCAACTCTGCCGAAAACCTTGCCAACGTATCATTAGAGTTGGGCGGCAAATCACCCTTTCTGGTCTTCGATGATGCTGATATCGAGGGCGCGGTAAACGGTTCCGTAGCCGGAATATTCGGTGCCAGTGGTCAAAGTTGCGTCGCCGGGTCGCGTGTGTATCTGCACGAAAAGATTGCTGACGAGTTTTTGGATCGAATGGTGGCCCAGGCCCGTCGAATTGTAATCGGCGATCCATTGCATGACGATACACAAATGGGACCGTTGGCAACAACCGGGCAACTGGAACACATTAAAAAAGAAGTCGGCCATGCCAGCGAGCAAGGTGCGCAAATTTTACACGGCGGTAAACAACCCGAGGGCAAAGGACAAGGCTGGTTTTACGAACCCACCATCGTCGATTGCCCTGACCAGAAATTACGTATTGTGGATACCGAATTATTTGGGCCGGTATTGAGCGTGTTACGGTTTAAAACTGAAGAAGAAGTGATCAGACTGGCCAATGATACGAAATACGGACTGGCAGCGGGTGTATTTACCCGCGACGGCGCCCGTTCGCTTCGCGTTGCGAAGTCAATTCACGCGGGCATTGTGTGGATTAACACCTACCGTGTGGTTTCGCCCATTGCAGAATTCGGTGGTTACAAAAACTCCGGCATGGGACGCGAAAGCGGATTCCAGGCTATCTACGACTACACCCGGCCAAAAACAGTCTGGATCAATACGTCGTCTGAGCCTTTTGCTAATCCTTTTGTGATGCGGTGAAGCAAATTCTGTAAATCGACTTAATGATCGGTTGCGAATGACCAATGATTCCATATAAAGCATTTCCATACTGATTCCCGTAGAGTATGAAATATTTGACGACGTGCTCCATTTTTATGCAGAAGTGTTGGGACTCCCTTTGATAGAAAGAGGCACGTCAGATATCGGAAATCCATCGTGTAGATTTGAACAGCAGGGGACTTCAATTTCGATTCACACCGGACGAGATGGCAAGTTCCCCTACCCCGAATTTCGCCCAACCGGACACGGCATTGCGTTTGCAGTACAGGTGCACAATTTAAATAACTGTATTGAACTGCTTAAAGCACATAGCATTCGGCCACTTAATGAATGGACATATCCTGACGGGACAAGCGCAATATCTATTCCTGACCCTGCGGGAAACGTACTAGAAATTTGGGGCGTTTAAGATTAAACGTAGTGTTCAGCTAGGCGTTAGCCACAAATCCCCATAAAAACTTGATTATTCAATCGATTTATTTTCGTGCGAGAAGTAACTTGTCTACCCTGCTTATGCACGTTAAACAAAAACCATAGGGGATTCCCGTACCGAAAATGATGGATCGGCATGTTGTGATGCGCTGAAAGAAATTCGATCAGGTGACAATGGTTACTTAAACTCTGTTTGAATTGATTTTGTGTCACCTGTAAGCACTCGCAGCGAACGCGAGCGAAACTCACGTCGGTACAACATTGCCACTATCCAACTGGTGGCTGCAACAAAGGCTATTGGATGAATAAACCAACCGAGCGCTGCGAGAGCGAAAAAATAGGCTCGCAGGCCACGGTTAAAATGAACACCCACCAGATTCGACATGCGTGCGGGTCTATGGGCCTCGCGCTTGGCGTCTTCTTCCGACAACGGTTGATATGGTGCAGCACCTATCATGATAGCGAAGTAGCTTGACAGTCGGAACGACCAGACGAATTTAACAAATGCATAGACAAATATGCAGATCAGCAACAGAACTTTGAGTTCCCAGACTACTTTGGACGTAGATACCGCTATTGGCAGGTCTTCCAGTACTGCGACAACGGTATCAGTAGCTCCTAAGACCGCGCATAAACTACCGACTATCAGGATTGCTGTTGATGCAAAAAATGCAATCCCGTTGGAAAGATTACCTAGTATCTGAGCATCAACCATTTTCAGTTCG
>Ga0224508_10003300_pt1 | contig 13367 bp, 12 predicted proteins | sample SF_Jan12_sed_USG_4_FD_170157 | JGI IMG/M metagenome (GOLD analysis project Ga0224508, IMG submission 170157) | Sediment microbial communities from San Francisco Bay, California, United States - SF_Jan12_sed_USGS_21 | ecosystem: Environmental > Aquatic > Marine > Sediment | place: USA...
TCTGCAAGGATGGGAGGCCAAAAGCCTGCGGGCGGGCCGCGCTCAGCTGAGCGAGAGTTATGTGCAGATACGCAACGGCGAAGCGTGGCTGATCGGGGCGCATTTTGCACCGCTGAACAGTGCCTCCAGCCACGTACGGGCGGATCCGACCCGATCGCGCAAGTTGCTGCTTAATCGCCACGAGCTCGACCGCCTGGTGGGCGCAGTCGAACGCAAGGGCTTTGCCCTGGTGCCGCTGGACATGCACTGGAGCAAAGGCCGGGCCAAGCTCGAGATCGGTCTGGCCAAGGGCAAGAAGCAGCACGACAAGCGCGCGACCAGCAAAGAGCGAGACTGGCAGCGGCAAAAAGCACGCATTCTAAAAAAGTAATTTAATTTCAATAGTTTATAAATTATAATTAATGTTATTTATGACATTATGGATCGTCCGGTTGTAGACTGAGCGCATTGTATTTCCACGCCAAGCCCATACACTGTGAGTTACGGGGGTGACATGGCTTCGACGTGGGTCGCGAAACTCCGGGTGCATGCCGAGGAACAGATCACCTCGTAAATCCAGCTGTAAAACTTATAGTTGCCAACGACGACAACTACGCACTAGCTGCTTAAAAACCAGCCTAGCGCCCTCTGGCCGGCACGTGCCTGTGCGTCCGGGTCCCAGGGGTCGACTTCACAGGACCGCGACAAGCGCTTGTTCAGGGCGAAGGTCGTCAAATCTCTACTGAACTGGCTATGAGTCTTCCCTGCCCGTCGGGTAGCTGATAGTGAGATCAAAGACGGAATAAGCATGTAGACCTCGGGGCGGAGGACTTGCGGACGTGGGTTCGATTCCCACCACCTCCACCAAACATCGGGGACATTCTGCTTTTTTTTGCAGAAAAGCAGAATGTCCCCATTAATTGGTTTCGGCCAGCCGTTTCTTGACGACCGGTTCCAGGCGCGTGAGCCCGGCGGAACGGCCATAGTCCAGCGCCTCTTCGGCCTGCGCACCATCGAGGCTCTTCCTTAGTGCGAGCATCGCCCCCACGCGGTTACCGCTACCGCAATGCAGCAGTACCGGGCCGTCGTACTCGGCGAGCAGGGAATCGAGTTTTTCTGCATTTTCAAAGTTGATGGCGTCGTCGCCAACGATCGGCAACTGCACATAGTCGAGGCCCAGCTCTGCAATCACTTTTGCTTCGTCGAGACCACGATCTTCATCAGGGCCTCGCAGATCGACAACCGCAACGTAGCCGGCCTCGGCAAAAACCCGAAATTCATCCGCATCCGGCTGCCCGGCCGACGCAATCCCGTCAACGGGCTGTACGTCATCCGCTTTGCTGACGCTTTCAATGTCGACATGAATCCTGGGTGTCGACTCGTGTCCGGATTCCCCGGCGCATGCGGCAACTGCGAGGGCAAGCAGGACGGCGACAATTGTGGTCTTAGACATGGTCACACCTGTATCAGTCTTTTAGCGTTATCAGACTATCTATCTCGACACCACGCTGCGTAAAGCGCACGTCCGCCGTCACACGATCATAAAAGCCGCTGAAGGCGACCATGATGTCGTTCATCGCGGCCTGAAACTCGGGCGGCATGGGGTTCTCATCATCCTCTTCCGCCAGGCTCATGGCCTCACCGATAAACGCATAGTAACGGCTCGCGTCCATGCTGAAGCTCATAACGGTACCATTTTCCTCGGCCGCCGCCGAAAGCATGCCAGCGAGTTCTTTTTCCATGCCTTCCCCAAAAGACATCGCAAGCGCGTCATCAGTCAGAGCGATGTACACCGAGTCCACGACGGACTGCATTTGCGGCAGATCGAACGCAACGGGCTCGCCATTTGGCTCGATTTCAAGGCCGGCCAGTTCGGGACTGAACATAGCGCCCATCGCCAGCAGCGCCGGGGCGTTATCCATCGCCAGCATCATGCGACCCTCCATGGAGGTGGGCGGCGTATTGGTGGCCAGATCGAGGCCCTCGATATCGTTGATGACCGCCAGAAACCCTTTAAAATCATAAATCATGGGCGGCACCGGCTGGCTCAGCGCCTGGCGGCCGGCGGCAACGCCTGCCTGCATTGCGGCAAATTGCTCGCACTCGAACGGGTCCGCCTCCAGCGCATCCAGCCGCGCCTCATAGAAGTTTCGCGCCGCCATGACGTCCAGACTCATGCCAAACGACATGAGACCGCCTTGATCACCGCTGAGCCCGGGTACGGCCGCAGGCAGCCCGGTCAGTCCGGTAGCGATATCGTCTCGCAACTCCATGACCGCCTGCGTTTCCAGGTGGGAGTCGGTGATCGACGTGTAACCCATTACCAGGCGCGGCGCTATAGTGGCCAGGGCCTTGATCTCGGCCTTGCAGACGTCCGTTAGCTCGGGCGTGTCGGAACTCATCAGATCCAGCAGGGCGGCATCGATGGCGTTTGCATCGCCGACAACGGTGCTGACGATTCGTTCAATGTCTACAAATCCGATGTATTGATCGGTGTAGCCGTATTCGCTGGCAATCTCTGCGAGCACTCCGGCCTCCGCGATATTCGATGTCGGCGGTGTCAGGCCCAGTACCTGGCCGATTTGCGCATCGTCAAAACCCGACGGTACAACGGAGACAACCACCTGATCCTCGAACGTCGCGATAAGTATTTTGGCCTGATCAGCCTCGACGAAGCGAAACGCATTGTTGCCGATCATCGCAACATCCATCTTCTCCCCAGCCCTGGCCTCGATACGTGCCAGGGCCGCATCAAACAAGGCACCGTCGGACACCGTGATCCGCATTACCGGTAACAGGCCTACGCCGTATATTGCGCCCGTCGAATCGCGCCCGAATCCCGCGCCACGGAGTCCTTCTACGGACATCAACGAACTCAGTTCTTCGATGACGGCACTGGCTTTGGCCAGATCCTCCGGATCGCTGCCCTCGGCCTCGGCTTCCGACTGTGCCATTGTCAGCACTTGCCGCAACAATACCTCATAGGACCGCAGCACCTCATCGAGCTGCGGTTCGATCTTATCCAGCAGAGAATCGGGCAGCGGTTCGACGCTCGCAATGACGTATGGCGTATCCGCCGGCACGTACTGCAGGATTGAATGCTGCGACGCCAGTAAACCGGCGCCGGGTGCTGGCTTTTCTTCCTCTTTTCCACAGGCGACAAGCGTCAGCGCGCCGATCAGGGTGAGGGCAATGAAACTGGTAGTAAAAAGCTTCGACATGAGACTGGCATCCTTAGCAAATGGCAACACAAACTCAACGCCACGACGAATCGTGGATTCCGTGTTCAGGCGAGTAAAGTAGCAAAGCCGACGGTCTGATTTTTGCTATCGAGCTGAGTCGATTGCCGTCATGAGCCAGAGTATAAACAACACGTGCCCCGCTTGGCGAGGCACGCATCGCCGATTGGCCAGTAATTCCAGCTTAAAGTTACGTTTTGTGATGCAGCGCGGTTTTTTGCGTGCCAACCTCACTGAACCTAAACTGGCCGGATGGTGTTCGAACTTGTCGACGTGAGAGCCGCTGACCTGCCGGCCGTGCTGCAGCTCAATGAATCTGAAATCCCTCATCTGGGCAAAGTTGATCTGCGACAATTGGAGTGGTTTGCAAAGCATGCCAACTATTTTCGGATAGCCCTGTACGAATCCCGGTTGGCCGCTTTCCTGGTCGGGTTGCGGCCCGGAACGGCTTATCAAAGCCCGAATTACCGCTGGTTCTGCGACCGCTACGCGGATTTCGCCTACATTGACCGCGTCGCCGTCGCGACGGCGTTTCGCCGTCACGGTCTCGCATCACGCCTCTACGACGATTTCGCGGCCTCGGTGCCCGATTCGGTCACTGCCATGACCTGCGAGGTCAATATAATGCCGCCGAACGAGGAGTCGATGCGCTTTCACAGCCGGCTCGGTTTTAGCCAGGTCGGCTCGCAAACGACGGAAAACGGCACCAAGGAAGTTGCGATGCTGTTGAGGAGGCTTGGCCCCGCAACCGAAAAACCAGCGCGCTAGTGGGTCGAGTCCGGTACAGCATGCACAGCTGGGTCAAATTTCTCGCCGGCTTCTATTCGGGTCGCGAGACGGTTCTGCGGGGATGCGACCGGACAGGTTGCAAAGTCGTTGAACGCGCACGGTGGATTGTAAGCCCGGTTGAAGTCCAGGATCGTTGTGCCACCGTTGTCCGGCAGATCCGCGTACAGAAAGCGGCCCGCCGGATACGTTTCGCGGCCGCTGGTCTCGTCACCAAAGACAAAGAACAACTCGTCACCCGACGCGTAGGCCTCGAGTTCGAAGGACTCTCCATCGATCTCGAAAGAAACTGTGCCGGGTGATTGCGGCTGCCATCCCAGTCCCTCGATGACGGTATCGACATTCAGAACCCTGGGTGCAGCAAAGCGCTGCAGGCTGGCAGCAACGCGCAGGCCCGGATCAATCGGGTAATACTCGATCGGTGGAAACGCTGCGATCGCCGGATGATTGTAATCACGCAGTCTGAGCGCGTAGCGATCCTCGCGTCTGATGACGTTCCAGGCGAATGCGCGGTGCTTTATTGTGACCGGGTGCTCGGTTGTATCGTCGGACATCAGGATCGACCGAACAGGTATGTCCTCGTAGCGCACGTCGACGTCAGGCTGGACAATGAGAAGCACACCGGTCTTCGTCAATTGCAGCTGTCCGATCTGCGGTGCCGCCCCATCTGGCAAAACGATATCGTTGTCTTTGGCGGACCCGAGTGTGCTGGTACCGCCCGGCAGCCAGTAAAGACCGGCCAGGTTGAGGTAACCATCCGGCCCTTTGAGTCGCTGCAAACGTTCCGCGCGCCATTGCAGGATGTCCGTCTCGTAAACAGCGGGATCAATCTGCGTCTCGTCACGGCTGCAAGCGGCAATCAGGCCAAACGCCAGTCCTGCCAGAGTGATTCTCGAGAAAGAGCTCATAAGCAGGCGGCGCGCTCCTTTCTGCCCACAAATACGCGAAGCATGTTGCCTCGACCGAAGCTGAGCCGCAAGATGGGCGCAACGATGCCCAGTTGACGCGACTCATCAAATGAACACGCTATGACCAATGCCGGCGAGACTGCGGCTCTCGCGTATACGAGCCTGCAGCCAGAACATATCTTTGCGGCCCTGGAGGATCTCTCGCTGCGTTGCGACGGACGTTTTCTGGCATTGAACAGTTACGAGAATCGCGTCTATCAGGTCGGGATCGAGGATGACGTCCCGCTCGTCGTCAAATTCTACCGGCCAGGTCGCTGGAGCGACGCGGCGATCCTCGAGGAGCATCAATTCTGCCTGGAGCTTGCGGCCGCAGAACTGCCGGTAGTCGCGCCCCTCGAATTCAACGGCAAAACCTTGCAGGCGAGCGGCGATTTTCGTTTCGCGGTTTATCCCTGCCGCGGTGGCCGTGCCCCTGACCTCGACAATCTCGATTTGCTGAGCCAGCTCGGCCGCCTAATCGCGCGCATTCACCTGATTGGCGAGCTTGGAGAATTCAGCGCGCGACCGACTATAGGCATTGCGAACTACGGCGAAGCGTCACGCGACTACCTGTTGGAAAATGATTTCATCCCACCGGAACTCGAGGCGGCCTATACAGGGGTTGCTGACCTGGTTCTCGACGGGATCAAGGCCAGCTACGCACACGCCGGTTACGTCGACCAGTTCCGTATCCACGCCGATTTCCACCCTGGTAACGTGCTGGTCAGCGGCGAACAAATCCATATCGTCGATCTCGACGATACACGGCGTGGGCCGGCCGTGCAGGATCTGTGGATGTTTTTGTCGGGAGACCAGACGGAGCAGACTCCGCAGCTCGCTGCGATTGTCGAGGGTTACGAGGAGTTTCGTCAGTTCCAGCCGCGCGAATTGCACCTGGTCGAGGCATTACGCAGCCTGCGCATTATGCATTACGCGGCTTGGCTGGCGAGGCGCTGGGAAGATCCCGCGTTCAAGTCAGCCTTTCCTTGGTTCGACTCGGCGCGCTACTGGGACGAGCACGTGCTCACGCTTCGCGAGCAGGTCGCGCTGATGCAGGAAGCGCCGCTCAGACTATCGTGACGGCAGCATTCTTCGCCGCGGACTAATCTCGAAGCGATCGATCCAGCGCGAGAACGTTTTGCGGCTCAGGTCCTGCAGGCTGTCGATCGAGACACGCGTTTGTACACGTATCTCATCCGGATCGATCCGCTCGCGCTCCTCGTCCAGCACGGCCCGGTGCGCGGGGACCGTCAGCCACCGTTCAATCAATGGTTCATCCACTTCGAGGTGAAACTGCAATCCGTATGCATGCTCGCCGTGTCGAAACGCCTGCACCCGGCTCGCGGGCGAACCCGCCAGTCGCACGACATCGGGTGGCAGATTGATGCCGTCCTCGTGCCACTGAAACACCCGCTGCTGTGGCGCAAACGCCGACAGCACCGGATCCAGAGCGCCGGCGTCAGTCAGGTTTACGTCATACCAGCCGATCTCACGCGTTTTGTTGCGCCGAACGCTGCCGCCGAGCGCCTTGGCCAGCAGTTGTGCTCCAAGGCATATGCCGAGAATCGACATGTCGCTATCCGCGGCTTCGCGGATTATGTCGACTTCGGTCAGCAGATTCGGATGCGTTTCGATTGCATCGCAGTTCATCGGTCCGCCAAGCACAATCAATGCCGCATAGCGGTCGAGCGACGGTCGCGCCGCAACGTCGCGGCCGAAGTTGATATAGCGAATGCGAAATCCGGCCTCTTTCAACAAGGGGTCGAGAGTACCTAATGGTTCATACGGAACGTGCTGAAAAACAAGAATTTTGGGTCTTGGCATGGTTGCTTATCGCAGGCATCGCGTGCGTCGCCGGGAACAGACTTTATACCGTTACGGGACCATTTCGTGAAGCCACCGTGCGTATTGATCTCGAGCGGCTGCCGCACTACAGTGGTTGCTGGCCGATTCACCGCTGCTGAGCGGAACTCTGCCGCACGCAAACGCTCTGATATAGGAATACCTGCAACGAGACACGCCCCCGGACGCTCGAACTTGACAAATACCGCACGTAAAGCGCTGACAGGACTGGTCCTGGCCGGACTAATTGCCGGATGCTCGTCGAACGTCACGCTGCAGGCGCCGGCTATCCCGGTGCCGCTCACCGAGAGAATCCCGGTTAGCGTCGGGCTGCGTATGCCTGCCGATTTCTATAGTTTCGTCCATCAGGAAGAGGTATACGGTCGCGAAGAATGGTCGATCGACCTTGGCAATTCCAATGCAAAGTTTTTCACCCAGCTGTTCGGCCACATGTTCCGCGATCTCAAGGTTCTCGAGGACGGCGATGATCCGCAGTCTTTCGACATCGACGCCCTCATAGAGCCCAGCATTGATGCGTTCGAGTTTTCGGTGCCGAACCAAAGCAAAACAAACTCGTTCGCGGTATGGATTCGATATCGGCTGAAAGTCTACGATCGCGGCGGAACCCTGGTCTCGAACTGGCCCGTCAGCGCATATGGCAAGAGTCAGACCAAGTCGATCAGCAATTCGGACGCGCTGCAGCGCGCGGCCGTTCTCGCGATGCGCGACGCGGCTGCCCTTATGATAATGAAGTTCGATGACGTCACCAAGATCAGCAGTCTCGCTGGCCAGCCCACACCGGTCGCGGCACCTGTAGCAGTGCCGTCAACGGGAGATTCCGAGGATGACGGCGTGCAGGTGACAGGCGTCGAAGGACGGGACGATGAAACAGGTTGATGTGACCAAAGCTGCCGTGGCTGTGCTACTGGCAATTTCGCTGGCCGGCTGCGTGACGTCGCGAGTCGAAGACGCGCGCGAGGGACTAACGGGAATCGAGGAAGGCGAATCGATTGTCATCATGGCGAAGAGCTATCACCTCGGTAATGAGACCGAGGAGAAGTACATCAATTGTATTGAGAAGGCGCTGGGTAATGGCTCGAAGGGCCTGCGCGTCATTCCGCACCGTGAGTTTGTCGATTCGCTGTTTCCGTGGTTTGAACCACGAACTGCGCCCGCGGAAACCAAGAATCTGCCGAAGCTCATGGAACGGCCGGGGGTCGCTGAAAAAATCGCGCAGCAAGGCATCCGCTACATTATCTGGCTGGATGGCGATACGGAACGTGTTGCAGGTGGTGGCAGCCTGTCGTGTGCGGCCGGGCCCGGCGGCGGTGGCTGTTTCGGCTTTGCCTGGTGGCAGAACGACGCCGATTACAACGCTTCCGTGTGGGACCTTGATGGGCTCGAGTCGGCCGGCACGGTATCCACAGACGTCAGCGGCACGTCTTTCCTGCCCGCTCTCGTCGTGCCGATCCCGTTAATCGCACGAACGCAGTCGAAGGCCTGCAAAAGCCTTGCCGGCCAGCTGCGCGCCTTTATCATCAACGAGGAAACTGCCTGAGCCAGCGCCCGGCTCCGGAGCCGACGCGCTGCTACTGCGGCCGCCCAGCCCGAATGAAGGCTCTGCTGTAGAAAGGCGACCTCAGACTTTCCACGGAAACGACTCTGCCCGTCGACGGCGCATGCACGAAACGCCCGTTGCCGAGGTATAAACCAACGTGAGACATCTTGCCGGCAATGGTGAAGAACAGCAGATCACCGGCCCGAATATTGCGCTGATCGACAGGTTGGGCATGATCCCACAGGGCCGAAGTCGTGCGCGGCACGGCTTTTCCTGCCTGCCTGTACGAATACTGCACCAGGCCACTGCAATCGAAGCCCCTTGGGCCGCTGCCGCCATAACGATAGGGAACTCCGAGCTGGTCCATGGCTATCGCGGCAGCTCGTTTGCCGACGTCGCCGGCGGGACTCGTCCGGGATGCTGCAGGTTGCGACGTCGCGCAAGCCGATAGTGCTGACACGCTTACAGCGATCAGAATCCATCGAACAACAATACCGGCTGGCTGGGATATCATCGGCTTTACACCCTGCGGCACAGAGCCGTTAATTTACACCCAGGAACATTAACATCGCATGAACTGCATCTCAGCTTGCACGATCCGGGCAAGAAATCGACGCGGACCCACCGGTCAAGGTGGTTTCAGGGAGTTGCTGCTGCTATTCCTGGCAGCATTCGTGGTCTCTGCGTTAATCGCCTTCGATGCAGCGGCGCAAGGCGATTCGCTCGACTACGAGATCGTGTATTCGGTCAAGCCCGACATCGCCACCCTGACACTGCAGGTGACGCTCGAATTGCGCCAGCCCAGGGCCCTGCTGCGAGAGCTATCCATGGCACCCGACGGCCGCATATCGGGCATGCAGGCCGACGGCCAGTTGCAGATCGAGGCATCAGCCCTCCGATGGCTGCCACCGGCGGCCGGAGGCACGATGCGCTGGCAAGTCAAGGTCGATCACCGCAGAAACGGCGACGGTTTCGACGCATGGCTGGGCCCGAACTGGGGCCTTTTTCGCGCCGAGGACATCATACCGAGGGCGGCGACCAGAACGATCAAGGGCGCCTCGAGCCGAACCCGCGTCGACTTCGAGCTCCCGGCCGGCTGGTCGGTAGTCACGCAGTACTACGGTCGCAGCGGGCGGTTTCTCATCTCTAATCCCGAGCGTCGCTTCGATCAGCCGAGCGGCTGGATCGTACTGGGCAAGATCGGCGTGCGACGCGAGACAATTGCGGGCAGCCGAATCGCAGTTGCCGGCCCGATTGGTAGTTCATTACGGCGTATGGATACGCTGGCCCTGCTCAACTGGACCCTGCCAGAGCTGGCGCGATTACTGCCCGAATTACCGTCACGATTGACGATTGTCAGTGCGGGCGAACCAATGTGGCGCGGCGGTCTGTCGGCACCGCAATCGCTTTTTGTTCACGCCGAGCGCCCGTTGATCAGTGAAAACGCAACCAGCACATTACTGCACGAAGTGATGCACATTGCTCTCGGCATCAAAGCCGAGCCGGGCTTCGATTGGATCATCGAAGGTCTCGCGGAATACTATTCGCTCCAACTCTTGCAGCGCAGCGGCACGATCTCGCAAGAGCGATTCGAAATTGCGAGGACAGACCAGGAGAAGTGGGCTCGCACCGCAACAATACTTTGCCAGAAATCGTCATCAGGCGCTTCGACGGCGCTGGCCGTCACCGTCTTTGCCGCACTCGATGAGGAAATGCGCAAGCATACCAACGGCAGACTATCGCTCGATCAACTGGTGAGCGAACTGTGGCGCCAGGACAAGCCGATCGGCATCGGTGCATTGGCACGGCTTACGGAACAGCTGACAGGCCATAATCCGGACGCATTGCACATCGACAAGCTGCCCGGCTGCCGTAATATCGTGGAAGGCAAGCAGCCAACGTAGAGGCACGATGGACGACCGGCATGATTTAGAAGTCATCTTGCGTTCGCGCACTCCGATCGTCGTGATCGAGACCCGGGACGAGTCGCGTATGCTCGATATGCTGCGGTCAATTGCGGTCGCAAGCAGCGGTGAACACTACCTGCCGTTGTTCCGCTGGACTGTTACCGATGGGCTGCAGCGTCTTGACATAGCCCTCGAGCCGCAGGCTGTCAACTCGGAGCCAACCGGCGTGCTGCGGCACATACGCGCAGTTGAGAAACCGGGCATATATGCCCTGCTCGATTTCCATCCGTTTCTGGACGACCCTGTCCATGTCCGGCTTATCAAGGACATATGCATGCGCTATCGGGAGATACCGCGGCAGATCGTGCTGATCAGTCACTCTGTCGAATTGCCCAGCGAACTCGAACCGTTCAGCGCGCGTTTCGAAATGGCTCTTCCCGGCGAAGATGCCCGTCGCGAGATCATCAAACGCGTCGCTGATGACTGGGTAAGCGAGCATCCTGGCGCGCGGGTCAAGGCCGACGCAAAGGCCTATGAGATGTTGGTTCGTAATCTCGCCGGCCTCACTTACAGCGACACCGAACAACTCGCGCGTAATGCCATATTCGTTGACGGAGCCATTAGCAGTAGCGATCTGCCGGGCGTGATGCAGGCCAAATACGATTTGCTGAATCAAGGCGGAGCGCTGCACTTCGAGTACGACACTGCCCGTTTCAATGACGTCGGCGGAATGAAGCGATTGAAATCATGGCTCGAGCAGCGCAAAACGGTTTTTCGCGGTGACGACGGCAGTATTCACCTCGACGCGCCGAAAGGTGTCGTTCTTATTGGCGTGCAGGGTTGCGGCAAGAGCCTGGCGGCGAAGGCGACGGCCGGCATCTTCGGTGTCCCGTTGCTGCGTCTCGATTTCGGAAGCGTTTATGACAAGTATCACGGCGAGACCGAACGTAAGCTGCGCGAATCGCTGCACGCGGCCGACGTCATGGCGCCGTGCGTGTTATGGATTGACGAGATCGAGAAAGGTATCGCTGGTCGGGGTGGTGAGACCGGTACTGTGCAGCGAGTCCTCGGCACATTTCTGACCTGGATGGCGGAAAAGCAAAGCCGGGTATTTGTCGTGGCGACTGCCAACAACATCGCCGTATTGCCGCCCGAACTCGTGCGCAAAGGGCGCTTTGACGAAATCTTTTTCGTCGACCTGCCACGGAACAAGGCACGTGAGTCGATACTGGCAATTCATCTCTCGAGCCGCAATCAAGACCCCGGCAACTTCGATGTCACTGCGCTGGCGGCGTCGATGAAGGGCTTCTCAGGCGCCGAAATCGAGCAGGCCGTGGTAGCTGCGCTTTATGCGGCGCACGCAGAACGAGAGGATCTTGCCACTGAACATATTGTTGCCGAAATTGAGCAGACGAGGCCTTTGTCAGTGGTGATGAATGAGCAGATTGATGCGTTGCGGAAATGGGCTGAAGGGCGCACCGTTCCCTGTGATTAGCACCTCGTCAGGGTCGCGAATGCTGTGGTTACGGACCTTGGCCGAGCAGCGTTGTCTGTCGGGACAGCCGTGGTAGACTGCCGTTATGACTAATGAAAACAAAAAAATAAATGAATTAGTCGCGGATGATGATGACCCCACGTCGGAGCTGGAGGTCTTACCGGTACTTTTGCCCGAGGACATCGAGTCTGAGCTGGCTGCCACAACCTCCGGATTGAGAGAGTCAGCCAGTGAGCAGGGTGCCGAATCGATCGCCGGGTTGCAGTCGGCGCTTAAATCGCGCTCGGATACGATTGGGCAGTTGCAATTCGAGATCGAGCAGCTGCGCGCCAGGCTGCAGGGACTCGAGGCCGAAGTCAGCGCACGCGAAAAAATTACCATAAAGCTCAATCAGGACATTGACGATTTCCAGAAGGAACTGACGCAGAAGTCTCAACTGCTGAAAAGTCGCGATGAGACTATTAAGTCATTAACGGCTGAGATCCGCGAACGCTATGAGGCGGAACTGGCGCTGCAACAATCGGCAGACGAGCTTCGCAGCGAGCTGGAGCATGCCAGGAATGCCGAGCGCGAACTCGATGTCGACGGCCTGAAACAGCGACTCGCGCTTCAGGAGGAGAGAATTCTCGAGCTCGAGCGCGACAACGAAACGCTGACCCGGCGTGCCAGCGCTGAGGAAGCCGACAAAGCCCGGAACGATCGGCAGCTGATGGCCGAGCAAACAGGCCAGTTAGTCAGTAATAAAGCACTGATCAAGCAGCTGCAGGAGCAACTGGCCCGATCCGATCAGTATGCAGACTCGCTGCGGCAACAGTTGCAGGAGGCGCAGACGACAGCGGCGGCAGCCGAGCAAGCCCGGGGTTTTCTGCAACAGTCTCTGGACAAACAGACTGAAAAATCAGCCGACCTGAATACGCAGCTGCAAAGTATGGCTGGTAGAAGCGCTGAACTCGAGCAGCAGCTGGAGGAACAGCGCGTCGCGCATGATGAACAAATACGCACGCTTCGCTTCGAACTCGGTGAAGCAGAGGAGACTGTTACTCAACACGAGCTGGTTGCAGAACAGCTCGCGACCGACCTCGTTGAGAATCGCGGCGTTCGGATTGAACTTGAATCCATGCTGACGCGGATCGAGGAAGGCAGCAAGGCGCAAATAGAGGAGTTAGAAAAAGAGAATCGCAAGCTACAACACGAGCTGCAGGAAGCGGAGGAGAAGCTTGACACCAGGAATGAGTCAATAAATTGCCTCCTCACCGAACTGGCCAAGAAGTCTCGGCCAATGGACTCTATCGGCGAAATTGAACACGTAATTCAGGGGATCGACGAACGTGTGTCGGAACGAATCGACGATCGATCGTCGCCGCAGGAAAAAGATCGCGTGACGCGTGTGCTGGTTGGTGCCGTTGAGGGCCAGGAGCTGCGGTTCCCGTTATTCAAGGACAGGTTGACCATTGGCCGTACGGAACAAAACGATATCCAGTTGAAAGCGGCCTACATCAGCCGCCGACATGCGGTTATCGTTACCGACGACGACCGGACTCGGATAATGGACTGGGGGAGCAAGAACGGCGTCTTCGTGAATTCTGAGCGTATCACCGAACACTTCCTTCGCAA
>Ga0224508_10003301_pt1 | contig 13367 bp, 12 predicted proteins | sample SF_Jan12_sed_USG_4_FD_170157 | JGI IMG/M metagenome (GOLD analysis project Ga0224508, IMG submission 170157) | Sediment microbial communities from San Francisco Bay, California, United States - SF_Jan12_sed_USGS_21 | ecosystem: Environmental > Aquatic > Marine > Sediment | place: USA...
CATCGGCGATGGGCCCTGGTTCTATCCAAAGGAAAGACTGATCGACTATCTGGATCGTCGACTCAGCCGTCCGCTCATCAAGTCTCAGATACACGGCGATACGCTGCTCGAAGCACAGCGCGGCAGCAATATGAGTAAACAATTCGCGCTCACCGAGAAAGGCGAGCTTGTCAACGGAATCGGCGACCCGTTACCAACCCGCCACGACATACTGACCGGCTCTCGGACGGATGGACGCGCATTTACCGAGGACGTCGACCGAACCTGCAACAACTGGACTAGCAACGACGAAGGGTCTGCACAGGTCGGTCATTCCGATCGCATCGGCAACGGCAACACCTCATGGAATTCCTCGCACGCCACGATCGGCTGCAGCCAGGAAGATATGGTGAACTCAGGCGGGGTCGGACTGTTTTACTGTTTTGCAGTAGATTAGCATTCTCCGCCGACTAAGCAGGCCGGCGTCTCAGCTCCTCGACGTTCAGTCGCTTCTCAATCACCCCTGTTGCACGCCGAAAGCGACTATCAGTCTTGAGGCAAGTGAGTGCATTGCAGTTTTCCGATTCATTGATGAAATCAGGCTTCGCTGTGTCGCGGACGTTGTGTTGGCAAGTGTGTCGCAGGCGCGGGCAGTGCCCGCGCGAGAATCAGGCAGGCGATGAACGCCGAGAGCGCCGACGTCCAGAGCACGCCGACACGCGTGGCTGCCAGGTAGTCGAATCCGCCGTGCTCGAATGCCAGGTTGCCGATGAATAGGCTCATCGTGAAGCCGATGCCAGCCAGCGTGCTCACGCCGTCGAGTGCTGCCCAGGAGGCTCCCTAGGGCAGCCTCGCCCATCCCAGTCGAATGGCGGCGCCGACGGCGAGCATGATGCCGAGCGGCTTTCCGATCAGCAGCCCGAGGGCGATCCCGAGCGAGACTCTCATACTGCCGCCTTGTCAAGCAGGTCAAAACTCAGAATGAGGACACGACCCAAGGTGGCCGACTATGGACCCTGACTGCGCTATTGCTCGAGCAGGGACTCGGCGAGCTCGCGGTAGTCGTTGGATTGCTGGCGGCGAACGAGTTCGTAGTCGACGCCGTCGAGATACTCGGTGTTCTCTCCGAGCTGGTCCATCAGCTCTTGGTAAGCCTCCTCCGCCTGAACCCGGGCGAACGCCTCACGAAGGACCCTCAGCCTGTCTTCGGGGACGCCGGCGGGCGCCATCACGACGCGGTGCATGAATCCTGTCGTGGCAGGCAGGCCGATCTCGGCGAAAGACGGCACGCCTTCCAGGATTCTCTCAGGCCCGGCGGTCGCGAGAATCCTGATCCGCCCCGCCTCCACATCCGCGGCAACGGTGGCGGGGAAAGCCATGGAGACGTCCACATCCCCCGCCATGAGGGCGGCCTTCGCGGGCCCGCCACCGCGGTATGGCACCATCCGTAGCTGCAGTCCGAGATTGTTCATGATCTGGAGCGCCGGCACGAACAGAGCGACCCATAGCCCGCTGTGGGACATCGTGAGTTGGCCCGGCCTGGCCCTGGCATCCGCCTCGAGCTCCGCCCAAGTCGCATAGGGTCCATCGGTGCGCACGATGATGCCGATCTCCCCGTAATTGACTCGCGCTACGGGCACCAGATCTGTGTTCGTATCGTACGCGTCGTTGCGGAACGTGTACCGATGAAGCTGATCCCTGTAATTGTCGGTGAACAACAACGTGTATCCGTCGGGCGCCGACCGGACCGCCTCCAGGGTACCCTTCTGCCCCGCCTGGCCGGGCACCAGCTTGATCAGCATCGGCTGGCCGAGATACTCATTAATAAAGGTCGTGAATACACGAGCGTTGAGATCGCTGGAGCCGCCCGCGGCATAAGGCACGATCAGTGTGATCGGCTTTTCAGGATACTGCGCCTGTGCCACAGTCAGGCTGATGGCCAACACCGCCGCACAAAACAGGGGGGCGGCAAGACGAACGCGTCCCCGAGATCCGAACCAGCGCGACGCTGCGGCCACCCCCACAGGGTCGATGCTCATGCCTGTTCCCTCGCGATCGCCCGCTGCCGGAGCCGATTCATGCGGGTCCCGAGGAGAATTCCTATGATGGGCGTCGCAATCAGCACCGCTGTCATACCGATCCGCTCCACGAACGCAAACCGCATCCAGTCCTCGCCCGCCAATGCGAGGGTCTGCCCGAAAGTGTATTCCAATTCCCGTCCCAGTATGAACCCCATCACCATGGGGGCTACGTCGAATCTGGCGGTCCGCGCCGCGATACCTACCAGCCCGAATCCGATCAGCGTCACAATGTCGAACGGATTGCCGCGAGCCAGGTAGGTTCCGGCGAAGGCCAGCATGATCGTGACCGGTATCAGCAGCGAGCGCCTGATGGTGACAACCCGGGCGAAGAGCGGAATGGTCACGTAACCGATGATCAGGAACAGGACATTAGCAAAAACCATGGCGATCAGGATTGCGAACACGGTCTCGCCGCTGGTCTCCAGGAGCGTCGGGCCGGGCCGCAATCCCTGCATCATGAAGGCGCCGAGCAACAGCGCGGTTACCGCGTCTCCCGGGATGCCGAGCGTCAACAGTGGCACCATCGTCGGCCCATTGACGGCGTTATTGGCGGCCTCCGCAGCCGCGACACCATCAAGCTCTCCTTTGCCGAAATTCTCCGGGGTCTTGGAAGCATTCTTTGCGGCGATGTAACCCATCATCGCCGCGATAGGCTGGCCGAGCCCCGGCACCAATCCGATGCCGGTACCAATAACCGTCGAGCGACAGATCGTGCGCAGACTCCTCTTCAGCTCGGCAAGGCGCAGGCGCTCGCCGACGAACGCAATGCGAGATCCCGACCGGTCCCCCTCCTTCACTGCGTTGAAGATCTCCGGTAGCGCGAAGAGGCCGATCAACATCGGAATGAGATGAAAGCCGTCGTAGAGCTCGTTCGTACCGAACGTATAACGGGCCATCCCAGAGAACGGATCTGCACCGATGAACCCGAGCCACACGCCCAGACAGAGCATGATCAGCCCCTTGATAACGGGTCCGGTGGACGTCACCGCGATGATCACCAGACTCAGGAACATCACGGACGCGATCTCAGGCGGACCAAAGTTGAGAACGACTGCAGCGACAGGGATGATCATCACGAGGGTAAACACATCGCTGAAGAAATCGGAGATCGCCGAAGCATAGAGCCCCATCTCGAGCGCTTTGCGCGGTTGCCCCTTCTTCGTCAACTCGTGACCGTCGAATACCGTGGCGATCGAAGCGCCCGTCCCGGGCATGGAAACCAGTATGGCGGGAACGCTGCCGCCATAGATGCCGCCCTTGTAAACGCCTATCAGGAAGGGGATGCCGATCAACGGATCGCCGACGAGGAAGGAGATGGGCACCAGCACGGACATCCCCATGGTCGTCGTGAAGCCAGGCAGAGACCCCATCAGCATGCCGAGGAGAAGACCTGCGCTGATCCACACGAAAGTGTCTATTCGGAGCGCTGCATCAAGACCGACGAGTAGAGTTTCTATCATCGGTCGAGCGTCCTAGAACGCCGGCAGCAATTGGATCAACGGCGCGAGCATTCGTTGGATGACGTCAGCCTCGGGGAGGGCGGTCCTCAGTACGTGCGTCACAATGATGAAGAAACTCACGGGTATGAGGATGCTGATGCTGAGGATTTGAATTGGGTTTCGGTTGCCAACCAGTACGGCCGTGCTCGCCATTAACAAGAACATCGTCGTGACGAAGCCGAGGGTCGTCAGCAAGAGCGCGCAGGTCACGGTGATGATCAAAAAGCCCACCTGTCGCCAAAGGGGCCCTGGGGCGCCGCTGCTGACTAAGGGCCCGGTCGTCTTGAAAGCGCCCTGCCGCGCCTGGTTGATCAGGAAGACCACCGCAACCAGCGCCGTCCCAACGAGGATGAGAGAGGGGAAAACCCGCGGATTCATGGCCAGCAGGTCGTTGCTCAGTGGGATGGGCGGATCGACGATGAGCAGGCCGCTGAACGCCAGCGCGAGGGTCGCGAGGACGAGGACGACGATCGTGAACCGAACGTCAGCCTGACGTGGAATCACGTCGCCTACCGTTATCTGGGCGGCGGCGAATAGCCCGCATACCGGGTCAAATGGCTACGCGCAGAGCAGCCTCCACCCGGTGACATCTGCGGGCTAAGCGACGGCAACGGATGAGAGGCCCGGGCCGCTGAGGGGCAACGTGACGGCTTCCTGACGTTCGACCGAAAGGTCGGCTGCCATATAGACCTCCATTACCCGCCTCGCTTTCTCAGCGGAACACATCTCCGGACGGTCGAATGCGACAGCTTCGATCCAGTGGACCGTCTCATCGTGCATCGGTCCGGCGAACACGTGACCGACCGGTTCACCGGGCATTGTCGACATCGGAAGCCTGATCCCGTGCTCCATGGTATTGAAGATGACGTCGCGGTGCGTATCGTCGATGACCAACATGCCGTCGGTTCCGGTGAGCTCTATCCAGGTGCCGGAGTAATTCGGATGACCGGGGGGCATGGTCCAACCGGCGCCGATGGTCAGGATCACCCCATTGTCCATCGTCACCATGATCCACTGCGCGTCCTCCGAACCGGTGACGCCCTTCATCGCGCCATACACCGACTGCGAGTACACGCGCACGGGCTTCGCCGGCTCCATGAGCCAGAGGACGAAGTCCAGGTCGTGTGTGGCCTCCATGGCCGCAGGAGATAGCTTGATTCGACCGCTGATCTTGGTGCCGAGCCCCCGCGTCAAATGCCGGCTGACCAGGGCGCAGACTGGATCGCCGATGGTCTTCTCCACCAGGCTCTTCTTCGCGTAGGCGAATTTGGGATTGAAGCGCTGCGAATAACCAATCGCGAACTTGAGGTCCTTTTCCTTCTGAATCTGGATGAGCTCGTCAGCCTCTTCCAGAGTCAGGGCCAGCGGCTTCTCGAGGAATACATGTCTCCCGGCCAGCAAGGCCTCTTTCGCTATCGGATAATGCGTCGTCTCGGGAGTCGCGGAAATGATGATCGTATCGAGCGAGTCGTTGGCGATAATATCCTTGTAGTCTGTGGATGCCGATGTCGGACTCGTCTCAGCGACAATTTCCTTCAATCGTTCTTCGTTGATCTCGGCGATGTGTAACTCGTCGACGAGAGCGCTCGCGGCACACGTATTGGCCCGAATGCCCCCACACCATCCAGTGCCAATGATTCCAACGTTGATCTGCTTCATCTTAATCTTCTCTTTCGTGTTCAGGTGGTTATTCGGAAGCTGCGACGAGGCGTCGCGGCAGCCTGGCCTGGTATTGTACGAGTTCGGCTACGGTCTAGCCAGGCGCCAGGATCGACGGGTTTATGTCGCCTCAGAACATGAGGCTGGGCAACCAGGTCGCGAGCCCCGGGAAAAGCAGGATCAGCACGGCGACCACCAGCATCAGAATCCAGAACGGTATGGAGCCTCTGAATATCTCACCAAGGCTGACCGAAGCATCGGGGACCGAGGATTTCACCGTGAAAATCAATAATCCCATCGGTGGTGTCAGTAACCCGGCTTCGATCACGATGATCCCGTAGATCGCGAATGCGATTGGATCGAACCCCGCCGCGAGTGCCATGGGCACGAAAATCGGCACCGTCAGCAGAATATCGGAGATCGAGTCGATCAGCGCGCCCAGGAGCAGCCAGATGACCGTCATGATCAGGATCAGTCCGAACGGGTTCAGCCCAGCCCCGACAACGAGATCCTGGACGAGATTGATGCCACCGCTGACGGCGAGGAGCCGCGAATACATCGACCCCGCGATCAACAGGAACATGATGGGCGCCGTGTAACGTCCCGCGTTATAAACGGCCTCCATGAATTGCCTGCCACGCATGCCTTTCGTGTACCCGAGGACGATGCTACCGAGAGCCCCGAATCCGGCGGCCTCCGTGGGCGTAAAAATGCCGGACCAGATGCCACCAAGCACGAGGATGATCAACGCGACAATACCCATCCCGCTGATGAGCTCGGCGCGGAGTTCTCCCTTGCTACGCCGGTCGTGAGCGCTATCCGCCGGCGGCGCGATGGAGGGGTTACGAATCGCGGTGACGGTGCAATAGATCACGAACGTAAGGCCCATCAAAAGACCCGGTATGACGCCCGCAATGAACAGCGCCCCGACCGAGCCTTCGGTGAGAATCGCCCAGACGATCAACAGGACACTCGGCGGGATCAGCATCCCCAGGGAACCACTGCCGGCAATGACCCCCAGGGCATAGGACTTACCGTAGCCCAGCCGGCGCATCTCCGGGTACGCGATACGGCTGAACGTAGCGGCCGATGCGATAGCCACGCCAGATACCGCAGCGAAGGCCGCGTTGCCAATGACCGTGGCGGCTGCCAGGCGACCAGGCAGCCTGCGCAGCGCGCGGTCACACACCATGTAGAGATCGGTAGCCGCGCCGGAGCGGCTGATAATCTCGCCCATGAGCATGAAGAGTGGAATCACGGCGAGCGCGTGACTGCGGATCGAGTCGTACGCCGTAGAGCCCAGGATGGAGAGCGCTATATTGATATCACCGTAGGCCAGGTAAACGCCGATGACGCTGGCGACCCCCAGAGCGATACCAATCTGCACGCCGAGGAGAATCAGCACGAGCAAGATCGCCAGTGAATAGAAAATAACCTCTGGACCCAGCACGAAAATACGCTCCCCTATTGCCCCTGAGCAGACTCAGGCGCTAACGGGCTCATCCGGATCAGAATCGATGCGTCCCGTCCAATCCAGAAACATCAAGTGGAGGTAGACATAGGCCGCAAAGACAGACGTCACCGCCACCAGGAACCTCACGGGATACGTGGGCACACGGAGCGCTCCTTCGCCTTCATACTCGCTCACGCCCAGCGCCTCGACTGCGGGGCCCCAAGCGCTGAACGCGGTGCCTAGGAAGAACAGAAGACCGAGCACGTTGGCGAAGGTTCGTAGCGCGCGCTGCCAGTTCACTCCCACAGCGTCGTAGAGGATCGTACTCCGGATCATTCCGCCCCAGTAGATCGCGAGCGGCAATTGCAGGAACGTTATCGACACGACGGAGTTCTTGATGATCTCGGTTGCGCCGAGCAAGGGCTGGCTGAAGAGATAACGACCCAGCACGTCGACAAAGATGATCACCGCAAGGACCAGCACCCAGAAAGCTGAAACGACGTGTGTCGTTTGCGCGATTCGGCTAATCATTATTCAAACGTCGACCCATTCACCGGACGCGACGGATTTCGCGATGGCCTCGAGCAGCGCTACATTGCCGATGCGCTGCGCATCAGTAAATCGATAGGTACACCTGCCCTCGACGGCGTCGGCCCATTCTTCCAGATTTGTTCTGACCGGGTCCTTCGGCTCGAAGGTCTGGCTGTGCTGAACCCCATCTTTTCCACACGTGATGAGATGCGTCCTGCCGCCTTCCTGGGGGTGAGCATCGTCCCGCGCCTCGACCCACATCTCGTTGCCGAACACAGTGAACCGACCGTAATAAGGCGTCGCCGAAATCGCGCCGACGAATCCCGTAGCTCCACTCTCGAACCGCAACTGCACGGTCACAACGTCTCCGGTGGGCAGGGGAAGAACACGCTGCGCGGTTTGCGCAACAACCGCTTTCACGGGACCGAGCATCGAGATGAAGAGATCGGTCAGATGAACACCCATGCCCGTCATGCCGGCAGCCGGCGCCTCTTCCTGGGAACCGCGCCAGCCATCCGCATCGATCGATGCGAAAATGCTGTGAGAGAAATTGGCTTCGACGTGCATCTGCGTGCCCAACTCGCGCGACGCGACCATCGCCGCAATAGCCTCCATCGTCGACTCGTAGCGACGCTCGTGGCCGACCCCCATGATCAGCCCCGCCTTGTTCGTTGCCGCCAGCATCCGCTCGACGCTGTCCCTTGTGAGGGACAGCGGTTTCTCACAGAAGATCTGCTTGCCCTGCTCCACGGCCGCCAGTACCTGGTCCTCGTGCTGGGAATGCGGCGTGCACAGAATCACTGCGTCGACTTCCGGGTCCTCGAGCACTCTGGAGTAGTCGTCGACTAGAGGGATTCCCTTCTCTTCGGAAAAATCTCTGTGGCGATCGGGCCGGCGCGCGGTCAACCGGACGATCTTGATCTTCTCGCTGTTCTCCACCGAGTTGACCATATGGCGACCCCACCAACCGAGTCCTACCATCGCAGCTCTGATCACAATCAGCCTCCCTTGTCATGCAGCCGTAACGGCCGGATTAGTTCTTAGTCGATCGCGTATTGAACCGGCCAATCATAGCCGCTTTGACTCACGGCCTCGATGTAGGTGCGAATGACCTCGGAGCCCGGCATCCCTCGCGAGTTGGCTTCCCTGGCCATCTCATTGGGGAACTCACTCAATGAGCGAGCCCAGTCTGCGCGAACGTCTTCGGGCAGCTCACGAATGGTGGCGCCGGAGTTTTTGAGGTTCTCCAGCCCTTTGACCTGGCGCTCGTCCAGGACTCGTCCCGCCTCGACTTCGTAGGCGCGCCCGACCTCCACCACGATCCGCCTTACCTCGGGCGGCAGTCGATCGAGAGAGCGCGTGTTCATGGTCACGACAATGGCACCGCCCATCGCACCGAAACCGATCAACGTGTAATAGGGCGCGGGCTCGTGAAATTTGTAGGCGAAGTAGGCGGACGGAAACATCACCCAACCGGAATAAACTCCGGTCTGCAAAGCCATATAGCCGTCCGGCAGCGTCGACTGCACCGGTATGACGCCCGCAAACTCCAGCCACGGAAGATTCGGTCCCGCGCCCGCCACCTTCACGCCTCTCAGGTCGTCGATGGCCTCCCAGGGCAAGCTCGAACCAAGGTGATAATTGTCCCAGCCATTAATGGCGATGACGGTTTGCCCGTAACGCTCCTCGAGATGCTCGGTAAGCCATGGATGCGCGTCATAGACCTGGCGCGCCACCCGAATCGCAAGTTGAGAACCCTGGGGGCCGAAGGGCACGAAGTACTGAAAATTGTGCAGGAACATCTTGGCCGGCTCGAAACACGTGCAAAAACCGCCGATGTCCAGAATCCCGATCTGCACCGCCTCCAGGGTCTCGGCCACCGAAGCGATGGACCCGCCGTATCCCTCAATGATCCTCAACTCGTGCTCCGTTTCTTCAGCGACCCGACGCTTGAGCTCCGGAACGAGATAGTCACGCATGACGGTGACATAAACGGAGGGTCCCGCAGGATGCCCGGAGCCTACCCGCAGCGTATAGAGCTCGGCCGAAGCTCCTGCGGGCAGCAGAATCGCCAGGCCTAGAACGGTGCAGAAGATCGAATATTGACGCAAGTGCGGCTCCTTCGCGGTAACGTGCGCGGATAAGGTCTTACGCGGCGGCTTCTTTCCTCTGTGAGTTCTGCGCGGTCCGAGGATTGAGCTCGCACGCCTCCGTCCAACTGATGATGTTCAGCGTCCGAACGAAACTGCCCGCTCCTACGTTCTCTGCACACCATAACCCCAACTCCACAATCTCAGAATCCGAGAAATGCTCTTTGAGCTCGGCATAGAACGCATCATCATCCGCCCTGGATATGTCGTGCTTCAGGTGATCCGCGAACCGCAGCGCCACCTTCTCTCGCGCGGACAGTAGCTGACTATTCTCGAAATCCCAGACCTCCTGAATCTTATCTTCCGTCAACCCGGCGTCCTTTGCGCCCGCAGAGCGAACGGTGCCGCAGTAACCGCAGGTATGATCGAAGGCGATCTTGACGCGGCAGAGCTCCTTTAGGTCCTTGGGCAGTTCACCGTCGTTCGAGAGCGACAGCCAGTACCGGTACCATGCCAGACCCATGGGGCTCCTGAATATGATGCGAAGGACACGCGGATCCGGCGAACCCGCCGTTTCCGCATGCTTCAGGAACTCCCGGGCGTCCGTTGAGAGCTCTTCATCTCCCAGATAGTCCAAGCGAGGCATTTTCGCTCCTCAAACGATACTCTTCGCTAATACAGATCGACTGACTACAGGCCGACGAGCTCCCTGGCTTCACCCGTCAGCTCCAGAATGTGCACTCCGGTGTGCGAGCGGTCCACGATGTAGACGTAGCCGCGGTCATCGATATTGACGTTGTTCGTCTGGATGGCGGAATCACAGCGTTCGACACCATCGACATCTCTACAAAGCTCGATAGTGTTCTCCGTGGTCTCCGGAACGTAGTAACCCACTTCGACGGGCTGGAACGGATTCCTGATGTCCACGGCCCGGACGCCGGCGTTGAAGTAGGAAAAAAGCGCCAGTGTTCTGTCGAAGTTCGGGTTGAAAGCATCATGGACCGAATGTGGCCCGAAGCGCCCACCTCGGTTGCAGTAGTCACCGGGCTGATCCGGGACCTGAAACGTCGACACAGAGTAGGGTTTGTCCTCCTGCGTAATGTCGATGAAGAACACGACGTCGCGCACGCCCTGGCAGTACAACGCACCGCCGCCGGCCTCGGAGGGGACGATCAAGAAATCCCGCACGCCGTACTCGGCATCGTCCCCATAGTCGGGGATCTCGACCCCAAGCATCGGCTTCGCGGTGTGCACACCCCAGTAGCTGGGCATATCGAGCCGCGAGATCTGCGGGTACAGCAGGTTCTCGGGCGTGGGCGCGAAGGGATCTTCGGCCTCAGGATCACCACTCAGAAACTTGTCCCGGTCCAGAATCTGGAGCGTTCCGTTGTTGCCGCTTCCGTAACCGACATAGATGCGGTTGCCGAGAGCAAACGCTTGATGCAGCCCGGAGACGTTATAGGCGGGAAACGGCCCCTTGGCCGTGGGCTCCCAGCCAGCGAGTCCGAAGTCGCGGATGTGTCGCGTCTCCTCGGGATTGCTGAGGTCATACGCCTGCAGGACCCGGGTGACCCGCCAGCCTTCGGGCGTGCCATTGAAATAACCGATTCCGGTTTCGCACTCCCATTGAATCTTGTGCGTCTCACGGGTGCCGCGACTGGACTCGGGACGAGACGAGAAACCGGTGACGTCGATGGTCGACATGAACTCGGGTTCTTCGGGATCCGTCACGTCGAACATCTCATACCCGATCAGCCCGTTGGTGCGAACCATATAGACCCGGTCGGGATCCCCTTCGGGTAAGACGTCGCCATCGCAGATCTGAACGTGCTGGCTGCCACTGGCCTCCAGCCCGGTGGGCGGGAGGTGCTTCAGCATCGTCGGCGAGCTCGGGTCTGTGACATCCAGGATGGAGAGGCCATTGACCTCGGTCAGACCGGTGGCGGGGTTGACGGCCTCACCGGCGTGCTGCCCGACGAACAAGATCCGCCGGTTGCCATAGGTGTGCACCACGGGCTGATAGGCGGAGCGGGCCTGAAGATCGTGATAGCCCACCAGGCGCATGTTCGACGCCTCGGCGCTGTCAGCCATGACGGGAGGTGCCTGAGGCGCTTCGGGCGCCTCGTCCGGCTGAGGGCCGCAGCCAGCCAGCGCCAGGATAGATAACAGACTGAGAAACCTCGAAAAAGGCCCGAACTGCTCGTCCAGCTGAAACATCTGAGTCCCCCTGATTCTTATGGAGTCCTAGGGTTGATTGTCTATGCTCTCATGATCGTGCCTAAGGCCCCCGGAGTCTAGCCCGCCTGTTTCACCAGGCGGCCGCTACGCTTGGCACAGGTATTTGAGTGGACACGCGCGGATCCCCCGCGGCCCGTTCGGGCGAGGTTACAATGCCCGAGTCCGAAAAAAGAACGGGTGAAACCGCCCATGTCACGATATCTCATGAGCTCGCTCGGCAGAGGATGCCCGGCCCGGGCGAATCCACAATGAGCCAGGACCTGTTCTCTCTGGCCGGCAAGGTCGCCTTGGTAACGGGCGCCTCGAGCGGGCTGGGCAGGCACTTCGCCAGCGTTCTCGCAGAGGCGGGCGCGCAGGTCGTGGCCGGTGCCAGGCGCGTCGAGCGACTCGATGAGCTCGTCGTGGAGATCGAGTCCCGCGATGGGCGCGCCACGGCCTTACAGCTCGATGTGACCGACCCGCAGAGCGTCGAGGTGGTGTTCGAAACAGCCGCCGCAACTGTCGGGCTGATCGATGTCGTTGTCAATTGCGCCGGGATCGCCGAAACGGGAAGGTTCCTCGAGTTGGGGGATTCGCAGTGGAACAGGGTATTGGAGGTCAACGTCAACGGCTTGCGCCGAGTATCCCAGGCAGCGACCCGCCGACTGATCGAAGCCGAGCGCCCGGGGGTCATCGTGAATATCGCATCTGTCGCAGGCTTGGCGGCTGCCCCGGGCTGGACCGTCTACGCGACGTCAAAGGCCGCCGTGATCCACCTGACAAAGACGATGGCGACGGAGCTGTGGAGATACGGCATTCGCGTCAACGCGCTGTGCCCGGGTTATTTCCCCTCGGAGATGAACGAGGAGTTCCTCGCCAGCGAGCAGGGCCAGGAATATGTGGGGCGCTTCCCGCCGCGACGCGTCGGGGAACTCCGCGAGCTGACAGGCCCCCTGTTACTCCTGGCCAGCGACGCTTCGAGCTACATGACCGGCGTTGCGCTGCCGGTTGATGGTGGTCACGCGATCCGACTGGTCTAGAAGGCGACGCCCGGTGCACGCGATTGAACCGAACCCCACACTGATCTTGAGCCGACGTTATTGGACCGGCGCGTCCGGCGAAAGCACCGCTTCCATTCCGAGCGCCGCAAGCGGTTCCACCATGGTCCCGAGCTCGGACGCGCGCTCGTTGGACGCGTTGCCGTCCAGCGCTCTCTTCAGAACACCCTGACAGATCGCGGCAAGGCGAAAAAACGAGCAGGCCAGATAAAAAGACCACGGCTCCACATCGCTCAAACCTGTGCGCCGGCAGTATAGCTTCAGGAAATCTGGCTCGCTGGGAATACCAAGCGCTGCTAAGTCCAGACCAGCAATGCCCCGGATGAACAGGTCTCTTCCCAGTCTACGCTGCATACACATATAGGCGAGATCTGCGAGGGGATGACCAAGGGTGGATAGCTCCCAGTCGAAGACCGCCACCAACTCCAACTTGTCCGGTGCAAACATGACGTTATCCAGTCGGTAGTCACCGTGGATAAGCGAGACCCGACCGTCGTCCGGAGGGATGTGGCGAGGCAACCAATCCATGAGCGCCTCCATCGGTTCGATCCGCCGCGTCTCGGATGCCCGGTATTGTTTCGTCCATCGGCTCACCTGACGCTCGTAGTAGTTGCCGGGTCGACCGAAATTGCCGAGCTGAACTGCATCGAGATCGACCGTGTGTATGGCCGCAAGCACCCGGTTCGTTTCGTCATAGACACGGCCCCTCTGGCCGGGGGTCAGGTCCGGCAGGGCCGGATCCAGAAAAACCCTGCCTTCGACGTATTCCATGACGTAGAACCAGCTCCCGATAACGGCGT
>Ga0224508_10003302_pt1 | contig 13367 bp, 37 predicted proteins | sample SF_Jan12_sed_USG_4_FD_170157 | JGI IMG/M metagenome (GOLD analysis project Ga0224508, IMG submission 170157) | Sediment microbial communities from San Francisco Bay, California, United States - SF_Jan12_sed_USGS_21 | ecosystem: Environmental > Aquatic > Marine > Sediment | place: USA...
TGATATTATGTGGGCTCAGCCCTATTCGTATGGAACGATGTATGGCACATTAATTCTTTTACCTCATGCGACACTGGGAGGGGAATTTCGTTTCTATACGCAAGCGTATACGTCCATTCAAGAAAAAACCTGTCAACATGTTACACATTTGATGAGACGAGGCTTGAAAATTCCTGATTTTCCATGGTGCCTTGAACTGTATAAGGGTAAAAAACCTTTATGATTCAACAATTTCGGTTTTTAAAGAATTACATTGAACAGATCAATGCTAAGGGCGGTCCAGTTGAAGAAGACTATCCTAGCCTTGATCGATGGATACGTCAAGCACATCATTATGGTCCAACACCACAAGAACGTGAGGAGATGTTTCAGAGCATTTTGGATAAAAACAGCCCGTCATTGTTCAATCGTATTTTCTATACTCCTCGTGGGTATGCTGGCTCTTTTGATATTATGCAGAACCTCTATAATAACCAAGTTGAGCCGACAGTTTCCTCGACATTAAAGAAATGGGATCAATTTATCGTCGTACAGATGTCTTCTGTGGCGGTGCGAAATCGTTTAAAAAAGATTAAAGATTTTTGTCATGACGCAAATAGTTGGAAAAGTTTTCTTGATGTGGCTTGTGGTCCTGGATTAGCCCTTGCGACTCTTCATATCAATCACCCAACCAATAACTTTAGTTATGTAGGTGTCGACCAAGATCCTGATGCCATTGCGTATTGTGGGCGGTATAAATATATAGAAAATGCACGATTTAAAACGATACCGTTTCTATCTATGACGCCGGAAACCATAGGTGTGTCTGATATCGTGTGGTGTTCAGGATTTTTTGACTATATTGTAACGCGAAAGGGATTTATGGGTGCGGCTCGACGCTTGATAGACCTCAGTAAACAAACCGTTATCATTGGCAATATGGGTCCATACAACCTGAGTCGGCCACTTATGGAGATGTTAGGCTGGAGACTCACCTATCGAACAAAAGAGGAACTTCTTGTGATTGGCGAAGAATTGCGACGAAAATATGGGTGTATCAAACATATCTCTGTCACAAGTGATGACACTGGCATTCAACACTATTTGTCTCTCACTCTTAAATAAACACTCCCTATGATTGAACCTCGTTTAGTCTCAAATCCTTACGATAAACATGCAGAAATTGCGGCCTTCTTCATTTGGGTCGAAGGACAACTCCCAAATCTCACACAAAATAATCAACAATATGTTTTACGGTTTACCGCCTATCTCAAAAAATTGCTCGAAAATGAACGATATCGACTCTTAAGCTATTATGGTTATCAAGATCATTTAACGATTGTCATGCATCGAGGCATTATCCAAGAAAATAGTCATGAACAAATTTTTTTTATGATTGAAGGAGATCATGTTGTCATTCGAAAACAGTCCAAACAACAATACCCCATGAGTACTTTATCGGCACAATTATTGCATATGAGCTAAGTTTATGAGCCGTCCAAAAAAAGACCCTTTCATCACTAAAATAACACGACCGGATCATCTTTTTGATGAAGCCTATCCCTATCAAGAAGGGGCCATTAAGCAATATGCCGTATTGTTACTGTATCAAGAAAAAGTCAATACCCGACAACTGGATCAATTTGATCCGGCACAAATTCGAGCCCATGCCCTCTATTATGAAGAAAAAGATGAGGCCTATGATGTCTATGATCAAGCGATTCAGCAACACGGCTCACGGCTCTTTTATGGAGAAATCTTCTATCTCAAATTAGGGATTAACGGGGCGTTTTGGGAGTCATTAATCAAAACAGGCAGAATCTCGCAATGAAAATCGTGGAAACGGATACGTTTTGTTGGGAATACCCTAAAGAAGAATTTTTAAATCTCCCATATATGTCGGCTAAACACGCACAACGAGTGGCTGATTTATTGAATGAGATTGCCGGTCATGGATCCTTTCGACGATGGAAGGTCGTCGATAATCAATATGAATTACAACCAGGATTTAAACCTAATCTCAAAATTTAGTGTCAAGTTTTTCCCTAATCTGCCGATAATATAAGTATAAGGCAGAAACAATAACCCAGGGGGATAACATGCTCAACTTATTTAACAGAAAGAAACAAACACACAACTACAAGAATATTAATGGAAAGGTTGTGTTAGTGAAGGAATGGCCGAAAGCGGAATCCAAAGACCAAAGCTGGGGCCGATCAGGGTATGATAGCTTATATAGCTGATAAAGAGGGGGATTATGAGAAACGATAACAACATCACAGAACAAGAAAAACGAGCGATATTTTTAGTTCGTTTAGCGATGGAACTCAGAAAAAACACCAAAGAGAAAACAATTGTCATTAACGGTCAGTATCGTTCAGTTGCATAAATAATCATTATAAAAGAGAGGCTATAATGAGCGAATGGATTGTAGGTTTTTTGTGGGGCATTACTGCCACCCCTTTTATAACTTACTTTCTCATAGGGTTGTCCTATAAGTGGGAAAAATGGACAAAACCTAAAGACAATTTCCCACAATAATCATTTATAACAAGGGGGTTATCATGCGAAATGCAGTCTTAGTTGGAAGTTTAACGCTCGCGTTAATGGGGTGCCAGAGTGGAGCCCAAATGATTCAGGGTAACCAAGTGGTGACGGATTTAGGGACATCGAATTGGTTACGTCCATCAACCACATTCTCGCAGCTCTGGCAATGCGGGAGTATTGAAGATCCGTACACGGAAGAAGTGGTTGATAATGTGGATGACGGCTATGTCATCAAAACGACGTATCATGATGCGGTCTGCAAAGATGCCAAGACCTTGTCCTTAGTGGCACCGAGTGAACCAGGTTTCTTTGGCAAATTGTGGGGCGCAGCTGTAGCCGCTGGGGGCTATGTCGGGATGGGCTACTTTATTGGTAATGGACTTGGGGATTCCGGATCTGAGACCAATGTGAATCAATCTGGAGCCTCCAATGCCGAAGGCACCTATTCCAATGGCAACTATAATGGTAATTATAATAGCAATCGAAGTAGCAGCCATAGCCGTAGCTCAAACTACAATTCTAATCGAAACAGCAACATGAATACCATGAATAATGGTGGTATGATGGGTGGAGGTATGGATTAATCATTTTTGAGGGAGCTTGGGATATCCTGGGCTCCCTCACCGGGGGAGATTATGATACAGCCAAATGATTTTATTAAAACAGAAAAAAGTAGGATTCGTATAAATGATATTCAAGCTATTAAAACAAATACTGAAAAAAGTGTTGTAGTGATTGTTATGAAACATATTGATGAGCCTATTCGTTTAGAAGAAGATGATGCCGATTCATTTATAAAAGCCTTTGATTCGATCGTAAATATATATGGACCATATTAACAAATAATTTCTTTATTACAATGAATGATCAACCTAATTGTGCGGGAGAACACGAGGCCTTACATCTGATGAATCTTGCTTTAGATCATACGGATTGTGAAATTGTAGAGCCTGTACGATTGGCCGCAGACCTGCAAAATATTCCGTTGGCCTATACGTTCATGGTGGAAGGACAAGCGCCGCAATCGTCGATGGCGAGTAGACTTCGAGGCTATGTGTTACCGGATGGGACGTTAGAATTGATTGCGTTGGCTCATGGACCTAATGTGGTGATTCTCAAAAAACCTGCTAATGAAGAATCAAAAGCTGTTCCATTTATGGACACAACTTTATGGATTGATACCTGTAAGATTATGTTTGGACTCAGAAAGGAGAAATAACTCATGCGAACGATCACACAGAATGAAAATGATTTGATAGAACTGTCTTTAAAGTATTTTTTAAGTAAAAGTGTAGATGCTGAAAGTTTTAAGAATCTCTTTTACGATACATTCTATACGGTAGTTCAACGTGTGCAAAAAGAACGAAAAAAGTCATGACACCTGATCATCTCTTACAAAAAGATTTGATACTTCAAGAAGCTTTAGAAGTCTGTCGCTGTATTAAGCATGAAGGGGGGATCCTTGCAACACCTACATTACTCCATGTTCGTCGGATGATGGAAGTGTATGAAGGCCGACCTGTAGAAGGGAAGTGGAAACTCTGGACGGAGGAACAGGATACGAAATCTAAGATACCGAAGCCCAGTTATCATTGGGAGAAAGCCTGGGATAAAGAGAAGCTTGCTCAAGTCGAACAGAAACGCTTACTCAAAGAAGAACATGACTATCATCAACGTACTATGGAAAAGTAAATGAGACGACCAAAAGGGAAAATTCCATGTCTCTTAACTTCATCAAGAGTTATTCGAACCCGTGTGAGATCTGATATGGATGTAAATTTGAAAGAATGGCGAGCAGAAGTCCCGACAGGAGCCACCACCACTGGATTGCTCTATCTTTCCAGTCAAAAAATACCCCCTACTTGCCAATATCAAGACGAGATGTTTCATTTGATTGGCATTCGTATGGATGGGACACTCGTGTTTGATACGGAGGCCTATGCACTTTTACCTTGAGATTCAAGGCGATAAGCAAGCGACGTGCATTTTGTGTGGCGAACGTTTGATCGCACAAACTCCTAAAGGAGTCTTTCATTGTCCACAATGTGTACCAACGTTGGATTTTAAGGTGACAGAGAAAAAGAAACAAAAGCAATGAAAGCAGTTATTATGTTTGTGACTCCATTAGAATATTTGAAACATCATAAAGTGACAATTGAAATGACACTATCTGAATATGGCACAGATCATCCTGATGCCGAAGAATTTACGAAAAAGCTCAATCAATATGACCGGGCAATTGAGATCTTAGAAAATACGGGGGGCTTGTAATGAAAGTGAGTGATGCCCAGAAAGCGGCCGAGAAGCGCTATCGCCAAACGGAAAAGGGTCGTAAACAACGGCGTGAGGCGCAACGACGGTATCGCGCACGTTTGCAGACTCGAAAAGCCAGAGAACATGACTATCGAGAAGAGGAAATCGACAAACTATGAAACAGCTTGTTACCAGCTTAATCATTCTTACCATGCTTATTGGTTTTATTGGCATGATCCTTGCGATGCAGGATAGTCTATGGTTTATGCTTCCTCTAGTATTTTATCTTATTGGGTGTTTCTTCATTAGTGGAATCTTAATTGTATTGCATTCTGACTCGTCGCCGTATCGTCAAAAAAATAGGCCGCCTTTTCGGAAATTATAGGGAGTATCGTATGAAATTATTTCAAATGACTATGCTGACCTTAGCATTTATTGGATTTTTGGCATTTCTCTGGAGTGTCGGGGTTTTTGTCGAGGAATGGTTGGAACGCATGATCTATGGCACAGTGACGGGATGGCTGTCATGATTGGAAAATTACTGTTCAGCACTTTAGCGTTGATTCTACTGATCAATCCACTCGTAAATGTGTTAGCTGGGCCTTCGACCCATAGAGTCCATATCATTATTACCTCGGAAGGCTATCAAGATGAAACTGGCAGATTCTTTGGCCCCGATTACCCGTTACGCTTACCAGCCCATACACCTGTGACGTTGGTCTTTGAATTTGGGGAAGATTGGACGACTATGGCTTGGGGCAATGTGCATAATATCGCCGTTCATGTTGATCAGATGACCCATGAAACCGGACAAATTTACGCTTGGCGTAAAACGGGTAGTGTGTCGTTTACCACCGGTCCTGCTGGCTCTCGCTACCGTGGATACTGTATCCTGGATTGTATTGGGATGATCAATTTACTGAACTTTCGAATTCACGTGGTATCAGCCGAGGAGCAGCTATGAACAAACACATTCCACATACCACCATTGATCTCATCTGTCCGAAGCATCAGACACCGTGTGAAGTGTCTTTTCAGCTCGATTTGTTTACCGATGCGGAACATGGCGTTGAAGCGGAGGCCTGCTCTGAATTTATCGGCCCTGTCACGTGCAATAAGGATTGTGAACACGCCAAAGAGGCCTTAGCGGCGCATGTGATGGCTTTGGCTCAGCATCGATACGAGCTCGGACAAATTGGTCCGAATGTGATTGGATAATGACAGGTTTATGTATTAGTGAGAAGCCATGGTACGTCAGTCTTCTCCTTGGTGAATTCGCGGCACCGAGTGACCTCAGTGGAATGCTAATATATACCTGTCGCCAAAAACGTGTATGAAAGAAGGCATACACGACGGAGGAAGGGTCCAAGCGACCGATTGAGGACGGTTTCCCAGCTTGGACCTTCTTCTTTGTGTTCGTTCTACGTAATTTCGCTTAGATAAAGGAGTTCAGATATGACTGCGGTTATTATTTATGTTTTGGCTATTGCCATCATTACTTACATCTATTACTACTATGATCGAGGCTTCTAATGAGTAAAAAAGTCACTATTATCAACCCAGGAGACCCGGATCCGGTTATCACATCTGATAACTTTAAAGATTGGGTTGAGAAGGACGTGGAAAAACAGCCGGTGGTTCAGAAAAAAACAGGCCGGGGGCGTCCCAAACACAAAATTAAGCCCAAAACACTTCTTTCCAAAGATGAAGTTGAGGAAATGGAGCGCTTGAGCCATCGGGCTGCCGCTAAAAAACGCACAAAACAGGCCCAAGAAGCGCATTTGCGGGAAAAGATGGGGTTAGCCTCAGATGCGCCGATTCCTAAGATGTGGCTGCAAGGGGGGCCGAAATTCGATAAAGATCTGATGCAACGCTTCTGTGAATATTACGCTCAGCATAATTTGCTCTCCAAAGCCGCCGCGCAAGTCGGGATTTCTCCGAAAACCGTCGCATTGCACCGCAAAAATAACCCGATGTTCCAGGAAATGATTGACGAAGCCAAATTACGCTATCGTGATAAGATTGCCGAAACGATCTATGAACGCGCGGTCACAGGCGTTGAGGAACCGATTATTGGCGGGATGGCTCGTGATCAAGTGGTGGCCCATAAACGAGTCTATTCAGATCGCCTCTTGGAATTGGAAGCCAAGCGGGTCGATCATGCGTATCGGGAACGAGGTGGGGTCGAGATTAACACCGGGGGAGGGGTGTTGGTCGTGAAAGCCGATAATCTCTCTGAAGATGACTGGGCCAAGAAATATGGGGAAATTGAGCCACAAAGTGAAGGTGATAAATGAAAACAAAACTTTTTTCAGTCGGCATCAAAGATTGTCGGATCGATACTTTTCGTTCTGGAGGCAAAGGAGGGCAAAATCAGAATAAACGTGATACAGGGGTTCGTATCACTCATGAACCAAGTGGAGCGGTTGCTGAGTCACGAGAAGAACGCTCACAACTTTTAAATAAGCGTCGAGCGTTTATTAAAATGGCTCAAACTAAAGAATTTCAACATTGGAATAAGATCACTGCTGCCAAGCTTATGGGACAAGAAACGCTTGAAGATCGAGTTGAACGATTAATGCAGCCACAAAATCTTTTAATTGAAGTTTGTGAACAAGGAATGTGGAAAACGATTGGAGCGGATACTCAGACTTGAACTGAGATCTCACGGTGAACAAGCCTTTTGGCAAACCGGGGCTTTACCATTAAGCTACATCCGCTTGATTCCATGATACCTGCTTTACATCCTCATGATCAATGAAACCTGGTACTGTTTGACTTCGTATTGTCGCAATTTCTACGGCATCTTGAGCATTTTCTGCCCAAATCTTTGTTTTAAAAGCTTTCCTTAATGGTGAAATGGTTTTTACATTCACCAAAAACAGCCGGCGTCTTGGGAGTTGATAGGGGCGGGTCATTATATCTCCTTATAGGTTGAGTTGAATATCCAGCTCTGTTCGCAGTTGCTCTTGCATCTTCTCTAAGACTTCCTGGGTTGTTGGAAAAATGCCCCATTGTTGGTGATACTGTTGCACGATTCGTTCCACTTGTTGGTTTTGTGTCATCGGTTCTCCTTGGCTTGTTGCTCATTAAAAAGGTTTATCGATGGAGTAGGAACATTTCCATTATTTTGAATATCTGCCCAAGACCAGGGCTCTGCTCCATTCACATGTAATAAGAAAGATATTTCACCTTTCGGGAGTTCTGGGTGGTTTGTTGCTCGTAGTATTTGTTGCACGGCTTCGGCAATCTCTCTTTTTTGTTGACATGAAAACATTTTGATCTCCTTGGTTGGTATTCGTGTTCTCTATCATCCTTATCGGCAGGTTTTGGGAAAACTTGACTATTGTCTTTTTTGATACATTAGTTCCATTGTTATTTAGGTTATAGGGTTGAGAAGTATGGTATGGTGAAGCAGGTTGAGGAACTGGATTAGAAATAAAAAGCGTAGCCGTCCAATTCTTTTTCTGTTTCCTCTTCCTCTATTTTTCTACACACTGCATTGATATCCAGAATGTCTACATCTTTATCTAATAGTTTTTGAATGTGCTTTCTAATTAATTCTTCCTTCATCTCAACCTCCCATTAATCCATTGCCCAGGCCGAGCATTCTTCCTGAGCGCCATAGCCAATCGTACTAAAAAGATGGCCTTAATTTCCTGTTGTGTTCTCCATGTCATACTATACTTATCGGTCATTTGTGGGAATACTTGAGCCCATTTCTTTAAACCTTTTCACTTTAGTCCAAGTCACCAGCATATCTCCATATATCTTTCATATTAACCTTATCGGCATCTGGCAGGAAAACTTGACAGTGGAGTTGAAGGTGAGGTTGGGGAATACGTAGTTCTCATTAAGGAAAAATGGATGTTTGCGAAAATACGTAAGGAATTATGCTTAGGTAAAAATGGACCTATTACCTAAGGGTTTTCTTCATTTTTCCCTAAGGAAAAGTCATTAAGTAAAAATGAAAAAGGGTGATTTTTACGTAGTGTTACTTAAGGAAAAAAGGCCGTTTGGATTAGGGGAAACTACGTAATTTGGCTTGTATGTTTAAGGCCTAGACATACAAAAAATGGCCAAATAAGCCTTATGAATCAATGAGTTAGGTTTGAAAAATGTTGTATGTTTAACTGAAGTCAAGTCGGTTGAGATTGATAAAGTTATCCACAGGGTTATGCACAGGAAAATCTGCTCTTTATATTTATATTATCTCTTATCTCTTAAATAACAAAACATACAAAACATACAAAATTGTAAGTCGTTGATTTCAAAAAAGAATTTGAATCGAAAATGTATGTTCAGTTGTATGTCTAGTGTATGTTTAGTAAAACGTTTCAAAATGAAACATCAATGTGTAGTAATGGTAACATTAGTCCTCTTGCTTAGAGGATGTTTCTTGCGCGTGCGCGGGTGAGACTCTTTGTTACCATTAGGTAACATTGTCATTCAGTCAATCAGATTTGTCGCTGGGCCTGAATACGTAGTTTCATGTAAGCATTTTCTTTTGCAAGTTCTATACCAAACTTCTTCTTGCAAGATTTATGCCAAGATCTTTGACCTGTATCTTGTAGTATGTACTTGTTTCTACGTATACTTGAGTGTATACATAATGTCACACTTTGTATATGTCTTTGTATACATTGACTTTTTTCGTCATTATCTAGTTGACAGAATAACTGTTATGCGACATTGGCGTTTTCCCCTGCAATAGCTATGCCAAATAACCTCTTATGCAAGACCTGTGCCGGTATGATACTTGCATAAGACCGATTATGGTATGATCTTTGCATAAGATGGTTATGACGAAAAATAAATATAGATTTAGTGTCAAGTTTTCCTGCCAGATGCCGATAATATATGTATAAGAGGCAAACACTAACCAAGGAGAAAAAACAATGACCAAGTTCAAAACAAATGACAGAGTGAGAGAAGAGAATGGATCAAGAATCGGTACAGTAGTTGATTATGCGAAAGGAACCACTAACATGTGGGAAGTGAGATTGTTGGGAGGAATTGTTGTTTGGGATGGCGATATTATGGAATTGGTGAAGTAATATGTTGAGAAATAAGAAAGTTATAAAACGACTTAATGACATGATGGAGCAATCACAAAAAGAAATCGATAAGCAATTAGGATATCCCAAAGAAATGCAGGATCTTGAGATTATAGAAAGCTGCCAAGATCACATTGCTCACTTAAAAAGAAAATTGGCTGGAGAAAATTAACAAATACTTTGGTGTATAACAACTAAGTATGACGAACGAACAGCAACAGTTGAGAAAGCAAGCATATCACAGGACGAATGCGTTGTTGCAGCTCGGACTGCTTCAACGTCCTGCGACATGTTCATGTTGTGGTAGACGCAGTCAGATCCATGCTCATCACGAAGATTACACCAAGCCTGAGGAGATTACGTGGCTGTGTTATCGGTGCCATGGCTTGCGACATGTCGAGCTTGGAACAGTCAGCTCTTACGGAGCAAGCATGGCTGAACGTCGAGCGTTATGGAATAAAGGACAATGTCGATTGAAAGGATTGATATGGAAGTAGGAGTATAATTACTTAAGTAAGTAGCGATTGGCCTGTGCCTTGCATGCTAGGACGATTGGCCCAGAACTTGCATAAGAAGATAGTGAGCTTATGTTGAAGGACGTTTGTTAACTGAGCAGAAACAAAAGGAAAGTGTACAAAGAGGGGGTAACCCCCCATACCTGGTAGGTGGGTGCACTTCCTTGTCATTCAGAATTTAAAAAAGGTAAGATGCTATAGAACCCTTAAGCAAAAATACTTAGAATAAAATAATCACTCAAGTTTTCTCAAAAGCTGCCGATACGTCAGTCATGCGTATGAAAGTTCACATATTACAGAAAGGCTAGGTATGATGACATTTTCTCTAGAATTGACTGATTCGGAAATGGAAGCCTTACAATCTTTATGCTGTACGGCAGACTTATCGAGAATGACAGAAGCCAGTATGCCTGGGCTAGCAAGATTATTAGCTAAAATTTATCAATATGAACCACTTTCTGGAAGACAGTATCAAAAATCCTAAAATTTAAAAAAGGTGCCTCGTTCTATGCAATCCAAACTCGAATCCTTCATCGAATCCTGTGTGAATATCTTGATTGGGTATAGTGTGGCGGTCACAAGCCAAATCATTATATTCCCGTTTTTCGATATTCATATCCCAATGTCCGATAACCTGCTCATTGGGATGTGGTTCACGATTATTTCTCTGATACGAAGCTACATTGTTCGACGATGCTATAATCTTAAAACCATCAGCACGGCGAATAAAAATTTTAAAAAAAAATTCGGAGGCCCTAAGCCCCACCCCTAAGGAAAAGGCCCGATAGCAAGGTTTTCACCAAATAGCCGATACTAACTCTATAACCAAGGAGATGAAGATGCGAATCTGGACTATTGTCGATCAAGAAAATAATTTATTGGGTTGTGGACGCACGATCCGTGAAGCAGCAGAATGTGGTGTCGTGGCAAAAAACTGTGATATTGATTTTATTATTGCCGTGTTGTTAGACAAATGTGTGAGTCAAAATTACCGTGTCCATCGGGTAGAAATTACCGAAGATCAATATATTAGTTATGCAAGATAAGGAAATACAGGATCCAAATGCCAGACATCAACCCACTAGAAGCCTTTAGCATTGAAGAACTCGCCGAGGAGTTAGAAACGCGTTTCGATCAATGTGTGTTTTATGGGCGAAAGCTAGTCGATGCGGAGAATGAACAATATCTCTATTATACCGCGCAGAAGGGATCCGATGAGATTGCCGTGTTTCTGTTAAATCATTTGGAATGGATTATTCATGCCAGTCATGAAGAGACCAGCCGAGAACCCGAGTCATGGGAGCATTTAGAATGATGATCTGGGTCCTCACACTCATTATGCTTGGCCCAACAGGGCTGTTTTTTCATACGGAAGAATTTTCGACGTATGAGCAGTGTCGTGAGGCACAGAAATATTGGCAGAAACATGAAGAAGTGTGGTCCGGCAATTGCAGGAAACGAAATCGTCAAGTTGTACCGAAAACGACCGATAATCACCATATCACCTCATAACCAAGGAGCCTTTATGAAGCTATTCATTATCCTGATTACGCTATTCGTACCAAGTCTCGCGAATGCCATACCCTGGGAAGCCACCAACCTGCCGAGCCATCATGAATTTATCAGCTTTTTGCAGGTCGGCGATGAGAGCATGCGAGAATCCCTGTTCACCAATCGATTTTTCACCGATGGACGGACGGTCACGACTGATGTGCCGTCAAATGCCGTGTTTTCGATTTTTACCGTCAATACGCAGACACGCACGTCTCTGGATGCCACCAATGTGATGCGTGAGGGCAACACCTATCGATTTACGGTCAATGAAGGGGCCCCGTGTTGTGATTTTGCGTTTACCCTCCGCCCAGCAGGCAAACATCTGTCAACGCCTTCGACAGTGCCTGAGCCAGGAACGTGGGTGTTATTTGCCACCGGTGCAGCCATCTTAGTGTTATGGAAAAAACGACAAGCACTCAAGGTTTCATAAAAAGAGCCGATATACTTGATAATCAAGGAGAACACGATGATACGCACACTGATTCATGTCACTGAAGAGGATATTGCTCAAGGGATTCGACACAATCCCATGTCCTGCCCTGTCGCTCATGCGCTGCGTCGGGAATTGCATCATGATTGTTCGGTGACTCGTCAGGGCTATGTGATGAATAATCGCCCGCCTCTTATTTTTTATAATTCGTGGTTCTATAAACGCTATGTGGTTGATTCTGTCTTGAGATTTGTGAGACGCTTTGATGCAGGAAAACCCGTGAAACCCTTTAACTTTTATCATGTGGAACGATAACATGGGAGAGCATATTGAAAAATCCTTACAAGAAGCTTTTAATCGATTTTGCTATAGTGTGAATACGACGAAGGAATATGAAAAGACAGAACACGAAATACAAGAATGGTTTGATACCTGTATTCGTCCTGTCTTTTGCTCAGAAAAGGATCCCCGTAGATCGTATCTGAATCTTGGATTTTCACCAGGCAGTATCCAAGGCTGGAGTGTGCAAGTGCATCTAACAAAGGAGCAGTCGTTTAAAACCTTAACTCAGGCCTTATCTGAACTACTGGGTCTTGGATGGAAAGAGAGGATGACGAGTGATGTCTTTGATGGAATGGGCAAGGAATATGAATTTAGGAAGGCTCGTGTAAAGACACCCGAAACGGAGAATTTAAATATCCAGGACTATTTGTATGTGACGATGCGAGTATGGCCTCCGGCAGATAGCCAATTTTGTCAAAAAGTCAAAGTGGGAGTACAAGATAAATTTGAACTCCAATGTGTAGGCGTAGGTGAATAATGAGTCTCGTTGAAATTGTGACTAGTTTTCTCTTGACGGTTCAACCCTTTGGTGGGGTAGTATTTGATGCGAAGGCCAAAGATGCCAATACCGTGATTGTCACATTTCATACCATGCCGAAAACGGTGTTAGAGTTTGATCAAGACTTAGAATTTACGGTGATTGAAGGGGAAACCTCGACCTGTCAACCAGAGGAGGGTGAAGGGTGATGA
>Ga0224508_10003303_pt1 | contig 13366 bp, 10 predicted proteins | sample SF_Jan12_sed_USG_4_FD_170157 | JGI IMG/M metagenome (GOLD analysis project Ga0224508, IMG submission 170157) | Sediment microbial communities from San Francisco Bay, California, United States - SF_Jan12_sed_USGS_21 | ecosystem: Environmental > Aquatic > Marine > Sediment | place: USA...
CACCACTGCCATAGACCTTCGAGACCCCCTCGAAGGTTACCGATGCTGCATTGCCGCGGATGCCCAATGCCTATCCTCCCCGCACCATGGCCGCTTCGCCACCGGTTGGCGTTCGCCGTCCCAGCCGCCGCTCGCTGACCAAAAGCTGCAACAGGGCCACCGCGCTCAGCATCACAAGGATCAAAACCGTGGAATAGGCGATGGCAAGCCCGTAATCGTTGTTCTCGACCCGGCCAATGATGTAGCTGGTCGCCATGTCGTATTCGGCGCTGACCAGGAAGATGACGGCGCTGATCGCGGTCATGGCGCGCACGAAGCTGAAGACCAGAGCGGCCAGAATTGCCGGGCGCAGGAGCGGAAGGATCACCCGCCGGAACGTGCGCCAGGTATTGGCGCGCAGGGTCAGTGAGGCCTCGTCCAAGCTTTGATCCAACTGCGCCATCGCGGCAACGCCCGCGCGCACGCCGACCGGCATGTTGCGGAAGACGAAGCTCAGCACCAGGATCGCGCCGGTGCCGGTCAGCTCGAAGGGCGGTACGTTGAAGGCAAGGATATAGCTGACCCCAATAACCGTGCCCGGGATCGCAAAGCTTAGCATGGTGCCAAACTCGAAGACCCGCTTGCCGGCAAAGCGCTGGCGCACCAGCAGATAGGCGGTGACCAGGCCCACCGCAGCAGTCAGCGGCGCCGAGATCGCGGCGATCTGCACGGTGGTCCAGAAGCTGTCCCAGGCAGATCCCGACCAATGTATCCCGTGCTCGTTCACGCCGACCGAGAAGGCGGTGACATAGTGCTTGAACGTCAGCGAGTTGTTCAGCCCCCAAACCTCAACAAAGCTGCCATAGACGATCATCCCGTAGATCACGAGGGTGAAAAGGCCCCAGGCACCGGCCACCGCAAAGACCAACCATCTCAGCCGGTTGGGCAAGATCGGGTGCAGTCCCGCGTCGCCTTTTCCGGTCAGCGTCGCATATGATTTACGTCCCAGCCAGCGTTGCTGGGCCCAAAAAGCGGCGAGCGTGAACACCAGAAGCACGATCGCCAACACCGCCGCGCGGCCCTGGTCGTTCTGAGCACCGACGATGGCGAAGAAGATCTCGGTCGAGAGCACATCGTAGTTTCCGCCCAGAACCAACGGATTGCCGAAGTCCGCCATGCTCTCGATGAAGCCGAGCAGGAAAGCGTTGGCCAGCCCGGGCCGCATCAAGGGCAGCGAAACCGTCCGGAAGGTGCGCCAACGATCGGCCCGCAGGGTCTGGGCCGCCTCTTCCAGGGACGGCGATACCCCCTCGACCACGCCGATCAGCACCAGGAAAGCGATCGGCGTGAAACTCAGTGTCTGCGCGATCAGCACCCCCGGCAAGCCATAGACCCATCGGGTCGGCTGGACGCCCAACAGATCGGCGACCGCCGTCGTAACCGTGCCCGACAGGCCGAAGAGCAGGATGATTGAAAGCCCGATCACGAAGGGTGGCGTGATGATCGGCAGCACCGTCAGCGCCTTCAGCGCACGGGTCCACTTCAAGCCGGTCCGCGTCGCGGCCAGCGCAAAAACGAGGCCAAGCAGCGTTGTCAGCGCGCCCACCAGAATCGCCAGGAACAGCGAGTTCCACGCCACCCCGCAGCTGATCCGGCCGGCGATGCAGTCGAGCCCCCAGATCTTGCGGTCCGCCATCTTCTGAAAGAACAGCGGCACCGCCCAACCGCCCGTGTCGTCCTGCACCGCGCTGACCAGGATCTGGCTGATTGGGTAGAAGATGAAGATGCCGATCAGCGCGACGACGAACCCGATGGCGCTTACGACAAACACGTCTCCATTTACCGCGCCACGCGCTGCCAGTCCGTGGGTGAAGGCGAAAAGGAGTGAAAGCGCCACCAGAATGGCGCCATAACCCATCCCGAATTGGCGGTCGCCCAGGTCACCGAAAGCGGCGGTCAGGGTCTCGAACTGCCAGCCGCGGATGCCGATCGCGAAACCCTGGGCCAATAGCCAGCCAAAGCCGATCCCGCCGCCAAGGGTCAGGACCGTCCGGAAAGCCGCGTCATTCTTGCTCCGCCCCCAGGTCGCCAGGGGCGCCATCAGAAGCGGCACCAGCGGCCAGAGCCACGGTTTTTCTCCTTGAAGCAGCAGGAAGAGGCCCGGCGCATAATCGGTGTCAAACGGATAGCCGCCGGCGATCCACTCAAAGCCCCAGAACCCATCTTCCAACGTATACCAGGGCAGCAGGCAAAAGCCCGCTGCCCCGATCAGGAGCCACGTGAGGACCGAGCGGTCCAAGGCGAGAACCTTACTGAGGAAGGACGCTCACCTCGTCGTCCCACTTCTTTAACAGCCGCTTGCGCTCGTCGGACGAGCCGTATTTGGCGAAATCGTAGTCGATCAGCTTGATCGACGAGAGATCTGGCGCCGACGGCGAGGTTTCAGCGCCTTGGTTCGCCGGCACCTGATAGGCCTTCACCTCCAGCGCACGCGATTGCACCGCGGCCGTCAGCGCCCAGTCGTAGAACTTCTTTGCGTTCTCAAGATTGCGAGCGCCCTTGATGATCGACATCGAGCCGATCTCGTATCCGGTGCCCTCGCAGGGGGCGACGACCTTGATCGGAAAGCCCGAGACCGCCTGTTTGACCGCGTCGTGCATGAAGACGATGCCGATGGTGTTCTCGCCTCGAGCCGCGGCCTTGATCGGCGCCGAGCCGGACTTGGTGTATTGGTTGATGTTCTTGTGCAGGCCCTTCATGAACTCGAAACCCTCGTCCTCGCCGAAAAGCTGCACGATGGTGGCCAGCGTCGTATAGGCGGTGCCAGAGGAATTCGGGTTCGCCATCTGCACGTGGCCCTTGTATTCAGGCTTCAGAAGGTCTTTCCAGCAGGACGGAACGGGCAGGTTGTTTGCCTTCAGGATCTCCTCGTTATAGCCGTAGCCCAGCGCGCCCGAATAGATGCCGATGGTCTTGTCGCCAGCCGAAGATGCCTGGCGGATCGCCCAATCGTTCAGCTCGCTACGCATCGGCGAGACGAAAGCCTCGGTCAGCCCCTCTTCCGCCGCCTGAAGATGCGGATCGCCGGTCCCGCCCCACCAGATATCACCTTTCGGATTCGCGGATTCGGCCTTGATCAGCGCGAATGTTTCGCCCGAGCTGCGCCGGGTCATGTTGACCTTGATCCCGGTTGCCTCCTCGAAGCCGCGCGCCATCAGTTGGCACCAATCCTCCTGGCTCGAGCAGTAGTAGTTCAGCTTCTCCGTCGCCAATGCTGGGCCGGCAACGCCCGCGGCAAAGGCGATCGCGATCGCCGTCAGCCCAAATTTTTTCATTGTTTCCTCCCTGTCATCGCACTGAATCTACGCCAATTTCTTCGACTGTCGGAAGAATGGCGGCGAGCACGCGGGGGCCCGATGGCGATACCCGCCGGTCACTCGACAGAACGATGGCACATTACCCCGAGCGATTCAAAATGAATGAAGTGCGCGTCCGCGCGCCCGCCCAAGGATAGCTGGTTGAGCCAGCGTTGACACTCGCAAAGTTCATATCGGGACCGTCGGGAGGCCCAATGGGACCTGGCATCGCCGAGCCATCTCGCGACAATGCTGCCATCTATCGGGTGCGCCAGGCCTGGGTGCGGGCCAATACGCGCTTCGAGATCAGCACGTGCAAGAGCCGCGCGCCGGCATTGGTGTAGAATATCATCATCCCCATCGCGGCGGCCGGGGCGATGTCGCCCGCATCGTCCATATTGAGCACCGCAACCGAGGCCAGCGTCGTCGTGGGGGAATAGAGGAACACCACCGCTGAGACCGTCGTCATGGCATTCACGAAGAGGTAGATCGAGATGTCCAGCACCGATGGCAGACAGACCGGTACCGTGACCCGGGTGAACAGCTTGTAGAAAGGCTGTTTCAGCGACGCGGCAACCGACTCGAACTCGGTATCCATCTGCTTCAGCGCGGTGACCGCGGTCAGGTGCGAGACCGTGTAGAAATGGGTCACCGTGCAGATCACCAGGATCGCCATGGTGCCATAGACCGGGTTCAACGGATTGTCCGGGTCGTTGAAGAAGAAGATATAGGCGAGCCCCAGCACCATACCCGGGATCGCCATCGGCAACATGGCCAACAGCTGGAACAGCGCCCGTCCGGTACCGAACCCCCGGGTCTTCTCGACCATATAGGCTCCGGTGAAGACAACGAAGGTGCCGATCACCGCGGTGAGCAACGCCATCTGGATCGAGTTGTAGTAGGAATCCCAGCCGCCGCCGTCCATCAGGTCGAACGCGTAGTTCTTGAGGCTGAGGCTCAGGTCATAGGGCCAGAACTTGATCAGCGCCGCGTATTGGCAAACCGCGAGCAGTCCGACGATGAAGACCGCGACCAGGCCGCAATAGGCAAAGCAGAGCCAGTCGAACCGCGAATTGGGCGTCGGCTGATAGGGCACAGATCGGGTCGAGAGCAATGCCACCTGGCGCTTCTGCACGATCCGGTCGACCGTAAACGCAATCACCGCCGGCACCAGCAGCACTACCGAGACGACGGCCCCCATCTCGAAATTCTGCTGGCCGATCACCTGCTTGTAGATGTCGACCGCCAGCATGTTGTATTGCCCGCCGATCACCTTGGGCAGGCCGAAATCGGTGATCACAAGGTTGAAGACCACGAAGGCCGCCGAGATGAGGCCGTAGCGCGCGCCGGGGATGGTGACGGTCCAGAAGGTCTTCCACCGGCTCGCCTTCAGCGACACCGCCGCCTCGTAGAGCCGGGCATCGGCGATCGCGAGCGCGGTCGTGATGATGATCATGGCATGCGGGAAGGTGAAGAAGACCGAGCCGATGACGATGCCGATCGGTCCGTAGATCGACTCGCCCATCAGCAGGCCCTTGATCATCCCCTGATTGCCGAACAGATAGACCAGCGCGATCCCTGGCAGCAGCGACGGCACCAGGATCGGCGCCACCGCGATCAGGCGGAAGAGCCCCTTGAAGCGCATGCAGCTCCGGTTCAGCGCATAGGCGAAGCAGAAGGCCAGGCTGACGGTGATGACCGTGCTGATCACCGCGATCAGCAGCGAATTCTGGATCGACCGGAAAAGCGCCGGGGTCGAGAAATAGGTCACGTAGTTCTCGAACCCGCGCTTGGCGGCGGGGCGCAACATCACCCGGCGAAAATCGTTCGAGGTGAGTTCGGTCCACTCGGTTCCGGTCCGCCGCTCCGAGCCGACCAGATAGACCGCGTCCGAATCCGTGCCACGGATGCGGTATTTCACCGGGCTGCGGAAGCTGAAATCCGGGAAGAAACTGGTCGCCGGCAGCCGCCCGTCGGCGCTGGTCGCCAGATCGTCCGGCGCGACGGCGCCGAGCTCGCTGTTCAACGCCTCGGCGCTGACCGGCGGCGCGCCGAAGCGGCCCTCTTCGTCCGAGACCTGGAACTCGTAGGCGCCGAGATCGAAGGTGTAGGTCGAGAACGACTTCGACAGCATCGCGTAGAGCGGCAGCGCCAGCGCAATCACCAGATAGGCAGCGATCATCAGCATGTAGCCGCGCATGACGAAGTCGTCGCGCCCCAGCTTGGCGCGCACCGGACGGCCCTTCGGCGCGGACGCCGTCATGTCAGCGGTTGTTGTCATCTCCGGGCCTTTCCGCGAAACCCATCAGACGCTCGGACGGCAACTCGACGGTCAGAGGATCACCCTCGGTCAGCGACAGGCGGCGCACCGCGTTGACCGACATGTCCGCGATCAGCTCGGTCCCGCCGACCGCATCGCCGTCCAAGCGGCATCGCCAGAACGAGCCCAGAAACTCCATCTCGCCAATCCGGGTGTCGACCACATTGCCATTGCCGTCCGCCCGGTAGTGCGCTTCGTGCGGCACCACATCCTCGGGCCGGATCACTGCCAGCATCTTCGTGCCCGCCTCTGTGCCGTGTTCGCAGCAAGCGAGTTCGGCCGCGCCCAGACGGAGCCCCGCCGACCCGGCGCTGACCGCCGGAATCTGGTTGGTCTCGCCGATGAAATCGGCGACGAACAGCGTGCGCGGCTCGCGGTAAATCTCGGTCGGGGTGCCCACCTGGTCGATGACGCCATGGTTCATCACGACGATCCGGTCGGCCATGCTGAGCGCCTCTTCCTGGTCGTGCGTCACCATGATGGTGGTGACCCCCAATTTGCGCTGCAGCTCCTTGATTTCATGGCGCAGATGGACGCGCACCTTGGCGTCGAGCGCCGAAAGTGGCTCGTCCAGGAGCAAAAGCCCCGGCGACGTTGCGATGGCCCGCGCCAGCGCGATGCGCTGCTGCTGGCCACCGGATAGTTGGGCGGGATATTTCTTCCCCTGGTCGGGCAGTCCGACGAGGTCCAACAGCTCGGCCACCCGCGCCGCGATCTCGGCCCGCGACCGGCCCGCGTTTTCCAACCCGAAGGCGATGTTCCTCTCGATCGTCAGGTTCGGGAACAGCGCATAGGACTGGAAGACGATGCCGAAATCCCGCTCGGCCGGCGGCAGGGCCGAGATGTCGCGCCCGGCCTGCTCGATACTGCCCGCGCTTTGCAGGTCCAGCCCGGCGACCGCCCGCAGAAGCGTGGTCTTGCCGCAGCCCGACGGGCCCAGGAAGCAGACGAACTCCCCCTCCATGACCTCCAGCGAAATGTCGCGCAGGGCCTCGAAACTGCCGAACGATTTCCAGAGACCGCCGATCCGCAGATAGGGCGCGGCGCTGTTCGCCTCGGTCGCGGTCATGTGGCCGAACTCCCGGTCTGGCCAGGCATCCCGGCGCAGGACGCGCCGGTGCCGGCACGGGCAATCATAGTCATATCAGTGCACGGGTGAAGGCAGGCGCCGCGCGGCGCCTGCCTCTTCGTGTAAGGACCGTCAGCTCTTCGGTTCGGACTTGGCGTCGTAGCGCTTCTGCCATTCCGCCAGGATCGCCTTGCGGTTGTTGGCCGCCCACTCGAAGTCGTTCTGGATCATCGCATCCAGCAGACCTTCGGGGAAGTGCTCCACCGGCTTGGCGACGCCGGGCATGGCGACCACCGCATAACCGGTGTTGTACATCTCGTTGGCCTTCTGGGTGATCGACCAATCCACCAGGGTCTTCGCGGCTTCGAGGTTCGCCGTACCTGCGACGATCGCGGTCGCCTCCATGTCCCAGCCGACGCCCTCGGAAGGAACAATGATCTCGAGCGGCGCGCCCGCGGCCTTGGACTTGGCGCCACGGAAGGCGAACGAGATACCGATCGGGATCTCGCCGGCCGCGGCCAGCTTGCAGGGCTTCGAGCCGGAATGGGTGTAGCGCGCAATGTTTTCGTGCAGCGCATCCATATAGGCCCAGCCGCCCTCTTCGCCGAACATCTGCAGCCAGGACGAGACGTCGAGGAAGCCTGTGCCCGAGGAATTCGGGTTCGGCATGATCAGGTGGCCCTTGTAGACCGGATCTGTCAGGTCTTTCCACGAGGTCGGCACCGGCAGGCCCAGCTTGCCCGCTTCGACCGTGTTGTAGCAGACCGACGCGACCCAGGCGTCCATCCCGACCCAGGCGGGCGGGGTCGAGTTATCGACGAACTTCGGATCGAGTTTGTCGACGCCGGCTGGCGCATAGGCCTCGAGCATCCCCTCGGATTTCAACAGCAGGAGTGATGTCGCCGCCAGACCCCAGACCACATCCGCCTGCGGGTTGTTCTTCTCGGCGAGCAACTTGGCCGTGACGATACCGGTCGAGTCGCGCACCCAGTTGATATTGATGTCCGGGTGCTCCGCGTTGAAGGTCTCAGCATAGCGCTTGAGATCTTCGGCCTCGACCGCCGTATAGACCGTCAGCTCGGTCTGAGCCACGGCGCCAGAGACGCCGAGAACTCCAACGGCCGCCGCCGCCAACAGCTTGTTGAAAAGTGTCATTTAAACTTCCTCCCTGTCGTTTGTACGCATGTTCCGATTCTCGTCGCGAACCCGCCACCCATCAATGAGACTCCCGCTTGCACATGTAACGCATACCACGAGACTCCGAGCCAGGCACTATCCTTATGGACACCTGATCCGGTTCTTGTCATTGGTCGGCCAGCGTCGCGGTGAGGTTGCCGGGCTGGTGCGGAGTGAGTTGAACGGCGACGGCTGGAAGCTGCCAAGTGAGCGCAGCAAGAATGGGCAAGGCCACCTTGTTCCAATCTCTGATTTGGCAAAATCCATCCTTGACGATTGCCAGCAGCACGACGACACCGAAATCGTCTTTGCTAGCTATCGACGCGTCGATCACGATGGATCGGAACGTCTGGAACCTTGTGAGATTGCTGGTTGGTCCAAACTAAAGCGGAAGCTCGACAAGGCCATTCTGGAAATCCGACGAGAGGATCTCGAAGCGGCAGGGGGTGATCCGAGTAAATCGAAGCCGCTAGTCATCGAGCTGTGGGGGGGTGCAAAAACAACTTCTGATCCATGGCCCGGGGAGAAGTGGGCATTGCATTTGATCGAGGCGCAGCAACCAAAAAACACTGGATACAAGAAGCTCGCGCGGCTGCTCAACGATCAGGAAAATACCTCAGTCGACCCAACGCAGATTAAGCGTTGGCGTAACGACCCGGAGTATCAGTATTTGGTCGCTAGGCAGCGCGAAGAGCGTGACCTTGAGCAAGGGGACACCCCAAGCGAGTAGACGTCCCCCTGATCCGTTCAGATAGGGTCGCCGAAGTCGAAATAGGACAAAGGCGAACCATGAGAATTCTTTCTCTTCGCGAGACCGCTCGCAGGCTGGGCATTTCGCTCTCCACCCTCAAGCGGCTCATCAATGCGGGAACGATCCGCAAAATTCAGGTTACAGAGCGTCGCGTGGGCATTGTCGAGAGCGAGCTTGACGATTTCGTTTCCAGGCGTCTGGCTGAACGAGACGGGCCGGAGGCCGCGTAACGCATGTCCCAAAAAGCAAGCGCCCGCGCAGAGGCGGACGCAGCGAAGACTGGGCGAGCCTTCGCGGAACATAATAGCAACATCGCAAATCTAGCGCAACTGGCGCCCGATGCGCGGCGCGTCATCGATCCGAGAGCCCCGCTCGCTATAGCGCGGCAGCTCTTGTCGGAACTCTTCGGGCTGGACGGAACGCCGACTCGCCCACGAAAAGACTTCAGGTCTCGCTTTCACACGAGACGAGCCGCAATCTCAAGAAGCTTGCGACAACGGGGATGTTTGGACGGATTGAAACAGAAGTCGCGAAAACGCTGATCGAGGAGGGGATCCGCCAGGCGTTCAAGGATGGCTTTTTTCAGAACGAGTCTTAAGCAACCCGCCATGCCTTCTCATCTCGCCGCCCCCTTATGCTTCACCAAGCCCCGGTGCTTCATCTGATTGGCAGATGATGCTGACCACCTGTTGCTGGCTACAATGCACGCCCCGGAAAAGCTTCAAGGCGAACGGATCAATCAATGGATGGGAAGCAGCGAAGCAGACAGGAGTACGATTATCGAAATGGACCGCGCGTTACCTGAGTCGTTACCATTCTTGGAAGTCAAAAGGGAAATGGCTTAGCGAAGATCGCTAAGCCCTTGTTTTATTTGGTGGAGCCAAGGGGAGTCGAACCCCTGACCTCTTGAATGCCATTCAAGCGCTCTCCCAACTGAGCTATGGCCCCGAAATTCTATGCTGCAGACGGCCACGCGAATGGCTCGGCTCCGGCGCGCGGAAGCTAGGATCAAGCATGGACCAGTTCAAGGGAAAAATCACCCCCTGGCCGAGCCGCGCGGGACGTTACTTCTTCTTCGTATCCGCGTCCTCGTCGGCAGCCTCGTCCGGGTCGTCCCCGTCCTCGCCCGAGTCGTCACCATCGCCGTCGGCATCATCGTCGTCCTCCAGGACGACTTCACCGTCGAAATCTTTGATCGCCGCGCCATCGTCATCGTCGTCGCCACCCTTGGCAACCGCAACGCCGGGAACGTCGTCGTCATCATCGTCCTCATCGTCAACGAGCACGGCCTCGTCATCACCGTCCAGCGCGCCGTCTTCCAGATCCTCGTCCAGCACATCCTGATCGTCGATCAACTCTTCCGCCTCGGCGGCAACCGGCGCTGCGGCTGGCTTCTTGGGCGCGGCCGGCTTGGCCCTCTTGGGCTTGGCCGGGCTCGACAGGTCCAATTCGGCGCCGCAACTCGGGCAGACGATCGGTTCGCGCATCAGGTCGTAGAACCGGACCCGGCAACTGGCGCAAACCCGCTTCACGCCCCATTCAGCTTTCGGCATTAACCTTCTCCAATGTCAGGCCGATTCGGGAAAAGGCGGCAATGCCACAGAACCGAAGCCCGTGTCAAAGCCGATTTGGGCCCGGATACCCGCGCCGCACGCGCCTTTCACCGCGCCTGACCTTACGTCAAATTGTGCACCTGCGAAAGAAACATTGCGGTGTCGCCGGCCTGTCACTACACTTACATCGTGGGAAATGTCGTAAAACTGGGAAAACGACTGGGGAAAAATCGTGCTGTATCATGCTTATGAGTTGACCCATGCAGCCATGGGGCCGATGCGCACCGCTGCCCGGGTCAGCAGTTATGCGCTGCGGAATCCGTTCTTTCCCTTCGGCACCAGCCTGCCGGCGCGCGCCACCGCAGCAGCCTGCGACATGTTCGTCAGCGCCACCAAGCGCTACGGAAAACCCGAATTCGAAGTCGACGAGGTCGAGATCGCGGACCAGATGGTCCCGGTCGTCGAGGAAGTGGTGCTGGCCAAGCCGTTCTGCAATCTGATCAACTTCAGGCGCGACTCGGATCTCGCCCGCAAGCGCAGCGATCCCAAGGTCCTGATCGTCGCGCCGATGTCGGGCCATTTTGCGACACTGGTGTGCGGCACCGTCGAGGCAATGCTGCCCGAACACGAGGTCTATGTGACCGATTGGGTCGATGCCCGAGAGGTGCCGTTATCGCAGGGGCGGTTCGATCTGTCGGACTACACCGGCTATATCCGCGAATTCATCCAGTTCCTGACCGACGGAGGCGAGCGCATCTCGGTCATGGCGGTCTGCCAGCCGGGCGTGCCCTGTCTGGCCGCGACCAGCCTGATGGCCGAGGACAACGATCCGGCGCGGCCTGCCTCGCTGATCCTGATGGGCAGCCCGATCGACACCACCATCAATCCCACCGAACCGAACCGCCTGGCCGAGCAGCGCGACCTTGCCTGGTTCGAGAAGAACGTCGTCGTTACCGTGCCCTGGCCCAATATGGGTTTCCTGCGCCGGGTCTATCCCGGCTTCCTGCAGCTCTCGGGCTTCATGTCGATGAACCTCGACCGCCACGTGGATGCTCATCTGGATCATTTTAACAACCTGGTGCGCGGCGACGGCGACTCGGCGGCGGCGCACCACGCCTTCTATGACGAGTATCTGGCGGTGATGGACCTGACGGCCGAATTCTACCTCGAGACCGTCGAGAAGGTATTCCAGCGCCATGACCTGCCCCAGGGGCGCCTGATGCTCGGCGACAGGCGCGTCGATCCCACCGCGATCCGCGACACCGCACTGATGACCATCGAGGGCGAGAAGGACGACATTACCGGGCGCGGGCAGACCGAAGCGGCGATCGAGCTTTGCTCGGGCCTGCCGAAATCCAAGAAGCTGGCCTATGTCCAGGCCAAGGTCGGCCATTACGGAGTTTTCCACGGCACACGGTTCCGCAACCACGTGCAGCCCAAGATGCGCGACTTCATCCGCGCCCATCGGGTCACGAACGGCGCGGCCGGACGCGCGGCGGTACGCAAAACGCAGCGCCGTGGGCCGGTGCGCAAGACCAACGGCGCTGGCTAGCGCGGACTTGATTCCGGCCAAGACGCCCTTCAGGGTCGCGTCATGAGCGAAACCGTCACCCTCGACGATCCGCCGGTCGATGTGCACCTGCGCGTGAACCCGCGGGCGCGGCGTTTCACGCTCAGGCTCGATGCGGACGGCGCGGGCGCGCGGCTGACCCTGCCCCCGGGCGTACCGCTGTCCGAGGCGCGGATGTTTCTTCTACGCCAATCCGACTGGCTGGCGCGCGCGCTGGCGCGGCGGCCCGAGCCGGTCGTCATCGGCGATGGCTCCCGGCTGCCGGTGGCCGGTAAGATGGCGCGGGTCCGATGCGAAGCGGGCCGGCGCCGGGCACCTCACTTGACGGATGGCATCTTGTTGGTGACAGGCCCTGGCCCTGCTGGCCCAAGGATTTCGGCGTTCCTGAAATCGCGCGCCCGCGACGCCTTGGTGCGCGCTGCCCAAGGCTACGCCGACCAGATTGGCCAGCGGCCGGCTGGCGTCGCCCTGCGAGACACGGTTTCACGCTGGGGATCGTGCTCCGCCGCCAGGCGGCTGTCGTTCTCGTGGCGCCTGGCCATGGCGCCGCCCGAGGTGCTCGACTACGTGGCCGCCCACGAGGTGGCGCATCTGGCCGAGATGAACCATGGGCCCCGGTTTTGGGCGCTGGTCGAGTCCCTGATTCCGGAGCATCGACGCCATCGGGCTTGGTTGAAAGACCAAGGCCGCGCCTTGCACCGTTACCGCTTCGACGCGACCTGACTTCCGGCTACCGTCTCCACCGCACCGGGCACACCGATCCGGGTGCGGATCACCAGGAAACCGATCGACGCGACAAAGCACCAAAGCGCGAGCGCGATCGTCTGCTCCGGAAACAGGGCGCCCAGATCGATTGCCAGCCCGGTGATCCCGGGCCCAAGCGCGGTCGCGAACACCATCGCCGCCGCCGCCAAGGCCTTCACGGCGCCCAAGTGCCGGGTGCCGTAAAGATGCGGCCAGAGCGTCCCCGACACCGCCGCCGCGCCGCCCTGGGTCACACCCATCAGCGCCATCATCAGGTGCCAGCTCAACACATTGTCGCTCAGCCCGATCAGGGTGATCCCGACGCCCATCGGCAGCAAGAAGACCGGCAGCAGGAGCACCGGCCCAAAGCGATCCGCCAGCCAGCCGCAGAGCAGCGTCGAGGCCACGGCGAAAAACGCATAGGCCGGATAGCCCAGCGCCATGACCGCCAGGTTCCAACCCTGGACCTCGCTGATATGGACCTGATGGAAGAACGCCGACGTCCCGATGAAAGGCGGCGCCAGCAGACCCGGCAACAGCGCCCAGAAAAGCCAGTGCCGCAGCACCGCGCCCCGGTTCCAATGCCGGCCGTCCAGCCCGGTGGTCTCGTCCCGCTCGACGCTTCCACGGGGCTGGCGATCGGTGGTCAACAGCCAGAAGAGAATGGGCAGGAAAAATAGTATCAGGCTCGCGCCCGCCACGCCCCAGGTCGCGCGCCACCCAATCCAGGCAATGGCGAAGACCACCACGCTGGGCAACACCGCCTCGCCCAACGCCGTTCCCAGCCCCGCGACGGCCACCGCCTGGCCGCGATGGGCGACGAACCATCGGCCCATGGCGACCACGGC
>Ga0224508_10003304_pt1 | contig 13364 bp, 13 predicted proteins | sample SF_Jan12_sed_USG_4_FD_170157 | JGI IMG/M metagenome (GOLD analysis project Ga0224508, IMG submission 170157) | Sediment microbial communities from San Francisco Bay, California, United States - SF_Jan12_sed_USGS_21 | ecosystem: Environmental > Aquatic > Marine > Sediment | place: USA...
TGGCACTGGCACTGGCACTGGCACTGGCACTGGCACTGGCACTGGCACTGGCACTGGCACTGGCACTGGCACTGGCACTGGCACTCCTTGTTTTTGGGTTTGGGCCCCTGTTGACCACAGCAGGTGAGGCCACCAGGGGCCCAAACCCAAAAACAAGGAGTCGCACATGCAATCAGAAAACGTTTACATTCGAGCCCGCAAAGTGGTGCAGCAAGTTGCTCCGCTCCTCCAGGTGGTCCGAGCACAAGATCGGGCGCTTGCGGATCAGCTCAAGAGAGCGGCGCAGAGCGTGGTGCTGAACATCGCGGAAGCCCGGGGGAGCGATGCGGGGAATGCGCGGGCCCGATTCGCAACCGCCTGTGGGTCTGCCAAGGAAGTGCGGGCTGCGCTTCATATCGCGAGTGACTGGGGGTACATCGGGTCACAGACGGCGACTCACCTCGACCGAAGGCTCGACGAGGTGTGTGCCATCACGTGGTGCTTGGCGAAACGCTAACGACCGGAGAGCCTCCACGACATCGCGCAGACTTGGTCGAGCGCGATGTCGAGCTCTGCGAATCGCGTTCGGCCGACGTAGCCGTACGCGGCCGCTAGCCGAAGCCCTGCGCGGACCTCTTTGGCGGACCCGCACGCGGTGGCGAACCGCGCCCTGGCCGTCCCCGGGTCATTCCCCTCGGCCTCGGCGAGATTGAGCACCACGCTATTCATAGCCCGCCGAACTTGGTCGAAGAGGTCCCTGTCGGCCTTTCGGATGACCGGAAGAAGAGGCTGAAGCCCCGCCGCCGCCTGAAGTGCCTTTTGCTGAACGATGAGTCCCATGAGTGATTTCCTTTCCGAGGGGCTTGGGCCCTCGCAGAAGGGCGAAGCCCGGGGTCCAAGACGCTCGGAAAGGAAATCACGATGATCAAAGAGTGCTCACACTGACACTGCCGCTGGCACTGACACTGCCGCTGGCACTGACACTGACACTGACACTGTTTCGAGGAGTAGGTGACTCGGACCGCGGCGCGGGATGGGCAGCACAGCCGGGGCCCCATTGCGAGCACGCCCATCCCGCGCCGCGGTCCGAGTCACCGGTTGACGCAGAGCGCTCGCACTGGCACCGCCCCTTTCAATCCCAGAGGCGAAGCGCACCGCGCATCGCTTCCTCGAGCGAGAAGAAACGCACTTTGGCGGGCATATCTCGTTGAAGGTGACGCGCGTTGCCGCCGCCGATATGCAATTCGTCATAGTTGAAGAGGCGCTCGAGCTCGTCGAGGGCATCGATGACTCGCTCGGTCCACCTAGAAGCACCGATGCGCTTGAGCTCCTCGTCACGGATCAGGTCCTCGTAGGTCTTGCCATCGCGAAAAGGGTGATGCCCGAGCTCGAGGTTCGGAACGAGCCGACCGTCGGTGAACAACGCCGATCCGAGTCCAGTTCCAAGAGTTAAAACGAGCTCTACACCATGTCCTTCGGCTACGCCGAGCCCCTGTAGGTCTGCATCGTTGACCGCGCGGACCCGACTACCGAGGCGTTGTTCGAGCTTTGCTTTCAAGGGAACGGCTTTCCAAAGCTCATCGCCCAGGTTTGGCGCGTTGTACGTGACGCCAGACTTCACCACGCCAGGAAAACCAACCGACACGCGATGGTAAACCTCCACTCCGTCGGCCACTTCACAGATCGTAGTGATTACCGCATCGGGAGTCGCTGGGTCTGGCGTCGGGCGGGCCTGCGCGTCCCCCGTGACGGAGCCGTCGTCACTCAACGTGAGGAACTTGATGCTTCCGCCGCCGATGTCGATTGCCAGTGTGCTCATGAGACTGACTCGCGGTGCAGACGATAGTACTCGATCAGTTGTTGTGTGGAGCTGTCGTGCTCGCCGAGTTGCCCGGTGAGCTCCGGCAGGACGACCTTTGCGAGCTGCTTCCCTAGCTCTACGCCCCACTGGTCGAAGCTATAGATGTTCCAGATGACGCCCTGTACGAAAATCTTGTGCTCGTAAAGTGCGATCAATCGTCCGAGCGTTCGCGGAGTCAGCTTTTCGAGCATGAAAGTGTTGCTCGGTCGGTTGCCAGGGAACGCCTTGTGAGGAGCAAGTAGGACGACTTGGTCTTTCGATGCGCCACTTCTGCGTAGCTCGTCACGCGCTTCTTCCTCCGTCTTTCCGCGCATCAGCGCCTCGGCCTGGGCGATGCAATTGGCCACGAGAATGTCGTGATGTTGGCCGAGAGGGTTTTGACTCTGCGCGGGCACGATGAAGTCGCACGGCACCAGATGCGTCCCCTGGTGGAGCAGCTGGAAGAAGGCGTGTTGGCCATTGGTCCCTGGCTCTCCCCAGACGATGGGCCCGGTGCCGTAGGCCACGACTTCACCCTCGCGCGAGGTACGCTTGCCGTTGCTCTCCATGTCGGCCTGCTGCAGGTATGCCGGAAATCGGTGCAGATACTGATCGTAAGGCAAAACGGCGTGCGAGGTCGCACCAAAAAAGTCTCCGTACCAGACCCCAAGGAGCGCCATCAGCACCGGGATGTTCTCGCGTAACGGTGCGGTTCGGAAGTGCTCGTCCACTTCATACGCGCCTGCGAGCAAGTCCTCGAAGTGTTCCATCCCAAGGACGCATGCAATCGAGAGCCCAATCGCAGACCACAGCGAATATCGACCGCCCACCCAATCCCAGAGCTCGAACATGTTGTCGGGGTCGATCCCAAACGCCGTCACCGCCTCGCGGTTCGTCGATAGCGCGACGAAATGCTTGGCGACCGCGTCCTCGCTCCCGAGGCGCTCGACCAACCATTGGCGGGCTGAGCGCGCGTTGGTGAGCGTCTCCTGCGTCGTGAATGTCTTCGAAGCGACGATGAAGAGGGTCGTTTCCGCCCGGACCTCTCGGAGCACCTCGCTCAGGTGGGTCCCGTCGACATTGGAGACGAAATGCGCACGTAACCCTTCTTTCCAATACGGGCGGAGCGCCTCGGTGACCATGAACGGCCCGAGATCCGAGCCGCCGATCCCTATGTTGACGACGTCGGTAATAGCTCGCCCGGTGTGCCCAGCCCGCGAACCGTCACGAACGGCCTCTGCGAATCGCCGCATTTGCTCGAGCACGCGACGCACGTCGGGCATCACGTCGACGTCGTGCACCATGACCGGACGATCTCCCCGATTACGAAGAGCGGTGTGCAAGACCGCGCGGCCTTCGGTCGCATTGATCGCGTCCCCGGCAAACATGCGTTCGATCCAATCACGAACGCCACACTCCTCCGCTAGCTCTACGAGCAGGCTGACGCTCCGATCGGTGACGCGGTTCTTCGAATAGTCGAAGAGAAGGTCGCCCAGCGTCGACGAGAGCCGCCCGGCCCGCGCGGGGTCCTCGTCGAAGAGGTCCCGCATGTGCATATCGCGCACCTCGTCGTAGTGAGCCTGAAGAGCACGCCAAGCCTCGGTATGCGTAGGGTCGACCATCGCTGGACCCCAACTTAGCCTCGACGGGCTTAGTTTACTAGCAGCGGGGCCAGGACGAGCGCGACGATGCTCATCAGCTTCACGAGAATGTTCAAGGAGGGGCCGGCTGTATCCTTGAAAGGATCGCCCACGGTGTCCCCAACGACCGCCGCGTTGTGGGCCTCGCTGCCCTTCTCGTGAACCGAGCCGTCGGTCATCTTGTAACCGCCGCCCTCGAAGGACTTCTTGGCGTTGTCCCAAGCGCCGCCAGCGTTTGCCATGAACAGGGCCATGGCCACGCCTGACACGGTAACCCCTGCAAGCAGGCCACCAAGCGGCTCGGGGCCCATCACGAAGCCGACGATGACCGGCGTGAGAATCGCGAGCGCGCCCGGCGCGAGCATGCGCTTGAGCGAGGCTTCGGTGGAGATCTTCACGCAGCGCGCAGTATCGGGCTTGGCATTACCCTCGAGGAGACCCGGAATCTCGCGGAACTGTCGACGAACCTCTTCGATCATGTCCATCGCCGCAACGCCCACGGCCTTCATCGCCATCGAGGAGAAGAGGAAGGGAAGCATGGCGCCGAGGAAGAGGCCGGCCATGACTAGCGGCTTCGAGATGTCGATGCCGCTGATCTGCGCGGTCTGCGCGAATGCTGCGAACAGTGCGAGCGCCGTCATGGCGGCGGAACCGATCGCGAAGCCCTTACCGATGGCTGCCGTGGTGTTGCCGACGGCATCGAGCTTGTCGGTCCGCTGGCGAACCTTCGGATCTTGTTTGCTCATCTCGGCAATGCCACCTGCATTGTCGGCGATCGGGCCGTAGGCGTCGACGGCAAGCTGAATGCCGGTCGTCGAAAGCATGCCAAGCGCTGCGATGGCGACACCATAAAGGCCGGCGACCTTGGCTGCGACGACCACCCCAAAAGCGATGACGAGGATAGGCAACGCCGTCGATTGCATGCCCACGCCGAGGCCGGCGATGATGTTCGTGGCGGTACCGGTTTTGCTCTGATTCGCGATGCTATCGACGGGGGGCTTGTGCATCGATGTGTAGTACGAGGTGATCAGACCGACAGCGACACCGGCGAACAGACCGGCGACGGTCGCCCAGCCGACATCGGTCCAAGTCACGACCTGACCCTTGAGATTTGTCGCGCCCGCGGCGGGCCACATGTACTTGGCGATCCCAAAGGTGGCGAGAGCCATCACACCCGCGGCACCAAAGGCACCCGTGTCGAGGGCATGCTGAGGATTGCCGCCTTCCTTGGTGCGCACGAAAAACGTGCCGACGATCGAGCAGACGATACCCGCCCCCGCGATCACCAGCGGCATGATCACCGGACCGATCGATGTACGGTCTGAAACCACGTTGAAGCCGAGCGCCAATACCATCGCACCGATGATGGCACCGACGAACGACTCGAACAGGTCTGCGCCCATACCGGCCACGTCGCCGACGTTGTCACCCACATTGTCCGCAATGACGGCGGGGTTACGAGGGTCGTCTTCTGGAAGGCCCGACTCGACCTTGCCGACGAGGTCTGCGCCAACATCGGCTGCCTTCGTGTAGATGCCCCCGCCCACACGCGCGAAGAGCGCGATCGACGAGGCTCCCATCGAGAAGCCGGTGATCACGTTGACCGTTCGGGTCAGCTCCCAACCGAGGACATCATTGAACAGGATGTAGAGCCCGCCAAGGCCCAGCGTCGCCAAGCCGACGACGGTCATGCCCATCACCGTGCCGCCGTTGAACGCCACAGCCAGCGCGGGGGCCAAGCCGTCACGCGCCGCCGCAGTGGTGCGGACGTTGGCGTTCGTCGCGACCTTCATCCCTGCCCACCCTGCAGTCGCCGAGGCGAAGGCGCCCGCGACGAAGGCTCCCGCAATCTGCCAACCGCGCGATGCGTCTCCAAAGTACGCAAACGCGAGGACCGCGCCGACGGCGAGCACGAAGACGGTCAAAACTCGGTATTCCGCTCGGAGGAAAGCCAGGGCGCCCTCCTGAATCCGACCGGCGATCTCGACCATGTTCGCGTCGCCCGGGTCCTGTCTGGAAACCCACAATGCTTTCGACCAGGCAAAAAGGAGAGCGAGCACGCCCGCTGCCGGGGCTGCATAAATCAGTTTGTCCATATTCGCGGAACCTCTATTCGCGCCCGGTCTCGGTGAAGTGCTTGGCGGGCGGCGCGTTTCTACAAGATTTGGAAATCAGGTCAAACCCAGGCGCCTGGAAGTTCCAAGGTCCTGGAAAATACAGTGGAATCAACTCGCCTGGGCTTCGGCGATCGCCTCGCGGGCCGGAGCGAAGTCCGCGGGGCCTCGTACGCTGAGGCGCCCGACATCTCTATCGATTCGGACCAAAAGGCCAGTCAAAACGCGCCCAGGCCCCACCTCGACGAACAGGGAAACGCCGTCGGCGATCATGCGACGAACGCTGTCTTCCCAGCGGACCGGCCGACTGACCTGACGGACCAACGCATCCTTCGCCGAGGCTGCATCGGTGACGGGCTCGGCGTCGACATTGACATACACGGGCACACTCGGGGCCGAAAACGCGATCGCTTCGATGTCCTCGGCAAGTCGTCGCTCCGCCGGTTCCATCAATGTCGAATGAAACGGGGCGCTCACCGGAAGAGAGCTCGCGCGGGCGCCCGCCTCCTTGAGCTTCACCCCTGCCTCTCGGACCGCGCTAATCTCTCCCGCGATCACGATCTGCTGTGGCGAATTGTAGTTCACCGCCTCCACCAGCCCTGGTACCTCTGCACAGATCCGTTCTACCAATGTTCGGTCAGCTTTGAGGACCGCCGACATCGCGCCTTCGCCGTAGGGCACCGCCTCTTGCATGTAGAGGCCCCGCTTTCGAACCAACCGCACCGCATCGGCAAGGTCGATCGTGCCGGCGGCAACGTGGGCCGAGTATTCGCCCAGGCTGTGCCCCGCTAAGACGTCGAATGGCACGTCGAGTGCACGAAGGAGCGCTATCGACGTGGTCAAGACTGCAGGCTGCGTGTTGGCCGTCTGCTTCAGTTCTTCTTCGGGGCCTTCGAAGCAGAGGTCCGACAGCTTTGCGCCGAGGGCGGCATCGGCGGCATCGAACACTTCTCGCGCGGCCTCGAACTCGTCATACGCCTCGCGGCCCATTCCGACCTTTTGACTACCCTGACCCGGGAAAACGAGCGCGACCTTGCCCATCGCGGAGCTGCATAGCACGATTTGAGGGGGGCTAATCTTGGAAGAACCGAACAACGCCGAAGACGCCGAGCATTTGAGCGCACTATCGATCGGTCATTACATCATGGCGGGTCTCTCGGCGCTGAGCGCAATACCTTTGGTGGCCTATGCCTTCGCGGGCGCCAAGCTTGCCGAACAGCTCAGCAACGAGATGGCGCTAACCATGGGTGACATCTCTGGTCAAGCGGGAGTCGACCCCCTTGCCGGCGCCCCCATGGAGATGATGGAGGATCTCGGCACACTGATGATCACGATGACGGCTCTGGGCTTCTTGTTGGCCGTGGTGACCGCGATCGGCTTCTTTCTGGTCGGGCTGAAGCTGCGCCAACGCCAATGGTGGACGTTCTGCTACTTGAGCGGCTGGGGCGAGTGCTTGCTCTTTCCGTTTGGGACGATCCTCGGGGTGTTCACGATCATCGTACTGTCGCGCCCGACGGTGAAGCGCTCGTTTGGCATGCGCTGATTGACAACGACCCCAACCCGCCGTACCGATCAACGTTGTCTGGAGGCTATTCGATGGTTGAAGCAGAAGAGCTCGAACAAAGGATTCGCAAGGGCCTGACGAACGTGTCTCACCTCGTGCTCACAGACCTCACCGGCACCAAAGACCACTGGGAGGCGCTGGTCGTTTCCGAAGCTTTTGACGGCAAAAACCGCATCGAACAGCACCAAATGGTCTATTCGGCGCTAGGCGAGCTCATGGCGGGCCCCGTCCATGCCCTTGCGCTCAAGACCTACTCGCCCGAGAGTTGGGCTAAGCAAGAGGGTTAAGATGGAAGATTCTGTCCGACAAGAGATTCAGGGCATCATCGACTCGAACGACGTCGTCCTTTTCATGAAGGGGACCAAGCACTTCCCGCAATGTGGCTTTTCCGCCACGGTCGTCGAGGTGCTTCGCCGGTCGGGCTCGGAGTTCCAGGACGTGAACGTTCTGGAGAATCCGGAGATTCGACAGGGGATCAAGGAGTTCGCCAACTGGCCAACGATCCCGCAGCTTTACGTCCACGGGAAATTCGTCGGTGGCTGCGATATCGTCCGCGAAATGTACGAGAAGGGTGAACTCGACGCCGTGCTTTCTGCTAAAGAAAGCTGAGGCGGCAAACCCTGATGGCCGAGCTTCTTGGCGGCAAATACGAAGTGCTCGAGCTCGCCGGCGAAGGCGGCATGGCGAAGGTGTATCGTGGCCAAACCCATGGTGCCGCAGGGTTCGTTCGCCCGATCGCCATCAAGCGCGTGTTGGCGCCGCTGAGTCAGAACCCCGAGTTCCTCAAGATGTTCGTCGAGGAGGCACGCGTCGTATCCGAGCTCGAGCATCCAAACATCGCCCAGATTCACGACTTCGATCGCGACCGGACAGGGGAGTACTACTTGGTTCTGGAGTGGGTCGATGGCCTCACACTCGCCGAGTGGCGACAAGCCTATCGCAAGAACGGCCAGCAAACCCCCTGGCATCTGGTCGCCGCGATCGGGATCGAAGTATTGAAAGCGCTCCACGCCGCCCACGTGCGTGTCGACCGGAGTGGAAACACAGCCCCGATCTTTCACCGTGACGTGACACCCCAGAACGTGATGGTCAGCAAGTGCGGCGTGGTGAAGCTGACCGATTTCGGGCTCGCGCGCGCGATGGATCGCAGCAGCATCACGAGGCCCGGCTTCGTGAAAGGAAAGATCGCCTACCTGGCGCCCGAGCTCACTTACGAAGCAGACCCGAGCGCACAGACCGATCTCTTCAGCGTCGGCGTGGTGCTTTGGGAGGTTCTCGCAGGGGAAAAGCTTTTCAAGGGGAAGGATCCCCTCCAAGTCTTGGGGACCATTCGAGGCATGGAGATTCCTAGCCTCGCCGAGATGCGGCAAGACATTCCTGCCCGCCTCCGAGAGATCATCGGACGAGCACTTCAACGTGAAGCCAATGACCGATACCCCACGGCGCATGCAATGGGGCGTGACCTCGCGGCCCTTCTCCGTACGACGGAAGAACCAACCGACTCTGACGTGATCGCCAGAAGCATTCAGTGGGCCCGGCGACAGCTCGATGAGGAAGATCAAGCCGGACCCCCAACCAAGCCGTTTCCCGCCGAGCGCGCACTCGCCCTCGCAGGCGCTGCCGACGAAACGATCCCCGACACAAGCATCCCCCTCACCCGAAGAACCAAAAGACATTAAAGGGGACAGTCCCCTTTTCCGCAGCCTAGAATAGGTTGACGCCTAGGCCGAACAGCACCGAAATGACGATGAAGGGCGGCGTCATGCCGATCATCGCGGCGATCATGTAGTCGCGGAAAGTGACGCCGGACATCGCGAGGGTGTAGTTCACCGGCGGTATCGCCCATAGGAACAAGCGGATCACGATCATCGAGCGGAGGGGTTCGTCCTCGAGGCGGTCGAGCCACTTCTTGAGAAAAGGTACCTTGATTTCCTTGAGGGGTTGCCCCCCAATCGTTCGAACGATGACGAAAGAAATCCCAACGGAAATCGTGGCAGCGATGACCGAGGCAACCGCCCCCCAGAGAGGACCATACGCCAGGCCGGCAACGGCAACGAATATGAAGCCCGGGATGTAGAGCAACTGGCCGACCGCAAACATCGCCGCAAACACGAAGAAGCCCCCAATCCCGGCAGACTGCATCGACCCTCGAATTCCTTCGACCGTGAGCTCCTCGTTGAAGCCGGTCGAGCGGCCGATCGCGTAGATGCTCCCGAGAAAGAGTGCCAACACCGTGAGGCGCGCCAGGGTCCGATTCACGAGGCGCAGTAGTGCACAGTCGTCAGGCGAAGACCAGCGCGTTCTGGCGGGCTATGGCTTGAGTAGCGTATCCAAGGGGTTGCGCGTGACCCGGTTGGATCCGTCGAGCGAATTGATGTCGATGCGACTCAGGTCCACCCGGGGTGAGAAGATCGCCTGGTGAAACGAGTCCACCACCCTTTGCCGATATGAGCTTCCAGTCTCGTTCTCTTCGAGAGCTACCTCGCTACAGCCCCACGATGTGCCTGTTAGTCCCAGCAAGCAGGCCTGCCCCCCTTGCACCTGAATCCGCAACCCATCGTCCGAAAGCGCGAAGCGTGGCGAGCGACGCAGCGCCTTCGCGACCTTTTGGTCGATATCGGATCCGGACGATTCAACTCTCACGGGAAGCGACCAACCGAGGCGTCTGAACAGGCCGGGATCCGCGCCAAGAACCTGCTCGTAAAGGGTCGCGGTTCGCCGCGGGTCCGAAAGCGAGCTGGCCAGTACTGCTCTCACGCGTTCACGGAGCAGAGCATCGCCCGGCTGCAAGCCCTCGAGCGCGCGCTCCGCATGCTCGATCGCGTCGTCGTAGCGCCCTTGCACCAGAGCGACCTCGGCAAGCACCGCTTCGTAGTACGCAAAAGCGCCTTCCCTAGGGTCTTTGACGCGCACGCGATCAACCGCGGCGCGCGCCACGCCAGGGCCCAGCACGGGGATCAACTCGCCGATCAGCCAAGGCGGCATGACCGCGCTTCGGGCCGTTCCGATCGCAAACGTCCCGACCAACCGAGAGTTGTCATCGAGAAATCTTGCTACCTGGCGTGCGCTCATCCAAGCCTGGAAACGCAACCAGGCTGCCTTTGCATGGGCCCACCAACGTTGATGAAAAGGCTTGGCAACTGCGCGCTCGACCGTCATCTCCGCGAGCATCAGCCGGGCCTGACGGTCGAGCAACGCCACGATACTTCGATCCTGCTCTGGATCGCGACTGTTGTGCGCACGGCGATCGGGCAGCACGATCGCCTTGTCCGTGATGCGCAAGGCTTCGTCAGGCCTTCCCATCAGCAACAGGAAGGCAGCCAACGACCGACGGGCTTCGTTACGATCGGAATCCCTCACGTGAGCTGGTCGCGCAGCGCGATGACGAGGCACTTCTCTCAGCGCAGAAAGCGACTCTGCAAAGCGCCCCGCACGCATGTAGAGATCTGCGAGCTCGAGCCAAGGGTTTCCGTACCATGAAAGACCGCTCTTGCTGGCTTCCATCAGAAGACGCTCGGCCTCGTCGAAACGGAAGATCGACCTCGCTGCCTCGGCATAGTTCCCGAGGTCGACCGCGGTCGCGCTACCAAACTGACTTCGTGCATACTCGACTGCATCGCGGCAGGTTTCGTAGCTCTCGACATCGTCACCCGCTTCGAACTCGATCGCGCACAACGCGTTCTTGGCGCGCTCGATTTGATACGGATCGCCAGTCGCCAGGCCTTCCTCGGCGGCAAGGCGCGCTGCGGCAAACTGCCGCTTCTTCATCAGCGGCCACGCGAGCTCTGCCTTCAACTGTGGCGTGTAGAGCTCGTTGTACCGACGCATGAAGTCCAGCTGCTCGTCGTAGTGCTCCAAGTTGCCATGAGTCATCGTGAGGGCGATCAAAATGCGAGCATGCCACCGCCACGGCTGGCTTGGGACTGGCGAGGCCCCATGCTGAGCCTCGAAAAGCTGAAGAGCCCGTGTTTCATGAAAGAGCGCCTTCGGAAAGTTCGCCTCTCCGTAGTGTTGGGCTTGGGCGAAAACCAGATGTCCGACGTACGAGCTCGGATGCTCGACCAGAAATTTTTCGGCCGCGTCTCGAGCTTTGACGTATCGTTGTCGCTCGACGAGATCCCACAGAAGCACCTCCTCAGGAGACGCCTCTTCGCCTTCGAGCAGCAAGGGGTCTGCCATTTCGTCGGCGGAGGCGTGGCATACCCAAAGGCCAACCGTGATCAGCGCCACAGCCAAATGAAGTGCTATCGAAGCACGCATTGGGAGGTCACCTCCGACGCAAGCTCGCTCTCGCAAGCTTTTCGATCTCCACTGCGGCGACCTCGGCGATGAGAGCATCGATGTCTTCGACACCCGGAGCGCATTCCAGCCGATGCTTGAAGACGTAGGGCGCCAGGACCTCGATGTCCTCGGGGGATACGAAGTCGCGACCGTGGATCACCGCGCGCGCCTGCAGGGCAGGAAGCATCAATACGAGCGAGCGCGTCGAGGCCCCCTGCAGCACCCGGGGGTCGGCGCGAAGCAGCCGTGCCAAATCGACGAGGGCCTCCTTGACGACTGGTGCCACATGAACAGCCGAACGAGTTTGCCGCCTAGCGGCGAGCACCTCCTCGCGGGTCACCCCCGGAAAGTCGCCGGCGACCTCGAGGCTTGCCCGTGGATACTGATCGAGCACCTCGAGCTCCGATGCGCGATCGATGTGCTTCATTTCGACCTTGAATAGAAAACGATCGAGTTGAGGCGTCGGCAACGGATACGTCCCAGCAAGGTCGAGGGGATTCTGCGTCGCGATGACGAAGAACAAATCGTCGAGCGGATACGATGTGTTGTCGACAGTGACCTGCTTCTCAGCCATGGCTTCGAGCATCGCTGCCTGCACTTTGGGCGAGGTGCGATTGATTTCGTCCGCCAACACGATGTGAGCAAAGACCGGGCCTCGTCGGAAGGAGAAGCGACTGGTTTCGACATCGAAAACGTTGGTTCCGGTGATGTCGCTTGGGAGAAGATCTGGCGTGAACTGAATCCGACGAAATGCGGAAATCCCAGCGGTCGCTTCTGGCCCTTCGAGCGCACTGCCGAGCGCGCGGGCGAGCGTCGTTTTGCCGGAGCCCGGATAGTCCTCGAGCAGCACGTGCCCGTCGGCGAGGAGCGCGATGAGGACGAGCTCGACGACCTCGTCCCGCCCGCGAACCGCCCCCCGCAACCTGGAGCGAAGTCGTTCGGCGACCTCGCGCGCTCCGGATAGTGAGTCTTCTAAGGATGACTGAATCGCTGGCTGCATTTCTTCTCCGGGCTCTCCAAAGGATGGCATCATTTTGAACGTAACCAAGACCAAGGGGTGATGAACCCCAAAAATCGTTTCCACGCAGGAAAACGCTGGCGAATCTCGCGTCGAACCTCCTCGGCGTCTTCGCGCAACGAGCCCGAGTCTGGTTCATGACGGCCGAAGGCCGAAGCGATGTGCGTACGGGTCAGGCGCTCGAACGCGGGCAATTGGTCGCGAATGCGGGTAGCGAAAGACTCCCGCGATTCACCGGGCGCGCGCAAGACCGACACCTCTCCGATCCGGTCGAGCTCCGCGCGATACACGACCCGCGAAAGAGCGGCGGCAGAGCTCCACTCCGGCGCAACCCGACGCCATCCCTTCACACCGAAGAGAAAGATGAGCGCCGCCGCGAGCAGCATCATGAGCCAGGTGCCGATCGCCATCGTCACGCGGCGCGCGAGCTCTCTGATCTTTGGGAGATCGGTCGCGGAGAGGGGTAGCGGGGAGGCGCCCCGGGCGAGCTCGCCGAGCAGACGTTGAAGGTCGGCATCCATGGGCTGCTCGGGTGGATCGAGCGCGCGCTCGGGATAGACATCCAGCACAACCCACCCAAACCCATCGATGTAGATCTCCGGCCACGCATGAGATGCAGCGCCCGACAGCAGAAGGGACGAACCCCCTTGCCGCGCCGACTCACTGACCGCGTAGCCGGTGGCGACGCGCGCGGGTACGCCGAGGCTCCTCAAGAGATACGTCGCAGCATGGGCGAAGTGAACGCAGTAGCCCGTGAGGTCTCCGAAAAGGAAACTCGCGGTGGGATCTTCGGCCCCACTATGCTCGTTCTTGAGGCTGTAAATCCCCTCTCGACCCAACCATGATGCCACCGAGAACGCCCTCGCGACCTGGCTGTCGGCCAGCTCCTCAGGCACTTCGGATGCAATCTCTGCCGCCAACTCCGCGT
>Ga0224508_10003305_pt1 | contig 13362 bp, 10 predicted proteins | sample SF_Jan12_sed_USG_4_FD_170157 | JGI IMG/M metagenome (GOLD analysis project Ga0224508, IMG submission 170157) | Sediment microbial communities from San Francisco Bay, California, United States - SF_Jan12_sed_USGS_21 | ecosystem: Environmental > Aquatic > Marine > Sediment | place: USA...
ATAAAGAATTTAACTTGGTGGGCCGTGAGGGAATCGAACCCCCGACCATCAGATTAAAAGTCTGCAGCTCTACCAACTGAGCTAACGGCCCCAAAAGCGGGCGAAAGTATATCGGAGGGAATGGAACACACCTGACGGGGACACCAAGGAATGGTGTCCCCGTTTTGAGCGGTCGGGCAGATAGGTAACAGTTCAGACCGGGTACATGGGTGACAGTCGGGAGGTCCGAGTTGTTGTTCTTCTTCCTCTGTGTTCCCGTCGCCGTAGACGCTGTGGGAACGGTGGGAGCTGTGGGAAACCCACAGGGTTTTCCAGGGCGGGGGTGAGGCGGGGCAGCTTCCACGGTTTCCATAGCGCGCCGCAACGTCTTCGTTCTCCTCACAGCAGATCCAGACTCTCCTTTCGCTCATCATAGCGACCCAGCAGGAGTGGTCCGAAGCGCACCGACCAGAGTCCATCATCTGTTTCCTCGAGACCGATGCGCTGGCCTCCTAGGGTCTCGCTAACAAACAGCATCCGACCACGCCACTTGATCTCTCCCTTCGGGCGGACACATCGGACCTCGTAGTGGCCCGGGTAGCTCACCTCTGGCGTCTCTTGCGGGTAGGTACGACTCGAGGGCGTGTAGAACTCGGCGGGTTGCCTCATGCCCAGGCTCTCATGCGGTCGCTGCTCGTTGTACTCCTGGCGAAAGTGGTCGAAGGCCCACTGCTGGGTTTGCATGCGGGACGCTGGAGGGCGTGCCGTGGCCGCCTTCAGCGTCCGGTGCATCCTCTCGTGACAGCCGTTCTGCTCGGGGTGGCCGGGCTCGATGAGTACCGGCTCGATCCCCAGCAGGACCCACCACACCGACAACCTCGAGAGCCGACGCGGGGAGCGTGCGGCTGCAAACGGACTCCCCCCATCGGTCAGGATCTTCGTCGGCAGACCGTACTCGGCGAAGAGACGTTCGAAAGCCGGCCGCACACCGGCCAAGGCTACCGAGCTCTTGGCCTCGCATCCCAGCAGATACCGGCTGCTCTGATCGGCCACCGTCAGCGGATAGCACAGCTGGCCGTCTCCCATGCGAAACTCACCCTTGAAATCCGCCGTCCACAAATCGTTCGGCTGCCGGACCTCGACCACCGGCTTGGCCGGTCTCGGATGCTGCCGCCTGCGAGCTCGCGGCTCGACCAGGCCGTGGCGCTTGAGGATCTCACCTGCAGTGCTCGCTGCCGGCCAGCCCCACTTCGGATGCCGCCGGCTCAGAACCACCAGCAGCTTCCGCGGGCCCCAATGCGGATGCTTCCGGCGTTGCTCGACCAGCGCCTGCTCACAGCGCGGCTCGGTACGATGGGGGCACCTCTTCGGGGCCCGGGATCGATCCTTCAGCCCGTCGAGGCCCTCCTGCGAGTAGCGCTTGGCCCACTTGTATCCCGTCTTGCGGCTGATCCCGAAAGCGAGGCACAACTCCGTCATCGTGTAGGCACAGCTCGTCAGCGCTCCGATGAAGCGCACTCTCTGATCCATCCGCGTCCTCTCGTCCCATGGCATCGAAGTCCCTCCGATGCCCATGATGGACCCACCCAACCGTCACCCATGTGCCCGGTCTCATCTGTTACCCATGTACCCGGTCTGTACCGTGGGTGGCACCCCCTCCCCGGGACCCTACCCCTTCCTCGAGTTAGATATCTTCTCGGCTCTCGCCCCGGGGGCTGGAATTGTGATGAACGCAGGGGCCAACGTGCACTCCGGCTTTAGGAGCGCAACAGCTCCAGCCTACTTCCTACCGGGCTCCGTTGAGCTTCGCGCCAGGTCAGCCACGGCTGCCGGACCCGCCACACAAAAGTGGGAGGAGGCCTTGGGATCATTGTCCGCTATGGACCTACCCCGCTTCGGCGGGACACCAAGTTAAGCCTCTCGGCTGTCATTGCTGACTCTATCCTGGCCGGACCGTGCGCTCCGGCTTTCCGGGCAAGACCGGAGAGGAGCCTCGCGGCCCCCCCGGCAGCGGCCTGGTCAGACGCTAGTCGCCACGCGGACTGTGGATGAATCCCGTGTCGCGGCCGATCCCTGAGATCTCATCTAGAGCACAGGGGAACTCAGGATCCGCAGCCACTGCGGCCAGCAATCCGTCCGGGATCTCGACGGTTGGATCGCCCACCAGCTTCAGTTTCATCTTCATGCCGTGCAACTCACCAGTGCCCTGGCCGACGGCTCTCCCGAAGCTCGAGACCCAGCCAGCGAGGCTGGAGTTCCACGTCCCATCGAACGTTCCTGGATAGGAATCTGGTAGGTATTCCAGTGAGAACGTACCGAACAGTCTGCCCGTACCGGTCACGGGATCGAGGTTGGCGTTACCGACGACCGTGTCGGTTCCGACCCTCGCGAAATCGTCTGCATCGTAGAAGACGCCAGTGGCAACTCGTCCCCTACCATGAAAAACGCCGTCCTCGGATATCCAGGACGTACCTGGGTCGAGCACACACCCGACCTCCCAGAAATCAACCTGTGTCTTGGTCGACTTCGCTGCCGATGAACTGGCCGAAACGACGACTCCCCCAACCAAAAGCACGCTGGCCAGAGCTACTATTTGTCTCTTCTTCACGATCTTCTTCCCTTCTTCTCGTTGAGTCACTCACGGTCAGGCTCTCGCTTCCCGTGTTCGTCCCTATGTCAAGATGGCGCTCCGACTGCCTAGCTTCGCTGCATCGCGTCACCTCCCCAACGGCCTCCGCGCGGCCCAAACCACATCCAGCCCTTGGCAGCCCGGCGGTCTTGGGGTCTTCGTGGCGGGCGGGTTCAACCGTCGCGGAGAAGCGAGGACCCGTGGCTTTGCGGCCCTGGGTTTTCCCAGGTGAGCCTTTGTCGAGGCAGGCTCACATCTACGCCCGCAATGGCAGAACAGCAACACCCTAGCGGGTGGGCAAAGATCAGGGATTCGGAGCTATCGATTCAGGTAAACGGCAAAGAGCCATCAACGGCGCCGTTCGGAGCTATCGACTCAGGTAGACACTAGAGAACCGTGTTGCCAAAACGAACCTCGTACCAGTCGCTGTCGCGACCCAACCGACTCAGAGGAAAGTCCCTTTCGAGCCGCAAGAGCACCCGGCTCGCGGAATCTCGGCGTTGACGAATCGGAGTACCGCGCGGCGCCCACATCCTTGGGTTGACGCCGAGGAAGTCGGTGTCGACCACCCGGACCACTTCCACCTCCGCGCCGGTTCGGGACCGGCAGCCAAGTCCCCGCCACCGTCCGTTTCCGTCCTCGCCGCCTCCACCGCCAGATAGCGGGCCCTGAACTCATTGGCCAAGGCTCCGACCACCGGCCATTCTTCGGCACGCGCGACGATCTCGGCCTCGGGGTAGCGGGTGGCGAGCGCAAGAAGCAGCAGGATCAGGACCACACCCGCCAAGAGCAGCGGCGCGGTCACATCGCGGAGACGCATCGAGGCCATGCTAACGCGCCTCAGGACGCCTCAGCGATCTTGTAGACTTCGCGGCGATGACTTCCGACAACACTGACAGGGCCGATCTCACCGACCGAGTAGCCCTGGTCACCGGGTCAAGCTCGGGTCTCGGGTACGCCGCCGCCGAGGCTCTCGCCAGGCGCGGTGCGAGGATCGTCTTGAGCAGCCGTGGTGGCGACAAGCTGGCCACCGCCGAACGGCGGTTGAGCGCGGTGTCTCCCGAGGTGATCTCCGTCGCCGCCGATGTTCGCGACCCCCTGCAACTCGAAGACCTGGTCTCGACCGCCGAAGAAGCTCTGGGATCGATCGACATCCTGGTCGCGAATGGCGGCGGCCCCAAGGTGAAACCCGCCGCCGAGCTGGACGACGCCGACTGGGAGGAGGCTTGGCCGCTGGTGTTTCTCTTCGTGCCACGCCTTTGCCGGCTGGTCTTGCCGGCGATGCGGCGACGCGGCTGGGGCCGCATCGTAGCGATCAACTCGGTCTCCACCAAACAACCGATCGCCGGGCTGGCCCTCTCGAACAGCCTGCGTCCGGCGGTGATGGGCTATGTCAAGACGCTGGCACAGGAAGTGGCCGCGGAAGGCGTGACGATCAACGCAGTGCTTCCCGGGTACACGCGTACGGAACGCCAGCTCGAGATTGCCGAGGGCATTGCAGCTCGTACCGGAGCCGGTGTCGACGAGGTCCTGGCCGAGCGCCAGGGCGACTTCCCCATCGGACGCATGGCCGAGCCGGGAGAGATCGGCGAGGTGGTGGGTTTTCTGTGCTCCGACGCCGCTTCGTATCTCACTGGACAAGCGGTTACAGTGGACGGCGGCTACGCCCGTGGCCTGCTCTAGGGGAATTCTCATCCACAACCCGTGCTCCGGCAGAGGACGACGGCTGCTGGGTGACGTCGAACGGGCGCTCAAGCGGAGCGGGTACTCACTCGAGAGCCACCAGACACGGGCGCCCGGCCACGCGACCGATCTGGCCCAGAGTGCGGCCCACAACGGAGCCGGCTTCGTCTTCGCCCTCGGCGGCGACGGCACTCTGAGAGAGATCGCCGCCGGTCTTCTGGGCACGGAGACGGTTCTTGTGCCGCTTCCCGCTGGGACGACCAACGTCGTCGCGATGGAACTCGGCCTGCCGCTCGATTCGTTGCGTGCCGTCGGCGCCCTCGAGAACGCCAGGGTGCAATCGATCGACGTGGGGCTGTGCGCGGGCATGCCCTTCTTGATGCAAGCCTCGGCCGGTTTCGATGCGTTGGTCCTATCCCGGCTCTCGCCCGTTCTCAAACGCCACCTGGGCAAGATCGCTTTCGCCTTCACCGGACTAAGAGAGTTATGGCGCTATGAGACCCCGCGGATCAAGTACACCCTCAACGGCAAGGTCCGGCATTCGAGCTTTGTGGCGGCCTGCAACATTCCCCGTTACGCCGGCGCCTTCAGACTGGCGCCGACGGCCGCGCTCGACAGTGGCCGACTTCACGTGATTTCTTTCCGCGGCACCGATCGACGAAGAGTCTTGTCGTTCGCCTGGGACCTCGTCCGTGGTCGCCACCTCGAGCGCGACGATGTCGATCTGGAGGACACGGACCATCTCGAACTCGTCGGGCCCGAAGACGTGGATGTACAGCTCGACGGCGACGCTTTTCGCTTTTCGATGCCGATCGACATCCGCCTAGCAGCCGACAAACTGCGGATCCTCAGGCCCTGGTGAACTACTTCCTCATCTTCCTCTCCGGCGCCGCGGCGCTTGTCTACGAGGTCGTTTGGAGTCGCCAGCTGGCGACGTTTCTGGGCATCAGCAGCCAAGCGACCACGGTGGTGCTCGCCACCTTCATGACCGGGCTGGCGCTCGGCAGCCGCATACTCGGTCCTTGGGCCGACCGCCGCCGAGACCCGCTGCGCCTCTTTGGACTCTTCGAACTCGGGATCGCGATCTGCGGGTTGCTGGGAATCTGGCTCTTGCCTCTCGTCGAGACGACCTACGCCTTCCTATCCGCGGGGCGCCCTGAGGGGAGCACCGGGACTCTTCTGACCCGCCTACTGATGTCGGGGGCGGCTCTCTTACTCCCCACGTTCCTGATGGGCGGCACCCTGCCGGCCCTGGTGCGAGGTTTGGAGAAGAAACGGGCATCCCTTTCCCACACGATCGCGTCGATCTACGGCGCCAACACCCTCGGAGCGGCTGCCGGAGCGGCCGCCGCCGGATACCTTCTCCTACCCCGCCTGGGAATACGCGGCACGCTGTTGGCCGCCGTGGCTTCGAACCTGATGGTAGCGGCGGTGTTTCTTCTACCGCGTCGGCAAACGGTTCCAGATGGGCCGGCACCAAGTCTCGAGCCGGTGGCGCTTCGGACATTTGATCAAACGCCCGGCCGGGGAAACGGACGACGCGTTCTCGGCGCCTTGGGGCTTTCGGGTCTGGCGGCCATGGCGCTCCAACTCGCCTGGGTCCGAGCCCTGACGCTGGTCCTCGGCTCGAGCGTCTACGCCTTCAGCATCACCCTGGCGACGTATCTCGTCGGGGTCGCGCTTGGCAGTTTGTTGTTCGCGCGCCTGACCGCTCGGCTCCAAGGAAGCGGGAGGACCGGCGCCGGTTCGGCCTTCGCATGGGCGGCAGGCCTCGAAGCCGCAGTCGGCTTTGCTGCGATCCTTGGCCTACCCGTGATCGGACGTCTGCCCGAGCTTTTTCTCGCCGCCTACCGAGCCGGCGTCCAGGAGAGCTTCGCCGCACTCCAGGGAGTTGCGGCGCTGCTGACCGCCAGTGTGATCCTGGCGCCGACCCTCTGCCTCGGAGCTCTCTTCCCGCTTCTCACTGCTCTGGTTGCATCCGAGAACGGGCCATCGAATCTTCCTGGGAAAGACCTCGGCAAGAACACCGGCAGAGACATTGGCACGGCCGCCGCAGTCAACAGTATCGGTACGGTCGTCGGGATCATCGCCGCCGGGCTCCTCGTGCTGCCTTGGTTGGGAGTCCAGGGAACGGTGATCGCCGCCGCCGCTCTTCACGTCACCGTTGGCGGTTGGCTGTGGCTCGCTCGAGGCCATGGAGAGGCGAGACAATCGCACCGCTTTCAAGCCGCCACTGCGGTCGTTGCGCTTGTTCTCTTGGCGGCAGTGCTGCCGCGCTGGGACCCCGTAGTCATGACCAGTGGACCGTTTGTCAACGCCAGCCGGATCCTGGATGTTCCGGAAGGCGAGAGCTTCCGCGACTGGATCCGCAAACGCAACCGCGTCGTCTTCTACGCTGAGGGCGCCGACGGCAACATCTCGGTCCGCGACGTTGGGGAGGAGCGATTGCTGGTCATCAACGGCAAGGCCGATGGCAGCCGCCACGGCGATCGCAAGACCCAACTGGTCGTCGGGCATCTACCCCTCCTGATGCATGAGCGACCGGAACAAGTCTTGATGGTCGGGTTTGGAACCGGAATGTCGGCGGGCGCTGCAGCGACCCACGAGGCGATCAAAGCCCTCGAAGTGCTCGAAATCTCCCGTGAAGTCGTCGAGGCTTCGCAGTTCTTCCAACAGGAGAACAAGGGAGTGCTGTTCGACCCCCGGCTGCGGCTTCTCATCACTGACGCCCGCAACCATCTGCGAACGACCGACAAGCTCTACGACGTCATCGTCTCCGAGCCCTCCAACCCTTGGATCAGCGGCATCTCGAATCTCTTCACCCAAGAGTTCTTCACCCTGGCGTTGCGCCGTCTCGCCGTCGGCGGCGTGATGTCGCAGTGGTTTCACACCTACAGCATGTCGGAGCAAGACCTGAGAAGTGTTCTCGCGACCTATCGCTCGGTCTTCCCATACGTTACGGTGTGGGCCCCGCAGCTCGGCGATCTGGTCTTGATCGGAAGCCGTACGCCGCATCGACTCAAGCTCGAGCGATTGCGCATGCTAGCCGGCACGGCCGGGGGGTTCATCGACCTCCTCCCCTTCGACCTGATCGACCCCCAAGGTTGGGCTCGAATGTACCTGCTCGGCCCCGACGAACTGACCCCCTTTGTGGAGGGCGCACCGCTCAACACCGATGACCGTCCACGAGTCGAGTTCAGTGCACCCAGGAATCTGTACTCGGAAACCACGCTCTCCAACATGCGGGCGCTGGTGGCGGCACTCAACGGTCAGCCCCACGTCGTGGCCTTCGCCGGACTGGGCGGCGTCGACTCCAAGACAGGAGAGCTCGAGGCTTTCGGACTCGAACTGTCGCCTCCGGCGGAGGGATGGTGGTCCGAAGACGCCGACGGCGACGGTCAAGAAGAACCACCTGCCGTCGAATGGCTGGTGAGCTGGACGGAGGCGGTCTCGGTGGGGACGGGCGAGAGCTTGCCGGCCACACCCTCGTCGAATTTTGCAGTCGGCAACCGTCGCGTCATCCGTTGGGGCCCGAACGAAATCGGATGCGGCTGGACCCAGGCGCCCCTCGACCCGACCGCGTTGCTCGAGTACCTGGACGGCCTGCTCCCCGGAACGATCGCCGCGACCGGTTCCGCCTCCCTGGCCGGCGGCACGCGAGCCGTCTGGGCGGAGGCGGACGGCGCGACAAGGGCGCTAGGGCTCGCCTGGTACTGTGTCATCTCACCCGAAGGCGGAGGTGGCGCAAACCGCTGCGCCGCGACTTTGTTGGCGCCTCCGACCGGGCTTGGGGCCATCACCGAGCTCGCCTCGAGGTTGCGCTGCGTGTCTCGAGAACCGGCGATCGCTCCGTGACGGCGGATCGAACTCTGGGGACAACCGGGGTCGAGCTTGGGACCCGTTAGAATCCAAGGGTGAAGAAAGCAGCAGAGGTCTCTGAAAGAGTGCTCGTGGTCGATCGGGATCCTTCGATCGGCCCGCTGGTCGCGTCGGCGCTGGCGGACGAGAACCTGGGTGCCGCGACAGTATCTTCCTGGTCCGAAGCGATCGAAAGGCTCCGCGACACCGAGGTGGATCTGCTGCTCCTAGAAGCGGAGCTGGTCCGCGACCGCGGTGTCCAGGGCTTAGAGGAGTTCAACACGCTGGCGCCGGCCCCCGAAGTGGTTTACACGAGTCTTGGAGAGGCGGGTGAGCTGGCGATTACTTCGATCGGCGACGGTAGGCACAAGTGCCTACGCAAGCCCCTGGATGCGGCAGCGATTCGGCAAATCGCCAGAACCGTGATCGAGAACCACAACCTCGCGCGTGAGAACTCCGCTCTCCGCCGGTTGATCTCGAGGCAGGACAAGGTCGAAACTCTGGTCGCGGAAAGCCCAGGGATGATCCAGGTCCTGGAGACGGTCCGGAAAGTCGCCGCGGCCAAGGCCTCCGTTTTGATCTCCGGGGAGACCGGTTCGGGCAAGGGGCTTGTTGCGCAGACCATTCACCAGCTCAGTCCGCGCGCTTCTGCGCCGTTCGTGCCGATCAACTGCGGCGCGCTGCAGGAGCAGCTTCTCGAAAGCGAGCTGTTTGGCCACACCAAGGGTGCGTTCACTGGCGCCGCCTCCTCGAAGCTCGGGTTGTTCGAAGTAGCCCATGGCGGGACACTGTTCCTCGATGAGATCGCCGAGATGAGCCCGTTGATGCAGACCCGGCTCCTGCAGGTGCTCGATTCCGGATCGTTCCGCCAAGTCGGGGGCACCAAGCTCCGGCGCGTGGACACGCGGATTCTGGCCGCCACTAACAAGAAGCTCAAGGCCGAGGTCCGCCAGGGTGGGTTTCGCGAGGATCTCTTCTACCGGCTCAACGTCGTGCGCATACGCGTTCCACCGCTGCGCACGCGACAGGAAGACATCCCAGGCCTCGTCGAGATATTCCTTGAGCAGCACAAGCCGCCCGACGGCCCCGCCAAGCGAATCTCCCGACGGGCACTGCGGGTTCTCCTCGACTACCATTGGCCCGGCAACGTCCGCGAGCTGGCCAACCTGGTAGAGAGCATGAGCCTGCTGGCGCCCGGCGACGTTATCTTGCCGGAGGATCTGCCTCCAATACTGCAACCGATCAGCCTCTTCGAGTCACGCGCAATCGAGATTCCGCTGCCACTGTCCGAGATGGAGAGGTTGCACATTCTCCGCGCGCTCGACTTCACGACGGGCAAAAAGGCGCCTGCCGCCCGCATGCTCGGAATCGACGTCAAGACTCTGCGCAACAAGATCAAGGCCTACAAAATAGAGCTTTGAGCCCGATCGCGGCGCCCTCGAGCGGCGCACGGAAACCCGGGAGTTTTTCCCCTGGTTTGGGGGCACCCGCCAAAAACTCCCCGGTTTCGGTTCGGCCCGGCCCGCATCGAAGAATCCGAATATGCCCATTGGACAGGGGAAAATCACCCGTGCCACCCTTCCGCAAGATGGCACCCTGATTGCTCTATCAGAGGACCTGTGGCGGCGCAGCCCGCGTCGCCAGATCCTCCAGAAAAAGTTTCGGAATCTCATTTTCTTTTCAAAAGGGGTTTGTACGACATGAGACAAGACACCATCATCTACCGCCATCAAATCGCCAAGGCGCTCACTCTCGGCGGTCTTTGCCTGCTGGTAGCCCTCGGTACCAGCGCTCAGATCACCGCACCGGGAACCGACTACCCGACGTTCTGGTCCGGTGAGCTGAGGATCCTCGCCCAGGAGCCCGACACACTGGTGACCCTGATCAATCTCGATGACGGGACGATGTTTCAACTCCCCGGCGACCCGGCGCCAGATCCTCGGATCTTCGGCGGACCCTGCCACGTGATCACGGCGGCAGGGACTCTTCTCGAGCCGGTTTCGAACCCGTTTGTGCTCCCGGAACGCGGTTCGATGTTTCGTTGCACCGCGGGTCTCGGTAACCCCTTTGAAGAAGTGAGAGTGCGAGCGCTGAGCGAGGACGCCAGCGGAGCAGGTCAGTTGCGCCCGATCACGCTTTGGACCGGCTCGACCTTTGCCCCAACCGACAACCCATGGGGCTCCTTTCTGCCGGCGGACTTCGACGCGAATGACACTTTCGGCCGCGAGCGGGGCACGTCTTTTGTCGGTTTCAGCGACAACGAGATCATCTTTATCGCGCCGCGAGTTGCGGGCGTCGCCACTATGCTGGCGGTAGACAAGTTTGACGGCGGGACGGACCTGGATCTGGTTTTTGACGACTCGCTGCCGGCCTGCCCGGCGCCGCAGGGCTTTCCCGCCTTGCCGCCGGCGGCTAGCCCTTGCTACCTGGCAGACAACGCCGAAATGCAGATCGTCTACGATGGCAACTATGCTGACACTCGGTTCTCCGCCACAAGCAATGTGGATATTGCGGTTCTCACGGGTCGCCGATTGCTCTCCGCGGTCACCGACGATGGCTTGATCGACCACGAAGGAACCGACTGGTCGGTTACCCCGCCGTCGTGGAGCGCCGGCGACGAGGGGGTCGAGCTGGGAACACTGTTCTACACCTTCGCACGGCAGGGCTTGACCATCTTCCCGACTGAGAACGATACGACGGTCGAGATCCTCGACCTGAGCGACGGAGACGACAGTCGGACGGTCTTTTTGGAGCACGGTAACGCGTTCGACCCGAAAGATCCGGCGCAGCCCAGATATGACTTCTTCGTCGCCAATCCCTTCGACTCCAGAGAGAACCTCCCTTTGGTCGGGCGGCTTGCCGACCCGTTGGTCGTACCGCTCACGGCGGGCGGCAACCCCTTCGATAACGACGCTGTCAAGATCGTCAGCGACAAGCCCATTTTGGTCTACCAGGGGCCCACGGCGAGCGACCGGCGAGAACACGCTGACGTGGCTTACTCAGTGTCGATCGGCGCACAACAGAGGCTCGCCTGGGCGTTCGCTCAGAACTTCGGCGGCTCCAACGACTTCCAGCTTTTCTCGTTCCCTGGAGACAGCGACGTCGAGATTCTTTCCCTGAGCTACACGGAGGGTTTCGTCGGCATCGCAAGTAATATGGTGCCCGGTCACCACGACTTTTTGGTCGAGTTCGAAGAAGCCACGCCGACGACGGTAACAACGGCACCGGTCCACGACGTCTTCGTCACCCACGGCGTCCCCGGAAGTATCCAGCACTTCGGCTCGGGTACCTGGTCGGGCGAGGTGCTGCTTATCCACTCCCAGCGGCCGCTCACAGTGATCAGCGGCGACTATGACACCCCTCATTTCGGCGCCTATGTGCCGTTCATTCCGACCAGCCGCGAGCTGCCGCCGGTCGCCCGGCTCGATGCTGACTCGGTGAACACCTGCCTCGCGGCTGCACTGACCATAAGCGGTGCCGGCTCCTACGACCAGGACCCCGAGGGGGCCGAGCCGCAAATCGTTGGGTACGAGTGGGACCTCGGCGACGGTACGGTTCTGGCCACAACTGGACCCGAGGTGAGCCACACCTATGCCCAAGCCGGAGCGTATCTCGTGACCTTGACGGTAGTCGACAACGAAGGCGATACCGACTCAGATTTCATGGAGGTCACCGTCTTGCCGGCAGGTAGTGGAGCTTGTGAGTCGTGTGCTCCCTGCGACGGCAAGGTCACCGAGTTGACGCTGCAATACACCGGGAACCTCGTAGATGCTCAGATCGAGGTCCTCCAAAAGAAGGATCGGGCGCGGGTTTTTGCCGGAGTTGTGCAACCTGGCGAGAGCTTCGCTTTCGTGGGGACCGACAGGAAAGGCACTCTTGGAACCGAAATCGAGATCTGGGTCGACGGCGTGCTCGACGTGAAGATTCACACCAGTTGCTCGGAACCAATAGGGCCGGGAAGCCAATACGGTGACTTTCTGGTACTCGAGGGTCGCAGTCGCAATGGTGGTTTGATGTGCTCGGACGGCGGTGGGGAATGCGACGGCGATTCGGACTCGGATAGCGACAGCGACTCGGATTCGGATTCGGACAGCGACTCGGATTCTGGTTCAGGACCACACTGTGATGGCGGTTCGGACAGCGACAGCGACAGCGACAGTGACTCCGACTCCGACTCCGACTCCGACTCCGACTCTGACTCCGACAGCGACTCGGAACGAACGAAGCCGAGGAAAGGCGAGAAAGGAAGACGCGTCTGGTCCGAGACCGATTCCGAGCGCAATCGCGCCGACCCAGCCCGCCGCAGCTGGCCGGGTCGGCGCGGGCGCCGCTAGGCTCACTTGGTTTTTCCCCCGGGGTCAGGCCCAGTTCTGCTACCCGACCGAAGGTCGAAAAGCTCTGCGGCGGGCGGCCGGTTACTGCGCACAGTCAGCCGGGCCGCCCCTGCCGGGCGTTGTAGACCGCCCGTGCCACCGCTTTGAACGCCCGAAAGAGGTCGCAAGCCTCCTCCCGAAGAATGCCATCGACCACCTCGATCCCGCGTTCCGTGAGCTCGTCAGCCCAACGAGGGCTTAGGGGTCCCTCGTCAAAACCCGTGATCTGTTCGAGCTCGGGGCCACTGCCGGCAACGACCAGAGAGCGGACACCGGACCACAGCACCGCGCCGTAGCACATGGCGCAGGGGCGCCAGTTGACCGCGAGCTGGTGGGCGGGAAGCCCAGCCGCACCCAGATCCCACGTGTTCAGCGCCTTCTGCGCCAGCGAGATGGCCATGACTTCGGCATGCGCCGACGAGCATCCGCTCGCCACCACGCGATTGACGCCGATCGCGATTGGGCGGCCTGAGTCACGTTCAAAGATACCGGCCGCGAAGGGTCCGCCGGTGTCGCTCTCGAAATTCAGACGGGCGAACCGCAGGACCACCCTCATCCGTGCTTCGACGGAGGGGATGCGGTCGGCGAGCCCGGCGACCTCGGCGGCCGCCCATTCCGGCATGGTGAGCGTAAAATCCAAGGGCTTGAGTGTGTGGCAGCTCCTCTTTGCAGCCTAGCCGAAGAGCTCGAGCAGTTTCTCGGGTGGGCGACCGACGACGGCGCGATCGCCCAGAACCCCGATCGGCCGCTCGAGAAGCGTAGGGTGGGCGGCCATATCGCGGATCAAGTCGGCGTCGGGCTCCTCACCCGTCAAGCCGAGCTCGCGAAACGCCTTGTCGC
>Ga0224508_10003306_pt1 | contig 13362 bp, 12 predicted proteins | sample SF_Jan12_sed_USG_4_FD_170157 | JGI IMG/M metagenome (GOLD analysis project Ga0224508, IMG submission 170157) | Sediment microbial communities from San Francisco Bay, California, United States - SF_Jan12_sed_USGS_21 | ecosystem: Environmental > Aquatic > Marine > Sediment | place: USA...
CATCTGGTGCACCGGCTCGGCGCTTTGGTGACTTTGCTGATAGTCGGCGCGATCGGCTTGTCGGCAGCTTTGCGTGGCAGTGACCGCGCGACCACGGCCTCAGGTTCGGCCATCGTAGTAATATTACTGGCGCAAATCGGGCTGGGTATAACTATTGTGCTCAAGGGCTTGCCGCTGGCACCGGCTGTTGCCCACAATGGTGTGGCAGCGCTGTTGGTGCTGGCGACGGTGTCGCTGAATTATTCTGCCTGGCGACTGGCCTGACAGTAGACACAGGCAGCGCCCCAAACGATCTGCCCCGGAAACCGTGACTACCCTTACCCTGACAAACCGACTAGGCAACTACCTTGCACTGTGCAAGCCAAAGGTAGTGTCACTGATCGTGTTTACAGCGATGGTTGGCATGCTGCTGTCCACGCCGGGACTTGTCCCGCTGGACATATTTGTATTCGCATCGCTGGGCATTGCGCTGGCTGCATCCTCAGCTGCCGCCATCAATCATGTGCTGGATCGGCGCATCGACGAACGTATGAATCGTACCCGTCGTCGCCCGTTGCCACAGGGCATTCTCAACGAAAAGCAGGCACTGAGTTTTGCGATGATCCTGGGTCTGCTGGCAATGCTGCTCCTGGTGTTCTTCGTTAATCCGTTGACTGCATTGCTCACATTTGTGTCATTGATTGGCTATGCCATTATCTACACGGCGTTTCTGAAGCACGCTACTCCGCAAAATATTGTCATTGGGGGCGCGGCCGGTGCGGCGCCACCCGTTCTGGGTTGGACCGCAGTGACCGGACAGCTCGATCCAAATGCACTGCTGCTTTTCATAATAATTTTCACCTGGACGCCGCCGCACTTCTGGGCCCTGGCAATATCGCGCCGCAAAGAATATATCGACGCCGGTGTACCGATGCTGCCGGTGACCCATGGCGACGCATTTACCCGGCTGCACATCCTGCTCTACACAATCCTCTTGGTTATTGCCAGTATCTTGCCCTACCTCACGGGGATGAGCGGCCCCGCCTATCTCGCCGGTGTGCTCATTCTTGACGCGGGATTTCTGTACTATGCACTCGCATTGAAGTTTCGGCCTCGCGCTGAATTGCCGATGCAGACTTTTGCTTACTCCATCACTTACCTCATGGGATTGTTTCTGTTGTTGCTTGGCGACCACTATATACAGGGTGCACTGGCGGCATGAAAATCGCTATATCGTTCCTGCTGGCGGCCGCTGTCGTTGTGCTACTTGCGGTCTTCGCTTTACGCGACGAGCCGCTTGAGTTACGCGCGGCTGGCGATAGCGTGGCGCCAGTTGTTGACGCACCGCCGCCTGCAGTGAAACAGGATGACATAGCTGTGCCGGACGCCACCGAGACCGAAGCGGCAGCAGATGAACCGGCTATTGAAATCGTCGACAGCATGGATCTGGCGGTGTTGCTGCGCGAGTATGGTTTTGGCCGTCTCGAAGGCGAGTGGCGCAACTGGGCGATGAGTCGCGGTTATCCGGTGCCCGACGGCAGCGACGGGTATGTCTACGAGCAGCCGTACGATCAGTACGATGACGAAACCCTGCGCGGTCTGGCCAGTAATGGCGATATGTGGGCGCAACAAATACTTGCCAAGCGCATATCGCGCACGAACCCGGCAGAGGCGCTGGAGTTGTATCGTGATGCGGCCATCCGCGGCTCTATTTATGCAATGAGCGAGATGGCCAATCTGTATGCACGCATTGGGGACAAGCGGCGCGAAGTGGAATTCAAATCTCAGGATTCCGCCCTGGAACAGATCTACGCGATGCGTGATGCGCCGGTACCGCCCGAGGTTTCCGGCTACGCATGGACCGCGGTAGCGGAAATGTCCGGCACGGAGCCCATGTTTGGTAATGTTGCCGCCTCTCAATTGGCCCGCCGGCTCACTGATGAACAAAAAGAAGAGGCATGCTCCATGGCGCAGGGTATGTACGACGAAGTAGTGGAGCGGCGCAATACATTGGGTCTGGGTGATTTCGATCGCAGGCCGCCACCGATTGTGTACTGGGACCCGGCTTCCGCACCCATCTGTTCCGAGGACAATGAACCGAATATGGATCTTTCCGGTTGCCGTCAGATACAAATGACTGAGGACAATCAGACAAACACCATCTGGATTTGTGCTGATGAGTAGTCACAAGCGGCAAACGAGGCAGTTATGCCTCGTTTGCGACGCCGCAAAAAAGATAAAATAGACCGATGGATGTTACGCCGGTACTGGGCAGTCTGAACGATTCGCAGCGCGAAGCCGTAACGTCTCCCGCAGCGCCAGTGTTGGTACTGGCCGGTGCGGGTAGTGGCAAAACACGCGTGCTGACACACCGCATAGCCTGGTTGGTGGGGGTGGAAGACGTTTCGTCCCACAGCATCCTGGCAGTGACATTTACCAACAAGGCCGCCGCCGAAATGCGTGGCCGCATCGAATCCCTGCTGGAGACACCCGCAGCATCGATGTGGGTCGGCACCTTCCATGGCCTGGCACATCGTCTGTTGCGTCGCCATTGGCAGGAGGCGGGGCTGCCGCAGAATTTCCAGATCCTCGATGCCGATGATCAGCTGCGGGTCATTCGTCGCCTGATTCGGGAAATGGAACTGGACGAGTCTCGCTGGGTGCCGAAGGACGTGCGCGGATTTATCAATCGCAACAAGGATGAGGGCTTGCGCCCGGCCGAACTGGCAGCGGAGGACGATCCTACGCGACGGCAAATGGTGCACCTTTACGATGTTTATCAACGTAACTGCGACAAGGCCGGTCTGGTAGATTTTGCAGAGTTGCTGCTGCGCGCGTTTGAGTTGTGGCGTGACAATGAAGAACTGCTTTCTCATTATCGCCGTCGTTTTCGCAACGTACTGGTTGACGAGTTTCAGGACACCAACGTTATTCAGTACCGCTGGCTGCGTTTGCTGGCCGGCACGGACGGCATACCCTTTGTAGTCGGCGATGACGATCAATCGATTTATCGCTGGCGCGGTGCAAAAATCGAACATCTGCACCGGTTTCAGAAAGACTATCCAGAAACACGACTTATCCGCCTGGAGCAAAACTATCGCTCGACCGGGTCAATACTCGGCGCCGCCAATAAGTTAATTGCAAACAACACGTCGCGGTTGGGGAAGAACCTCTGGACGGAGGGTGAAGACGGCGAACCGATTCGCATTTACTCGGGTTTTAACGAACGCGACGAAGCCCAGTTTGTGGTCGGCAAAATCAAGGATTGGAGTGAGCAGGGCGGGGCTCGCCAGGAAACGGCAATTTTGTATCGCTCCAATGCGCAATCACGGGTGTTCGAAGAGGCGCTGATTAATGCTGCGATGCCTTATCGCGTTTATGGCGGTTTGCGGTTTTTCGAGCGCGCTGAAATCAAAGATGCACTGGCATACCTGCGACTGCTGATCAATCGTGATGACGACACGTCTTTTGAGCGGGTTGTTAATCAGCCAACCCGGGGCATCGGCGCGCGCACCGTGGAAATGCTGCGCGAGTATGCACAGGCCAATGCCACATCGCTGTGGAAATCGGCTGGCGCGTTAATAGAACAGGGTATACGCGGGCGGGCATCCAGAAGCCTGTTCGAGTTCATGCGCCTCATCGAAGAACTCGATCACCAGACACGCGACCTGGAATTGCATGAACGTGTCGACATCGTGGTAAATCGCAGCGGGCTGGTTGCGCATTACGGCAAGGATCCGGGTGAGAAAGGTCAGGCGCGGGTAGAGAATCTCGAAGAGCTGGTCAGCGCTGCGCGAGGATTTATGCCGGACGAGCAGCTGGAGATGCCGCCGCTGGATGCTTTTCTGGCGCACGCAGCACTCGAGTCCGGTGACGACCAGGGTGATCCGTGGGACGATTGTGTGCAGTTGATGACCCTGCATTCTGCCAAGGGGCTCGAGTTTCCGCTGGTGTTCCTGTCGGGCATGGAGGACGGTTTGTTCCCCCACCGGCTGTCTACCGGCGACAGTAAGGCGCTGGAGGAGGAAAGACGCCTGTGTTATGTGGGCATCACGCGCGCGATGAAACAGCTATATCTGACCTACGCTGAGCAGCGGCGCCTGCATGGCATGGATACGTTTGGGCTGCCGTCGCGCTTTATCAGCGAACTGCCTCAGGAGCTGGTGGAAGAGGTTCGGCCGCGGGTGCAGGTCTCGCGGCCGGTCTATCGGCCGAAACGGGGCATACAGCAGTCAGAGGCGCCAGCCGGGATGCGGCTGGGGCAACGGGTCCGGCATGGCAAGTTCGGCGAGGGGGTTGTTCTCAACTATGAAGGCGACGGTTCACATGCCCGCCTGCAGGTCAACTTCGAACAGTCCGGCACCAAATGGCTGGTCATGGCGTATGCCAACCTCGAAGTGTTGTAGAATCGGCGCGCCTTCGCGTGAGGTTCGGCGGAACGCATGAAAATTATCATTCTCGGGGCAGGCCAGGTCGGTTCAACCGTTGCATATCATCTGGCTCGCGAAGAAGCCAATGAAGTAACTATCGTCGATATCGATGCCGTGCACCTGCGCGAGCTGCAGGATCGGCTGGACCTGCGCACCATCCAGGGTCGAGCCTCGTTTCCCGGCGTGCTGAAAGCGGCAGGTGCCGGCGATGCCGATATGATCATCGCGCTGACTGACAGTGACGAAACCAACATGGTCGCATGCCAGGTTGCTTACACCCTGTTTCATACGCCGACAAAGATAGCGCGCGTGCGGGCCCCGGAATATATGGAGATCCACGAGAAACTATTTGCCCAGGAGGCGATGCCGGTCGATTTTATTATTGCTCCGGAAAAACTCGTGACCCGCCACATAAAGCGGCTGATTCAGTATCCGGGCGCGCTGCAGGTGCTCGAATTTGCCGATGGCAAAGTGCGATTGGTTGCCGTGCGCACGCACAAGGAAGGCCTGCTCGTTGGTCACCAGCTTGCAGAGCTGAAAGAACACATCCCAAATGTGGAAACGCGCGTGGTAGCGATATACCGGGGTGGTCACAGCATCCTGCCGGATGGCAAGACAGTTATCCAGGAGGACGACGAGATATTTTTCATTGCTGCGCGCAAGGACATACGGGTCGTAATGTCGGAGCTGCGCAAACTCGAGCACCCCGTGCGCAGTGTTGTTATTGCTGGTGGCGGCAACATCGGTTTGAGTCTCGCGCGTGAGCTGGAGCGAACGAATCAGGTGAAGCTGATCGAACGTGACCGCGCACGCGCACGTGAAATCTCCGAGCAACTCGACCGCACGATAGTGTTACACGGTGACGCAGCGGATGAAGAGTTATTAACAGAGGAAAATATCGACATCTGCGACGTTTTTTGCGCTGTTACCAATGCCGACGAAGCGAATATCCTCTCGGCGCTGCTTGCGAAACGCCTGGGTGCCCGCAAAGTAATGTCGTTGATCAACCGGCCGTCTTACGCTGCATTAGTTGAGGCCGGCACGATCGATATTGCGATTTCACCACAGCAAATCACGTTGGGTTCGTTGCTGGCGCACGTACGCCGTGGCGATGTGGCCAAGGTCCATTCCTTACGTCGTGGCGGTGCTGAAGCAATCGAAGCAATAGCTCATGGCAAGCGCGGTAGTTCCAAAGTCGTCGGACGCGCTGTCGAAGACATCGAATTGCCAGCAGGAACCAGCATTAGTGCGCTGGTGCGCGGCGACGAAGTAATCATCGCGCATCATGACAGCGTAATTGAAGAAGATGATCACGTGATCCTGTTTATGGCCGATCGGACAAAAATCGGTGCGGTGGAGAGGCTCTTTCAGGTGGACGTCACCTTTATCTGATGTCTATCCGCGTAGTACAGCGCATCCTCGGGCTGCTGCTGATGATTTTCAGCGTGACGATGCTTCCGGCGCTGGTGGTTTCGATCGTATTCGTAGACGGGGAACACGGCGCGTTTGCCAGTGCCTTCCTGATCACGGCCGTGTCCGGACTGATCCTCTGGTTCCCGGTACGCCGGACTAAAGATGAACTGCGGCTGCGTGATGGTTTCCTCGTCGTTGCCGGGTTCTGGATCGTGCTGGGTCTGTTCGGTGCAGCGCCGTTACTGCTCGCCGAACACCTCGATATGAAGCCCATTGACGCGGTATTCGAATCGATGTCCGGTCTGACTACGACTGGCGCGACAGTATTGACCGGTCTGGATCAGTTACCAAAGTCGATACTTTACTACCGCCAGCAATTGCAGTGGCTGGGCGGCATGGGGATTATTGTGCTGGCTGTTGCCGTATTGCCGATGCTCGGTGTGGGCGGCATGCAGCTTTACCGCGCCGAGACACCGGGTCCGGTCAAAGACACCAAGTTGACCCCGCGAATTACCGAAACGGCGAAGGCACTCTGGTATATCTACCTGGGTATTACCGTCGTTTGCGTCCTGGCCTATATTGCCGCGGGCATGACTGTGTTTGATGCTATCGGGCACGGCTTCAGCACAGTTGCCATAGGCGGTTTTTCGACTCACGACGCGAGTATCGGTTATTTCGATAGCGAGCTGATCGAAATGATTGCGGTAGTATTCATGTTTATTGCCGGTATAAATTTTTCCCTGCATTTCCTCGGATGGCGTACCGCGACGGTAGCCAATTATTTACGTGATCCTGAATTTCGCGCCTTTGTCACGGTCCTCGGATCCCTGACCTTGCTGGTGACGCTGTATCTTTATTTTGCCGGCTATTACCCGACACTCCACGAGGCCTTCACCAAGGGGATTTTTCAAGCCGTATCCATCGGCACGACAACAGGATTTACTACTGCCAACTACTCGGCATGGCCAGGCTCACTGCCGGTCGCGCTGATACTGGCCAGTTTCATAGGCGGCTGTGCCGGCTCCACCGGTGGCGGCATGAAAGTCATCCGCTGGTTATTGATCTACAAGCAGGGTGTGCGGGAAGTTCGCCAGCTCGTGCATCCCAGTGCCGCTATTCCGGTGAAAATCGGTTCGAAGGCCGTGCCCGAGCGCGTAATCGGCGCGGTCTGGGGTTTTTTCGCGGTGTACATTGTGTTATTCGGTTTTATGATGTTGCTGTTGCTCGGGACCGGCCTGGATCAGGTCACCGCGTTTTCGGCCGTCGCCGCGGCACTGAACAATCTGGGCCCCGGGCTGGGTGAAGTGTCATCCAATTTTGCATCACTGGGCGTGATGGCCAAGAGTGTTTCGATAGCCGCGATGCTGCTCGGGCGTCTTGAGATATTCACACTGTTTGTTTTGTTTACGCCGACCTTCTGGCAACGATAGAAACCGGGGACAGACCTTAATTTCCCCCTCGGGGACAGGGGTCTGTCCCCGACCAGGGCATGCTGAAGATTGCAAATAAACTCGAGGCGCTAATCCTGTTAATCGGTCGCGTGGCGGCATGGTTGACGCTGTTCATGGTATTGCTGACTGTCGTGGTTGTTGTGCTGCGATATTTTTTTGACTTTGGGCGTATCTGGATGCAGGAGCTGGTTACCTGGTCGCACGCGGCCGTGTTCCTGCTGGGCGCCGCTTATACCCTAAGTCACAATGAGCACGTACGGGTCGATATTTTCTATCGCCGAGTCAGTTCGGCGACCCAAGCCCGTATCGATATAGTCGGCACCCTCCTGTTGCTTTTCCCTGTTTGCGGTCTGTTGTTGTACACCGGTGGCAGGTATGCCTGGAAATCATGGCAGCTGGCCGAGCGTTCGCCTGAAACCGGTGGCCTGGCCTTTCCCTTTATTCCGTTGGGCAAGACCTTTTTGTTAGTCATGATTGTGCTTTTGCTCCTGCAGGGCGCGGTCATCATTCTGAGAAATATCCACGCTCTGCGGACCGGCGACTTTCCATCCGACGAACGTCCGCGTGGCGAAGTACTTTGATGATTCTTCCGTTGTTGCTGTTTCTGGCAGTCGTTCTGGTTCTGCTTGCAGGTTATCCGGTGGCGTTCACATTGGCCGGAACGGCGTTGGCATTTGCTGTAGGTGGCGTCGTAACCGGTAATTTCGATCCGTCATTTCTCAACGTAATTCCCAACCGGATTTATGGTGGCGTAATGACCAATGAGATTCTCGTTGCGGTGCCATTGTTCGTATTTATGGGCGTCATGCTGGAACGGGCCCGGATTGCGGAGAGTTTGCTGGAAACGCTAGGAATGTTGTTTGGCCGGCTCCGTGGCGGGTTGGGCGTTGGTGTCTTGCTGGTTGGCGTTTTGCTGGCCGCCAGTACCGGCATCGTTGGCGCAACAGTCGTAACGATGGGACTGTTATCGCTGCCGACAATGTTAAAGCGTGGATACGATCCCGCGATTGCCACCGGATCGATCTGCGCAGCAGGAACACTGGGTCAGATTATTCCGCCATCGATTGTTTTGGTGTTGCTCGGCGATGTCCTTTCGTCGGCGTATAGCCAGGCGCAAATTGAAATGGGTGTATTTTCGCCGAAGACTGTCTCGGTAGGCGATCTGTTTATCGGTGCATTGCTGCCGGGATTGATGCTGGTGTCTTTTTATGTGGTGTACATACTCGTTACTGCTGCACTCAAACCACAAACCATGCCGGCACAAACCGATGCAGATGTGCCACAGCTTCGAGGGCGGGCACTGGCCATACGCGTCAGTAAGGTCTTGCTTCCGCCGGTTGTGCTTATCTTTGCCGTGCTCGGATCCATTATCGGCGGCCTGGCAACGCCCACCGAAGCCGCCGCGGTGGGGGCTTTCGGGGCCATCCTGATTGCGCTGACCCGGCGTCAGTTGGACATTGCGCGATTAAAAGACGTTATGCGGGCCACAACCCGGGTCAGCAGCATGGTATTTCTGATTCTGATCGGCGCATCGGTATTCTCACTGGTGTTTCGCGGTTTTGGTGGTGATCAAGCCGTGCATACTCTGTTAAGCGATCTGCCGGGGGGCACCGTTGGCGCAGTATTGGTGGTCATGCTGGTCATGTTTCTGCTGGGTTTTGTGCTCGACTTTATCGAGATAACCTTTGTTGTCGTGCCGATCGTCGGACCAGTGTTGCTTGCCATGGGATTGGATCCGGTATGGCTCGGTGTGATGATTGCGATAAATCTGCAGACATCGTTTTTGACACCACCATTTGGTTTTGCGTTGTTCTACCTGCGTGGTGTCGCACCGCCGCAGGTACAGACGACGGATATCTATCGTGGTGTCATGCCTTTCGTAGTTATCCAGCTAGTTGTGCTCGGCATTCTCGCCGCGTGGCCGCAGCTCGCCACCTGGCTCCCCCAGGTCGTCTACGGATAGCTGTAAAGCGACGCCCGGTAATATTGGTACCCTGGCGCTTCCTGGAACGATCCGGCGAAAAACTCGTCACGCAACTGTGAGTATCAACACACTAATCAGCAGACTGTTCCGCAGCTTCAATCGCAGGTTGCTGGGATTTGAGGAATCATCCGCGGGCATTCGATTGCCGGCACCGGAGGCCGATCGCCTCTATTTGCTCTATCTGCATGTCCCGTACTGCGTCGTACTTTGCCCATTTTGTTCATTTCATCGGGTCGAATTCGAGCGATCGAAAACGGAACGCTATTTCGCCTGCCTGCGCAGCGAAATACAGCTCATGACCGACGCTGGTTTCAACTTCGATGAACTCTATGTGGGCGGTGGTACGCCAACCGTTTTACCTGAAGAGCTCTTGAGTACGATCAAACTGGCACAGGATCAGCATCCGATTACCGGCGTTTCCGTCGAGACAAACCCGGATCATCTACGGCGCGACAATCTTCTGAGATTGCACGACGCAGGCGTCACGCGACTGTCAGTCGGAGTGCAGAGCTTCGACGACAGACTCCTCAAGGAAATGCGGCGTTTCGACGAATACGGCAGCAGCATCGAAATCAAGCGTCGACTGCGGCGAATGCAGGGTATTTTCGAGACATTCAATGTCGACATGATATTCAACTTTCCACATCAGACTGAATCGTCACTACATCGTGATCTGGACGTTCTGATCGAGGAAATCGGTGTCGATCAGGTGTCTTTCTATCCACTGATGACAGCCGGTGCTACGCGAAAGAAAATGTTCCAAACGATGGGCAGCGTCGACTACTCGAGGGAGCAGAGTTTCTATCGAATCATTGCAGAACGTATGTTGTCAGCAGGATACACCCGCACATCCTCATGGTGTTTTTCGCGCAGGCCAGGGATGTTCGACGAATATATTGCGGGCCGCGAAGAATATGTCGGGCTCGGGAGCGGCTCCTTCAGCTACCTGCAAGGCAGCCTTTTTGCGAGTACATTCTCGATCAATGACTACTTGCGCCTGGTGGGCGATGGACTTACCGGAACGGCGCGTCGTCGCGAAATGACACCTCGAAACCAGATGCGTTACTACCTGCTCATGCAACTATTCAGCGGGGCTCTGGACAAGGAGGCGGCTGAAACCCGCTTCAACGGCAGGTTCCAGCGAAAAATGTGGCCAGAGCTCGCTGCACTGCGCGCCGCGGGCGCCATACACAGCTCGGCAAACACGATTACCCTGACTGAGAGTGGCTACTATTTGTGGGTGCTCCTGATGCGAGAGTTCTTTACTGGTGTTAACAACCTGCGTGATCAAATGAGGCAACATCAGGTTGTGAGGTAATAGGCTTTCTCCGAGATGTCGTGCCAGGCTGAAACCTGCTGCTGGAAAGCGCGGTAATGGTCGTACACTTTTGCAAACAGCGCGTCGGAAGCGGCGATCTCCGCGAGGACTTCTTCGGACAGTGCCCGCAGCCGATCCAGCACGTCGCGCGGAAAGGGTCGCAAGTCCACGTTGTGCTCAGTCTTCAAAGTCTGCAACGCTATGTGATTACGCGCAGTGTACTCTGCCAGCATGTTTTGAGTCGCGGCATCGCTGGCGCGTAGCACTACTGTCTGCAGATCCTCGGGTAGCTCGTTGAATGCATCGCGATTGATCAGGCACTCGAGCATCGTGTTTGGCTCATGCCAGCCGGGGTAGTAGTAGTACTTGCCGACCTGGTGCAGACCAAACGCAAGATCGTTGTACGGACCGGTCCATTCGGTCGCATCGATATTGCCGGTCTGTAGCGCGGTAAATATCTCGGATCCTGGCATGCTGACCGGCGTGCCACCGGCACGTTTCAGAACTTCGCCACCCAGGCCCGGTATGCGCATCTTCAGGCCACGCAAATCGGCAACGCTATTGATTTCTTTATTGAACCAGCCACCCATCTGCACGCCTGTGTGGCCGGCCGGTGTGGGAATGATGCCGAACGGTTCGTAGACTTCACGCCAGAGTTCCATGGCACCGCCGTGTAACGCCCAGGCCGTCAATTCCTGCGCATTCATGCCAAACGGAACGGCTGAGAACAATTGTGCCGCTGCGCTCTTGCCCTTCCAGTAGTAGGAAGCGCTGTGACCCAGTTGCGCTGTGCCCTGCGATACTGCATCGAATGCTTCGAATGCCGGTACTAACTCACCGGCGGCATAGATCTTGACCGTGATACGTCCGGCACTCATAGCTTCGATGGCATCCGCAAGGTAAACTGCGCCAGTGCCCAGGCCAGGAAAATTCGGTGGCCATGTCGTGACCATCTTCCAGTTAAACGTCTTGCCTGGAGCGTTGCCGGTTGCTGCGGCTTGCTCGCACGGCGACGTGCAGGCCGACACTCCGGCTGCTACAGCACTTGCACCCAAGCCGCTGAGAAAATCTCGTCTTTTCATGGCCACCCCCTAAATTGCACGGTGAACGTGCGGCCTGTCGTTTTAAGCAACCGGCCGCGATGCTCCGATGCGCCATCATTCTGGCATGTGGCGATAGACAGAAGGAATGGACTTGAGGCAATAAAAAACCCCGACCCAATCGGGCCGGGGCTGAAGTTACGTCCTTGCAGGTGTGATCGAGTGTCCTATTGGGAGACTTGGTGTGGCCATCCCAAGTGCTTGCGTATCCATACGAAAGCACGGGACCAGAATCCCACAGTCTGTAACATTCCACTATCGGCGTCCCGGCCCCGTCATGTAGGGATTCTTCAAGTCGATTTGTAGGAGAAATCCTACAAGCCTCATCGGTATGCTAATAGCATGATCGGGCTGTTGCAACGCGTTAGCCAGGCACGGGTAACGATTGATGACTCGCCGGTCGCCGCCATTGGCTGCGGTCTGCTGGTGTTGGTTGGCGTGGAACGCGGTGATACGGCCACCCAGGCAACGCGGCTGGCGGAGCGTATTTGTGGTTACCGGGTATTCCCCGATGCATCAGGGAAGATGAACCTCAGTGTACGCGAGCAAGGTGGCGAGGTGCTGCTGGTGCCCCAGTTCACGTTGGCGGCCAATACCGAAAAAGGCATGCGGGCATCGTTCGCCCGGGCGGCTGAACCGGTGGCGGGCGAGCGGCTGTTCGAAGCGCTGGTCGCGGCGGTCCGGGCCCTGCACGGCAGCGCGAGAACGGGCGCGTTTGGAGCCCAAATGCAGGTTGCGCTGGTCAACGATGGGCCCGTGACGTTCTGGTTGCGGGCGGCTCCGCCGGCTTGACCCACATCACACAGGGGCACGGCCGCCACTGCTATACTCAAGACTCACGCTTTTCGACCAACGAGGCTCGAAATGGGTCTGGGCAACATTAGTATCTGGCAGCTTTCGATCGTACTGCTCATCGTGGTGCTGATTTTCGGTACCAAGAAACTGCGGGTCCTGGGTTCTGACCTGGGCGGCGCGCTGCGCGGTTTCCGCAAGGCCATGAATGAGGCCGACGAGCAGACCTCTCAGTTGACCGATGACACCAAGTCATCCGACGAGGTTCAACCTGCTCGCGATCGCGTCGACTCCTGATTTCCCGCGCCCGCGCTAACTAACATGTTTGACGCTGGCTTCCAGGAATTCTTTCTCATATTTATAGTTGGGTTGTTGGTGCTTGGCCCGAAGCGCTTGCCGCGTGTCGCGCATGCCACGGGTTTGTGGCTGGGCAAAGCCAGAAACGCTATGAACCGTCTACAGCGCGAGATCCGTCGCGAAATGATGATTGAGGAAACGCGCGAGGCAGTCGAAAAGGCGCGCAGGCTCAGCGAGGCACAAGACAGTGATCCGAAGTCCGGAGCCGACTGATGCCAGATGAAGAACAGGAGGGCGTCGCCCAAGACACGACGCTGATCTCGCATCTCATCGAATTGCGCGCTCGCCTGTTGCGCATGGTTATCGCGGTGCTGGCAGTGTTCTTTGTGTTAAGCCCGTTTGCCAATGACATCTTCACTCTTGCCGCAGGACCGTTGCTCGCACAAATGCCTGCAAATGGAAGTATGATTGCGACGCGAGTCATTTCGCCATTCCTTACGCCTTTCAAGCTGACGTTGCTCGCCGCGGTGTTTATCGCGATGCCCTATATATTGCATCAGGCCTGGGCCTTTATAGCCCCCGGACTTTATTGCCGCGA
>Ga0224508_10003307_pt1 | contig 13361 bp, 13 predicted proteins | sample SF_Jan12_sed_USG_4_FD_170157 | JGI IMG/M metagenome (GOLD analysis project Ga0224508, IMG submission 170157) | Sediment microbial communities from San Francisco Bay, California, United States - SF_Jan12_sed_USGS_21 | ecosystem: Environmental > Aquatic > Marine > Sediment | place: USA...
CGCGAGTTGCCCCGGCCTCCGGTTGATTTCAGGCGTTTTGAATGACCGCTGCTGGTGAGACCTGACGGACGGCTCGTTCAACCCGAAAACCGTTCGTAAAGGGGCCAGTTTGCCCGCGTTAGCAGACATTCAGCTAGAATGGCTCAAAAGGTCGGCAACTGAACCCAATGGCGACGTTGAATCCTTATCCTCTTTTCAGGAGTACGCGCATGAAACTTGGCCCTTCCATCTGTCTTTTCTGCGTGCTGTTGTTAGCGGTGTTTATGTTCGACGACGCTGCTGCTGAGATCGTGGTAGGCGACCTCAGCGTGAGCTGCGCCGAGGACCCAGCCTGTATTAACCGCCTCCACCCCGACATTCCGATGGTTGGTGAAGCGGACCCCGGCGAACGCATCGTGTTCTACGGCCGCGATGCTTTCGACCTGACTCTCGACCCAGACGAGCTCTCAACCGCCAGGTCAATTCCGCGGGAAGGTCTCGGCATTGTCCACGCGCTGACTGGACCGGTCTTTATCACCGGCGCCAAGGCAGGTGACGTGTTGGCTGTGACCATCGAGGCTCTGGATCCTGCTGATGTTGGTTGGACCCAAGCAGGACCTTTTGGCTTCGCCGGTGATCAATTTGGAACCGAGGAGCGATTTATAGTATGGCGCATCAAAGGCGATTACGCTGTCAGCGATGCGCTGCCGGGCGTACGTATTCCCAACGCGAGTTTCCCAGGGGTGGTAACAACTTTACCTGGCAAAAAGTTGCTCGCCGATGTACTGGCGCGAGAAACGCAGCTGCTTGAGTTGGGCGGTGCCGTGATGAATCCTGATTCCGACGAGGCAGAGCCAGCAGCACTATGCGGACCGGAGGGAACGAAGACAGCGGAATGTCTGCGAACGATTCCACCACGTGAACACGGCGGCAATATGGACATCCGCTACATCACGACTGGTACGACTGTATATCTGCCGTGCTTCATCGACGGTTGCGGCTTGGCAGTTGGCGACTTCCACTACGCACAAGGCGACGGAGAAGTAGCCGGTACGGCGATCGAGATGGGCGGCAGGATGACGGTCACCGCTCGCGTAGTTGAGGACCCGCCGGATCTGTCTCGCGGCCCTCACTACGAGGGTCCAGCGTCGGTGCTGAGAATACCGTCAGAGCGCTTTTACGCAGTCACCGGCTTCCCACTAAAAGAGGAAGGCAGTGTTCCTGCGGACCTTGCGTACCTGGATTCTCCAAAGGTCGAGGGCTTGAGCAACTTATCGAGCGACATCAATCTCGCAGCAAGGAATGCTCTGGCTGCCATGATTGATTACATCACGTTGGAGTATGGTTACGACCGCCCGCAGGCCTACATGATTGCAAGCATTGCTGTCGACATGCGAATTGGCCAGTTAGTTGACGTTCCAAACGTCGGCGTAACTGCGATATTGCCTTTGGACATATTTGTTGGGCGCGATTAGCGCTTTCTGCGGTTGACCCGTACGACTGCTTTTGGCCGTCTGCTGCCGGATCGACACTGACAGACTCGAGGGCAGCTATACTATGCATAGCAGCCGGCCGCTTGAAACATCGAAATTCGGCTGCCGTTGACCCAAAGTGGTCACTGCCGCTCCTCATACTGCCTAGCTTTTCCCAAAGGAATTCTGATGATTGAAATCGCTCTAGTAGTTGCCATTGGCCTAATGGGCGGAGTGGCTGTCGGAACGCAAGGTCCAATTGCTGGAGCAATGGGACAACGGATAGGCGGTGCTTCGAGTAGCCTCATTGTGCATTTGGGTGGAGCGGTAGCGTCGTTAGTCCTGCTCATCGTTCGCAAGGGGGAACTGATTCATGAGTGGCGGAGCCTGCCTTGGTACATGCTTGGGTGCGGCGCGTTCGGACTCATTCTTTATCTGTCGTTAACTCACACGATACCGAAGGTCGGCGCCACCACGGCGATAACGCTGTTGATCGTCGGGCAACTTCTTGCCGGACTGGTTATCGATCATTTCGGGGCGTTCGGCGTCGTGACGCGCACGATTGATGCAAGCAGGATCGCAGCCGTGGGACTGCTGCTCGCCGGAGCCTACTTGATGGTTCGCTGAGCGCCAACGGCTACTAATGGCCGTTAGCCGTCCCGAGAATCGGGCGATTTTGGACTTCCTGAGGGTCCGCTCTTGGGAAAAGCAGACATTCGGTTCGTTCGCCTCGAAAACTGTTCGCGGAGGGGTCGGTTGAAACCGCAGGCAAAGCAGATGTTCAATCACGCCGGCCAACTGGGGGTCGGCTGTCGATCATAATGTCGTCGAGCTTTCGTTGCCCGCGTTTTAGATCAACAAGGTCGCGCTGCTCGAGCATTTCACAGTCGTCGCGAACCATCTCAGCGATATCGAAAGGATAGTGTCGACAGTCTTCGGGACGGACGTCATAGATATCGCAGGTGAATTTCCTGTCGTCCGTGGATTTCTGCAACCAGGGACAACGTGCAAAATATTCACCGGTAGCCGGGTCAATCCAGATCTTATTATCTTGGACGTAGCGCGCGATGTCCGGTCGGTGTGTCTCCCACCAGTCGATCTCTTCTGCTGAAGCAGACAAACCATCATTGCCCCACTTCTCGCAACACTTGCCGCATGAGTTGCAATTCTTCATTCGGCTAGAGTACAGGACGCCATCGGAAAACACAGTCTTCCGAATAAGACAGGGCCTGCGCGATTCAGCGGGCGCAGGAACGTGTGCGGGCTTTTAGCTACGGCCAGTTGAAACCGCCGCGTTAGCGGGCCGTCATCGAGCAATCATTCCATATATCGTCAATCCGACAAGGTGTACTCGTCGATGACCTTACCAATAGCCTCGGCGCATACGGCGCAGAACGCCTCCGAGCGCGTGAACATCAGGCAGTCCTGGGCCGGACGGTAAATCCCTTCGGACTGGTAGTTGCCGCCTTCGAACGCGCCGATAATGCCGGCCTGGCCGGATTTACTGAAGAGCTTATCCACATAATTTCTTGTGAAGCGGAACAACTCGTTCATTTCATCTTCGCTTACGTTGGCGGCCCGCATTTCACGGCGTCTCTCCTGGTAGGCGTTCGAGTGTTCTTCGTACACGGCTTTCGGCCACGACGTTGGGATCGGCGTATTGGGTGCGACCAGGTGTTTCCACTTGAGGTTTTCCGGATCCAGTAATGCCGTTACGTTGGGCTCGTAAGGTTCAGTAATAATGTCTGGCGACTCGTAGGCTACGGAACTCGTGTAATACTCGTCGGCGAGCCCTGCAAAGTGGTGGCCGAACTCATGCACGAACAGGTAGGGCAACCACGCGTTGTTGGCGGCGGCGGTACTGAAAAGACCATAGATGCCGCCACCGCCGTACACTTCGGAGTTGGTCAGGATTTCGATGAAATCGTAAGGCGCCGAGGATGCGATGCGGCGCATGGCCTTGTTGTCGAATGTCAGGATGTAGCGCTCCGAGCGAAACGAATCATAGGTGCTGCCGATCGGCGAATCGCGAAACGTCCCCGTCGATGGACGCGAAACCCCGGATTGCGCCGCTGCAGGCGCGACTGCCCAGACATTGAAGTCATCCCGCCGTTCTTTGAACGGCGACGTCTCGAGGAGGATCTCGGTGGCTTCCCTGGCCGTGGCGATAAATGCATCGTGCTCGGTCGCCGTGTAGCCGTCGCCCATCAGCAGCAAGTCCACCTTGTTCGCCGGGTCGCCGCTTTCATGAATCGCGACAACCTGGTCGGCGTACTTTGCCGATTCACGATGCACGAGGACATCGCCCGGATCGAGCTCGATTCGCCAGACCTCCCCGAATTGGTTGTCTGCGTAGCGCTTCTTCAGAACGAGTTCGAAGACATCATCCTGCGCCGGGAATCGTACCGATTCGTGAAAAGAACGGTTGATTTTCCGTGCTTCAGCAGTGGTTTCCCATTCGCCGTAGATGCTGCTGAAGCTTCTTGTCCACTTAGTCTCGCCATTGCTGATGATCTGGAACAGGTACTTGCCGCGTAACGTGCGGTCTATCGGCTGAGTCATGTTGCCGGGCCACGGCAGCGGCTCGACGACGATCTGGTCGAGGCTGAACAACTCGGCCATATGATTGCCGCTGTGGAAGAAATCGACGCGCATGGTGCCGGGCGCGGCCGCGGCACTGGCGGCTGCGGCGATCAGGAGAAAAATTTGCAGGAGTCGTTTCATCGGCATTCCCTGAGTACATGGACTGGTGATTATCCAACGAAAATACTCGATTTTGGCGGCTCACGTATACTGAATTTCTTTGCCGTCGTTGCGGGACATCGCATGCCGCGTTATCTCCTGATGCTCACGCTCGTTGTCGCGGGCGAGATTATCTTTGGTCTGCCGTTCCATACGGCACGATTCTTTCGTCCGACGCTGCTCGAGTCTTTCGGTTTTACGAATACGCAGCTGGGTGATGTTTTTGCGGTTTACGGCGTCACGGCAATGCTGGCGTATTTTCCCGGTGGTGCGCTGGCGGATCGGTACTCGGCACGCGCGCTACTGACGCTGTCACTGGTTGCGACCGGCCTGGGGGGCTTTTATATGGCCACCTTTCCGGGGGCGCTCGGCATGGCCGCGCTGTACGCCTATTGGGGTATCACCACCATTCTGCTGTTCTGGGCGGCGCTGATTCGGGCAACCCGGGAATGGGGCGGAGCGACAGCCCAGGGCCGCGCCTTCGGCATTCTCGACGGGGGCCGTGGGGCCGTAGCGGCACTGGTCGCAACGATTGGCGTCGCCGTACTTGCGTGGCGGATGCCGGACAATGTCGAACTGGTCAGCAATGCGGAGCGACGTAGCGCGTTTCGGGCCGTTATTCTGATGTATTCGTTTGCCGCCATAGGTACGGCCGCCCTGACATGGTCGCTCATTCCCGCTCGCACCCCATCCGGCGACTCGAGCCGCGGCCTGTTTCATGCCGCGGCCAATGTGGTGACGCGGCCGCTCGTGTGGGCACAGGCAGCCGTCATCGTCTGCGCGTACAGCGCTTTCAAGGGGCTCGATAATTACTCGCTGTATGCCGTGCAGGTGCTGGGCATGAACGAGGTGGACGGGGCACAGCTGTCCGCGGTCGGGAGTTACATCCGCCCGGTCGCGGCGATCGCTGCCGGAGTCCTTGCCGACCGCTGGACTGTCGGCAAGACGATCGGTCTGTCGTTTGCTGTTCTCGTCGTCAGCTACAGCCTGCTGTCGATTGCCGTTCCCAAGGGAAACGGCCTTACCGTCATTTACGCCAATATTTTTGTAAGTTTCTTCGCGGTTTTTGCGTTGCGCGGCGTTTATTTCGCCTTGCTCGAAGAGAATCGTACGCCGGCGCATCTTACCGGCGCTGTCGCAGGCATGGTTTCGTTTATCGGTTACACGCCGGAAATATTCTTCGCGCCGATAACAGGTCGCATCCTCGACGCGACGCCAGGCGTCGGCGGACATCAGAATTACTTTCTCTTTCTGGCCGCCGTTGCGGTGCTAGGGCTGCTCGTCGTCGCATGGCTGTTGCGCCTGCAGCGAGCTTCCGGGGTTCGACGCCTTGACTAGCTCCCGGGGTCAGACCCCGCGGGGTCTGACCCCCCTTACGAAATAATTGGCGAAGTCAGCCGGTCTGATTATTCAGGCTCCCGGGAGATTTCGATGTCGCAGAAGATTCGTCTGATAGATCAGTTACAACGCAACAGCGTCGCGTTGATCAGCCTCGTAATTGCCATCAGCAGCCTCGGCTACAACACGTGGCGAAACGAAGCGAGCGAGCACAATCGCAATCAGCGGGTCGTTTCGATCGAAGTTCTGCGCAATGTCGGTGAGCTGCAGCAGCTGGTTTACCACAGCCACTGGGACATGGAAGATCGCGACAAGGGGAATCCATTGACCGGGTGGGCGCTGGTCCTGACGATCAAGGATCTGTCCCAGCTGCTGGAAGGCGATGCGCCGGAGGCTGGAACCGGGCTTTGGAAAGTCTGGGACGAAAATTGGCAGCTACTCGGCGAAGATCAGCAAGGTTATGACAGAATCATCGACGGGCTCGCAGAGGTTCGCAAGGCCACCAATGCATTGCTGCGAAGCCTCGACTGACGCATACTTTTCGATTACTCAATAATCGCTGTTTCGGGGAATTCCATGAACAAGTACATCATTGTGCTCGCCACGCTGGCACTCGCTGCCTGTCAACCTGCTGCAGAATCGCCGACAGTACCGGCCGACGAGGCTGCCGCCACAGCCACCGAGGCACCAGTCACTGCGGTGGACGAAGGCCGCTTATCCGGGGTGCTTGCCGCCCAGCCCGAAGACGTACAGGCACGGTATCGCTATCGTAATCCGCAGGAAACGCTGGAGTTTTTCGGCGTGGAACCCGGCATGACCGTGGTCGAGGCTTTGCCGGGCAGGGGGTGGTATACGAAAGTCCTGTTGCCTTACCTTGGCAGCGAAGGCCATTTGATCGGCGCGTCTTATGCGATGGACATGTGGCCGAATTTCAGATTTGCCGACGAGGAATTTCTCGCCACACGGGCAACATGGACCAGCGACTGGCCTGCTGAAGCCGAAGAGTGGCGTGGCGAAAATGGCGCGACGATCGCCGCGTTCAACTTCGGCGCGATGCCGGACGCAATGGCCGGCACGGCTGACGTGGTATTGATCGTTCGAGCCTTACACAATGCGGCCCGCTTTGCGTCCATACGCGGCTTTCTCGATGAGATTCTTGCCGACGCATTCAATGCTCTGAAGCCGGGATGCACGCTAGGCATCGTGCAGCACCATGCGCGTGACGACATGTCGGACGAGTTCGCAGACGGAAGTCACGGTTATCTGAAACAGTCATTTGTTATCGCGGCCGCCGAAGCGGCGGGATTCGAGTTTGTGGCCGAGAGTGACATCAACGCCAATCCGCTCGACCAGCCGACGGCGGAGGATATCGTCTGGCGCTTGCCACCGACCTACGCCACGAGCCAGGAGGATCCCGAGCTCAAGGCGAAAATGGACGCGGTCGGCGAATCCAACCGCATGACGTTGAAATTCCGCAAACCGGATTAAGCACTAGTTTACAAGGTCGAGGCCGATCACAACCGGATCGTGGTCCGAGGCCCGATACGGCAGGCTGCCATCGAACAGCCCGGGGTCGCGTCCATGCTCGAGGTTGTAGTCCAATAGCGGCGGCTCGTCGGCGTTGATGTGCCACTCGATCACAGTGGCGACCTGCGGGACGAGACTCGCCGTTGCCAGCGCATGGTCCAGAGCGCCGGCCTGCTTGTCGTACACGAATGAGTACGGATCCGCACGAGTCTCGACCAAATTGCTTAAACCGGCGTCTTTCATGGCACTCAGCGGGTCTTCTTTCGTATAGGCGTTCATGTCGCCGATGACGAGGAAATCCGGGTCGCCACTGTCGGTCGGGTCGCTGCCGATCCAGTCGGCGATGGCAGCGGCCGCGTCACTGCGAGTCCGATTGCAGTTGCCTTGTCCATCCGCCGTGTTCGAGTCACCGTCGGCCTCGCAGGATGAACCCTTGGATTTCAAATGGTTGACGACCACGGTCAACAGCGAATCGTTGTCTTTAAGGCGAAATGTCTGCGCGAGTGCGGGCCGACTGCGCGAATCGTTGAATCGCGAATCGACGCCGCTATCGAGCAGCGCGTGTGCGCCCTGCAACGCGACGCGTGAAGTTCGGTAAATGAAGCCGGTTTTGATCGTATCCAGGAGGATGGTGCCGGTCTCTACAAAAGCGTACCGGCCCTTGCCAACTCGGTCGTTTAATTCGTCAACGAGCATCTGCAACGATTCTGTCGAGTTATTTTCGAGTTCCATCAGGCCGACGATGTCGGCGTCCAGGAGCGCGAGGGCCGTGACCGTCTTCTGGAGCTGCCGACGTTGCTCGGCGATGCTGTCAGCGCCCCGGCAGTCCTCATTACGTTGCGGGCCGCAAATGCTCGCACCGTTATCGACGGTCGAGAAGAAATTCAGCACGTTAAAACTGGCGACTCGCAGGTTGCCATCAGTGTTCGGCGCGCCTGGCCGTGGATTCAGAGGGTCAAACCGCGGCGCAGTTGTTGGCATCAGTCGCCAGGTCGCGTCCCCATCGCCGCCGCTGCCGCGTGAAAAGCGCAAGGTACCGGTAACGCCGGTAATAGTATCTCCCGTGCGAATGGAGAAGTCGGGTGCCGAGCCGGCCGTCAGGTAGCGAATGACCGCAGGGTTCGAGGCGCGCAGGCCGTCGTCGAGTTCGATAACGCGACGGGCATTCGAGACTTTGTGCGCCGCGTACCCGGCAGGATCAGGACGTTCGCTATTCGTAAACTGGTAGAGGCGCCCGCCCTGGGCCAGCGTAACGGCGCCGTAGCGTTCGAGATTATAGACATCGGTGACGGTCAGTGACTGCGGGAACCGCACGAGCATGCCCTCGAACCGTTCGAGGTCCGCCAACGGATCGCCGTCACTGTTGATGATGCCTGTTGCAACCGGCAGGTCAATGTCGACAGGCTGAATGACACCCTTGCCCGTCACGGTGATTCCGGGATCGATGATTTGCGTCTCGCCGAAGTACTCTTGCACCTCGCCGCGAACAGTTACCCGGTCGCCGACGCTAATGTCCAGGCTCGGATTCAGGCCATCGAAAACGAATACGCCGTCGGACGTGCCCGCATCGCCGTCAGGAGTATCCTGTTGCAAATAAAAGCCGCCGAGGTTGCTGGTTTCGTCAGCGTCGTTTTCCTGGAAGTCGCCGGTAACGATGCCCGAGACCGAGACCACCTGGCCGACCAGCGGGCTCGATGAGCCGCTTCCCTGTACTGCGGCGATGGAGCTCGCATTTGGCACCGAAGATATCGGAACTGCTGGCGCCGTTCCGGAGCCTCCCCCGCACGCGGTGAACGCCAGCATGCCCATGATGATCATCATGAATTTCATGACGACATTCTAGCGTCGTGCGGCTACGGAAGTCCCGCAATGCGAATTGCCAATATCGCAAATCTAACTGTAACTTTTCTACCGGTTATTCACAGCCGGTGTCAACCTACCGAAAGTCCACATACCGAGCGCAGCGGACAAGCCACCCTCACACGCCTGCGGCTACAGATTCGGGTATGTTGTCCACCGCACTCTTTAGTTAACCCATATCGAAAACGAGAAATTCAGCTTCACTGGAAGCGCTGATCGTGAGTTCGCCAATATCCTCGATTTTCGCACCATCTCCGGCCGCCAGCGGCTGACCGTTCACATCGATGCCGCCCCCGACCACCTGCACAAAGATCCTGTGTCCCGTCTGCACGCGGTGCTTTACAGAACTGCCGGTTTCGAGAACGCTGCCATACAGATCGACATCCTGATGGATCGTGACCGAGCCCTCTCTGCCGTCTCGCGCACCGATCAGGCGCAGCCGGTTCAACTTGTCCGCGCGCGGCACATGAATCTGCTCGTAACCGGGTTGTAGCCCGTTCTTCTCTGGAAGGATCCAGATCTGCAACAAGTGCAACTCCGAATCGTTTGACGGGTTGAACTCACTGTGGGCAACGCCGGTACCAGCGGTCACACGCTGTACCTCACCCGCGGTAATGATCGTACCGTTACCCATGCTGTCCTTGTGCTCGATCGCTCCGTCGATTACGTAGGTGACGATTTCCATGTCTCTGTGCGGGTGCGTGCCGAAGCCCTTTCCCGGGGCAATCCGGTCCTCATTGATGACGCGCAGGCTGCCGAAGCTGACTCGAGCAGGATCGAAGTACTCCGCAAAGGAAAACGTGTGCTTCGCTTTGAGCCACCCATAGTCCGCGCTGCCGCGGGTTTCCGATTCAAATACTTCCATCATCGTCTGTTTCCTCCTCGCCTTACGCCGCTGCAGCGGAAAGATGAACAATTTCTGCAATACGCGCTCTTGCCGCGTCCATCGAATCTTCAGCTTGCGTGTTCATTTTTTCGGCTGCGATGATCTCGACGTCGGTAATACCGATAAACGACAAAGCATGCCGCAAATAGGGCGTCGCAAAGTCCAACTGGCTGCCAACCGCAACGCCGCCTGTTGCGACGACGAGATACGCCTTCTTGCCTTCCAACAGACCCTCCGGACCGTTCCCGGTGTAGTGAAAGGTCAGTCGCGCACGCGCGATCATATCGATCCAGGCTTTGAGTGACGCTGGTATCGAGAAGTTGTAAACGGGCACTCCGATGACAACGACATCGGCGTGCTGCAACTCGGCGACGAGCGAGTCGGAATAGCTCAACGCCTCGCGCTGCTCGGGACTGCGAGATTCCGCCGGCGTGAAGTTCGACTCGATCCATGACTGGTCGACGAATGGCACACCATCCGCCAGGTCACGCCGGACGACTTCGACGTCACTGTAGCGATCCTCAATTGCCGAGATCAGGTCACGGCTTAGTTGCCGGCTGACCGAGCCGGCGGCACGGCCACTGGCGCTGATTTCCAGTACGTGAGTTCTCTGCTTGTTCATTGGCCCTGCTCCATACGATATTCAATTAACCGGGCACTGATTCTCGTTGTTGACATCAGAGAGATAAACAGTATTAATTTGATAAGATTGTTGCGAGAAAGAGAACAATATGGATAAATTCGAGGATTTACAGGCATTTGTCGCCGTTGTAGAGAGCGGCAGCTTCACAGCCGCCGCCGAGCGCCTCAAAATGGCCAAGTCCGCGATCAGTCGGCGAGTGTCTGCCCTGGAGCAGCGCCTTGGCGTGCAGCTCTTGCGGCGCACGACGCGGGTGCTGAACGTCACCGAAACCGGCCGCAGTTTCTACGAACACAGTGCGCGCATTCTCTCCGACCTGGTCGAGGCCGAGGCGGCCGTGCAGCAGGAGCACGGCGAACTCCGTGGAACGCTGCGCGTAGCGCTGCCCTTATCGTTTGGTGTTCGGCACATGTGCAAGCCGATTGCTGCGTTCGCCAAGCTGCACCCGAAAATCGACTTTGATCTCGACCTCAATGATCGGCGAGTGGATCTGATCGAGGAGGGTGTCGACGTCGCACTGCGCATTGGCCGATTACAGGATTCGTCGTACGTCGCCAGGAAACTCTTTGATGTGCGTACCGTTGTCTGTGCGGCGCCGCACTATTTGAAGACGCACGACCGCATTGCGTCACCGCAGGACCTTCACAAGCACCGTTGTCTCGTGTACTCGAATCTCGCCGAACCGGCGAAGTGGGTGTATCGGGACAGTGACGGTAATGAGCACTCGATCACGGTGCAGCCGACGCTGCAGGCAAGCAGCGGGGATTTTCTGGCAAACTCCGCCGCGTACGGCATGGGTATCGTCATACAACCCACCTTCATAGCTTCAGAGGCGATTCGGCGCGGGGCGCTGGTGCCGATTCTGACCGACTTTATCTGGCCGACGACGCCGGCGTACGCGGTCTATCCGCCGACCCGCCACCTGTCCTATCGAGTGCGGGCATTCATCGACTTCCTCGCCGAACGCTTCGCCGGTGTCCCGTCCTGGGATCGTGACTGCGATACTGTCACTGCGGAGGCGAGCCTGGCAATTTGAAGGCCGCCAGCGCACGTGACCAGATGATGGCAGGTGCGGATTCGGTCATCGATTGGGAAATCCGATGACGAAGCGAACGCCATCATAAAATGCGTGTCGTATTAGGGAGCGTAATCATTTGTAACAGGTCGGCGGCAAGGAGCGTAAAACAGATGCGAGTGGCACTCATCGGCGGGACCGGATTTGTCGGAGGCTATTTGACCGACGCGTTGCTGGCGGCCGGGCATGAGCCGGTATTGCTGGTTCGCGAAGGCAGCGAGCGCAAGATTCGGGGAGGCGATCGTGTAGCTATTACGACGGGGGATATCGAGACACCCGAGGCGCTGCGGAGCCTGCTCGACGATTGTAACGCCGTCATTTACAACGTCGGCATATTGCGTGAGTTACCACGAGACGGCGTTACGTTCGAGTCAACCCAGTATGACGGCCTGGTGCGCACTGTCGCGGCGGCAAAAGAGGCCGGTGTAAAGCGCATGCTGCTCATGAGTGCCATTGGCGTAAAAAGTCCTGGCACGGCCTATCAGGAAACCAAGCATCGTGCCGAAGAGCACGCTATGCAAAGCGGCCTGGATGTGACGGTTCTGCGGCCCTCGGTCATTTTTGGCGACCCGCGCGGCACGATGGAATTTGCAACGCAGCTCAACAACGAAATGGTCCGGCCTCCCATACCGGCAGTTGGATTCTTCTCCGGCTGGAACAGGGACAAGGGTGCCGTCGTGATGTCTCCGGTGCATGTTGACGATGTCAGTCGTGCATTCGTTGCGGCGCTTGAAGACGATTCGACCATCGGCGAGACGATCTCGCTTGGCGGCCCGGAAGCGTTGGCCTGGCCCGACATGATCCGGCGTATTGCCGCCGCGACCGGCAAACGGAAAGTCATCTTGCCGATGCCAATTGCCCTGATGCGGGTCGGAGCAACGTTGCTCGACTGGCTCCCATTCTTCCCGGTGACACGCGATCAGTTAACGATGCTCGAGGAGGGTAATGTGGCTGAACCCGGTGATTTACGCTCGCTGATTGGCCGCGAGCCAGCGGCCTTCACCGTTGATAATCTCGCGTACCTCGCCGGGTGAGCCGGGCCAGGAAGCACAAATCGTCTTTTCTATGCGCCGCAATGAAGTAATAATCCCGTTTGAGCGGTCCTAAGAACCGTCCTGACAAACCCGGCAACCCGGAGAGCCCCATGCACAAAGCCCTGATATCGCTGCTTGCCGCGGCCTTACTACTGGTATCCAGTAATGCTGCGAGCGCCGCAGACCGCGTGACGGAATTCCGCGGAACGGGTAACTCGACGACGGCAGTCTTCCGGGTGGAGTCGCCGTGGTTGCTCGACTGGCGCCTTGACGGCGATTACAGTCAGCTCGTTGCGCTCGACATAACGTTGATCGAATCGCGCACCGGGAAGCATGTCGGCCGTGTACTGCACACCAAGCGAAAAGGCAACGGCGTCAAGTTGTTTCGTTCGGCGGGGCTCTATCAGCTAAGGATCACTTCGACGCTGGCGCGCTGGACTATCAAAATCGATCAGATCACCGACGAAGAGGCGGCCGCCTATACGCCGCGCTGACGTTGCGCCGCGGATGCGGCGAAGCCATCAAAAATAGTCCGGTTCGTTGCCGGCAATCCACTTGATATTGCAGCCGATACTCGGTACCTGTTCCTGATCCGGTGTTTTCGATTGCAGCGTCGCTTCCAGCGCGGCCCGCAAGTGCTGCCCGTCGACAGGCACGCCGTTGGATGGTCGGCTGTTGTCCAGTTGACCGCGATAAACCAGTTTCTGCTCGGCGTCGAACAGGTAAAAATCCGGCGTGCAGGCGGCGCGATACGCTTTTGCCACTTCCTGTCTTGCGTCGAACAGGTAAGGAAAAGTGTACCCCCAGA
>Ga0224508_10003308_pt1 | contig 13360 bp, 8 predicted proteins | sample SF_Jan12_sed_USG_4_FD_170157 | JGI IMG/M metagenome (GOLD analysis project Ga0224508, IMG submission 170157) | Sediment microbial communities from San Francisco Bay, California, United States - SF_Jan12_sed_USGS_21 | ecosystem: Environmental > Aquatic > Marine > Sediment | place: USA: California...
CTGACCGTCGCGACCACGGTCGGCGGCGACACCCTCGGACTCGCCGCCGATGCCCTCGTCGGCTGGGACGAGTTCGATCCAGCCGACTCCAAGATCCGCGCGGGGGTGCTCAAGGCCGCGGCGAAGGCCTGCCTCTCGCATGCGAAGGCGGACGCGCGCAGCGTCAAGAAGGGAGTTCCCGCCAACAGCACCGCTCAGGCCAGCTTCGTCGCCAAGTGCGGCAAGCAGGTCTCGAAGGCCGAGGGCGGGTTCACGGGGCCCACCTGCGACGCGCTCGGTCAGGACCTCGGTCTCCTGCTCGAGAGCGTGTCGGAGACGGGCCGAGGTCGGTAGGCTCCGCACCGGCAAGGAGCCGGGGGGAGCCACTGAGCGCGACAGTCGACACCGAGAGCGCACGCGGAAGCCGCCTCGGCCTCGGCGCGCTCCTCGCCGCGCTCGGAATCGCGGGCTGGGCGCAGTTCGCATTCCGGACCCAGCGCTACGAAGCGGCGCTCGTCGCGAGCGCGCTCGCCGCCGTGGCCACCTGGGCCGCGGTGGGCTGGGGGCGGGAGCACGTCCCGCGCGAAGAGCTCGCACTGGAGGCTCCGGGACCGCTGCGCCCCGAGCGCCCGTGGGCGCTCGCCTTCGCCGTGGCCACCCTGCTGTGCGCCGTCCTCCTGGCCGCCGCCGATCGACTCCACGCGCTGCAGATCGGCACCTGGGGCGCCGCATGCATCGGCCTCCAGCTCGCCTGGTGGCCACGCAGCTTCCGCCCGCTGGCGGGCGTCTCGGGACGCGAGATCGCCGTCGTCATCGGGCTGCTCGTCTGCGCGTGGATCGCGCGGATCTACGATCTCGAGCACATCCCGTACGGGCTCTACGGAGACGAGGGAGAGTTCGCGCTCGTCGGGATCCCGCTGCTCGAAGGCGGCCGACTCCCCCCGTTCGCGACCGGGTGGGATCACCACCCGACCCTCTTCGCGTGGCTGCAGGCCGCCGGGATGTGGATCGCAGGGATCGACGTCGGCGGCGTGCGGCTCGCGTCGGCCTGCGCCGGCGGTCTCATGGTGGTTCCGCTCTACGTCTTGCTGCGGACGGGCTTCGGTTTCTGGGCGGCCGTCGCCGGGTGCGCGTTCCTCGCGACCTCTCCCTGGCAGATCCATTTCACGCGCCTGGCCTCGAACAACGCCTACGTGGCCCTCTTCACCACCGCGGCGATGGCAGCGCTCTACGTCGGCGTCCGAAGACCGCGCCCGCATACCTGGGTCGCGCTCGGAACGTTCCTCGGTCTCAGCTTCTACTTCGGGAACAAGGCGGTCGGACTCCCCCCGATGTTGCTCGGCGGCTGGATCGTCCTCGCGCTGACGGGGGGGGCGGGCGTGCGCCGACAGTGGCGGCTGTGGGGCCTGGCGCTGTTCGTCGCGGCCCTCGTGATGGCGCCGCAGCTCTACTACTGGGCGACCCACGCCGAGTGGTACGAGGCCGTCGCGAAGCACCCCGACATCAACATGCTCGACGCGAAGAGCCTCGAAGGGGGTTCCTGGGCCACCCTCGCGCGCGATCAGCTGGAGCGTTCGCTGTTCGCGTTCCACTACTTCCACGACCAGAGCGCGTTCCGGGTGGTCGTCGACGTGCCGTTTCTCGCGCGTGCCGAGGCGGCGCTCCATTGGGTGGGCCTCGCGGCGTGCCTCGCGCTGGTGCGCCGCCCGCTCCCGGCACTGCTGACGACCTGGTTCTGGTTGGGGCTCTGCGGGATCCTGCTCGCCAAGAGACCGCCCCAAGCGAACCATCTGATCGGCATGGGCGCGGTGCCCGCGGCCCTTGCAGGCGCGAGCATACACCTGCTCTGGATTCACCTGGGAAGCCTCGGACCACTCCGCGCGGTGCGCGGTTGGCTCGCGGCCGCGCTCATTGCCGGAATCTCGGCTCAGAGCGCACACGAGTACTTCGTCGAATGGGCGGAGGGATGGTCGATCGCCGAGATCACCGAGATCGGCCGCGCGATGACGGCCTACGAACCCACGCACCATCTCGTGCTCATGACTCATCGGATGATGTGGAAGCGGAACAGCACTCTGCGGTTCGCGGCTCGCGGCATCGACGCGCGCGACAAGGTGATCCAGGCGCGGCCGGAGTATCGCTGGTTCGAACCGACCGACCGCGACGTCGCGTTCATCTTCGACGCGCGTCGCCGGGACCTGCTTCGTTCGGTCACGAGCCGGTACCCGGACGCCCCGGTGATCGAACACCGCGACGACCGCGGCAAGCTCCGGGCGGTCGTGATCGAGTTGCCGAGGGAGCAAATCCGGGAGCACGAGTTCCCGCCCGCGCCGACGCCCGAGCTGGGCCCGATCCCTCCCCACCGGCCGCTCCCTCGCAAGGTGCGCTAGCCCCACCCCGAGACTCCGGCCGGCAGATCTCTCGCCCCCGGATCTCCCTGGATGTGGTATTTTTTCCCACACGGTCGATTTCACTCCGGCCGGGTTTCCAGCCATGCGCACGCTCCCTCAAGCCGACCGGCAGGACACTGGCGCTTCCGCCCCGGGAGTTCCCGCCGGCTCGCTGATGAGCGCGCTCCGCCAGCTGCTCCGTCCGCTGGTCCGGCTGCTCCTCACCCGGCAGCTGACGTATCCGATCCTCAAAGAGCTCCTGAAAGAGGTCTACGTCGACCTGGCCGATCGCGACTTCGCGCTCCCGGACCGGCCCCAGACCGCCACCCGGATCGCCCTGCTCACCGGGATCCACCGCAAGGACGTCAAGCGACTCCGCAGCGCGATCGGCGAGGAAGAACCCGCGGAGGCCAGCAGTCCCCTCGGCGCCCAGCTCGTCGCCCGCTGGCTCGGCGAGTCCGACTACCTCACGCCGGCCGGCGATCCCCGGCCGCTGCCGCGGCGCAGCACGAACGGAGAACCTTCGTTCGAGTCCCTCGTCGCCTCGGTGAGCAAGGACATTCGAGCCCGAGCCGTGCTCGACGAGTGGATCCGCCTCGGCGCGGCTTCGCTCGATGCGGACGGCCGCGTGGCTCTCGAGGTCGAGGCGTTCGTCCCCGAGCGAGGGTTCGACGAGAAGGCGTTCTTCTTCGGACGCAACGTCGGCGATCATCTCGCCGCGGGGGTCCACAACCTCCGAGGCGACGGCGCCCCGCTCCTCGAGCGGGCCGTGTACTACGACGGTCTCACGGAGGACGACGTCAACGAGCTCGAGGAACTCGCCCAGAAGCTCGGCGGCGACGCGATTCGGCGCATCAACCGCCGGGCGCGCGAGATGCGCGGCGACGACGCTACCGGGGATCCTGCGGGCGAACGGATGAGCTTCGGCGTCTACTTCTTCCGGGGCCCGGCCAGCGGAGAGGACGACGATGCGTAGCGTGTCGAAGCTGCGCACTCTGGGTGCTGCGCTCTGTCTGGGAGTCGGCCTCCAGGTCTTCCCCGGCGCCTCGAGCGCACAGGACGAGCCCTGCCACGTCGACACGCCTTGGATCGAGGTGGCGGGTGGGCTCGCACCGGATGGAGGCGTCGGAGGCACCGGCCGAAGCCCGCACGACGGCATCGGCGGCACCGGACGCGGGACCCCCCACGACGGCGTCGGCGGAACCGGCCGCGGCACACCCCACGAAGGCGTTGGCGGCACCGGACGCGGCACGCCTCACGAAGGCGTCGGCGGAACGGGACGGTCCGGAGGGGTCGGCGGCACCGGCATCTACGGCACGATCACCGGGTTCGGCTCGATCTGCGTGAACGGCGAGCGCGTCCACTATGACGACGACGTGCCCGTCGAGCGAGGCGAGGACCACCGCACCGCGAGCGATCTCGCGATCGGCCAGCGCGTCTGGGTGGTCGCTCAGGAAGAGGAAGGCGAGCTGCGCGCCGAGTCGATCGAGATCGTCCCCGCGGTCCAGGGTCGCGTCGGCGAGTGGGACGCGGCGGTCGAACGGTTCCAGGTCGACGGCCGCTGGATCTGGCTCACCGACGAGACGACGCTCGTCGACAGCGCGGGCCGCCCGATCGAGCGCGAAGCCCTCGAGGGTCAGGTGGTGACCGCCTTCGGGCTCGACGACCCGGCGGGCGACCTGATCGCCACGCGCGTCGAACTCTTCGGAGCCGGTGCGTACGAGAGTCTCTCGCCGCGGAAGCACGAAGATCCGTTCGCGCAGCGCCCCGATCTCAGCACGGTCTCGGTCGAGGGGTACGTTCTCGACCGGGCCGAAGGTCGGGTGAAGGTCGGACCGGTCTGGGTCGCCCTGCCCGACGGCGGGATCGAGCTGAAGGATGGCGCCCGTCTCTGGCTGCGAGGCTCGATCACCCGCGAACGACTGATCCGCCCGGAACGGCTCCAGGTCCGTCCGTCGCGACCCGCGCGCGTACGGCCGGATGTCGCGCTCCGGCCTGCGCGCGAATCGCCGGCAAAGGTCGCCGTCGCGCGCCCCACGACACGATCCCCACGGCAGGATCGAGTGACCGCTGCCGGTCGACCGAACCGTGCCCAGCGGGCCGATCGTCCCCAGAGCGCCGACGCCGTAGACGTCCCGCGCTCGGCCCAGCCCACGCGCCCGGAGCGGGTCGAGCGTCCGACGCGTGCCGAGATGCGCCCCGCGCGCGATGCACACCGGGTGAGCGCCGCCAAACGCGCCCGCGCAGCGCGAAAGGCCGCCAAGGCCGCTCGCCGCGCCGCGAAGCGGGAGGCGAAGCGCGCCGCCCGGCGCTAGAGACCGCGGGGAGAGCCAGGCGCCTCAACGGCGGCCGCGAATGGGCAGCTCGTAGCGAAGGGTGAGCCCGACTCCCCAATCAGGCGCGTATCCCGCCAGCCCCGCGACCGCGTAGGGGGAGAGCGTCAAACGGTCGCGGAGCCGAATCGAGGCGAAGGCGAGCAGCTCGTGACTATCGGAGCGCGACGGCGAGGTGGCTTCGAGCCACGTCCATGAGATCCCGGCATCGAGGCGCGGCGCGATCCGCGTCGCGAGACCCGCCGACGCGAACCACGCGTCGTCGAGCTGGCCTTCGTCTGGGTCGCCGATGAAGCGATACCCGACCGTCAGAAACGTCGTGAACCGGCCCCAGCTCCGGGCCAGGTCGAGTTCGAGAGCGACGTCCGACTTCCCGGTTCCGAGTCCGCGGTCGACATCGCCGGTCGGGATCTTCCACTGAACCCCGAACTCCACGATCGGCCAAGGCGTGTCGGCGCGCGGAAACCAGATGTAGGTCCCCGAGAGCAGCAGGTCGCCCAGGCCCTCTTCGACCGTCCGTTCCGCCTGGTCGAACCCGCGCTCGTCGATGAAGAAGGTCCCGGGACCGTCGATGCGCAGGTACGGAACAGTCAGGCTGATTTCGATCTGGTCCCACCGCTCGGGCCACCACGGCACATGGTCGAACAGGTAGCTGGCAGTCACCGGGACGTACAAGAGATCGGTGTCGACCGGCTCGTCGTAGTCCCCGTGGCTGAAGTCGAAGCCCGTCGAGACGGCGAGATCGCCGGCCCACCACGGCAGCGGATCGGCCTCGGGACCCAGCGCGCGGGCCCGGGAGGCGCCGCTGACCAGAGCCAGACCGATCGCTGCAGCAAGTCCGAGGCGACTCGATTTCCGCACTCGGGGAGCCCTCCCACCGCAGCCGCCCCCCCACGACCCCCGTTGTAAGAGGGACGGCTGCGGGGGAAGTTATCGGTGAGCCAGGATCACGGCTTTCTGCGTCATCTCGGCCTCCTGATACGAGGGAAATATTCCCACAAAATCCCTCCCTTGTGCAGGAAAATCCGCCCGTCCCGCGCGAATTCACCCGGGCGGGCCCGACCCACCGCTCCGAACCCTGCACGGACGGGTGGTTGCGGCGTTTCCGCCGCCGCGCTTCGCGCCTCCAGACGATGGCAGCAGGGCCCGGTTCCGCTAGTTTGCCCCCCGAGAGGCGCTCCGGTCGGGGACCGCAGCCGGCTCCCAGCGGGCCGGGTTTCGGCCGAGAGGGCCTTTCGATCGGCGCCGACTGCGCGACGCCCGCTCGCCCCGGGTGGCCGCAGCCCGCGGCTCAGGAAAGCACAGGACCCGCGAGGCGGCGGCACGGCCCGCTCGTCCAAACCCTGCCTCGTAGCCACCCAAGGGGAATGCCATGGCGCGCGTGAACAAGATGTCGGTGTTGAAGCGTCAGCGTGAGCGCAAGAAGGCGGAGAAAGCCGCCCTCAAGCGCGAAATGCGGGGGCAGCCCGAAGAGCCGGTCGAAGAGCGCGACTCCCCGGTCGCGACCCGAGACGATCTCGCGGGCTACGGGCTCGTCGTGGAAGAAGACGAGGAGCCCGAAGAGGCCTAACACCTCTCGGCCCCCTACCCGGCCGCCAGCTCGGACAGCTTGACGAGCCGACAGATCGGCTCGGGATGCGACTCGGCCCGCACCCAGCGCACCGCCATGGTTCCGCGCGTATGTCCGCTGGTGTCGAGCCAGTTCGGCAGCCCCGGATCGCGGTGCGCCACGACCAGCTGGAACGATCCGTCGGGCCGCAGCTGGGCGGTGTGTGAGTTCACGTGCACCTGCCGGAACTGGTAGTCGAGCGACTCCGCCCAGATGTTGCCGAGCTGGAGATTCCAGTAGTCGCACTTCGGGGGCGTGGCTTCGATCAGCAGCGCCTCGTGCTCCCCGACCTCCCAGAGCCCGAGCCACATGCGGATGTTCGGGTCCCCGCCGACCCTCCTGTGCTGCTCGACGTCGGGGAGGTGGAACGCGTTCATCGGAGCCTTCTCGCGGAACTCGAGCACCCAGTCTGCGAACCACTGGGCGCAGCCGATCGCGTACATCGCGGAGCCGAGGAGCTGTCCGGGAACCCTCTCGGGGTCGAGGCTCGGCGCGGCGCCTTCCGCGCCCACACACTCGATCTCGAGTTCGACCGGCTGCTCGCTCAGCCGGTCGAGGAACGTCTGTCGCACCAGGATCTGCCGCGTGTGGTCGGCCATCTGCAGCCAGTTGCCCGGCTGCTCTTCGCGACTCGCGACGATCTCGAACGTCCCGTCCGGCGCGATCTCGAGCTCTGCGTCGTTCAGATGACCCGCGCCGCCGGCGATCTTGTCGCGTGCGGCGAAGTTCTGACTCTGCGCCGCGAAGCTCAAGTAGTGGATCGTGCCGCGATGTCCGCGGATGCGATAGGTCCGGCGCGGATCGACCGACGCACTGACGTAGTAGTTGTCCGGGTTGTCGAGGCCCATCTTGACGAGGTCGGGCATCGCGCGAAACACCGGGTGCTCGGGGTCGGTCGCCTCGGCAAACGAAGCGAAGCCCGCACGGAGCAAGCGCGTCAGATAGCGAAGCCCTTCGGCCCGCTCGAACGTCGACGCGGCAATGTCCTCCCGGAGCAGAACGTCGCCAGCCTTGCGAAGCAGCTCGCAGAAGTCCTGCCACGCCTCGGCGCTCTCTACCTTCTGGATCGCGTCGCTCGGCTCGTTCGGCATCGAGCGAGTCTCGCCCAGCGCCGGCACCGTTTCAAACCGGCGGGGGACGGGACGGCCTCCGGCGCCGCGCGTTCAGGGGAGCAGCGAGAGGATTTCGGGCGTGCCTTCGAGTGCGGTCTCGAAGAAGTGCAAGCGTTGGCCCTGCGCCTCGTCGGCCGTCTGGGCACAGAAATGCCCCTCCGGCTGATCCACTGCCACGCAGCTCGGCGTGGTCGCCGGGTCGTACTGGAAGAAGCCGCCGGTCAGTCCACCCGGCAGATTGCCGACGACCGGCGCGGAGATCTGTTCGAGCCCCGGCACCGGCTCCGCCACCGGCAGGACGTGCGGCACGCCGACCTCGATCGCAGCGGCGCGAGTCGCATTGTTCGCAACGAGGGTGTCTCCGACCCCCTCGGTCCACAACGTGTGCGTCGGCGTGGCGTCGCTCGAACCGACGAACGGCAACAGCGGCTCGCGGTACAGATGGCGGAGGAAGTTGTGGCCATCCTGCGGATCGTAGTCGAGCTGGAAGAGCGACAGCCCGACCCACAGCTCCATCGGACGCACCTGCGGGAGGAACGTGCCGACCGTCTCGAGCAGCTGCTCTGCCCCCTGGTGGATCAGGATCTCCGCGAGCCGCGTCCCGCCGACGACGGGCGTCGCCGCGAGGAACTCGGGTGCGAACGGCAGGAACCGCTGCGCATTGTTGCCCCCTTCGCTGATTCCCTTGTAGAGGATCGCGGAGGGGTCGAGCTCGGGCTGTCCGTCGGTTCCGATCTCCGGAGACCCGGTTCCGTCGTCGCGCACCAGATCGAGCTCGCCGAGCCCCTCGATCGCGCGCAGGAAGTGGATCATGTCGGACCCGGTCTGGTTCCAGAAGTCGGGCAGCTGGCCGGTGCCGGCGAGCAGGAACAGAATGGTCTGGGTCTGGAGCGGAACGTCCTGACCGACCTCGCGGTTGAGCGTGTCCTGGATCGCCAGCAGTGCGAAGCCCGCATCGTCGAGGTGGCCGTTGGTGTTCTCTCCGAAGATCTCGTTCGGGCTGCCGGGATTCCCGTGCTGATAGAAGATCGCGGGAACCGGCCCGTCGAGAACGTCGAACGGCAACGTCATCCGGAACGGGACCTCGTTGGTGCCTTGCTGGACCGGGAGCCCGGTCACCGGGTCGCGCACGAAAGTGATCGCCGGACCGCGCCATTCCGGCAACACCACGTGCCCGGTTGCGCGGAGCGCCCGGGGGCCGACCAGGGACAGACACATCGTTTCGGGATCGGGGCACGGATCGCCATCGGGATCGGGCAGGACGACTTCCGGCGGAGGGCTCGCGAGCGCATGCTCCTTGAAGAAGACGAGATCTGCGGGCGACACGTGGCTGCGCACGGAGATCGGGAACGCGAGCGCGACGTCATCCTCGGGCAGCGGCACGTCCGGCAGCGCGCCGAGCACATCGAGCACGGGCCGCACCAGGCCCCGCGCACGGGCCACCTGTGGCGCTTCTCCGGGCCGCGGCTCGTCCTTCACGGCGGCGAAGAACGAGGACGGGCCGAACGACCGTCCGGAAGAGCTCGCCGCGATCAGGCTGCGATTGACGGCGACCGCATAGCGGCCTTCAGCCCGCAGATCGATCTGCGGGAACAGGAGCAGGACGAAATCGGTCGAGCCGTCCGGCGCGGGGTCCTGTCGCCGCAGCATCCGGTACGGAACGCGCTGACCGAAATCCGGGCTCGCCGCGTCGATGTCGACGATCCAGACGGGGTTCGCCGGATCCATCGAATCGAACGCGTCCACCGGAACCTGACTCGCGAGCACCTCGTGGGAGAACTGGAGGACGATCGGCGACTCGCGACTCCAGCCGTCCGGCGCGCCGGCGGCGTCGACGAGAGAGTCGAACACGATCTGCTGGAGCGGATCCGCGAAGTCCGGGACGGGGACGTCGACGACGAGTCCAGTCGGAGCGTCCGCATCCGGATCGGTGAAGTAGTCATCCGGGAACGGCGCCAGCGCGAACGGATCGGTGCGGTCGTAGACCGCGAACCCTGGATCGGTGGCGACGTCCGACACGACGGAGAAGGCCACTTCCTCGACGTTACCACTGGCGCCCCTCCAGCTGACGCGGCAGTCGCTGTCCGGCGGGAGCTGCGGTTTCGGATTCAACAGGACGCGGTCGCCCAGCCGATGGAGCGAGCGAGAGATCGTCTCGCCATCGCATTCGAGGCCGAAGGACCAACCCTCGAGCGATTCGGGCGACAGGTCTCCCGCGAATCGGAGATCGATCCAGTGCGTCCGCCAGACGGGGAACTGCCCGTCCGTCGGACTCGACTCGACCAACACCGGGGTCGCGCCCGGCGAGACGAACGCCGCGCGCCAGGTCACGGGAATCCCGAGCGGTCCCTCGGGCAGGGTCACCACGATCTTGAAGACACCGGGCGGCGGCACCGGCACCGACCCGACCAGCCCGGGACCGCCGGGCTGGAACGAGGACGTCACATCTTCGCCGGCGACCTCGACCCGCACCTGCGCCGGATCCGACGAATCGGCGAGCGTGACGAACACCGGAAGCCCCGCAGCTGCAGAAGGAAGCCCGATCGTGATCTTCGGCGCCGAACAGGGGCCGGCGCCGAGCAGCGGCAGAATCAGCGCAAAGAGCAGGACGGACGCGGGCCGGGAAGACAGCATGGGCAGCTCCGGAGGAGACGGCCTACCAGTATAACCCGTCCCCACATTCTTCCGTCGGGTGAAAGGAGCCCCCGGATGCACCGCTCATCGCGCGCTGGCCGCAGACCGTGTCGCGTGGCCCCTTTTGCCTGGGCCCTCGCCCTCGCGCTGCTCGCGGCCGGTCCGGCTCTCGCGGGAAGCCTCGAGGGGGGATCCTGGAAGGTGGTCCGGGCCGAGCGCGGAGGCGAGCCGAATGCGGCGGAGCTGAACGCCGTACTGACGTTCGCGGACGGCAAGCTGACGCTCGTCTCGCCCGAAGGCGAGACCGTCGAGTTCGACTACACCGTCGATGCAGGCCAGGATCCGGCCCAGATCGATCTGGCCCGAGGGGAGGGCGACAAGCGCTTCACCCTCCAAGGGATCTGGATGGTCACGGACGGAGAGTTCTCGCTGTGCCTCTCCACGCCCTTCTCCGATCGACCGACCGAGTTCGCCACCCGCCCGGGCAAAGCGACCTCGCTGACGATTCACGAACGCGCTGAGAAATAGAGGAGCCCCATGTCCGAGATCACACCCTTCCGGATCGAGGCCACAGACGACGAGCTGGAGGACCTGCGACGACGTCTGCGCGCCACGCGCTGGCCCGATCGCGAGACGGTCGACGATTGGAATCAGGGGATTCCGCTCGCGTACGTGCAGGAGGTCTGTGCCTACTGGGCCGACCAGTACGACTGGCGCGCGCGCGAGGCGCACCTCAACCAGTTCCCGCAGTGGAAGACCGAGATCGACGGCCTCGACATCCACTTCGTGCACGTCCGTTCGCCGCACGAGGACGCACTCCCGCTCGTCATCACGCACGGCTGGCCGGGCACGTTCGTCGAGTTCCACAAGGTGATCGAACCGCTGACGAACCCGACCGCGCACGGCGGCTCTGCAGACGACGCCTTCCACGTCGTGTGCCCGGCGCCGCCGGGGTACGGCTTCTCCGGCAAGCCGACGAAGACGGGCTGGGGCGCCGACCGCATTGCCGGCGCATGGGACCAGCTGATGAGGTCGCTCGGCTACGACCGCTACGTCGCGCAAGGCGGTGATTGGGGCGCGCTGATCACCACGTGTATCGGCGTTCAGAACCTCGGCCACTGCGCCGCGATCCACCTGAACATGCCGATCGCACCCCCCGACCCGGAAACCATGGGTGACCTCACCGAGGCCGAGAAGCGCGCGCTCGAGGGCATGAAGCACTACCAGGATTGGGACTCGGGCTACTCGAAGCAGCAGAGCACGCGCCCCCAGACGCTCGGCTATGGGCTCGCCGACTCGCCTGCGGGCCAGGCCGCGTGGATCCTCGAGAAGTTCTGGTCGTGGATGGACTGCAACGGGCATCCGGAGAACGTCGTCACCCGCGACGAGCTGCTCGACAATGTGATGCTCTATTGGCTGCCCGACACCGGAGCGTCATCGGCGCGGCTCTATTGGGAGAGCTTCCGCAGCACCAACCTCGACCCGGTCACGCTCCCGACCGGGTGCAGCCTCTTTCCCGGCGAGATCTTTCGCACGTCGCGTCGCTGGGCCGAGAAGCGCTTCCAGCAGCTGATCTACTGGAACGAGCTCGATGTGGGCGGCCATTTCGCCGCCTTCGAGCAGCCGGAGGCCTTCGTGAACGAGCTGCGGGAGTGCTTCCGCACGCTTCGCTGACATGCGCTGAGAAGCAGGTCACACAGGGGATCCCCCTTTCGTGCGATGCCGGCTGAAAGCGTGCGCCGGTATCCCATGAGTCGTCGGTACAGGCTCCGCCGACTCGGAGGATCTCATGCACGTGACAACTCGGCTGACGGCGCTTGCCGTCACGGTTCTGCTCTCCCTGACGCCCGCCGCACACGCGGGCGAAGAACAGCTATCTAGCGAGCAAGCGGGCTGCATCGTTGCAGTCAACAAGGCGTTCGCAGGCGTCGTGAATTCGGCGGCCAAGGCGGCCGCGCGCTGCGGCCGCGAGCTCGCGAGTGGCGCCGCGTCTCTCGAGAGCTGCCTCGCTGCAGCCAACACGGCCAAGGCCGAGGCCAAGACCGCCTCTGCCCAGCAGAAGAAGTGCGAGGCCAAGGGGGTCGAAGCCAACTCGACGTTCGCGTACATCGGCGACGCCTCCGCGGTGAACGAGGCCGGAGTCGACGAGACGCTCGCCATCGCCACGAAGCTGATCGGATCCGCCACACCCGATTCGAGTGACGCGGGCCGCTGCCAGGAAACCGTTCTGAAGGGGGTCGCCAAGTACGCGTCGACGCTCGCGAAGGAAACGGTCAAGCAGAAGAAGAAGTCGCTCAAGGGCAAGCTCGGTGCGCCCCCGGAGACGGCCGGCGAACTCGCAGAGGACCTCGGAGCGGCCGGGCTCTCCGCCAAGGTCGGAGCGGCCGCCGCCCGCATGGCGACGAAGACGGCAAAGAAGTGCGCCGAGCAGGACCTCGGCGCCCTCTTCCCGGGAGGGTGTGGAGCGACTTCGTCCTCGGAGCTGGCCCAGTGCGGAGAGGACCTCGCGCGCTGCCACTTCTGTCGGGCACTGAACGTCGCCGACGGCCTCGCCCTCGACTGCGCCGCCTATTCGGGCCTCGCCACCTGCGGGCTCGAAGACGGCATCTGCGGCGACGGGACGGTCACCGGAACCGAGCAGTGCGACGACGGCAACACCACGAACGGCGACGGCTGCGACGACCAGTGCGTGTTCGAGAGCGTCTGCGGCGACGGTGCCCTCGAAGGGATCGAGCAGTGCGACGACGGCAACACCACGGACGGTGACGGCTGCTCCTCGCTCTGCATCATCGAGGGTGTCCACATCTGCGGAGACGGTGAGGTCAGCGGCGCGGAGCAGTGCGACGACGGCAACACCACGAGCGGCGACGGCTGCTCGTCGGCCTGCGTGATCGAGGAGATGCACGTCTGCGGCGACGGCGAGGCCACCGGCTCCGAGGAGTGCGACGACGGCAACACCGCGAACGGCGACGGCTGCGACGAGAACTGCGTGTTCGAGATCGTGGAGCCTTTCTGTGGCGACGGAACCCTCGACCCCGAAGAGCAATGCGACGACGGCAACACCGGGGTGGGCGACGGCTGTGACCAGAACTGCCTCTTCGAGGTGTGCGGCAACGGCGTGCTCCAGAACGGCGAGACGTGCGACGACGGCAACCAGACGTCCGGCGACGGCTGCAGCGACGTCTGCCAGCTCGAGATCGCACCCGTCTGTGGCAACGGGGTGCCGGAAGCGCCGGAAGAGTGCGACGACGGCAACACCGTCTCCGGCGACGGCTGCTCCAACGTGTGCCTGATCGAGATCGT
>Ga0224508_10003309_pt1 | contig 13359 bp, 10 predicted proteins | sample SF_Jan12_sed_USG_4_FD_170157 | JGI IMG/M metagenome (GOLD analysis project Ga0224508, IMG submission 170157) | Sediment microbial communities from San Francisco Bay, California, United States - SF_Jan12_sed_USGS_21 | ecosystem: Environmental > Aquatic > Marine > Sediment | place: USA...
ACCTAGATCCTCGAAACCGGCATCAAGGTAATCGACCTGATCATGCCGATCGCCAAGGGCGGTAAAATCGGCCTCTTCGGTGGCGCCGGCGTGGGCAAGACGGTAACCCTGATGGAGCTGATTCGTAACATCGCAGTCGAGCACTCGGGCTTCTCGGTATTTGCGGGTGTGGGCGAGCGTACTCGTGAGGGCAACGACTTTTACCACGAAATGACCGAAGGCGGCGTTATCGACAAGGTAGCACTGGTATACGGGCAGATGAACGAGCCTCCCGGAAACCGTTTGCGCGTGGCGCTATCGGGTCTGACCATGGCCGAATTTTTCCGCGATGAAGGCCGCGACGTACTCATGTTCGTCGACAACATTTATCGTTACACGCTGGCCGGAACCGAAGTATCGGCACTGCTCGGTCGGATGCCGTCCGCGGTAGGTTACCAGCCGACGCTGGCGCTCGAAATGGGTGTGCTGCAGGAGCGTATTACCTCGACCAAGACCGGTTCCATCACCTCGTTCCAGGCGGTATACGTACCGGCGGACGATTTGACCGATCCGTCTCCGGCAACCACCTTCGCGCACCTTGACGCGACTCTGGTATTGTCACGGCAGGTTGCCGAACTCGGTATCTACCCGGCGGTTGATCCGCTCGACTCGACCTCTCGAATTCTCGATCCGAACGTGGTTGGTAACGAGCATTACGACATCGCCCGCGGCGTACAGGGTACCCTGCAGCGCTACAAGGAACTGAAAGACATCATCGCCATCCTGGGTATGGACGAACTGTCCGAGGAAGACAAGCTGGTGGTCAGCCGCGCGCGAAAAATTCAGCGCTTCCTGTCGCAGCCGTTCTTCGTCGCCGAGGTATTCACCGGCTCCCCCGGCAAATACGTTTCGGTCAAGGACACCATTTCAAGCTTCAAGCAAATCCTCGACGGCGAAATGGACCAGTACCCGGAACAGGCGTTTTACATGGTCGGCGGAATCGAAGAAGTCGCCGAAAGAGCCAAGACTCTGTAAGGTATCGACATGGCCACTATCCAGGTAGACATCGTTAGCGCCGAGGAGCAAATATTCTCCGGCGAGGCACACATGGTGTACGCACCGGCGGTGATGGGCGAGGTAGGCATCGCGCCGCGCCACACGCCGCTGATCTCACCGCTGAAGCCGGGTGAAGTGCGTCTCGACATGGGCGATGGAAAGGAAGAGTTTTTCTTTATCTCCGGCGGCATTCTCGAAGTCCAGCCGCACCTGGTGACGGTATTGTCCGACACCGCGATCCGCGCGCATGACCTCGACGAAGCGGCCGCGCTGGAAGCACGGAAGCGCGCCGAAGACGCGCTCGCCGACCAGCAATCCGACCTCGACGTCGCCAAGGCCAAGGCCGAACTCGCCGCCGCCGCCGCCCAGATCGCCGCCATCAAGAAACTGAAAAAGAGATAAAAATCGGGTATTTCATACCCGATTTTTATTTTCTTTTTCATCCCGGAAAGTGCGCCAGCACTTATCCGGGATCTTGTGCCAGCACTTACCGATGCGTCGGACCGCCGGGATCTCCTATCAAACCCGCGCCACAAGGCAATCGGAAGTTGCGTCAGCAACTATCGATTCGTCGGACCACCGGGATCTCGTACAATGCCCACCCCCTCAAAAAGGGGACGCTTCCCTTTTTTCAGGCAGGATGCCCGAGTTGCCCCTATGTCGCGGACCAAAAAGGGTAACGTCCCCTTTTTTCTGACCCGGGATTATTGTGGGAATGACGAAACTACTTCAATGGATTACAATAACCCGCTGATTTTATTCTAGAATCTATCCATGCCCCTGAGTATTGTCATTCTTGCCGCAGGCCAGGGTACGCGCATGAAGTCCGCGCGTCCCAAAGTGCTGCACTCACTCGCCGGAAAACCGTTGCTGCAGCACGTGGTCGACAGCAGCCGCGCGCTCGAACCCGAACAGATTATCGTCGTTGTTGGCCATGGCGCTGACCAGGTGCAGCAGTCGATGCAGGGACAGGAACTGTATTTTGTCAGTCAGCACGAGCAGCTTGGCACCGGGCACGCGGTGCAGCAATGTCTCGACCATATCAATCCCGGTAACGCGGTGCTGGTGCTGTTTGGCGATGTGCCGCTGATTCGTGCCGAAACTATGGCGTCAATGATCCAGCGAAGCAGAGAGGACGCGGTCTGCATCCTCAGTTTCGAAGCGGATAATCCGTTCGGCTACGGGCGTATCATACGCAAACAGAACAGCGTGCAGGCCATCGTCGAGCAGAAAGATGCGACCTCCGAACAGCAGGCGATTAATGAATGTTTTTCCGGCCTGATGTTGATCCGCGGCGACAAACTGCAACAATTGGTGAACGCGCTGGATAACGACAATGCGCAACAGGAATATTACCTGACCGACGTGGTCGATATCGCGGTAACCAATGGCGACACGGTAGCCGCGGTTATCTGTGAGGATCCGGCAGAAGTCATCGGCGTCAACAATCAGCGACAGCTGGCCGAAGTCGAGGCGCTGTACCGTGCCCGCCAGGTCGATGCACTGATGGAGCATGGCGTTAAAATATACGATCCCGCCCGAATCGACGTTCGTGGCGTCATCGAGGCCGGCAAGGATGTCGAAATCGATATTAACTGCATCTTCGAGGGCACGGTCACGCTCGGCAACAACGTACGAATCGGCGCCAACTGCGTCATTCGCAATACCAGCATCGCCGACGGTAGCGTAATCCTGCCGATGACCTCGATCGACGAGGCCGTGATCGGTCGTAATGTCAGTATCGGTCCATTCGCTCGCATCCGCCCCGGTACCGGGCTTGCGGATGAAGTCAAGATCGGTAACTTCGTCGAAACCAAGAAATCGAATATCGGCCTGGGCAGCAAGGTGAGCCACCTCAGTTATATCGGCGACACCGAAATGGGCAGCGAGGTCAATATCGGCGCCGGCACCATTACCTGTAATTATGACGGCGCAAACAAATCCAGGACTATTATCGAAGACGGCGTTTTTATAGGGTCGGATACACAGCTGGTAGCGCCGGTGCGCGTGGAACGCAATGCCACGATAGGCGCCGGCTCCACAATTACCAAGACCGCGCCGGCCGACAAACTGACCATTTCGCGCGCAAAACAGGTTACTATTGGCACCTGGTCGAAACCGGAAAAGAAGGAAAAGTAACTATGTGTGGGATAGTGGGCGCGCTGGCGCAGCGCGACGTTAGTTCGATATTGCTCGAGGGCTTGTATCGCCTCGAGTATCGGGGCTATGATTCCGCCGGTATCGCATTGATCGATGACGATAAGCTCGAGCGCTTCCGCGCGCTCGGCAAGGTGAGGGAGCTCGAGAGCAAGATGCCGGCTGAACAGGCAGGTCATATCGGCATTGCGCATACCCGCTGGGCTACCCATGGCGAACCTTCCGAGACCAATGCTCACCCGCACTTCTCCAGCGACCGGATTGCCGTGGTACATAACGGTATCATCGAAAACTACAAGGGGATTCGCGAGCGGCTGACGCAGGCCGGTTACGAATTCAGCTCCCAGACCGACAGCGAGGTGGTTGCTCATTTAATCGACAGCTATTTCGATGGCGATTTGTTCGCCGCGGTGAAAAAGGCGGTCGATGAACTCGAAGGCGCGTTCGCCCTCGGTATTATCGCTACTGACGACCCGCGCAGGCTGGTCGCCTGTCGCCGCGGCAACCCGCTGGTGGTCGGCATCGGCATCAAGGAGAATTTTGTGGCCTCGGATGTTTCGGCGTTGCTGCCGGTCACCAACCGCTTCATCTACCTGGACGAAGGCGACTATGTTGTGTTGAGCGGTAGCGACTACCAGGTCTTCGACGCCGCCGGCAATGTGCGGAAAATGGAAATAAAAACCAGCGAGCAAACCGCGGATGCCGCTAACAAAGGCGATTATCGTCATTACATGCAGAAAGAAATCCATGAGCAGAGTCAGGCGGTGACCGAGTGTCTCGAAGGCCGTATCACCGACTCGGCGGTGCTCGACAATGTTTTTGGCTTCGACGCAGCGGAAATTTTCGAGCGCGTTGAAAACGTGCAGATCGTCGCCTGCGGTACCAGCTATATTGCCGGCATGGTAACGAAGTACTGGATCGAATCGCTGCTGGATCTGCCTTGCCAGGTCGAGGTCGCGAGCGAGTTTCGTTACCGCAAGTCGGTGGTGCTGGATAACACGCTGTTTGTCACGCTGTCGCAATCCGGTGAAACCGCCGATACGCTATCCGCCTTGCGCAGCCTGGCGTCGGATAAGTACTGCGGCAGTCTTTGCATTTGTAACGTGCCCGAATCCTCGCTGGTACGTGAGTCCGACCTGGTGATGATGACCCGGGCAGGGCCTGAAATCGGCGTCGCCTCGACCAAGGCCTTTTCCACCCAGCTGGTTGCGATGTTGCTACTGGTGGCGTCGCTGGGCCGAATTCAGCAACGCCTGGATGACAGAGTCATCGCCGCTATCATCGGCGAGCTGAATACGCTGCCGCGCCAGATCGACGCCTTGATGAAACTGGAGCCGCGCATCGAGGACATCGCCGAGGATTTCGTAGACAAGCAGCATGCGCTGTTTCTCGGCCGCGGCGAGCATTTCCCGATCGCGATGGAAGGCGCGCTCAAGCTTAAGGAAATCTCTTACATTCATGCCGAGGCTTACCCTGCGGGTGAACTCAAGCACGGCCCGCTGGCGCTGGTCGATGCCGACATGCCGGTTGTCGTGGTCGCACCCAATGACGAGCTGCTGGAAAAGCTGCACTCCAACATGCAGGAGGTCAAGGCGCGCGGCGGCAAGCTGTACGTATTTGCCCATCGTGGCGCCCACCTCGAAACCGATGCCGACGATGTCGTCATCGAAATGGATTGCGATACCGACTACATCACGCCGATTTTGTCGGTGGTGCCGCTACAGCTGTTCGCTTACCACGTCGCGGTACTGCGCGGCACCGATGTCGACCAGCCGCGCAACCTGGCCAAATCCGTCACCGTCGAGTAATCATCGAAAGCTCTGATTGTCCCGCATGCGACGAACCCCGGGTCGGCGACAAAATCGATATGCAGATCAATGTTTCCTGTCTGGGCAGGGAAAACGCTGGCGATCTCAGTCGGCTGGACGGTTCATGGCGAACAACTCGTCGACCGCGGAGTATTGCATGTAACCCAGCCGTGCCAGCGGCCTGATCCTGCTCAAATCGACCAGGCCGTCGACCAGCACCTGGTCGTTTATGTGTACCCCGAGCACCGCGCCGATGATCATCGTATTGATACTGTCCGGCAGTGTGCAGGGGAGTTCGATTTCCCGGTAGAACTCGCATTCCAGATGTATCGGGGACTCCTTGACGCGCGGCGGTTTAACCAGTTCCGAATGCTCGGTGGTTAGCCCTGCCAGCGCCAGTTCGTCGACCTCGCGGGCGACGTTGGCCGTGGTCACATTCATCGCGTCTTTCAGCGCCAGCGGCACCATGTTGACGACGAATTCGCCGCTGGCCTTGATGTTGAAAAGCGTATCCTTCTCGCCGCCATGCTGGTGGTAGCCGTTGAAAGAAATCATCACCATCGGCGGATCGCTGGTGAGGGCATTGAAAAAGCTATATGGCGCCAGGTTGATGGTGCCATCGGGGTGAAGCGAACTTACCCAGGCGATGGGCCGTGGTGCGATGCAACTTTTAAACGGGTTATGCGGCAGGCCGTGGGGTTCGCTGGTTTTGTAAAACACGCTGGTCTCGTCCGAAGTCAGAAAACGTTAAAACTAACAGTAAGACGACACCAGGTAAACCAGTGACGATAGCGGTGCAATCGGCATTATCCGCCACGGATTGGCAATCGGGATACTGAGCTCAGGAAACAGGCAGCGTAAAGAATATTGTGCTACCTAGACCCGGGCCATCCGATTCGACCCATACCTCACCGCCATGCACTTCGATAATACGCTTCACCAGAGCCAGCCCAACGCCGGTGCCGTCCACTTCCCTGCCCAGGCGTTCGAACAGGCCAAAGACCAGGTCATGATACTCGGCCGCGATTCCGATACCATTGTCGCGTACGTAAAAAAATCGTTTACCGTCTTTCTCGGATGCGCCGATATGTATCCGCGGTGCCGCCTGATCGCCCATGAATTTGAGTGCGTTGTCGACCAGGTTCTGATAAACCTCTACCAGGCGTGTCCGGTCGATACTGACTTCGGGCATTTCCTCGATAATCACTTCGGCGTTCATTTCGAATATCCGGGCTTCGGCCATCTGTACCGCCTGGCGGGCAATCTTCGTCAGGCTGCAGGTGACGAGTTCGCCGACGACAAGCCCGATTCGGCTGAGCTCCAGTAGCTCTTCCAGCAGTTTGCCCATGGTATCGGCCGCCTGGTTTATCTTCTCGATGTCTTCTGCGACGCGTTTCTGGTCGCCGGCGTCCAGGTCGCGGCTGAGTAATCCCAGGAAGCCCTTGATCGTAACCAGGGGCGTCTTCAGGTCATGCGAGGCGGTATAGGCAAAACGCTCGAGTTCGGCGTTCTTGTTTTCGAGTTCGCTGGACACGATGGTTCGTTCCCTGACCTCCTGCTGCAGCTGGTTTACAGTTGCTTTGAGCTGCAGGGTTCGCTCCTCGACGGTGGCTTCCAGCATATCCTTTGCGTTTTGCAGATTTTGTTCATAGTTACGCTTTTCGGTTATGTCCTGTAGAACCCCGAGCGTCAGCGTTACGCGGCCATTCTTCTTGAGGCGTGATTTGGAGCGCTCGCGAACCCATATCACTTCACCATCTGGCCTGACGATGCGGTATTCCGACTCGAAATTGTCATCGCCGTTTTCGATGTAGCCCTCGATCTCGGCCAACAGTCGCTCGATATCCCCCCGATGAACCAGCGCCAGGTTATCGCCGGCGGATTCGACGTGATGCATGAATTCCTCCACGGTCATGCCGTGGATGCGCGCATAACCGGGACTGATAAAGAGGAACCTGTCGATTTCCTCGTCATTGATGAAGTAGCCGATATCGGTAATCGCCTCGACCTGGCGCCCAAGCTCCTGTTGATCCTCGAGGTCGTGCTGGGGCACCACGAGCTCGGTGATATCCTGAATAATGCCGAAAGCGTCGATGACGTTGCGGTTATCATCGTAATTCAGCAGGCCGACTTCGCGCAGCCAGCGGATCACGCCGTCATTGCGCAGGATGCGATACTCGACGGTATAGTTGCCGGTTTCCCGTTGGGCGTAGTAAGCCTCGAGATAAGTGTCACGATCTTCGGGATGTATCTGCGACAGGCGTTGTTTCCAGTTGCTTTGCAGCCCGATGATTTTGGCTACGCTCATATTGAAGATACGCGCGTAACCCTGCGAACAGGAGAGCAGGCGGTTGTTACGATAGTCCCACTGGCAATGACCGATCCGTGCAAGCAGTTCGGTGGCGTCGAGCAGTTCGTGTTGACCGAGCAATCGCTCGACTTCGTCGTCGTCGATGCCTCGATTCAGAATCTTTTCAGGATTGGCGGACATCTGCGAGTTTCATGTTTGGAATTAGGCATAACCTGGCAGATTGCCCTGCCTGGTGGATTCTATATGACCCTATTTATTTTTACTTTGGTCAGACTATAGCTAAATTCAGGTCTTTTTACTGTAAAAACGACAAAATAACCCCGCCGAAGCGGGGTGGAAATGGAGAAAATTGAAGATTATTTAATAGCGAGCTTTTAGGCAATTAACGCGAGGATTACTTAACTTCGTAAATGAACTCCTGAATCTTTGTCGCGTCAATCAAAGTGTTCCAGCTTCTGGCGCCGGAATCAATAATTCGCTTATTCCAGTTTTTCAAACGCTTGCGATAGACTTCGGGATTCGAGCTGTCCTTGTTGAGCTTAATTACATTCATCGCGACGATATCGATTCCTTCAAATTCGTCATCGGCAAATTTACGCACCACGCCTGACGGTAATTCTTCTTTCATATCGCTAAAAACAAACATCACCTGAGTACCGGATTGTGTCGATTTCAGGTAATCAGAGCAAAGCATTAACGCACCGCTGATATCTGTAAGGCGGGATTTGGCATTGCCCTTGCCATAGTCGTCCAGCACTTTTGCGACTGCCAGTTTTTGGCTGTTCGCCTTTGTCGGCCTGTAATCCAGGGTCAGTTTCGTCACCAGATTTTCTTCTGCATAACTGTTGCTGTCGATCTTGACGAAGAAGAGGCTATCCCCGGGAATCATTTCGGGTACTATGCCGGCCTTGATGATATTAACCACGCTTGCTTTCTCACTCGCGTAGGTGCCGGATATATCCATTAGCGCGCAGTATGATGTTTCATATTTCTTGCTATCGGAGCAGGCAGAAACCACTGTGGCCATCGATACCGCTAGCAAGACAGGTTTGATTATCTTTTTCATCTTACTTCCCCTGGTTAGCTTGCGCTAACCTGTTTCCCGCTGGCGCTAGCTTCTTTCCCTGCAAACATGTTGGCAATCTGCATGGGGATGATGATGTAGATGTCAAACACGTGTACCAGGATATTAAAGAACCCTTCTATCAGATACGCGATCGCGTTGGCCAGATGGCAGAGCAAGGTGATCAACAAAGTATATAATTTGGCGAATGCGTGCTGGCTGGCCTCGATAAACATTTCCAGCGGTATCGCGATCACCGCCAGTATCCATGGTAGTACAAAGCCCAGCAATGCCTGTCCAATCAAGGTAATTTTCGAGTTGACGTTATCTGTAATCGTTGCCGATTCACCGGCCAGGCTGATATCCAGAGCAGTCTTGGCCTCGGCCAGATTTTCGCGCAGGACTGCCAGCGAGGCTTCAACGGTAGACAGAAACAAGAGTCCGAGGAGGCATCCAGACAATATTATTTTACGCTTGCCTCGTGTCATATTGGAAATTTGGGGGAAGGTATGCGTTACTCCGATTGCTTCAAACATAAATATGCCCAAAACCAGTTCGAGGGCGACAATAACCAGTGCCGAGACTTCCGATACTGCCATTCCGGCGACACGCACCCCGGCAGGTACCAGTTCGGACATGGGCAGGGCAATCAGGTTAAAGTTGATAAAGGCGCCAACCAGGCCGACAAAGATAACGATCAGCGAGATGATAAACAGCTTGGTTACTTTCGAAGAAAGCATGTCTATCGACTCGGGTTCTGCTGCGGAAATTTTTTCATACCGGGCCATGTATTTTTCTATGTTACGGCCGTTTTCCATGACCTTGTCGACCTGGCTATTGATTTCTTTGCCGAGTTTTTCAACTCGTTTCCAAACGGGCGCCATCGAAGCAAGTATCTTGTGACGTTTTGCCGCAACCTCTCGAAATTCAGACAAGGCTTTCTTTTCCCCGTCAACCGCTGATTTATGAATTTCAGCCAACATGTTTTCGATAATTCGGTCAGAGGTCGAACCCTGTGCCCTGCCGATGCTTTCTATGACTTCACTCCATCCAGGCGCTTCGGGTGTGACCTGTCCACAGTCTTTATAGTCACGCTCAATCTGGCTGATGCTGTCATCAAGTTTTAACTGTAACTTGGGATACCCGGCCAGACTCTTGGTATTAGCCATATCAATTTTGGAGAATTCCTGAAGTATTTCGCCCTGAATTTTGGCAACGCCTGATTCCAGCAAAACCTTCCTGTCTTTCTCGCGCATTGCCTGAGCAGTACTTTTTGTCCAGTCAGCCAGTTTCCTTAAGCCGCCCGCCGTGGCATCCGAAAACGACTGAATCATTTTATGTACCGGTTCACGAGCTAAAAACAGGAAAACCATGCTCGCAGCAATCCAGATTGCGATAGAAACGCCAGGCATTTCTGGCAAAAAGTAAAGATTGTTCATGGTGACCATCCTAAAGTTGAATGTGATAGTGAATTAAAGAGAATAGATGCCTTTTGGTGGAAAGCTAGCCTATAGTCGGGAATCTAAAGTGGATATTTGTCACTTTTCGGGCCTTTCATTACCGAGGAATATTGAAGAAAAAAAGCCTTTTTTCCAATATTCCAGCCATAACTCCTGGCGATATGTACGCTATGCCAAAGGACAACCGAAATGCCGAAAATTACTGACCAGACTCTAAGTATTTCTACAAACATGGAGATAACCCCGGTTTTGTTAAATGTAAGTTGACTGTATGTAACAGCTGTGAAAAATCGGTGAAAAACCCGGGGAAACTACTAAAATTTTTTGCAAATACCTGTTTTATTTAGAAATACTTCACATTTGAGGACAGGAAGCGGCAGCGCTGTCAGGCCCCTGTATACTTGGAATTTATGCATAACTTATACCCCCTGGCGCTCTGATGGCTTCGATATTCTGGGTTGAGGATCAGTCGCACTGGATCAAGAAATTCTCTCCGGTGCTGGAGCGGGAAGACTTCGACGGCAAGCCGAATACGTTGACGATCCTGAACTTCGCCGAGGCCGCGCGGCAAAAGATTGCGCTCACCGACAAGGACTCGCCACCCGACGTGGCGCTGCTCGATGCGCGCATGAACGGCAATGACCAGGCCGGCTTCTCGGTATCCAACGCGTTGCGTAAAAAATGGCCGAAACTGCCCATTATCTACCTGTCGGAACACAGCGGTACCGAGATCGAGCGTGATGCGCTGGAACAGTTCTCCGCCACCGATTTCATCGCCAAGCATCAGAACAACGTCGAGCAGGTGTTGTGCTGGCGTATCAAGGCGGTGCTCAGGCAAATATCGATCGACTCCGACCTGTCGGCCACCATCAACGTCGTCAGCAGCGGTGAGCTGACCATAGATCTGAATACCTGGAACGTGTACTGGAAAGGACAGCGGCTAATGAATCCGAGCAACGCCCGCCGGCCGCTGGCGCCGACGCCGCGTAAGCTGTTGCGCGAACTGGTGCAGTCTTCACCGCGCCCGTTGACCGCGGGCCAGATCGCCGAGCGCCTCGATCTCGATCCGGAAAAGTTTTCCTACGCCAGTTATCGCCAGCATATCAAGACGCTGAGGCGCGCCTTCGATGCGGTCGAGGACGGCGAGGGGCGATTCACCGAACGCTGTGCTAACGGTGAGGGCATCGTCACCTTCGGCGATGAAGGCGCCTACCTGTGGAGCCCGCCGGGCGGCAAATCAAAATGAAGCAGGCGCGCATCCACTATCCCTGGATTAGCACCCTGGGCGCGATTTTTTTCGTCGCCTGGCAGTTTGCATTGAACAATGCGGGGTTGTTTCCGCTGCAGCAATTGCCGCAACAATTGCGAGGCCAGGATCATTTGTCGAGCGCGGTGGCGTTGATACTGGCGCTGGTAGTTTTCGATATCTGGCGCTTCACCAGAGCGAACCGCCGCTACCGAGCCCAGCTGCGGCAATACCAGGAGCGTATCAGCGAGCTGTTCGATTCGAAGCGCGAACTCGGCACCCGCGCACGCACCTACTCCGATCATGCCGACAAGCTGAAAATGTTTATCAGCGAGCGACTGCTGGAAACCATCGAGTACGATGAGAAATTCCTGCACTTCAAGAATATTGCATCGGAAGTCCGCCACAACGGCGTCATCAGTTACGACAAGGCGCAGACCGCGCTCAAGAACGCCCAGCAATTTTGCGACGCCAGCGAAAAACAGCAGTATCGCGAAGCATCCGACGGCCTGCTCTACCTGTGGGACCTGCTCGACCTGTCAACCACCGATAACATCGCGCTGCATGTCGCCAACAAGATTTACGATTGCGAAGAGCATTACTTCCAGGCGCAGCTCAATGACGACACCGGTCCGGCGCCCTACGAGCCAACCTTCATGATGAGCCATGCGTTGCGGCGTGCGTTGTTGCCAATCACCGAAAACCCGGACCAACTCGGGCTCAACCAGGGCTGGCCCAGGCGCGGCGGCTATGCCGATGACAAGTTCAGTATCCAACTGCGTACCGACAGCGAAATGCTCGGCAATGAAAACCACATGGTGTTGCTGATCGAAAACCTGATCAACAACGCGCTGTTTTACTCGCAGCAAAAAGAGCATCGTAATCGCTACAGCCGGGTCGCTATAACGCTGGCGCAGCGCGGCGGCGAAGTGGAGTTCAGGGTTTACAATCGAGGGCCGCACATCAACGAAGACGAAAAGGACAAGATTTATCAACTCGGATTTTCCTCGCGCCGGGTGCGCGAACACCACGGCAAGGGCCTGGGACTTTATTTCGTCAACGAAATCACCAAGGGTTTCGAGGGTTCGATCGAGTTCAGCAATATCGATAATCGTGAAGGTGGCTTTGCGCTCAGCGTCAAGCTCGCCAATGGCGAGGTGCATAAACAGGAATTCGAAATCGTCAACGTCAATGGCAGGCCGATGTGTCGGCTCGGTGAGCTTGACGAGCAAACCGTCAAGCGCCATGAGTGGTCCTACGAGGCGTCGATCGTGAGCGTCGAGGCGAGCCCGCAGTCCAGCAGGAGACCGCAACTGATCTCGGAACTGAAAGCCGGCGAAGACAGTATCCATCTAGATGCCGCCGATCCGCAGTTACCGCGCTGGGTGCTCGATGTCAGAAATCGCAAGCGTTCAGCGAAACTGATTTTTTCGCCGCTGAACGTGCGCGGGGTCGAGTTCGTCGCTCATTTCGAAACCGCCAGATCAAGGCTGGATAATGAGGAGTGAGATCACCATAATTGCCTCATGAGCGATGCAATATACTGGTCCGCGAGCCGGATCGCGCGCGAAATACGCGCCGCGAAACTGACTTCCCGGCAAATCGTCGAAGCCTGCCTCGAGCGAATCGAACAGGTCAATCCAGCCATCAATGCGGTCGTGCAGCTGGTCGCCGGGCGCGCGCTCGGCGAAGCCGATGCGCTCGACCGCATGGCCGCGGGGGAGCAGTTCAAGGGGCCGTTACACGGGGTGCCGATAACGATCAAGGATTCGCTCGATACCGAGGGCATCGTTACCACCGGCGGTACCCTCGGGCGCAGGGATTTCGTGCCCGCGCAGGATGCGCCGGTAGTCGCACGTCTGCGAGCCGCCGGCGCGGTGCTGCTCGGCAAAACCAATACTCCGGAACTGACCTTCAGCGGCGAGACCAATAACCTGATCTACGGCCGGAGCTGTAATCCCTATGACCTGGCGCGCAGCCCGGGCGGCAGCAGCGGCGGTTCGGCCGCGATCGTCGCCTGCGGCGGTTCAGCGCTGGAACTGGGGTCTGACACCGGCGGCAGCATCCGCGAGCCGGCGCATCTGTGCGGTATTGCTGGCATCAAACCGACCTCGGGGCGCACGCCGCGCAGCGGACATATCGTACCCTACGGCGGAGTGCTGGATTGCCTGACCCAAATCGGCCCGATGGCGCGTTACGTCGAAGACCTGAGTATCGCGCTGCCGTTGATTTGCGGCCCCGATGGCCGCGACCCGGCCGTGGTGCCGGTTTCCATGAAC